>Ga0070670_100000452_pt1 | contig 33186 bp, 32 predicted proteins | sample KBSS63metaG_FD_64665 | JGI IMG/M metagenome (GOLD analysis project Ga0070670, IMG submission 64665) | Switchgrass rhizosphere microbial communities from Kellogg Biological Station, Michigan, USA - KBS S6-3 metaG | ecosystem: Host-associated > Plants > Roots > Rhizosphere > Soil ... | reverse complement strand
CGCCGAAAAGCTAAACAGGGAGCGCCAGATCCTTTAAGCTGGATCCTATGTGGCGTCCACCTTGCCTGAAGGCCTGCGCCACGCAGGAGCCATCCATGGTTCGGACTCTCGTCGGCGTTCTTGTCGCGGCCACCGTCGTCGGCGTATCAGCCGGGCAGCAGCCGCAGCAACCTCAGGGACAACAGCAGGAACCACAAACGCCGTCGGTCTTTCGCGCTGGAAGCGAGCTCGTTCGCGCGTTTGTGACCGTCACCGATAAGGACGGCCGCCTGGTCACGACGCTGGGCCAGGACGATTTCGAGGTCCGCGACGATGGCAAGCCGCAGCCGGTCGTCCTCTTCGACCGTTCTCCACGGGCGATTCGTCTCATCGTCATGCTCGACGTGTCCGGCAGCATGCAGGGCAACCTGCCGCTGCTTCGCAATGGCACAGCGCAGCTCGTCAAATACCTGCGCCCGGATGATGCGGCACGGATCGGGACCTTCGGCAGGGACGTGACCATCAGCCCGACGTTTACGCGCGAGGCAGGGGAGTTGCTGGCCGCGCTTCCCTCATCGATCGATCCCGAGGCATCGACGCCCTTGTGGCGGGCGACGGACAAGGCCATGGAATCGTTCGGTTCCGTCGACGAGGAGGCGCGGCCCGTGGTGCTGGTGCTCAGCGACGGCAAGGACAGCGGCCTGACAAGCTTCCGCGATCGGTTCGTTACTCAGGGAGACGTGATTGAGCACGCGCGACGGCAGGACGTCATGATCTATGGCATCGGTATGCGCAGCCGGGGGAGGCCACAGATGCCCGGTCTTGGAGTCGGCGGGTTACAGGCGGCGCTGACCGCTGATTTGCCCGATCCCGGTCTCGCGCGTGTTGCCGAGGAAACCGGGGGCGGCTACACCGAGATCACTTTCGGCGAGGACCTCGGGCGGGCATTCGCGCAGGTCGCCGAGGAGCTTCACAGTCAGTATCTGCTCGCGTACGAAACACCCAAACGCGATGGCAAGGTTCACAAGATTGATGTGAAAGTGAAGCAGGGCGGGATGAAGCCGCGCGCGCGCAAAGAATACGTCGCGCCTAAGAAGTAACAAGAAGGCCGACCGGCAGGCCGGCCGTCATCAGCGGCGACGGACGATCAGTTGGCCGCGCATCTTCTCCTGCCCGGTCATGTTCGAGTAGAAGTCGAACGTCCCCACCTGATCCGCACGGAACTCGACGATGGTCTTGCCTCCGCCCGGAATTCGACGGGAGAGACGATAGGCATCGATGGCGAAGCTGTACGCGTGGTCAGCGCTTTCGATGGTGAGCTTGACGAGGTCGTCCTGCGTCACCTCGAGGCGATCCGGCGTGAACCGGTAATCGCGCGCGGTGATCGAGAACTCGCGCCGGTTCGGTGCCTGGTCTTGGGCGAAGAGGCGGGACGAGGAACCGGCGAGGAGGCAGGCGCCGGTCCCCACGAGAATCCATCCAAGAGTCCGCCGCGTCAGGGACATACTGCTAGTTTAGACGGCCCTGACGCCGGCGCGGTTTAGGTCCGGATAAGTCCGGACCATTCAGCACGTTACTGCCTACTTCTGCCCGGCTCCGGCCGGCTCGGCAGCGCCCGCCTCGTCCTGCAGCAGCGCCTTCCGGCTCAACCGTATCTTGCCGGTCGGATCGATGTTGATGACCTTCACGAGCACCTGCTGGCCTTCCTTCAGCTCGTCGCGGACATCCTTCACACGGTGGTTCGCGATTTCCGAGACGTGGAGTAACCCGTCGGTGCCCGGCATGATCTCGACAAACGCGCCGAAGTCGGTGATCCGCTGCACCTTGCCCATGTAGGTCTTGTTCAGTTCGGGCGTCGCGGTCAGTTCCTGGATGATGCCGATCGCTTTCATGGCCGACTCGCCATCCGCCGACGCGACGTTGACCGTCCCGTTGTCCTCGACGTCGATCTTCACGCCCGTGCGCTCGATGATGCTGCGGATCATCTTGCCGCCAGGGCCGATGACGTCGCGGATCTTGTCGACCGGGATCTTGATCGTGATGATCCGTGGCGCGAAGTTCGACATCTGCGTGCGCGTCGCGCTGATGGTCTTCGCCATCTCGTTCAGGATGTGCAGTCGGCCGGCCTTTGCCTGATCGAGCGCCTTGGCCATCACCTCGGAGGTGATGCCCGACACCTTGATGTCCATCTGCAGCGCGGTGATGCCCTGCGCCGTGCCGGCGACCTTGAAGTCCATGTCGCCGTAGTGGTCCTCGGCGCCCGCAATGTCCGAAAGCACGGCCCACTTGCCGCTCTTCTCGTCCATGATGAGGCCCATCGCGATGCCCGCGACCGACGCCTTCAGCGGTACTCCGGCGTCCATCATCGCCATCGACCCGCCGCAGACCGACGCCATTGATGACGATCCGTTCGACTCGAGGATGTCGGAGACGATGCGGACGGTGTATGCGAACTTGTCCTCGGCAGGCACGACCGGCGCCAGCGCGCGTTCAGCGAGCGCGCCGTGACCGATTTCGCGACGGCCCGGGCCGGTGAACCGGCCAACTTCGCCAACCGAAAACGGCGGGAAGTTGTAGTGGAGCATGAAGCGCTTGTAGTACTCGCCCGTCACGTGTTCGACCTTCTGCTCATCGTCAGCAGTGCCCAGCGTGCAGGTGACCAGTGCCTGTGTTTCACCACGTGTGAACACAACCGATCCGTGGACGCGCGGGAGCACGCCGGCCTCGGTCCAGATTGGCCGGATTTCGTCGAACTTGCGGCCGTCGAGGCGCACGCCCTTGTTGAGCACCTCGTCGCGCAGCACCTTTTCCTTCAGTCCGTGGAAGATGTGCTTGGCCTCCGCCGTGCGCTGCGCCGCGACATCGTCGTCCGCCAGGCTCGAGAGATAGTCGCTGAGCACCGCATCGACAGTGCCGTAGCTTTCCAGCTTGTTCTTGATCCGCATGGCTTCGGCGAGCGGGCCGAACATCTTGGATTCGGCTTCGGCGTGAAATGCGTGATCGATGTCCCGGCCGGACACTTCGAGCTTCTTCTTCCCGGTGGCCGCCTTCAGCTCGTCGATGGCGCTGACGATCTGTTTGATCGCGGCATGGGCGGCTTCGAGCGCGCCGACGACATCCGGCTCCGACACCTCTTTTGCGCCGGCTTCCACCATCACGATGCCGTCTTTGCTGCCGGCCACGATCAGGTCGAGCGTGCTCTGCTTCCGCTCCTCGTGAGTCGGGTTGATCACGTAGCCGCCGTTCAGCATGCCGACGCGGACGCCGGCAATCGTCTTCTCCAACGGCATTTCCGAGATCGCCAGCGCCGCTGAGGCGCCGGTGATGGCCAGCACGTCCGGGTCGTTGTCGGTGTCGGCCGAGACGACGAGGGCGATGATCTGCGTTTCGTAGTGCCAGCCTTCGGGGAAGAGCGGACGGATCGGACGGTCAATCAGGCGGCTGGTGAGGATTTCTTTCTCGGGCGGTTTTCCTTCGCGTTTGAAGAACCCTCCTGGGATGCGTCCAGCCGCATAGGTGTATTCCTTGTAATCGACGGTCAGCGGCAGGAAGTCGATGCCGACGCGCGGCGTTGCGGCGTGACAGGCGGTGACCAGCACCATCGAATCGCCGCATCGAACGACCACGGCCCCGTCCGCCTGCTTGGCGAGCTTGCCGGTCTCAATGGAAATCGTGCGGGATCCGATCCGGACCTCGCGCTTCTGTAAATTGACGTTGTGCATGTGCACTTTCGTTATTCGGCGCTCCGTGACAGAGCGCCCTACGTGTTACTTGCGGATGCCAAGGCGGCGGATCAACTCTGCGTAGCGATCGGAGTCCTTGCTCTTCAGGTAGTCGAGCAGACGCCGACGCTGGCCGACCAGCTTGAGCAGGCCGCGGCGCGAGTGATGATCCTTCGCGTGAACTTTGAAGTGCTCGGTGAGGTAATTGATGCGGTCGCTGAGAAGCGCAACCTGCACTTCCGGAGATCCCGTATCGCTGTCGTGAGTCCGGTAGGTTCCGATGATGCCGCTCTTGCGGTCTTTGGTTGGCGCCACGTGGCTTCCTCCACGAGCGGCCCAGACAGTCGCCCCGAACTGCTCGAAGCGCACCAGACCGCCGTAATTGCTAATCCCGTAAAGGGTTAATTCTAAATCAGTACAACCGCGGGGTGCAAAAAACCTTGTCGCGAACCCGTCTTGGCCATGGCCAGCAGGCACCCCTGGCTGTCCGTTAACCGCACCCATTCAGCCGCCCCAGCCGTTCCCTCGACCTCCTGACCATGGGACACACGGCTCCGCCCTTCGTCGGTCACGGTCACGGTGGGCAACGACGGCAGCAGGCGATCCAGCGGGATGACACCTCCCACGACAGATTGCGCCCCCGGGATGAGCTGTTCGAGGGTGATCGCATGATCCAGTGTGAAGTCGCCGCTTCTGGTCCGTCGGAGCGCTTCCAGGCACGCACCCGTACCGACCTTCTCGCCGAGCGAATGCGCGAATGAGCGAACGTAGAAGCCTGCCGAGCAGGTGAGGCGGACGCGGGCGGCGTCTCCCGCGAGATCGTCGAGCACTGCGCTGGCGACGGTAATTGGAACTGGCCTCAGCGCGACTTCCTGATCCTGGCGCGCCAACTCGTACGCGCGACGGCCCGCGATCTTCTTGGCCGAGAACGCCGGCGGCAGCTGCAGGTAGTTGCCGGTCAACTCCGCCATCGCCGCCATGACCGCATTGCGGTCCGGAGTCAGGCCAGACCGGCTGGTCTCCGTTCCGGTGATGTCGTAGGAATCCGTCGTGAGCCCGAAGCGGATTGTGGCTTCGTACTCCTTGTCCGACGCGGTGAGAAAACGCACCAGCCGCGTCGCGCGCCCGCAGGCGAGAGGGAGTACTCCGGTTGCGAGCGGGTCGAGCGTGCCAGTGTGTCCGATGCGTCGCTCCGCGAGAGCTCGCCTTGCCACAGCGACGACGTCATGAGAAGTGAGCCCCTGAGGCTTGTCGATAACGAGGACTCCGTCTACCACTGATCTCGTCGCGAACTTCGCATGCTTCGTCGTTACACCCGGGCGACTGTCGCTTCGATGGCAGCCGTGACCTTCTGTTCGAACACCGGCTTCCACTGCTCGAACGTGCCGTTCACACTGCATCCGGACGCATTCTTGTGGCCGCCGCCGCCGAATCCCTTCGCGACGGCGTTCACGTCGATGTCACCCTTCGACCGCAGGCTGACACGCCAGTCGCCAGGTCCGTTCTCCTTGAAGAACACGACCGCGAGCACTTCTCTCGCGGTGAGCGGGAAATTGACAAGGCCTTCTGTGTCTTCATAGGTGGCGCCGCAGTCCACTGCCATCTGCGTCGTCACGAACAGCGTGGCGATGCGCTCCGCCGCATCCAGCTGCATGCCGTTGAGCACGGCGCGAAACAGCTTGAGGCGTCCGATTCTATTGCTGTCGTAGACGGCGCGGGCGATCGCCGCGGGGTTCACGCCGGCCTCGGTGCATTGGCGGCAGATATCGAACGTGCGAGGGGTGATGTTCGAGTAGTGAAAGCCGCCGGTGTCGGTGAGGACAGCGACGTATATGTGCGTTGCGATGTCGACAGACAGCGGCACGCCGAGTGCGCAGATCAGGTCGAACACCATCTCGCCGCACGCGGCCGCGGAGACATCGAACCAGTTGCGCGCCCCGTACATCGTGTTGCCGGGGTGATGGTCGATGTTGAGCACGAATCCGCGCTCGAGCCCCGCGATCCCCGGCCGCGACAGATCGCCGCATTCCATCACGATGACCGCGTCGCCCGGGTCGTCCACGCGATCCGTCACGATGATGTCGTCCACGCCGGGACAGGTCTCGAACTGCGGCGGGGACGGATCGCGCATCACGACGCGGACGTCCTTGCCGAGATCGCGCAGGGCGTAGGCCATGGCCAGCGACGATCCGACCGCGTCGCCGTCCGGCCTCGCGTGCGAGGTCACCACAAACCGTCGCCGCGCGCGAATCTCGTCGACGATCTGCTGGAGCGCGGGATCAGTCGGATTCGGGGTCACTGACGGTGCTGGCCTCGCCGAAGTGGTCATGCGAAGGCGGGTCGGATTCGGCAACGGTTGTCTTTCGACGCTCTTCTTCTTCGTGCAGATCGCGCAGGATCTGCTCGACGCGGTCCTGGTGCCCGATGGATTCGTCGAACTGGAACTTCAACTCAGGCACGCGTCGCAATTGGAGGCGTTCGCCGACCTGACGGCGGAAGAAGCCGGTCGCGCGGTCGAGAGCTTTCGCCGTCTGCTTCCGCGCCTCCGCGTCGCCCATGGTCGTGTAGTAGACGCGCGCCAGCTGCAGGTCTGGCGACACCTTGACGCGGGTGAGCGTGATGAACCCGATACCCGGGTCGTGCACCGCGCCGCGGCTGAGCAGCTCGCTCAACTCCTGTCGGATCTGGTCGCCGACGCGGTCAGGACGATGGCTGGCCATTAGACCGGTACGGCCACACGCTCCATCGAGAAGACTTCAATCACGTCGCCGACCTTGATGTCGTTGTAGTTGGCAAGGCCGATACCGCATTCGAAGCCGGTCTTCACCTCGCTGACGTCATCCTTGAAGCGGCGCAGCGATGAGATCTTGCCTTCGTGTACGACAACGTTGTCGCGGAGAAGACGAGCCTGGCTCTCTCCGGCGCGGGTGATGCGGCCTTCGGTGACCATGCAGCCGGCGATCGCGCCGATCTTGGGCACCTTGAAGACTTCGCGCACCGAGGCGGAGCCGACGCGCACTTCCTTGAACGTCGGCTCGAGCATGCCGGCCATGCCCTTCTTGATCTCTTCGGTCACGTTGTAGATGACCGAGTGGAGACGTACGTCCACCTGTTCGCGCTCGGCCACGTCCTGCGCGTTGCGATCCGGGCGGACATTGAAGCCGATGATGATCGCGTTCGACGCCGAGGCCAGCAGCACGTCGGACTCGTTGATGGCACCGACACCCGCGCGGATGATGCGGATCTTGACCTTTTCGTCCGACAGCTTGGTGAGCGTATCGGCCAGCACTTCGCTTGACCCCTGTACGTCGGCTTTGACGATGAGGGGCAGTTCCTTCATGCCGCCTTCGGCGATCTGATCTTTCAGTGATTCCAGCGTGAGGCGGCCGCCCTTGGCGCTGAGCGCGCGCTCCTTGGCCTGGCCTTCGCGGAACATGGCGATCTGGCGGGCCTTGGCCGCATCGGCCACCACCTGGAACGAGTCGCCAGGCTGCGGCAGACTCGTCAACCCCATCACTTCGACCGGAGTGGCGGGCCCGGCCGAGCGGACGGGCCGCCCGCGATCGTCGATGAGATTCTTCACCTTGCCAACCACGGGGCCGGCGATGAAGTTGTCGCCGACGTGCAGCGTTCCGTCCTGGACGAGCACCGTCGCCACCGGACCGCGGCCGCGATCGAGTTTCGCTTCCAGCACGGCGCCAGAGGCGCTCTTTTTCGGGTTGGCTTTGAGCTCGAGGATGTCGGTCGACAGCAGAATCATCTCGAGCAGCGTATCGAGGTTCTGCTTCTTCTTTGCCGACACCGGCACCATGACCGTCTGGCCACCCCAGTCTTCCGGCACCAGGTTCAGCTCGGCGAGTTCGCGCTTGACGTTGTCCGGGTTTGCGCCCGGCTTGTCGATCTTGTTGATAGCCACGACGATCGGCACATTTGCCGCCTTCGCGTGATCGATTGCTTCTCGCGTCTGCGGCATCACGCCATCGTCAGCAGCCACAACGAGCACGACGACGTCTGTGACCTTGGCGCCGCGGGCGCGCATGAGCGTGAACGCTTCGTGACCAGGCGTGTCGAGGAACACGACACTGCGGCTGTCGCCGACGTCCACGTGATAGGCCCCGATGTGCTGGGTGATACCGCCGGCCTCGCGCTCGGCGACGCGCGTTTCGCGGATCGCGTCGAGCAGCGACGTCTTGCCGTGGTCGACGTGGCCCATGACCGTTACCACCGGCGCGCGCGTCTGGATGTCTTCGGCGTTCGATTCTTCGCCCTGGGCTTCGACGAGCTCCTCTTCGAAGCTCCGCATCTCGATCTCGGCGCCAAACTCGCGCGCCACGTCCTTCGCCGTCTCGATATCCAGCGTGCTGTTGATCGTCACCATCTGGCGCTTCATGAACAGCTTCTGGATGACGTCCTTCACGCGCACGTCGAGCTTGTCGGCGAGATCCTTCACCGTCATGCCTTCAGCAAGCGTGATGGTCCGCGTGATCGGCGGGGGAGCCGCTGGTTGCGGTGCCGCTGCGGGCGCGCTCGGTCTTTCACGCCGGGTCTGCGTCGGGCGCTGACCCGGTCGTTGCTGGCCCATCGGCGGCCGCTGACCGAATGGCGGACGAACACCGGGCTGGCCGGGCATTCCAGGACGAGCCTGACCGGGCTGCGTCCGCACCGGCTGCGAAGGTAGCGGGCGCGGTCCGCCCAGCATCCCCGGGGTCGTTGGCCGCGGCGGCGGCGGGAATCCGGGGCGACCGGGTGCGCCGGGACGCGCCACCGCCCCGGGACGAGTCGCGCCGCCAGGCGCCGCTGGTCGTGCCCCTGCCGGCGGTTGCGCGGCAGGCGGTTGAACGATTCGCGGCTGAGACACCTGTGGACGCTTCGCGGGCGTCAGCGGACGCGCGGGCTGAGGCGTCCTGCCGGGTTCTTCGATGCGTAGACGAATCGTCGGCGGAACAAACCGGCCCGCTGGCGATGCCGCGGCAGCCGGTGCAGCGGGTTCCGGAGTTTGCGCCTCGGGCTCGGGCGTCGGGACCGGTTCTTCGACCGGTGCCGGCGGCTCGGCTGGAGGCGGTTCTTCAACCGGAGGCGGCGCCTGGGCCACCGGTTCATGGACGGGTGGCGGGGGAGCGACCGGTTCGGGGGGCGGCTCTGGCGCCGGTTCAGCGACGACCACTTCCGGGTACTCGATCGCGGGCTCCTCGTCGGCCGGAGGTGCCGCGGGCGATGCCGGCTTGACGACTTTGACGAGGCGCGGGGGACCGAGCACGGGAGCCGCGGGCTTCGGAGGCTCCGCCTTCTTCGCCACTGGCGCTTTCTTTCCGCCGCCCTTCGCCGCCGGCGCCGGGTGCTCCGCGAACATGTCACCGCCGGGCAACGAGATGTTGCGTTGCCGCGCCACCCGCTCGACGAACGAGCGCGCGACGACCTCTTCGATCGTGCTCGACGCGCTCTTCAGCTCAATGCCGTGATCGCGCTTGAGCAGCGAGAGCACTTCCTGGCTCGTCGTGCCGAGCAGTTCCGCGACCTTGTAAATCCGGACCGTTGCCAAATTAATTCCTTCGCCTTAGCTCTTTTCCGTTTCCAACTCCGCCGGCGCTTCCTCGGCGGTGGCTGACTCCTCCGCGGCTTCCGCGGTGGCGTCGGTCATCACCTGAGCCTCGTCGGCGCTGGCCTCGGCGTCTACTTCGGTCTCGATCGCGGCCTCGGCCTCGATCGTGGCCTCTTCGCCAGCCGGTTCCTCGCCACCGAGCGCGCCGAACTGCTCCTCGACCTCGCGGCGCTTCTCTTCCTCGCTCTTGATGTCGATGCGCCAACCGGTCAGCTTTGCGGCGAGCCGGACGTTTTGTCCCTTCTTACCAATCGCCAGCGACAGTTGCTTGTCTTCGACGACCACTTCCATCACGCGCTCGGCGTCGTCGACGATCGTGACGCGCTGCACCTTGGCCGGACTGAGCGCATTGGTGACGAAGACCACCGGATCGTCGGACCACTCGACGATGTCGATCTTCTCGCCGCGGAGCTCGCGGATGATGGCCTGCACGCGCGTGCCCTTCATGCCGACGCAGGCACCGACCGGATCGACGTCGCGTTCACGCGAGTAGACAGCCACCTTGGCCCGGTCTCCGGCTTCGCGTACCGCACCGCGAATCATCACGGTCCCGTCGTAGATCTCCGGCACTTCCTGCTCGAACAGCTTGATCAGCAGCGCCGGGTCCGTTCGCGACAGCAGGATCTGCGGGCCCTTCGCACTGCGGTTCACGCCCTTGATCACCGCGCGAATGCGCTCGCCCGGGGTGTAGCTTTCGGCGCGCGACTGCTCCTTGCGCGGCAGGACGGCCTCGACGCGGCCGATCTCGACGATCAGATCGCCGTTCTCGAACCGTTTGACCATGCTGTTGAGGACTTCGCCGACCCGGTCGTTGTATTCCGCGAAGATGTTCTCGCGCTCGGCCTCGCGGACCTTCTGGAAGATCACCTGCTTGGCCGTCTGGGCGGCGATGCGGCCCAGCACGTCGGTCCGCTTCGGGAACTCGATCTCCATGTCGACTTCCGCTTCCTCGCCGTAGAGCTCCTGCGCTTCCTTCAGCGAGATTTCGGTGGCGGGATCGACCACTTCCTGGACGATGTGTTTGGTCGCGAACAAGTCGACCTGGCCCGTCTCCTGGTTGAAGCGGGTCTTCAGGTTCTCGTTGGTCTTGTAGTACTTGCGCGATGCGGTCAGGACGGCGTCCTCGATCGCGGTGATGATGGTCTCGGCCTCGATGCCCTTTTCCTTGGCCAGCGCCTCGATCGTCTGCATCAACGGGTTCTGCATGCTGCTAAAACTCCACTTCCAGCTTGCCGCGCGTAATCAGTCTCAATGGCAGACGGTGCACTCGGCCCTTCGGCCCTTCGAGCAGCACATCGGCGGCATCCACGCCGCGAAGCCGACCTTCGAACGCCTTCTGGTTGTCAACCGGTTCGCTGACCACCACCTTGGCCAGCCTGCCCGCGAAACGCCGGTAGTCGTCCTCTCCGCGCAGCGGACGATCCAGTCCCGGCGATGAAACCTCGAGCGTGTAGGCGAAGGGCAGCGGGTCCTCGACGTCGAGAATCGTGCTGATCTCGCGGTTGACCTGCTCGCAGTCTTCGATGCTGACGCTCTCCTCCGGCGTTGCCGCCGGGCCTGGTCGATCGATGAACACCCGCACCACGTGACCCGACAACTCGCGTCGGCTCTGAATCTGCCAGATCGTCAGTCCACGGGATGCCGCGACCCGTTCGGCAATCGCCCGAATGTGTTCCAGCGGCTGCATTTACTTCCGGGCCGACCCGAAGGCCGGTCTCTACACACACAGCGCCGACAATGCCATTCATGTCGGCCTGAAACAAAAAAAGTGGGCACGAGCCCACTAGGACTTTCTCCGCCTAGGTAACGTTCAAGTCTATCACGCAGACAGATTTACCTCCAATGGTCGCGCCAGCAAATCGTAGCCGCGGCTTCCGACAATCTCGGCCTGAATGAACTGACCAGTGGCGAACTCAGCCGGATCGCATTCGGTGAGGTAAACCAGCGGGTCGATATCCGGCGCCTGCCCTTCCAGCCGGGCGCGCAGGACGAGGTCGTGTTCGGCCGCGGGGCCGTCCACAACCAGCCGGACGGTCTGCCCGACCCTCGATTTCTGCATCCGGCTCACGATCCGCTGCTGTTGCTTCATGAGACGGTTGCGCCGTGCCGCCTTGACCTTCGCCGGAACGTCGTCAATCAGTTCATGCGCCGACGTGCCTTCTTCATGCGAGTACGTAAAGACGCCAACGTGGTCGAAACCGACGGCCTGCACGAAATTCTCGAGATCTGTAGAGTCGGCCTCCGTTTCACCCGGAAAGCCGACGATAAACGTCGTGCGGAGGCTCACGTTCGGCACGCGCGTTCGGATGCGGTCGAGCAGCTTTTCGTATGACCCTCTTGTCCCCGGGCGCTTCATGCGTTTCAACACGGCGTCGGATGCATGCTGGAGCGGCAGGTCCACGTACTTGCAGACCTTCTCGCTCTCGGCCATCGCATCCAGCACCTCGTCTGTGATGGTGGTCGGATAGAGATAGAGCATCCGGATCCATTCGAGCCCTTCGACCCTGTTCAAGGCCCGGAGCAGGCGAGCCAGGGCACCGCGTTCGCCGTGATCGATGCCATAGAAGGTCGTGTCCTGCGAGATCAGCAGTAGTTCCTTGACGCCGCGCGCGGCCAGGGTCTCCGCCTCACGGACGATCGACTCGTGCGAGCGGCTGCGATAGTTGCCACGCAGCTTCGGGATGATGCAGAACGCGCATTTGTAATCGCAGCCTTCCGCGATCTTCACGTAGGCGTAATGTCGTGGCGTCGCCAGCAGGCGAGGTGTGTCGGAGTCGTAGATGTAGGTCGGAAGGTGAGAGGGGCGCGAGGGGTGCGAAAGTGCTATTGGTTCACCGTTCGAACGCAGCAGCGGAATTATTGAACCTCTCGCACCTCTCTCACCTATCGCACCCACAATCTCGGGCACCTCACCCGTCCCGAGGATGGCGTCGATTTCGGGAATTTCCGCTCGCAGTTCATCCCGATACCGCTCCGCCAGGCACCCGGTCACGATCAACCGCTTGCACGCGCCGGATTTCTTCAGCTCGGCCATCTCCAGGATGGTGTCGATCGACTCCTGCTTCGCCTTGTCGATGAAGGCGCAGGTGTTGACGATCAGGACCTCGGCGTCGGCAGCGTCGCGGGTAAGTGAATGTCCCTGCTGCTGGGCGAGCCCGAGCATCACCTCGGAGTCGACGAGGTTCTTCGGGCAGCCGAGACTCACCATGCCAATCTTCATAAGAAGGATAAGGATCTAGGATACAGGTAACGCCATGGCCACCGCCGATCACGTCGACATTTCAGCGCTGCTCAAAGGAAAGCACCCGGTTGGAAGCCGGGTCACGGTCCGCGGATGGGTTCGCACCCGGCGCGATTCGAAGGCCGGACTGTCGTTCGTCCACGTCCACGACGGCACTTGCTTCGATCCGATTCAGGTCGTCGCACCGGCGGAGCTCTCGAACTACCAGAGCGAGGTCGTCAAGCTGACCTCGGGATGCGCCGTGATTGCGACCGGCACGCTGGCGCAGAGCCAGGGGCAGGGACAGGCCGTCGAACTGCAGGCCGAGTCGATCGACGTGATCGGATGGGTGGAGGACCCCGAGGCCTATCCGATTCAGCCGAAGAAGACGTCGTTCGAGTATTTGCGCGAGGTGGCGCATTTACGGCCGCGAACGAACACGATCGGCGCGGTCACCCGTGTCCGCCATGCCTTGAGCATGGCGATCCACCGGTACTTCCACGAGCGCGGCTTCTCGTGGATCCATACGCCGATCATCACGGCAAGCGACGCCGAGGGCGCGGGAGAGATGTTCCGCGTCAGCACGCTCGACATCGCCAATCTCGGTCTGGTGCCGCGCGGTCCCGAGGGACGCACCGACTTCAGCCAGGACTTCTTCGGCAAGGAGGCGTTTCTGACCGTGAGCGGACAGTTGAACGTCGAGACGTATTGCCTGGCCCTCTCGAAGGTCTACACGTTTGGCCCGACGTTCCGCGCCGAGAACAGCAATACGAGCCGCCACCTTGCCGAGTTCTGGATGATCGAACCGGAGATCGCCTTCGCCGACCTCGCGGCGGATGCCGACCTCGCGGAGTCGTTCCTCAAGTACATCCTCCGCGCCCTCCTGGACGAACGCGGGGACGACATGAAGTTCTTCGCCGATCGCATCGACAAGGGCTGCATTGCGCGTGTCGAGGCGTTCGTCAATTCGACGTTCGAACGCATGACGTACACGGATGCGGTCGCCGCCCTCCAGAAGAGCGGTAAGAAGTTCGAGTTCCCGGTGAGCTGGGGCATGGACCTGCAGTCCGAGCATGAACGCTGGCTGACGGAGGACCACGTCAAGGCGCCGGTCATCGTCATGAACTATCCGAAGCAGATCAAGGCGTTCTACATGCGCGTCAACGACGACGGGAAGACGGTGGCGGCGATGGATGTACTTGCTCCGGGCATCGGTGAAATCATTGGAGGGTCACAGCGGGAGGAGCGGCTCGATGCGCTCGATCGGCGTCTCGCCGAGCTGAAACTCGATCCGAAGGCGTACTGGTGGTATCGCGATTTACGGCGTTACGGAACTGTGCCTCACGCAGGATTCGGACTCGGTCTGGAGCGGACGATCATTTATGCGACCGGCATGACGAATATCCGGGATGTCATCCCGTTCCCGCGTACACCGGGACATGCGGCGTTCTAGATCGCTACCGAACGGCTAGAAGGTCACGAAGGTCTTTTCGAGACGCTCGCGGGCCTTCACGGAGCGCCGCAGGACATCCACCGGGTCTCCCGTGTCGCCGACTTCGAGCATGAAGATCCCGTCGTAGCCGATCTTCTGCGTCGACATCATCGCCGCGTCCCAGTCGATGCTTCCAGCAAACGGCACGAGATGGTCGTCGCGCTTGCCGTCGTTGTCGTGTACGTGCGTCGTGAGCAGATGACCCGAGAGCGTTTCGATGGACTCGCCAACGTCGCCCATCAGGTGCGCATGGCCGTAATCGAGGCAGACGCCGACGTCCAGGCCGTCGAGATCCTCCTCGATCAGGTCCAGCAGATCCGACGCGCTCGACAGCGAATTCGGAATGACTTCCACCGCAACCCGAACGTTCACTTTTGCCGCGAGCGCGGCCAGGTCTTCGACGCTTCGCCGAGCGGCATGTCGCTGATTGTCAGCTCCGCTGCCTGCCTCGGTCATCGGCACCCCGATGTGTGTCACCAGGTACTGAAACGGTACATGCGCGACAAGCGCGAGCGCGGCCTCAGCCTCCGCAATTGCCGCTCTACGCCGCGATTCGTTTGACGAGGCGTTCGACAGGGCGCCTACCCAGCGGCCGTGTCGAAGCGCCTCGAACGCAGGTGCGTGAACGGAATGCAACTGCAGGCGCGTATCAGACAGCCACTCGGCAAGCTGCGCTCGAGCGTGGTCGTCGTGATAGTCGAAGTGCGCGCGTGTTGCGAACAGCTCGACCGCCTCGAATCCGTGCGCGGCGATGTGGACCAGGTGATCGCGAGTGAGCCGGTGTTCGTGGAACAGGTGCGTGGAAACGCCGAAGTCGGCCACGTCTCTTATTGTCGCAATTCTTCGAGGTGCGCAGCGAGCAGTTCGCGCAGACGTCCGAAGCGCGGGTAGTGCTCGAGGTTTGCGCGCAGGTGATTCAGGGTTCGCGGAATGTACTGGATGTACACCGGGTTGCCGCGCGAAATCGTCTGAAAGCCGAACGTTCCGAGTGCCTTGAGGTTGCGTTGCACCGCCATCAGGTCGAAACGTCTGCGGAATTCCTGGAGGTCCTCGGCCCTGGCCTGCTCGCCAGGACCGCACCGCAGCGCTCGAAAGAACGCGATCAGGTCGTCAACCTCCGCCTCCGGCAGATCGACATAGGAATCGCGCAGCAGAGACACGAGATCGTACGTGTCGGGCCCCATCCGCGCGTCCTGAAAGTCGATGATGTAGAGGCGGCCCTGGTGCAGCATCAGATTGCGGCTGTGGTAATCGCGGTGGCACAGCACGCGCGGCTCCGCGGCAAGCTCCTCGACGATCGCGGAGAACTCTTCGGCCAGCGCCTGGCGGTCCGGCGTGTCGAGAGCGATACCGCGATACCCTTCGAGGAAGTGCTTCGCAAAGAAATCCAGCTCCCACGTCAGCTTCGGCACGTCGAACGCAATTCCGTACGGTGGGTACTGCGATGATTCCATCGCCGCGCCGCGCCGCTGCAGCGCTTCAATCAGCGAAACCGCCTGGCGATAGAGCGCCTTGTGCTCTGACGACGTGGCCGCTCCGAGGTGCGCCTGCAGCGTGACGTCGCCAAGATCCTCGAGACTGATGATGCCCAGTTCGTCTGAGTACGACAGGATGGCGGGAACCGGCAAGGACAGCAGGCTGAGGAGCTCCCCCACCCTCACGAAGGGCATCTGGGAAAACTGAATGGCGCCAGGATGGACGGCCAGCACCTGCGTCCCGTCGTCCGCGAGCATGACGCGGAAATAGCGGCGGTCAGACGCGTCGCCGGTCAACGGCACCACGCGCGCGTCCGTCAGACCGCGCTCGATCAGGAATCGATCGATGCGGACGCGGATATCGGCGCCATCCTCAGTACGTCGTTCGCTCACAACGGACATACCGCGAGTCCATCGATCACGCGTTCACCGTCGGCGAGCTCGCCTGTCGGCACCCGCAGCGTGACACCGTGCCACGACGTATCAGCCGGCACCACTGCGCCGTCCGCGACGACGCACTCTTTCAGCATCGCGCCCTTGTGCACCATGACATCGTCCCACAAGACCGACTGTTCGATTCTGGCACCAAAGTCCATTCGCGTGCGCGCACCGACGGTTGAGACGCCATCACGCGCGGCAATCAGCAGGGCAGTGTTCAGATAATCGGCAGGCGTGCCGATGTCGAGAAATCCGGCGCTCGTCTGAAGTACGCGAATGCTTCCAAGCTCTGCCGCAGCGAGCGCTGTATAGAGCGTCCTCACTTCATATGGCGTATTTGCCGGCACTGATTCGAACGCGCGCCGCTCCGCTGCCTGAACTCCGATGAAGTGAAACGATGGCTCCGTCGATCCGCGAGGCACGAATCCCGTGAATCGCCCTTCTGCATCCGCCGTGACGCCGCCGTACTTCCCCGGCTCCGTGTTCGGAATGACCGCCATGGTGACCAGTGCGCCCGACGAACGATGATCGGCCACAAGCGCCGGGATATCGACGTCCGTCAACGTGTCGCCGTTGACGATCAGAAACGATCCGTCCGTTGCGTTGCCACCCGGCTGCAGCAGCGGCAGTGCCCGGCGCGGGCCACCTGCGGATCCGAGCACCGGCGCCTCCCAGGAATACCGGATGCGCATGTCGATATCGCTGCCGTCACCGATCGCGCGCGTCAGCGTATGCGGCAGGTGATGCAGGTTGAGCACGGCGTCGCGAACGCCGGCTTCATGCAGCCAGCGCAGGATCCGTCGCGCGAGCGGTTCGCCGGCCAGCGGTAGCGCACCCTTGGCGCGCACGTAGGACAGTGGGCGGAGCCGCGTTCCAAGTCCCGCGGTCAGGACGAGTGCGGGAATCATTCAGGAGCCGTCGGCGGAAAGAGCATGTACGGGCCCGCGAGGCCGAATTCGTCGCGGCGCTTCATGAAGAGCCGATAGTACGAGTCGATGATGAAATCGGCTGGCGACCGGCCGAGCGCGGCCGTCATCGCGTGAATCGCATCTTCATCGCCCTCGAGCTCGACGTATGTGCCGACGGGAGTCTCGTCGATAGCGATAATCACGCCGCGCGTAGAAAACTCCTCGCGGTACTTCTGATACCGGAACCATGCGCGCATTCCCAGGACGTCGAACGCTTTCAACAGCGCGTCCGCCTTCTCGACACGCGTCTCGTGCTCGTCGCGGAGCTTCATCGGTCCCGCGTGAACCGGCCCCTTGACGGTCAGGGTCGTCGTCTCCGGCGCATCGGGCCATCGTTCGACGCGGACGCGGACCACGCACCCTTTGATTCTCAGCGTTTCGTCAGGAAGGTCGTACAACGCATCGTCCTGGAGGCGACGAGCGTGCGCCGCGACGGCGCCGGCCGCGAGGACGGCGTCGCGCGCAACGGCAGCGGTGGGGAAGAGCAGCTTGACTTCGCGTTCGAGCAAAAAAATGGCCTCAGGGTGAATCAGGGCCCAGTAAGAATACCGGACCCTGATCTGCCGCTGAGGCCTGCTCTTTAGCCCTTGGTCACCGTGAGGAAGATCTCGCGGTAACCCTTGGTCGTATTCTGATCGCGCCTGATGACTCGCAGCAACGCTGTGCCGCCCGCCGGGACGCGATTGAGCTCGCGCTGGGCCTCCACGGCGGTCGCGACCGCCGCGCTGCCAACACGGAAGATGATGTCGCCAGGGCGAAGGCCGAAGTCCGCGGCCGGGCTTCCCTGATCGACATCGGTAATCACCGCACCACGCGTCCCATCCGGCAGACGCATCCGTCGCGTCAGCTCTGCCGGCACGTTCTCCAGCGTCATGCCGAAGCCCTTGTTCTGCTCGGGCTCGAGACTGGTCCGATCGCTGCTGCGCTCACGACCCTTCCCGCCTGCCTCGGCATCGAGATCCAGCTCTTCGACCGTGACGTTCAGCGATCGCTCTTTCTTATCGCGGACGACCCGCACCGGGACTGTGGTGCCCGGCTTGGTCCTGACCACCATCCGCACCAGATCGTCGCTGCCCTTCACGGGCTGGCCATTCCAGGAGAGGATGACGTCGCCGATTTCAACGCCGGCTTTTTCGGCAGGCCCGCCCTCTTCAACGGTGCTCACGAGCGCACCGGCCTTCTCCTTCAATCCCAGTTCGTCGACGGCCTGCCGACGGACGGGTCCGACCTGGACACCGACGCGGCTGCGCGTCACCTTGCCGGCGCGGAGTTGCGGCAGGATTTCGCGGATCGAATTGCTCGGAATCGCGAAGCCGACGCCCATGTTGCCCTGCGACATCCCGGTCGTCGCGATGGCGGTGTTGATGCCGATCACTTCGCCACGCAGGTTGATGAGCGGCCCGCCGGAGTTGCCGGGATTAATCGCGGCATCCGTCTGCAGCACGTCGGCGGTTCTCAGTGCGGCAACGCGCAAGGCCCCTTCGTCGTTTCCTGAACGGCTGCCGCTGATGACGCCCACGCTCACGGTGTGATCAAGGCCGAACGGGTTGCCGATCGCCATCACCCAGTCGCCCGGCTGCATCTGCGCCGAGTCGCCGAACTTGATCGTTGGCAGATCGTGGTTGGGCTTCTCTGTGAGCTGCAGCAGCGCGCTGTCGGTAAGCTGATCACGGCCGACAACCTTCGCCGCATACTCCTGGTCGTCATCTTCGCCATACAGCGAGACCAGGATCTTGGTCGCGCCTTCGACGACGTGGTTGTTCGTCAGGATGAGTCCCGACTTGTCGATAATGAAGCCGGTGCCGCGGGCGCGGACCAGCTCTTCGCGCGGCGGCGCCTGACGGCGGCGCGGCGTGTCCTCGTCGCCCTGGCTTTGCCCGCGCGGCGGGCGGCCCTGGGGGAACAGCCGATTGAACAGATCACCCTGATCATCGCCGCCGAAGAGGTCGCTGAGATCCTGCGTCGGCTGCATCGAGTCGGCGCGGATGTTCACGACCGCAGGCGACACCATGTTCGCCACTTCGCGGAAGGTGGTCGCCGTCACCGGGCCGGTGATCGGCGCGCTGTTCACGGCCGGCGCGAGCGACTGCGCCGAGCTCTGCGACGACAGATCCAGGCGTGACGCCAGGACCATCCCGACCATCACGCTCGCCACAACGACGAGAAACATGTAGAACAATGTCGATTTGTTGCGATTAAACATCGAAGCCTCCAAAAACCCCCGAGTACTAACGTAACGTCACGATGTCTGTTTGACGCTCGCCAGTCACCACCGCGTCCCGCTCGCCGCGATACACGTTGATTTCCGTGCGCACGCCGAAGTCGTGGAAATAGAGCCCTGGTTCGATCGTAAAGCCTGTCTTCGGGACGATCCGCCGCTCGTCGTGCGTCTCGTAGTCGTCGAGATGCGTCCCATTACCATGGACGTTTTCGCCGAGGCTATGGCCGGTACGATGCAACACGTATTTCCCGTAGCCACGATCCTCGAGTACTTGCCTCGCGGCCCGGTCCACTTCCCAGCCGCGTAAATCCTGTCCGCTGGCGGCGCGCTCCTGAACAACTTGCACCGCCCTATCGCGCGCCCCCACGATGGCTGCGAATGCCGCTGCCGCCTCGGACGGAGCCTGCTTCGACGTCGCCCCCACCCAGGTGATATCAGCAAAGACGGCACGCGGCTGTGTCTTTTTGCCCCACAGGTCCAGCAGCAGCACCTCGTCCGCCACGATCGGCCGGTGCTGCTCAGCGGTTGGGAGATAGTGGGGATTTCCCGCGTTCGCCCCGATGGCCACGACCGGCGGCGCGTCGCTGACCAACCCCTCGTCCTCAAACCACTGGACCATCAGCTGTTGCAGATCGTATTCCGTCTGTCGGCGTCCAGCTGTCAGGGCTTCAGAGGCCGACGCGAACGCCTTGTCCTTGATCCGATACAACGCCGCCGCGGCCTCCTGATGGAGCGACAGCTGCGCTGCCGACCAGGTGGCCTCGAATTGTTGGACGAGATCTCCGGACGAAACGATTTCAACCCCGCGCTTCCGGACTGCCTCGACCGTTCCAGCGTCTACCCGCGATACATACGGGATGGCGCACTCGGGTGAGTATTCCATCGCCACCCGCTTCGCCCCCCCGAGCAGAGCCGTTAAACCGGCGTCCAACTGCTGCCGGCCGGCGTACTGGATCCGGCTGCCAGGCAGGTGATCGAGGTTGTGCTGCTCGATGGCGTGAACCAGCGCACGGGGTTCGCCCGACGCCGGAATCAGGTAGTACCAGCGCCGGGTGGTCATGTGCGGCCCGCCAGCAAGGCCGGTGAGCTGCTGTGCGATCGGGTTCGAGCCGTGGAAGTCGTAGAGCAGCCACCCGTCGAGCCGGTCGGCGGCCAGCGCCCGTTGGATCGAGGGGATGTCCAACATCAATTGAGTATAAGGGTCCTTCGGATCGCTGATTGCAGCGCTCAAGGCAAATGGTGTCTGGCACCCCAAGCAGCTCCACGGGACTTTCGCCGCGCGTGGCTGGACCGCTGGCCTACGCCGGCTGGTGGGTGACCGGTGTGATCCTCTGGTTTGTCGAACGCCGTGACCGCGCCATTCGCTTTCACGCTGCGCAATCGGTCGCCGCTTTTGGCGTAATCGCGGCGGCCATTGCCGCCTTCGGAGCGCTGGCGCTTGCGTCTCTGTCGTTCCTGCCGTCCGCGTTCATACCGTTTCTGTGGGCGTCGGCCATCACGTGGGGCGTCGGCGTACTGCTGTGGATCGTCGCCATGTACAAAGCGGCGACCGGACACGCCTGGCGTATTCCTGTCGCCGCTGATCTCGCCGACCGATTGATGTGACGCTCTGGCGGCGTTCCGGCCTACGAGTCTTTCTTGAACGCGGGAACCTTCGTCGGCTTCACAGTGCCGTTCGCATGCGCGAAGATGCGATTCACCCGTGACATATCCGGGGTCTTCGGACTCTTGAGCACCACTTCGACCATGTCCCCAGGCATCATCGGCTTGGGTACGCGGAACGTCTGCGAGCCACTGACCGCGTCGCCCTTGGCGTTATACCAATACTCATCGACCTTGAACCCGGCGATCGGACCCTTGGACACGTTCTTCACCTTGATTCGGGTGACGACCATGTTGCCCTCGGCTCGCACCTGCGGGTCGGTGTACTCGACGACGGCTTGTCCCTTGATGGGTGTGACGAACTTGGTGAGCGGCGGTGGCTGCTGCGCGGCCACTGTGGACGCCAGGAGTAGAGCGCCGACGAATGCGACGAGCGTCTCGCGACGACCCTTCATGTCATCCTCCACAGGCCTGAGCGAAGTCGAAGGCCCAGAATTGGCGCCCATTATAGGCGTTTCTACATTTCCCCGTTCCAGTCTTCGGGTTCGGGGTTGGCCGAGCGGAAGATCTCGAGGTGCCACTTGCCGCCGCCCCACGGTTCGATGACCTCTGTGGCGACCACGTCCACCAGGATCTCAGCGAACGTCCGTCCCTCCGGATCGCCCTCCAGGTGGTATGCGGCCTCGTCCCATCCGAAGTTCGGATACAGGATCATCGACAGAAAGAGATCGTAGCCGTCGTCCACCACGATGATCTGGCCGCACGGGCGTTTGATCGTGGAGTGATAGATCAGGTACTTCTCGGCGCTGTGCGCCCGGATGTAACGCTTCAGGGCGAACTCGCGCGCGACGATCTCCTCGACGGCGATCTTCTTTTCCCAGCAGTCGCGGCAATACCGCTCGTCGCCGCGCGGCTCGGATACCTCTTTCGCGCCGCACAGCGCGCACTTCGACTTTGCCACCGTCGCCTTACGGGCCATGGTGGACATTATAAGAGTGCCTAAGGTGCCTAAGGGTGCCTAAGCGCGAATCAATCCCAGCGTCTGTGTTGGCGAGTACCCTGGCAGCACCCGGCTGATTCCATCCTTCGACAGCTTCAAGTGGCTCGTGACGATTTCGCTAAACACATCACGGAAGTCCGTCGTGATCGCGAGATCGCGTCCCTCGAAGCGCTCTTCAGTCTTGAGCCCGGGCCATTTGCCGTACACCCGGCCACCTTTGACGGGTCCGCCAATGATCATCATGGCGTTGCCGTGCCCGTGATCGGTGCCGCGATTACCGTTCTCCGCCGCCGCGCGTCCGAACTCCGACATCGTCAGGACGACCGTGTCGGACAGCCGGTCGCCGAGATCGGCGGAGAGGGCGGCCAGGCCGTTGGCGAGATCGTCGAGGCGCTGCGCGATCTGACCCTGCGTGCCGCCTTCGTTGACGTGGTGATCCCAGTTGGTCGACTCGGCAAACGCGACCTCGAGGCCGATGTCTGCCTTGGCGACGCGCGCGATTTCCTGCAGCGCCTGTCCGAACGGCGAGCGGGGATACTCTGCCGCCGGACGATAAGGCGTGCCGATCGTCCGCAGCGTCTTCATCGCCTCGAACGCGTCCTTCGCGGTGCCGCGAAGGAGCGGATTGTCCGCCTCGGAGAATGCCTGCTCGAACGACTGCCGCGAGTCCATTCCTCCGCGCACGTCAAACGCATCGACTCCGCCAAAGGCGAGCGACGGCGCTTTGCCCTGCATCGCCCGCGGCATCTGACGGGCCACGGCAATGCCGCGAAGCGGACTCGGATCGGCTCCCGACACCTGCAGATACCGGTTCAGCCAGCCATCACGCGTGGCCTTCACGCCCGGCGTGCCGCTCTCCATATAGTCCTGCGCATCGAAGTGCGAGCGCGTGCGATCGGGTGAGCCGCTCGCATGCACGATCGCCAGCGACTTGTTGTCCCAGAGCGGTTTCAACGCGGCCATGCGCGGGTGGAGGCCGAAGAAGTCGTCCAACGCGACCGCGCCATCCTGCGCGCCTGGCCGTGGCACCCCGATCGTCGGCCGCAGACGGTAGTACTCCGCCTCGCCGTAGGGGACGATCATGTTGAGGCCGTCAACGGCGCCACGCTGGAAGATCGCGATGAGCAACCGGCGGCGTCCCGATGCGGCAGCCGCCGCGCGCGCCAGGAACGCCGGCGCGAAGCCGAGCGACAGCATCGTCATCGCGCCGGATTTCAAGAATATGCGTCGTGAAGTCATGGCTGTCTCCTCTCGCTACCGACGCTGGAAGTCCGGCCCGCCGATTGTTGCCGCTTGCTGCGGCGCCAGCTGCTGCGCGATGTTCATGCGCGTGACGAGCGCACCCGCAGACACCCACGTTTCCGCGGTGTCGTCGTAACCCGTCGGCGGCTGGCACTGGTACGGCGCCATGCCGAGTTGCTGCAATGCCTGCAGGAGCTGACGTGGCTCGCGCACGTCGCGACCCGTGGCGCGAACGCCGCTGACGACGAACTCGAGCGGCGTCTTGACCTTGGCGCCTCGGTACTGTGCGGCGTAGAACTCCGGTGACGTCACCAGCGTGCGCATGACTTCGCGGAGATTGCCTTTCGTTTTCGTGAACGTGGCGGCGACCTTGTCGACGAGCGCCGCCGGCGGCTCGTCGCTCACAAACCGGCGCACGAGCTTGGTGGCGATGTGTTTCGCCGTGGACGGATGTTCCGCAACGATGTCGAGCACGCGTTCGCCGTCTTCCATGCCGCCACCAGCCTTGATGGCGTGGCCGAGCACCTTCTTCTCGCCGCGGTCGTGCAACTGCGGCGCGAACCGGAAATCACCTTCCTGCGGATTCGCCAGCGTCCACCCCGTGAACGCGCGCGCCACTTCGATGATGTCCTGCTGTGTGTAGCCACCGTCCACGCCAAGCGTGTGCAGCTCCATCAGCTCGCGCGCATAGTTTTCGTTGAGGCCGTTCCGCCGCGGTCCCTGCTGCTGTTTCTGCTGTTGCTGCTGTTGCTGTTGCCGGGGGAGGGTAATGCCGACACCGCCGAATCGCCCGCGCCGGCGATTGTTGATCTGTTGCACCTGCTCGGCGGCCTTCGGATCCGCGCTCAGCCAGTTATCAAGGTAGAACAGCATCGCCGGGCTCTTCGCTGTGGCGCCGAGCAGCTCGCGAAAGCTGCCCCAGATGTGCGGACGGATTGCGTCGCGCTCGTAGTCGGGGATATACGCGGCCGTGCGCCCCTTGCCGGCGAACACGTTGAAGTGATTGAACCAGAAATCGACCAGGACCTCTTCGAGCTGCCGATCGCTATAGATGGCGCGCGTGAGCTTCTGCGCGGCCAGCGCCTGCACCGACTGCCGGGTGGCCTGTCGGCTGCGGCGCTGCATCTCCATGCGCTCCTGCTCCGAGAGATTGCGGGCCGCCCGACGGTCGACCTCCGGAGGATCGGGAAGTGGGGTGAGGCGTGACTGGACCGCGCTGTCGTCGATTGACGATGGGTTCAACTGTTGGTCGATCCAGCGTGCGAGGCCGAGCCGCTGCACGTCATCAACCTGTCCGGGCGTTGCCCCGAACGTCAGACGACTCAGCGCGTGTTCGACTGCCGCCCGGTCGGTGGGAATGTTCGCTCCACCGGCAGCCTGCGATGCGCCGTTCTGCATCGTCAACAGCGCCGCCAGCGCAAAAACCAGAGCTATCGGCCGACGGAATTTAGCGCTCAATCCAGTCCTCCCCTGAATGGGCTAACTCGCCACTACCAGCTTAGACGGGACAAAGGGCGATCGGGGGTATGTCCGATCGTGAAGAAAATATGTCAACCTCCAACTCCCGATGCCCCATCCCAGACATTCCCGGCCAGTTTCCGGGTTCTTTTAGGAGTTGAAACTTGGGAGTTCGGAGTTTTACCGGGCCACGGGCTCACCTGTGAGCGCCGGCAAATACATCTTTCGCACGTATTCCTTCACCATCCGGCGGGCGCTGAAGCGGGGCAGTACGGTCCGGATCGACTGCTTCACGATCTGCAACCACTGCCGTGGCATGCCGGACGCGTCGCGGGCGTAGAACGTCGGGACGAGCTGGCTCTCCAGGAGCTCGTAAATCGCCTGCGCGTCGGCCCAGTCCTGCGCGCCGTGATCGTTCGGGTCGGCGTGCCCGTCGATGAGCCAGCCGTTGTCGCCGGTAAATCCTTCGGCCCACCAGCCGTCGCCGATCGACATGTGTGGGGTGCCGTTGATTGCCGCCTTCATGCCACTGGTGCCGCTCGCCTCGAGCGGTTTGCGCGGGTTGTTCAACCAGACGTCGCAGCCCTGGACCAGGAAGTGGGCGACGTGCAGGTCGTAATCGTCCACGAAGCCGATGCGGCCGCCGAACTTCGGATCGAGCGCACGCCGGTAAATCTGCTGCAGGTGATGTTTGCCCACATCATCAGCGGGATGCGCCTTGCCAGCGAACACCAGCTGCACGGCGCGGCCCGGCGCGTTGAGGATGCGCGCGAGTCGATCCGAGTCCAGGAAGATCAACTCAGGACGCTTGTAGCCGGTGAAGCGGCGCGCGAAGCCGATTGTCAACGTGTTGGAGTCGAACATCGTGCCCGCGGCCGCAATCCGCGGCGCGGGAACGCTTTCCACCATCCATCGCGTGCGCACGCGCTCGCGAATGAAGTTGAACAGAAAGGCGCGCAGGGTCTGACGCACGGCCCACAGCTCGTCGTCGGGGATGAGCAGCACACGATCGCCGAGAGCGGGATCGTCATGCCGGTCCAGCCAGTCGGCGCCGAGGTGTCTCTCGAGGAGCAGTGACATGTCCGACGCAATCCATGTCGGGACGTGCACGCCGTTAGTGATGTAGTCCACCGGCAGATCGTCTGGCCGGCGGTCCGGCCAGATCGGCCGCCACATTTGTTTCGTCACGTCGCCGTGCAGTTGGCTGACGCCGTTCACTGCACCACTGGTCCGCAGTGCAAGTGCGGTCATGTTGAACATCGAGCCGCTGCCGTTGTCGTAGTGGCCGAGCGCGAGGAACTTCTCGCGGTAGTCGCCAAGATCACCCCAGGCGCCGGCCAGATGCGACTCCACCAGGTGAAACGGAAAGGCGTCGTGACCCGCTGCCACTGGCGTGTGCGTCGTGAACACCGTGGTCCGGCGGACTTCCGCAAGCGCGCTGTCGAAGCTCCAGCCGCTTTCGCACAGATCGCGAATCCGCTGGAGCACGACGAACGCGGCGTGTCCCTCGTTCAGATGGTAGGCGGTCGGCTGATGGCCGATCGCCTTGAGCACGCGGACGCCGCCGATGCCCAGGATGATTTCCTGCTGCACGCGCGTTTCGCGGTCGCCGCCGTAGAGACGCGCCGACAGTTCGCGGTCCCACGGTGCGTTCTCCTCGAGGTCCGTGTCGAGCAGATACAGCTTCACGCGCCCCACGCGCACTCGCCAGACGGCGACCAGCACCGTCCGGTTGCCGAGCGGCACCGCCGTGATCGCCGGCTTGCCATCGGGCGTTGTGGCGGGCTCGATCGCCGCTTCCTTCCAGTTCAGACGCTCGTAGATTTCCTGCTGCCACCCATCGGGCGAGAGGCCCTGATGAAAGTAGCCCTGCGGGTACATGAATCCGATGCCGACGAGCGGCACGCCAAGGTCGCTCGCTTCCTTACAGTGATCGCCCGCAAGCGCGCCGAGGCCACCGGCATAAATCGGCAGCGACTGATGCAACGCAAATTCGGCGGAAAAGTAGGCGATCGACCTTTTTCCCAGTTCCGGGTATTCAGTCTCGACCCAGGTCTTCTTCGCCGAGCGTGCCGAATCGAGGCGTTCGATCGTGCGGTCGTAGTTCGCGAGCCATTCGGAATCAGCCATGGCGCTGGTCAGCTGTTCCGGAAGAATCAGCTGCAGCATGCGCACCGGGTTATGCGCGGTCTGCCGCCATAACGGGTAGTCGAGGCTCCGGAAGATGCGTCGCGCGTCGGTATTCCAGCTCCACCAGAGATCGTGAGCGAGTTCTTCGAGCCGCTTGATTCGATCGGGTAATTGCGTGGCCATACGGGGAAATAAAATTTAGGAATGATGCGGCGTCGTGAATAAAACGCGTCGATGGGTTGAGGCCGTCAAGCTTCGCATCGTAGCAGGATCGTGTATGCTGACATAGCCCCATGGCTCGCAACGCAAGACCAACCGCCGCGAAACGCGAACGCGAGAAAGCACTGCTCGAACGCCGGCAGCAGAAGGCCGCGCGTCGACAGGATGTGAAGGAACGAAAGCATCAGGCTGGACCCTCGGCCTCGGGTGACGAGGATCCAGACATCGCTCACATCAAGCTCGGCCCCCAACCGCCGGCCGACTGGCAAGTCGAAGAGCAGGAAGAATAGTCAGTTCGCCGCGAAGCAGTAGAGCAGACCTGCGCCGCCGGTCCCGACGAGCGCCTGCTGACTGCAGCCTGCAGACTTGTGCGCAGCATTCCACGACGTATTGCCGCCGCCGGTGCGATCGACGTGGCCGAGCCACACGCCCGGACCCTGGCCGCGCGCCGTACCCTGCGGCGGATCCTGGTTGCTCGTGTAGTTGCTGCAGGTCGTGTCGATCGTCTCGCTCGCCCTGGCGCGGCCGTGTGAGTCGGAGCCGGTGATGATGTCGTGCTGGTTCGGCGTGTCGCCAATGCCGTTGATCCCCATCCCCGTCTCGCTCAGCGCATTCTGCTTGTTGATCTGATTGCGATCGCGCTCGATGTCGCCGTGGAGATCGGCAACATTGTTCGCGATCAATGTGCCGCGCGCGTTATACCAGGGTCCGGCGCCAATGCGATCGCGTGCGTTGATTGCCGGCTGGCCCCCTTGCGGGGTCGCGCTCAGATACGCACGCCACGTGCGTCCCTGCGGCGTCGGGATGTTCCCGGCCTTTGCACGCTCGGCACAATACGCGTCCGCTCCCGCCAGGCCGCCGTAATTGGCGCCGTCGCCCTTACCAATGCTGGTGACGAAAAACGACGCAGGGTTGTTGGCGGCTCCGCCGCCACCGCCACGTCCCTGGCGTCCACCGCCCTGCGGCGGCTGAGCTCCTGCCGCTGGCGCCTGACCCGCCGGAGCCTGCTGTTGCGGCGCCTGTGCCAGCACCACCAGTGATCCGATCGCCGCACACGCAATCGCCGCGGTTACCGTGCGCATGATTTGCATCGTCGCTCCTCCTCAACTGCGTTCCAGACCCCGGATCACCCATCCCAGGTCCCCGATCCCGGGTCCCCGATCCCGGCCGCGAAACGTATCACGGGCGTAGAATCGCCGTATGCGTACTCTGCTCGCTCTTGTTGGGCTTCTCGTTCTGATCCTTGCGCGTGCGCCGGTCGCACAGCAGAAACCCGATCCTCGCAACCAGCCCGGTGCGCCAATCACTGTTTACGCCCCGGAACAGCACGATCTTTACGACGGCCATTTCGTGCTCTCGGCAAACCGGATTTACATGGTCGGCGGACTGAACGACGCCGTCGGCTGGGATCATATGGACAACGCAGCGAAGAGTGTCCGGCCGGCCAGCGGGACGGCGGAGATCGACGTCGACGAGATCAAGAACACCGGCAAGTTCGAGGCGCGCCTGAAGATTCCCGAAGGCAACCTCGTGCTCGCCATCGACAAGTTCAACGAGTTCAGTCCCTGTCAGAACGGCGGCATCGTCGCCTCCCTGCACGAGCACGGATCAGACTCGGGCTGTGGCGATAACAACTGGCCGAAGACATTCGTGTACCTCGCCGGTTGGGGCTTCGGCCACGCGACGCTGAACGGCAAGCCGCTCTACGACAATTACGAAATGCACTTCATGGTGACGCAGGGGATTCGCGACCGACAGACGTTGAAGGTGAATTACCCGCTGCCGAACAAGAAGGGGCCGGCGGGAGAGGTGAATCCCGCGACGCAGCAGCTGGACTTCTACATCCGCAGCCCGCAGCAGAACCCGAAGAACACCCCGGCGCGCGAAGTCTTCATGCACTTCTTCGGAATGGAAGTGACCTGGAAATAAGCACAAATTAGCCGTTCACACTTCCACGTGCTCAGTGCCAGGTTCGCGTTCACGTTCGGTTCAGTGGTCGTCGTGTTCGTGTCTGTTCTCGGTTCGGTGTTCGTGTCCTTCGCCGTTCCTGTCGTCAGCGCACAAGCGAACGAGGACGCGCTGATTGCGCGCGTTGGTGAGTACGTCGAACGCTACTACACGCGCGCCCAGACGCTGGTGGTGACCGAGACGATCAGTGTTGAGCCGGTCACGCGGCGACTCAAAACGGATGGCCCGCCACGCCGGATCGTGAACGAAATGCGCATCGAATGGGATACGCAGGTGGGATCGCAGCCGCGAGAGGTGCGGAATCTGGTGAGCGCCGGCGGCGGCCGATTCGGGCCGTCCGGCCAGCCCGAATGCCTGGACCAGCGCTCGGTCACGTTCGGACCACTCGCGTTTCTTCTCGGTGCCAACCGTGACAAGTTCCGCTTCTCCGTCGGCCGGCTCGAAACGATCAGCGGCGTCCGCACGCGGCGCATCGAGTACGAGACGCGGCGGCCCGAGCCGCCGGAAGTCCGGTGGAACGGCAAGTGCGGCTGGGTCGATTCGTTCGGCCGCACGCGCGGAAGCCTGTGGGTGGATCCCGCGACGGGGGAAGTGATTCGGTTTGATGAACATCTCAGCGGACGCGTGAAGCTTCCCGGTCCCGCGGGAGACGCGAACGCGCCAACGTTTGTCGCCGAACGCGCGGACACGATCATCGAGTACAAGAAGTTCGCCTTCGCCGACCCGGGTGAGACGCTGCTGCTGCCGTCGCGCGTCGAATCGGTGAACTTCATCCAGAATTCCGCCGCCCCACGCGTACGGGTCGTCCGGACGTTCACGGATTACCGCCGTTTCCTGACCGGGGGAAGAGTCCTTCCGTCTCTGAAAGGAGAGCCGTGACTGACACGACGACGCGCACTGTCGCTACCGATCTCGTCAATCGCGACCAGCTGATCGCCCGCGCGCGCGAGGTTCGTCCAGTCCTGCAGAAGAACGCCGCCGAGACGGATTCGCTGCGGCGCCTGCCGGAGGAAGTTGTTCGCGCGATTCGCGACAGCGGCTTGTGCCGTCTCATGGTCCCGAAGCGGTTCGGCGGCTACCAGACCAGCGTCCGCACATATATCGAGGTGATGGTGGAACTCGGGCAGGGGTGTGGATCCACCGCCTGGGTAGCAAGCCTCATCAACGTGTGCGCGTGGCTGGCCGCGCTGTTCCCGGAACGCGCGCAGAAGGATGTGTGGGGCCCGAATCCTGATGCATGGATAGCCGGATCGCTGGCTCCGAACGGCATCGCCCTGCCGGTGGAGGGCGGATGGCGCGTGTCCGGCCGCTGGCCGTGGGCCTCCGGCAGCATGCATGCGCAGTGGGTCGCCTGCGGGATTCACATGGAGAACGAGAAGGGCGAGATGACCAACCTTGGCCTCTCGCTGATACCGATTGACGAGGTGACCGTCGAAGACACCTGGTTCATGGTTGGCATGAAGGGCACCGGGAGCAACACGATCATCGCGAAGGACGCGTTCGTCCCCGAGCATCGCTTCCTGCCCTACCCGCCCGCATTCGAAGGCCGCTATCGGACCGAGCATGTCGACGAGCCGGTGTACCGCGTGGCGCTCGTGCCGGTGACCGTGCTGATTCTCGCTGGCTCACAGATCGGCGCCGCGCGCGCGGCGCTCGACTACGTGGTCTCCAAGTCGAAGACACGCGGGATCACGCACACGACGTTTCCCAGCCAGGCCGATTCGTCTGGCTTTCAGATGCTCGTGGCGGACGCGGCGATGAAGATCGACACGGCGTTCCTGCACGCCTGTCGCGCCGCGGATGATCTCGACCGTGCGGCAGACGCAGCTCGACACCCTGATCTCACCGAGCGCGCACGCGTGCGGATGGATACCTCGCTGGCCGCGAAGTACGCACGTGACGCCGTGGAACTGCTGGTGCAGGCACACGGCACGTCGAGTCTGGCCGATCACAACCCGCTGCAGCGGTTATGGCGTGATGTCCATGTTGCGAGCCATCACGCCATCACCGAGTGGCAGGTGAACCTCGAGGTCTACGGCAGGGCGCTGCTCGGCGTCGAGCCGAACATCACCCACCTGATCTAGCGGAGCTACTCGGGTTTCACAGATTCCGCGCGAGGTCCTTTCGGACCCTGTCCCGGCGTGAACGTCACGCGCTGTCCCTCGCGCAACTCGTCGAACCTCGTGCCCTGGCATGCCGACTGGTGGAAGAAGTACTCAGTGCCGTCGGAAGCCGCGATAAACCCGAAACCCTTGTCCGTGATCCGCTTGATCGTGCCGTTCGTCGTCGCCATGTCTCGATCCTTTCGTCGTCGGTGCTGATGAGCCTCGCGGCAAAATCAGCTCCCTCTATTGTGGATTGGATCGCATGGATTGCGCCGTTTACGGATCTGCGGTTCGGCTAGGAAAGAACGGTTGAGGTTTGGGCAGGAAATCCATCACCGATCTTTCACGATCGTCACGATCCATCCGAAGAACGTCAGTACCACGAGCGGATAGGCGAAGAACGGAAGAGGCTGAGACGTCGGCAGCAGCCGCTCGCCGCGGAAAATCCGTGCAGCGACGATGGCAAAAAGTACAGCCGCCGCGACTCCGGCGCCGCGGACCCACGCCGTCAGCGTCGAGGGAAGACTGATGAGCAGCAGTCCCGCCGCCCACAGCGCGACACCAGCACCGAAGGAAGGAACGCTCGCATCCAGTCCAGCCGCAGTGCCCGACAGCAGCAGGCTCTCACCCAGCGCGAACACCAGAAATCCAGCGGCGACCGTGTCGTGACCGCTGCGAAGAAACCTGACGGCGAGGAGAGTGGTGGCGACGATGACGCCGAGGCCGTCGATCAGCCAGAAGACCTGACGCACCGCATCGCTCGAGACAAATGTTCCACTGACGCCGAACGTTGCGCCGAGAATCAGGCCGACGACCGGGACGAAATCGCTGCGTGCGCGTGTCACGGGCGGGGATGGTACCGCAGGCCGCAGTTCGTAGGAACCGGTCGACCGTGATGTCGCGTTAGTTGGTATACTTTGAAGTTCCTGCCTTGCACTGATTGCGGAAGTGGCGGAATTGGCAGACGCGCTAGCCTCAGGAGCTAGTGGGGGCAACCCCATGAAGGTTCGAGTCCTTTCTTCCGCACCAATCAGAACGTGATCTGCCTGACGATCGACCGCGTTCGCTCGCGGGCCGGGAATACTCCTTCGATGAACGCCGGGTTCCAGTAGCCGCCCTGTCCTCCAAATCCAACGTCGAGCGTCACCGTCGCGCGCACCGGATACGACCGGTTCAGAGCGAAGCCCGGAAAGCGCTGCCGGACGTCGGCCTGGCGCACGTAAATGCGAAGGTTGCTCGCCGCGTCCAGGTGGTACCCGGAGCTATGCAGCAGCACGCTGCTGCCGCTGGGCATGAGGATCTCAAACGTCAGCGTATAGCCGTACGCATCGGTGCCGGTGAATGCGGGGATGATGTCGAAGTCGCGGCCGTTGCCGTTTCGCTCCAGGCGGAAATCACTGAGAGTGATTCCCCCGGTGCGGTACAGGCTCTTCATAGACTCCAGCGCCTTCCGATCACCCGCCAGGCCTTCCGACACGAGCTGACGGCAGCGCGCCGCGGTATATCCCCAACCGGAGGACAGCAGCGCGCGCCGCTCTTTCACGTTCGCGCACAGCGTCGAATCGCGGAACTCGATCGCGGCTTCCTGGAAACACTTCGATCGAACGTAGTAGGACCGGTACCCATCGGGATTGAAGACCAGGCCGCTCTGGGATTGCGATGGGTCGATCGCCGTGCACGCTTGAACGGCCCGCGAACGCATGTCCGCGTAATCGGAGGCGAGGAGCGACGTGCCGAGTACGCACAGCACCGGCAGCAGGCTGACACGTAAGCCCCGCGTTATCATGCCGGCGTGAAGCTCACGCGCATCAGTCTAGCGTGTCTGGTGTTCTGGCTGTCCGCGCAGATTGCTGCGCCGGCGCAGGATACTGCCGCGCGCGTCACCGCATCGCTCACAGCCATCACCACCGCTGACAACAACGCTGGCCGGCGGGATGCGATCGTCACGCAGTTGCGTGCGCTGGGTGTCGAGCCTGTCCTGGAGCCGTTCGGCGAAGGTCGTTCGGCGGGCGCGAACGTCATCGTGACGCTGCCGGGTCGCGGGCCGAAGACGATTGTGATTGGCGCGCATCTGGATCGCGTCGGCGTCGGACGCGGTGCCGTCGACAACGCCGCGTCGTGCGCCGTGCTCATCGAACTGATCGCGGCCTTCAAGGCGTCGCCGCTCGAGTCGACCGTGCGCCTGGTCTTCTTCGACCGCGAGGAAAACGGTCTGGTTGGTTCGCGCATGCACTTCTCGACGCCGGGCCATCGCGCGAACTACGCGATAAACCTCGACGTCTTCGCGTACGGCGACACGATCTTCGCCACCGGCTCGCGTCCTGACGGTGTGCTCCTGCGATCGCTGC
>Ga0070670_100000451_pt1 | contig 33238 bp, 32 predicted proteins | sample KBSS63metaG_FD_64665 | JGI IMG/M metagenome (GOLD analysis project Ga0070670, IMG submission 64665) | Switchgrass rhizosphere microbial communities from Kellogg Biological Station, Michigan, USA - KBS S6-3 metaG | ecosystem: Host-associated > Plants > Roots > Rhizosphere > Soil ... | reverse complement strand
CATGCCCAAGGCCTGCCGGCGCAGACGCTCCGGATCGATCACCATGCCGGTTCGAAAGGTGAGGAAGGATTGCGCGACGATATCTGCCGGTGGTACCCGCTGCAGCAGAGCCTCCAGCGAGGCGATCACTAAAAGGGGCGCGTCGCCGGGCTGTCGGATGCGCCGCAGGGCCGCCATCCGCTTGCCCATGCTTTCGGCCGAGGGACCGATCCGGTCATAGGGAAGGCAATCCCAGGGCACCAGCTGGATGGCCTCGATGTCGGGCGCCATGGCCCGCATCGCATCGGCCAGCTCGGCTGCGCCGCTTTCACTGCGGGTGACATAAAGGAGGCTTCTTCCGGCCGCCGCTAACCTCTGGCCGGTCAGCCTTGCAGCGACGCCGGCAGCGGCAATCCTTCCCACGGCCTGCCGGCCGCCCGTCATCACGAGATTGTCCAAGGTGCCCCTCCCTCACGCATAGGCTATCCGCGTCGCCCGGGCGCGCGGTCGATCATCGGTAGTTTGGCTTGGGGTATCAGCGGCGGCGAAGGCCGCCGTGGACCAGCAAGGCGAGGCCATAGCCGACGGTGGCGGCACTCAGCACGCTCAATACGGGGTGAAGCCGGAGCGTCTCGGCGACAAGCTCCTCGGCAGCGCTGGCGCCGGTCCGGACATTGTTTTTGGCGCTCAGGCCCATGGCGGCAACGGAATCGGAAATCCGGTAAATTTCTTCGCGCAGCGCGGCCAGCTGATCGGCGGCTTCATCCGCCATGTCCGTCTTCGGCTGGGAGAGGGCCTCGTCGACCAGGGGTGCGTCGGAGGCTTCGATTATGCCGAGCGGGATCGGTTGTCCAAGTGTGCTGTCGTTTGCCATGATGTCCTCCTTAGGCTGTACCGTCGCAACCAGTCAGAGCAAGATAGGTTCCGGCATCATGGCGCTATGATCGAAAATCTCGGGAGGCGTCGACCGCCGCTATTCGTGGCAGCCACCTTGCGGCCATGGCTTGGCCGGAAGACGTGCAATCGGGTGTGTGAAAGCTGCAGCTGTCGTGCGCTTCAGGACTTGGGCTTGTGCTCTGCTTCGATCGCTGCGTCATGGTACCAGCCGCCACCATAGGCCGCATCGGCGTAGCGCGCGGGCTGGCGTTCCAGCACCACGACGAGCGCGTCGGTTGCCTGCTGGCGGCCGATCTTGCGGCCGGTGCGGGCCGTCAGGGGAAACTGGTAGATCTTTGCTGTTTCACTATGGATGCTTGCCATTGGCTCGTGTTCCCGGTTCTGGTTCGTATCGTCTTACGGTATCATGCATGCCTGTCGTTTGCGCGGAATGATTAAAAATAAGTCATTATGTTGATTATGTAGGCAATTCGACTTTTCGCGCAAGAGCAATCGTGGTTATTCTGTGGCTTATTTTTGTGCGCTCGCTCTCTCGTAATCGTCTGAAGTGGTATATGTTCCGATCCGCCGCCGCTGTTCGTGGAAATCCAGGCTTGTCTTCGGGCTTGGCATCTCCCTATCCGGCTTACTTTTAACGCTGTTACATCTGTATTTTAGCATATGCAGGTTAAGGAAGCGTACGAACCCGGTAGTTGCGCCTGATTTACGGTGGCCGACTTCGAACTGGCATAGCAAATGCATGTAGGACACCAAACGTTGACGACAACGACCGGGTCGTCGACGGAACTGCTTTACTGATCCTAGCTTTGTAAAACCTATGAGAGGTTCGTTATGACGAAATATAAACTCGAGTACATTTGGCTCGATGGCTACACGCCGGTTCCCAATCTGCGCGGCAAGACGCAGATCAAGGAATTCGACGCATTCCCGACCCTCGAACAGCTGCCTCTCTGGGGTTTCGACGGCTCGTCGACCATGCAGGCCGAAGGCCGCAGCTCGGATTGCGTGCTGAAGCCGGTTGCCGTGTTCCCCGACAGCGAACGCATGAACGGCGTGCTCGTCATGTGCGAAGTCATGATGCCGGATGGCGTCACGCCGCATGCCAGCAACGCACGCGCCACCATCCTCGACGATGAAGGCGCCTGGTTCGGCTTCGAGCAGGAATATTTCTTCTACGAGAACGGCCGCCCGCTCGGCTTCCCGGAAGCTGGCTATCCGGCTCCGCAGGGCCCCTACTACACGGGCGTCGGTTACTCGAACGTCGGCAGCATCGCGCGCCAGATCGTCGAAGAGCATCTCGACATCTGCCTGGCCGCCGGCATCAACCACGAAGGCATCAACGCCGAAGTGGCCAAGGGCCAGTGGGAATTCCAGATCTTCGGCAAGGGCTCCAAGCGCGCCGCCGACGAAATGTGGATCGCCCGCTACCTGCTGCAGCGCCTGACGGAAAAGTACGGCATCGACATCGAATATCACTGCAAGCCGCTCGGCGACACCGACTGGAACGGCTCCGGCATGCATGCCAACTTCTCGACAGCCTACATGCGCGAAGTCGGCGGCAAGGCCTATTTCGAAGCCCTGATGGCTGCCTTCGACAAGAACCTGATGGACCACATCGCCGTCTACGGCCCGGACAACGACAAGCGTCTGACCGGCAAGCATGAAACAGCCCCGTGGAACAAGTTCTCCTACGGCGTTGCCGACCGCGGTGCATCGATCCGCGTGCCGCACTCGTTCATCAAGAACGACTACAAGGGCTATCTCGAAGATCGCCGCCCGAACTCCCAGGGCGACCCCTACCAGATCGCTTCGCAGATCCTGAAGACGATCGCCGAAGTGCCGACCGAAGGCAGTGTCTCGGCCGCCGCCTAAGTCTGAAAGCCTGATTTCTAACGGGTCGCGCCCCAGTGGTGCGGCCCGTTTTTTATTGCGCTGATGCGCATGAAGGATGGATCGCGGCCGGTCGACCCGCCGCCCGCCGCCTGACCCTCTGCTCTACCCGCTGTCTCGATTCAAACCATCGCCAAGAGACCGTTAACCAAACGGGCGTAAACAGGAGAGATTGCAAGAGGGTTTTGAGTCGAATGGCGTCGAAGTTGAGTGAAGTGCTGACCGTGGTCGGCAATGGCAATATCGTGGTGTTCCCAGTGTCAAGCCGAGCCGGAGATATCGAGCGCTGCGCGCGCGAATTGGACGACAAGCACGGTAACGAGGCTGTCGACTACTGGAAGATGGAATGTCGGAAGCTTGCGGCGCAGCTGACGTCGATCGGCCTGTCGGAAGACGAGGTTCGCCAGCAGGTCATGGTTTTCCAGGCCGAAGTTCAGGCCGAGCTGGTACGCCTGCATGAAGATCGCACTCTCGACGAAGTGCCCGTCGAAAAGCAGGGCTGATCGACAGGATCGGCAGGCTCTTAAGGCCTGTCGCCTTTGAGGTGCCGTTCCAGCAGCGGCAGGCTGTCCTGCCCCCAGTAGAGCTCGCCGTCGAAGCGGTAGGTGGGAAAGCCGAAGACCCCGCATTCGCGCGCATGGGCGCGGTCTGCCGCCCATTTGTCCTTCACGTCCGCATCGGCTTCCCGCAGCAGCAGCTTCGCACCGTCGAACCCCGCCCGGTCGGCAATCGCCCGCCGGACATTGGGGTCGCCGATGTCTTCGCCGTCTTCCCAAAAGGCTGACTGTATCGCCGCCGTCAGCGGCAGCCATGGCTGGCCGTCGAGCAGCGCGGCGATTACCATCATGGCCGCCGGGACCGGATCCGACTGCGCCGGGCGATCCCTGATCCGAAGCGTCTTGCCGCGAATCCCGCTCCAGCGCTCGAGGTCCCGAAGCCAGTAGGCTCTGCGCGGTTCCGGGCGGTTGCGTGAAAAGATCCCGCCATTTTCTTCCACGACTGTGGTCAGAAAGGGCTTGATCTCTGCGCCCTCGCGATCGGCAAGCGCCGTGAAGGCATCAAGCCCGATGAACGACCAGGGCGAATTGATCGAGAAGAAATATTCTATGGTTTTCGACATGAAGCGAGCTTAGCAGAGCCGCATTCCCGCTCAACGGCAAAGAATGGGTTACGCACAGCTGATCCTATCCGCAGCGTCATGGTCGACAGCGACGGGTCGCATGTTGTAGCCTTGCGGTGCAGCGGCCCGCTGGGCCGCCCTATCCAATGCGCGAGAACACCATGAGCCTGATCTACGTCCTGAACGGCCCTAACCTCAACCTGCTTGGCAAGCGCCAGCCCGAGGTCTATGGGCATGAGACGCTGGCGATGGTGGAAGCGGATTGCCGTCGCGTTGCCGAAGAGCTGGGCCACAGCATCCGCTTCGAGCAAAGCAACCGCGAGTACGAGATCATCGACTGGATCCATGCCGCGCGTGAGGAAGCGGCGGGCATCGTCATCAATCCGGCAGCCCTCACGCACACCTCGATCGCCATTCTCGATGCGCTCAATGCCTATGACCATCCGGTGATCGAGGTTCACATCTCGAATGTGCACAAGCGCGAGGCGTTCAGGCACCATTCCTACGTGTCGTTGCGCGCCGACGGGGTGATCGCCGGCCTTGGAACGGAGGGATACCAGCTTGCCATCAGGCGGATCTGCACCCTGCTGAAGTCATAGTCGGGACGATTGGATCATAATCAGGCTGGAAGAGAGGCCGACCGAAAAGTCGGCCGTCGATGCCCTCTGGCGTCAGCCGGCCTTCGTAGTGGCAGCCTTGGCTTCCGAAGGGGTGAAGATGTCTTCGAGCAAGGCCAGCATCCTGCGGACATTTTCCGAATTCACGGTGTAGTAGACCGTCTGCGCATCACGGCGTGTCCTCACCATATGAGCCGAGCGAAGCTTCGACAGATGCTGTGAAAGGGCAGACTGGCTGAGTCCAATCATATCGGCCAAAGCTCCAACCGGCATCTCGCCGCGGGTCAGGATATCGAGAACCCGGAGGCGCTGTTCATTTGCCATGACGCTCAGGAAAGCCGATTTCTGCTCAAGGATAGCGTTTTCCAAAATCTAAAGTCCTTTGACGGTTTGGCAGGATAAGTAGCATAGTACGCTAATAAAGTCTAACCTAAAATGGCGCCTGGGCCGGATTGGCGTCAGACGCCCATCTAGGCGGGTATTGAAGGCCGCAGCTGGAGGCAGAATATACCTCCGCGTGTCCGAAACCGCGTCTCACCGAAAACATGGACGGCTGATAGCCGCTTGCAGAATCAGTGAGTGGTACAACCGGGCGCTCTGTTGTTTTGAAGTATACTTCATTTATAAAAATCTTGCACGACAACCACCGTCAAAGGCTTCTATCCCTATGCACTATCAAATGAAATCGCCCGAAGCGGCCTTGCCTTGGAAGACCGAGGCGCCGTAAGGCTTTGGAGCCAGATCCCGAGAGTGCCCATGCCATTCGATTTCGTCATAACCGATGCCCGGCTGGATGGCCATGCCGATCCCATGGATATCGGTGTGTCCAATGGGCTGATCGCCGCGATTGCGCCGTCGATCTCCTTCGACGGGCATCGTGAGAATGCAGCGGGCTGTTACGTCTGCAGCGGCCTCGTCGACAGCCACATCCATCTCGACAAGGCCGGCATCCTCGGCCGCTGCACGATCTGCGAGGGGACGCTTGCGGAAGCGGTGCGCGAGACGGCCAAAGCGAAGGCCGGCTTTACCAGCGAAGATGTCTACGAGCGTGGCGCGGCACTGCTGGAGCGGGCGATCTGCCAAGGAACGACGCTGCTGCGGACCTTCGTCGAGATCGATCCGCGCGCCGGCTTTCGATCCTTCGAGGCGATCCGGCAGCTGAAAAAGGATTATGCCTGGGCAATCGACATCGAGATCTGCGCCTTTGCCCAGGAGGGACTGACGCAGGAGCCGGAGACGGAAGCCATGCTGGCAGTGGCCCTTGCCGACGGCGCCGATCTCGTCGGTGGTTGCCCCTATACCGATCCCGACCCTCAGGCCCATATCCGCCGCATCTTCGATCTTGCCGACCGCTTCGGCACGGCGGTCGACTTCCATCTCGATTTCGACCTGAAGCCGGAGGTATCGAACCTGCCTGACGTGATCGCCGAGACCAGGGCCAGGGGCTATGGTGGTAGGGTGTCCGTCGGCCATGTGACCAAGCTTTCGGCGATGCCGCCGCAGGACGTGGCAGCCATGGGCGGCCGGCTTGCCGATGCCGGCATTGGCGTGACCGTGCTCCCCTCGACCGATCTCTTTTTGACGGGGCGGGACAGCGACCGCCTGGTGCCGCGCGGCATAGCCCCGGCTCTAACACTTGGGCGGCAGGGCGTTGTCACGTCGATCGCCACCAACAACGTCATGAACCCCTTCACGCCCTACGGCGACGCCTCTTTGATCCGCATGGCCAATCTCTACGCCAACGTCGCCCAGGTCTCGCTCGACGAAGACATGCGCGCCGTTTTCGCGATGGTCGGCGACCGCGCTGCACGGCTGATGGGTCACCGGCACGGCATCGCAATCGGCGCGCCGGCCGATCTTATCCTCCTGGATGGTGCCGACCCGATGGAAGTCGTCCGCGAGAACAGGCCGGTACTGGCGGGATGGAAAAAGGGCCGCAAGACATTCGAGCGACCGCGTGCCCGATTGCTACGACCCTAGCCCTGGCGGCTCACAGCACGCCCCAGCCACGATAGCGACCGCGGCCGGTCATCTCGCGGATACCGAGATCGGCGACAAGGTTGAGAGCGCCCCGCGGGGTGATGCCAACGTGGCGGGCGACCATGCCGGCCGAGACGATCGGCCGCGACAGGACCAGATCGATTGTCGCCGGCAGGCTGCTGTTCGAGCGGCGATCCTTCAGGCGCCGCTCCATCTGGGTCTTCGCCAATGTCAGCCGGTCGAGTTCCTTCAGCCCCGCATCGGCCGCTTCCGCCATCGCTTCGAGAAAGGCGGTCAGCCGGGTGAAGCGATCAGGCGCACGGCGCCGCTCGAAGCGAATGGTTTTAAGCCCCACATTGAAGCAGAAGAGATGCGAGGTCACCTTGCCGCGCATCCTCAGATAGCTGGCGGTGAGCAGCCCGCCCAGCCAGTGCTGTCGCCGCAGCGGCTCCAGTCGCTCCCAGGCATCGTAGAGCGCGGCTGCACCCAGCACCGGCGGCATCCGGTCTGCATCCTGGATGACGGCGCGCCATTCCCGCAGTCGTTCCGTTTCGTCCCATTCGTCGTCGTGGATCAGCCCCAGCGGATCGTGATCGGCGGCAGCCTTGGTCTCCGGCGCGCGGCTCGTCGTTTCTTCCAACAGGCGATCCGAACGGGCGAGCAAGGCGTCGATCGCTGCGAGTTCCAGGCTGAAGGCATCCTCCGTCTCGTCCTCGCTCGGCGTCGTCCGCGCTTGCACTGTCTCACCGCCGGTTTCACCTGATCCGCGCAAGGCCGCGATGCCGGTGGGATCGAGACCCCAGCCTGGTTCGGCCTGCCACAGCCGCCGTCGCGCACGCAGCATGGCATGGGCGATCGTCAACTCGTGGGTCGGAGTGCGGGCGTCCATATGGGCATCGTGCAGCACGAGGTCATCGACATGCACCAGCTCGCCGCCGACCCAGAGGGCCGCTACCGCATCGAAGAAATGGCCGCGCTCGCGAAAGCCGTCGCCGATCGCATGGCGCAACACCCGCTCGTCCAGCCGCGCCAGGCGGTCTTCGGCATGGATCACGCACGGCAGAAGGGCGGACAGCTGGGTGGGATTTAGCTCGTATCGCATTGGAATCATTTCTGGCGTGTCGGGTGGATGAACTTAACACGGCGATTGGCTTCCAGGTAGCGGCGAGCAAAGAAAGCCCTTGACCTTCCAGTGACTGGAAGGGTGATAAGGGACGCTGCAGCAACTTGGAGTGTCGGCATGGCGATCGAGAACGGCGGAAACAGCGCAGAACATGCTCATAAGCATGAGCATGGGGCGAAGAGCCCGGCGGTGACCCGAGACCCGGTCTGCGGCATGCTGGTCGACCCGGTCGCCGGCAAACCGCAGGCGGAGCATGGCGGTCGTCTGTTCCATTTCTGTAGCGAAGGATGCCGCACGAAATTCGTGGCGACCCCGGAAAATTTCCTTTCGGCAAAGGATTCGGTCTGCGGCATGACCGTCGACCGCGCCACGGCGGCGCATTTTCATCGCCATGACGGCGCCAAATACTATTTCTGCTCGGCCGGCTGCCAGCGCAAGTTCGAAGCCGACCCGGCCGCCTATGTCGACGGTTCGGCGCCTGCAGCCGCAGCCATGCCGAAGGGCACGCAGTATGCCTGCCCGATGCATCCGGAAGTCGTCAGCGACAAGCCCGGCGATTGCCCGAAATGCGGCATGGCGCTGGAGCCGATGGGCGTGCCCGCGGCCGACGCAGGGGCAAACCCGGAGCTTGCCGATTTCCAGCGTCGGCTATGGATCAGCACCGGACTGGCCCTGCCCTTGCTGGTGATCAGCATGGGGCCGATGCTCGGCCTGCCACTCGAGGCGCTGATCGGTGGGACGCTGCTGCGCTGGATCGAGATGCTGCTGGCAACGCCGGTCGTGCTCTGGGCGGCGCAGCCGTTCTTTCGCCGCGCCTGGAATTCCGTTCTCAACCGCAGCCCCAACATGTGGACGTTGATCGGCCTCGGTGTCGGAGCCGCCTATCTCTACAGCGTCGTCGCCATGCTCGCACCCGGCCTGTTTCCGATGGCGGCCATGCAGCACGGCGAGGTGCCGGTCTATTTCGAGGCTGCGGCGGTTGTCGTGGCGCTGGTCTTCGTCGGCCAGGTGCTGGAACTCAAGGCCCGGGAGCAGACGGGCTCGGCCATACGCGCCCTGCTCGCCCTTGCGCCGGACACGGCGCGGCGCGTCGATGCCAATGGCGGCGAGGAAACGGTGTCGCTCGATCTGGTCCGGGTCGGCGACCGGCTGCGGTTGCGCCCCGGCGAACGGGTGCCGGTCGACGGCACGGTGGCCGAAGGCGGCTCGAGCGTCGATGAATCGATGATCACGGGCGAGCCCCTGCCGATCGAGAAACAGGTCGGCGCGGCGCTCACCGGCGGCACCATCAATGGCAACGGCACGATGCTGATGGTGGCCGAGAAGGTCGGTGCCGATACGACCCTGTCGCGCATCGTGGGGATGGTGGCGCTGGCGCAGCGCTCGCGCGCGCCGATCCAGGGGATGGTCGACCGCGTCTCGGCGGTCTTCGTGCCGGCAGTGGTGCTCGCAGCGCTCGTCACCTTCGTTCTCTGGCTTGCGGTCGGACCGGAGCCGCGCCTCGCCCATGCGCTGATGTCGGCGGTCGCCGTGCTGATCATCGCCTGCCCCTGCGCGCTGGGCCTGGCAACGCCGATGTCCGTCATGATCGCCACAGGGCGCGGTGCGCGCGAGGGTGTGCTGGTGCGCGATGCCGAGGCGCTGGAGCGCTTTGCCGGCGTCGACACGCTTGTCATCGACAAGACCGGTACGCTCACCGAAGGCAAGCCCGTGCTCACCGACCTGATTGCCGCCGAGGGTACGACGGAGGAACGGCTGCTGCAGCTCGCCGCCGGTCTTGAACAGGGCTCCGAGCATCCGCTCGCCGCAGCGGTGCTCGAGGCGGCGCGGCAACGCGGCGTTGCTGCCGTCGATGTCACCGGTTTCCAGGCGGTCACTGGCAAGGGGATACGCGGCGGCGTCGACGGGACGGATGTCGGTCTCGGCAATGCCGCGATGATGCAGACGCTCGGGGTCGCGCCCCAGTCGCTGGAACAGCAGGCCGAAAAGCTGCGCGGCGATGGCAAGACCGTGGTGTTCCTCGCTTACGGCAGCAGGCTCGCCGGCCTTCTCGCGGTCGCCGACCGCATCAAGGAAACGACGCCGGCCGCCATCAAGGCGCTGCAGGAGAGCGGCCTCAGGATCATCATGGCGACGGGCGACGCGGCTGAGACGGCGTCGGCCGTTGCCCGCAGGCTCGGCATCGATGAGGTCCATGCCGGCCTGCTGCCGGAGGGCAAGAAGGCATTGATCGACGCGCTGCATGGCGCCGGCGCCAAGGTCGCGATGGCCGGCGATGGCATCAACGACGCGCCGGCGCTGGCTGCCGCCGATGTCGGCATTGCCATGGGCACGGGCGCCGACGTGGCGATGGAGAGCGCCGGCATCACGCTGGTCAAGGGCGACCTCAACGGCATCCTGCGGGCCCGCCGCCTGTCGCAGGCGACGATCCGCAACATCCGCCAGAACCTCATCTTCGCCTTCGGCTATAATGCCCTCGGCATTCCGCTTGCCGCCGGCATTCTCTACCCGGTCTTCGGCCTGCTGCTGTCGCCGATGATCGCGGCGGCGGCGATGAGCCTGTCGTCGGTCTCGGTGATCGGCAATGCCCTGCGCCTGCGCAGCGAGAAGCTCTAGGAGGACCCTATGAACATCGGCGACGCATCGGTTCGTGCCGGCCTGCCGGCCAAGACCATCCGCTACTACGAGGAAATCGGCCTTGTCAGGCCCGCGCGCGGCGGCAATGGCTACCGCGACTACTGCGACGCCGATATCCATACACTGCGTTTTCTGCAGCGCGCGCGGGGCCTCGGCTTTTCCGTCGAGGAGTGTCGCCAACTGCTGGCGCTTTATGGGGATCGTGACCGGGCAAGCGCCGACGTGCGCCAGCTCGCCAGCGCCAAGCTCGGCGAGATCGACCGCAAGATCCGCGAGCTCAGCGAGCTGCGCCGCACCCTCGAAACCCTGGTCCACGCCTGCCACGGCAACGACCGTCCGGACTGCCCGATCCTGGAAGAGCTGGCCGAGGGAGCTGCCGCCTAACCCTCACTCCGCCGCAGCGCTCCCAATCGTTGCGAATGACCGGTGAGCTGGCGATTTCTCCAGCCAGCCGCTTGCCGAACGCTGCTTTCGGGCAACATAGCGGGATTGGAGAAAATTTGAACCCATGGCGTTTTTCGAGAGCCTGCTGACGCTGCTGCTGGTGGCCATCGTCTTCCTGCAGCCATCGCGACGGCTGATCATTCCCTATCCGACGATGCTGGCCGTCGCTGGCCTGCTGGTGGCCACCCTGCCCTGGGCTCCGACCATCTCCATCGATCCGCAGCTGGCCCTGGCGCTGTTCATCGCGCCGGCGCTGTTCGACGCGGCCTACGACCTGCCGCCGCGGGCGTTGCGCGAGAACTGGGTGCCGCTGATTTCGTTGGCCGCCATCGCGGTGATGCTGACGACCGCAGCCGTCGCCTTCCTCGGCGTCGCCATGGCCGGGTTGCCGCTTGCCGCCGCCGTGGCGCTCGGTGCCATCGTCGCGCCACCGGATGCGGCGGCGGCCAGCGCCATGCTCAGCCGCTTCGCGCTGCCGCGCCGGACCTTTGCGGTGCTGAAGGGCGAGAGCCTTCTCAACGACGCCGTCGCACTGCTGATCTTCGGCGCCGCCGTTGCCTTTGCCGCCGGCGGCGATGCGGCGTCCGGCGTCATCCCGGAGCTGGCGCTGGCAGCACCCGGCGGCCTCGTTCTCGGCATCGCGCTGGGCTTTCTCTATATCTTCATCGCCCCGCGGCTGGCCGGCACGCTCGGCGGCTCGCTGTTCGAATTCGTCGCGACATTCGGCACCTGGGTGATCGCCGAACGGCTGCACCTGTCGGCGGTGCTGGCCATCGTTGCCTATGCCATGGTGATCGCCCGCTACATGCCGGAGCGCCAGACGGCGCGCAATCGCATCCATTCCTACTCGGTCTGGGAGGCGACGATCTTCATGTTCAATGTGCTCGCCTTCCTGCTGATGGGCATGCAGGCGCGGGAAACGATCCAGCAACTCTATCCGAACAACCTCGGTTTCGCCTTTGCCTTCGCGGCCTCGGTGCTGCTGGTGGTCGTGCTGGTGCGGCTCGGCTGGGTGATGCTCTACAACCGCGTCATCACCTATCTGGCGCGCCGCAAGCTGGTGTCGCAGGAGCCGCCGACTGTCGGCATGAGCCTGGTGGCCGGCTGGTGCGGCATGCGCGGCCTGCTGACGCTGGCAACGGCGATGGCGCTGCCTGCCGATTTCCCGTCCCGCGACCTCATCGTCTTTGCCGCCCTGACCGTCGTCCTCGGCACGCTGATCATCCAGGGCCTGACGCTCGGGCCGCTGATCCGCATGCTGAAATTCGACAACGACGAGTCGATGCGCGAGGGCATCACCAATACGCGCATGCTGCTGCTCGACACGGCGCTCGCCGACCTCGACACGCTGGAGCCATCCGGCGAGGTCGAAACCCTCCGCGCGATCTACGAGGGGGATCGAAAGCTCACCGCCAACGGCATCCACCCGCGCGAAAAAAGCGAACTCGATAGCCTCCGCCGCCGCTCGATCAAGGCCAAACGCGCCAAGCTCGCCGAACTCCGCCGCGCCGGCTCCATCGACGACGACGTCTTCCACGCCCTCGAGCAGGAACTAGACTGGGCCGAAATGGCAGCATCGCCATCGGCAAGGTTCGAGATTGTGGAGGGGTAGCGGGGTTGATCGACGAAAAGAGCTATCGTACATCCTTCATTGGACGCCTGCGCCATCGTTCTTCAAAGGAATGAAACTCGCGCGCATAATAGTTGGCGATCTCGTCAAGATCCGTCTTGCGTTCGACCTCATCCTCCTCGACCTGCGCTGCGCGCTCGTCCCAGTAGCGCTGGCCGTTCCGTAGTTTGGAGATGATGCGATGTGGCACATCCTCCCGGGTCGACCGCAGTCTTTGCGGATAGACACCTGACACCACATACGGGCGCCGATCGCTTCGCTCGCCATACACGGAGTTCTGGGCCGACCACAGCGCGTGGGGCAACATCTTCCCGAAATGCTTTCCGAGAAACGCGACCGCGACGGCCTCGGCTTCGATGTCACTCACGGGATAGAGCGTACCAATATAGGCCCGCGCATTTGTGAACATGAACCTGCTCGCCAACTCGTGCCAAGATACGCAGGCATTGTTGAAGATGATCGGGGAACCTTCGCATGCGAGCGCCCTCGGCATAGGCAGATAGTTGTTGTCGGCCATCGCCATCACCGCTGATCCCAGCACTCTATTAAGAGATTCTCTGTGAACGGGCTTGAACGCCTTATCTTTAAACCGTTCATACCAGTCGCGGATCGCACTTCCGATATATAGATCGGCCTTCGCGACGGGATCGTTCCAGTTGACCCCATCGAGTGAGTGGAAGCGGACGTACTGCATAACCCGCATAATGTCCTCGTCGTCAGTATTGCCGACTCCGATCGCGACATCGACCACAAGCGTGCGGTCGATGGCCTCGCTGTCGCGATATTCGTAGGTCCAGCGATAGCCCGAAGCGTCGCCGCAATGGGTCGCAAACAGCAAAAAGTCGTAGGGGAACAAATCGACCATTTCGGTGACTGCCCTCACGGTAGCCCCGCGACCCTCATAGCCCCGCACGAAGATCTTGCGCTCCGGAAGTAGTTTCGCCGCAGCTGCGATCTCCGGCGCAGCGACTTTCTGAGGGTTGACCAGCACCGCGACATTTGTACCACGCGTGTCGGCCTGTTCCGCCGCGAATCCGTTAACCACCGCCCGGCCGAGATCGGGATAGGCGAAGAGGTGCGTCCCCGGCAGTTCCGGAAAGGCGACGCCGATCGGCAACTGCCCTACGATAAAGGTTGCAGAGCCACTTATTGGAAGCTCGACCGCTCCGACGAGCTCACGCATACGCGCTGACAAGCGCGCGCGTTCCGCCGCCGCGTTCACTCCCGGCGCGTCGATGCTGTAGAAAGCTTCCAGGAGCAGCTTGCATTCGACGTCGTCCGTCTCATCAAAGATATGAAGACCGGCGTTAAGCGCATAGGCATAGTTCGCGGCGATAACCTCAGAAAGCGGTTCACGCGCTTCGCAGATCACCAAGTGACCTGACTTGGACGGCACAGCTTTACGTGGCGATTCCCCATCCGCGAATTCGATGATCTGCCCGGCGTAGAGTGCTGTCAGCAGGCCGAGGCCGATTCGATCCCGGCCCCAAATGAGTCGCGGACGTGCTACCCGTATGGGATCGATCGAGAGTGCTGTTACATCGCCGAAATCAACGACTTTCACCTGGTTCTGAGGCAGCTTGCTGATCATCGAATCGCGCGCCTGAGGAGAGAGACCAGCGAGGAGCGTAGATTTCGTGCCCGCAAGGGCAATTGTCGCGATACGACGGATGATCTCTGAGTCGTAATCCGGGCGCGAGAGCCGCGGTCCGTCGAGAACTGGGAGATACTTATTTCTGCATGCCAGGGCGCAGCTGAGTGAAGCCGCCAGTTCGGCCTCGTCGGAAACTATAGCTTGTGTTGAGAGAGCGGGGCATCTCACCGGCATTTCTTAACTATAAAGCCGTAAGCCACAAAGTCCATTGTTTAAAAGAATTATTATTTCGAACTAGTATAACCGATAATTTCCGGATTGGCGAATATTTAGATATAAAAATTACCAAAGATCAATGTTGTAATTATGTTATTATCAGATTTTCCTATTAATTAGGGCCCAGCAGCGTTCAATAGATTCTATCGAGATCTTGCCGCCTTTATCGCGATGACGAGATCGAGATTTTGATATCGAATAGATCACTCTAAAAAATCGCCACATCACCGCCGTCCGCCAAACCGCCACGTCACCACCCCACCCGCATAGAGCGCCCACCACACCAGTACCGGCTGCAGGGCAAGCCTCGGGGCGTGGTACCACCAGCCGAGCTCGGGCGTTCCGGGGCCCGACAGGCTGTCGATGGCGTGCTTGATGTTGGCGGGGTAGACGCAGACGGCGTAGGCGGCGAATGCGATGCCGGCGGCGGATCGCAACCGGCCCGTGAGCAGCGCTGCGGCGCCCGCGAGTTCGCAGATCCCGGTGACGAGGATGACCTCGTGCGGCATCGGCACCCAGGCGGGGGTGATCTTGGCAAACACGTCCGGGATGGCGAGATGAAACACGCCGGCGATCGCATAGATCACGGCAAGCGGGATGCGGGCGCCCCAGCGCTGCGGTTTTAGCTCAGATGCCGGCATACCACTCATAGCCCCGATCCTCCCAGAACCCACCCTTGCCGCCCCAGAGATCGTCGAACCGGTCGCGGATCTCGATGCGCATCAGGTATTTCGCGTGCTTGTAGCCGAGATGGCGCTCGACCCGCAGGCGCAGCGGCGCGCCGTGCTCGACCTCCAGGTTTTTGCCGTTCAGCGAATAGGCGAGAATCGATTGGGGATGGAAGGCGTCGACGAGATCGATGCTCTCGTAGTAGACGCCGCTGCCGTCGAGCGTCTGCTCGAGTTCGTCGGCACAATGGAACACCGCATAGCGCGCGCCTGGCTTCAGGCCGGCACTCTGCAGGAGCAAGCCGAGCGGCACGCCCTGCCATTTGCCGATGGCGCTCCAGCCCTCGACGCAGTCGTGGCGGGTGATCTGGGTGCGCGACGGCAGCTCCTTGAGATCGGCCAGCGACAGTTCCATCGGCTGGTTGACCATGCCGTCGATCTTCAGGCGCCAGTCGACGAAGCCGGTCTCGCTCATCCGCACATAGTCCGGGCTGTTCGGCTGGGTCGAGCCGTTCGGGTGGAAGCTCGGCGAGATCTCCGCCTCGGTGAACTCACGGGCGAGCGCCTGTTTCGACACCAGCAAGCGCTGGCTGCCCATGGTCAGCTTTTCAGCCATGGCCAGCACCTTCTGCACATGCGGGTTGCTGGCGACATCGTCGCAGCCGGTGAGGCCGATGGCGCCGAGGCCTGCGGCCGAGCCGATCAGGAAACGGCGACGGGAGAGGATCCGGCTCATGGCTTCGTCTCCTCGGAAATCGCATAGCGGCCCGTCACCATCGAGCGCATGTTGTTCCAGAAGCCGGAGAGGATGACCATGACCACATGGACGACGACGAACAGCACCAGGCTCCAGGCAACGATGAAGTGGATGCCACGCGCCGATTGGCGGCCGCCAAAGATATCGAGCAGGAAGGGATAACCTGCATCCATCGCCGGCGACATGGTGAGCCCCGAGCCGATCATCAGCGGCAGCAGGACGAAGAGGACGAGAATATAGGTCAGCTTCTGCAGCGCATTGTAGCGGCGCGCCTTCTCGCCCTTGGGAAAGCGCAGCCGGGCATGGTCCTTGATCTCCTGCCAGACGTTGCGCGGCGCGACATCGTGGGCGGTCGGGGCGAGATCGCGGCGGAAATGGCCGCCGATGAGGCCGTAGAGAACGTAGAGCAACCCGTTTATGACGAACAGCCAGGCGAAGAAGAAGTGCCAGCGGCGGCCGGTTGCGAGATCCTGGAAACTAGGAATCGTCGCCCAGGCCGGGAAAGCCCGCGATGTCATCTCGCCGTCGACCCTCGACGCTCCGAGCAGGCCGGTGGTCGTCATCGTCAGGCTGCCGATGCGCGTGGTGCCGATGATGCTGTCGCCGTCCTCGCGGCTCGCGATCTCGAACCAGGATGGGTCCTCGACGGCGCCGTATTGCCCCCAGTGAAGCTGCGGATGGGCATTGAAGATCTGCATGCCGCTCATCAAGAGCAGGGTCAGACAGAGGACGTTGATCCAGTGGGTAAGCCGGGTGACCAGCGAGTGGCGCCTGATGGAGATTTTGGCCGGCCCCGATGGCGCGACGCCGATGTCTTCGATGCTGGCCATGAACCATCCCCTCGCGATGCCGCCCGACGCAGCCCGTATCAACTTTGCAGGATGCCGCAGAGCTGCGCCAGCCGGATAAGGCAACCCGGCTGCAGGAGGCAGCCGGGCATATCATTTCAGTCGGTCGTGACAGGTCACATCGGCGGGACGACACCGTTGATGCCGACGACGACGCGGTCGGCTTCAACCATGTTGTCGCTGCCGGTGGTGCCGTTGATGATCACGCCGGCACCGGCCTTGATGTCGGCCTTGGTGGCCGGCGCGATTGTGACGACGGGCGTGCCCGGCGGGATCGAGATCTTCTTCTCGCCGCCCTTGTAGGTGAGGGTCAGCGTCGGGCCGTTGACTGATGTCACGGCGCTGGCGACCGTGGCATTGGTCATGGAGCTCTTCGGCTTCAGGTCCCAGCCGTAGTCGCCTTCGCCGGTGCCCTTCATGGCAGCCGGGAAGATCAGCACTTCGAGCGCGCCGTTGACGCCGCTGTCTGTCGGCATGGAGGCGATGCCGACGAAATCGCCGGGCTTGATGTCGCTGACATCGGCCTTGACGATGCCGTTCACGGACCAGCCGGACTTCAGCATGATCATGACATCCTTGCCGTCGCGCGACTTGACCTTCAGCGTGTCGCCGCTGAGGCTTTCGACCACGCCACGGACGCGGATCTTGTCGGCGGCTTGTGCCGCCTGCAGACCAACACCTGACATCATCAGGACGGCGGCGAGCGCTAGGGCGGCCTTCTTCATCGGATTGCTGTTCATCGCTTCGTTTCCTCGATTGACCGCCCGTGCGGCCTCTATTGGATAGGGATTGGCGCCTGTCTGCCGGCCTGTTGGGGATTGCCGCGCAAACAGGATTTTGATCGTGCGCAATTGAAATACCCTAGCGAGGGGGATACCGCGCAGCCAATCAAACTATAGTGAGACGAAAGTCGGCTCTGTGCTGAAACTCTCCGAAGGCTGATGCCGTTCTCTCCGGCTCATCGCCGGGGGACTTTCGGCACATCATCGGGACGCGCGCGCCAGATGTCCGAGAACATGGCAGACCAGGCGTCCGACCACGGTGGCCGAGATATCGTTGATGTCGCCCTTCGGCTGGAATTCGACAATGGAGAAGCCCGCCAGACGCCGACCGTCGAGCGCCCTTGCAATCAGCGCCGTCATTTCGTCGAAGGAAAAGCCGCCCGGCGATATCGCGTTGACGCCGGGACAGGTGCCCGGATCCATCGCGTCGCAGTCGACATGGATGAGCAATGTACTGTCACGGGGGATGGCGTCGATCACCGCATCGATGCCGCGCCGGCGGGTTTCCGATACCGTCACCAGCCGCGAGCCCCAGGCGATTGCCGCCTCGACTTCCTGACGCCGGGCACTGCCGACGGCGCGGATACCGACCTGCGTCATCGACGCGACGAAGGGCAGTTCCGAGGCACGGCGCATCGTGCTGGAATAACCGAGCGTCTCGCTGCCGATGCTGTCGCGCCAGTCGATATGGGCATCGATCTGCAGCAGATGCAGCGGGCCTGCCAGCGCCAGCCCGCGCATGAACGGGATGGCGACGGAGTCGTCGCCGCCGATCAGCACCGGCGTGGCACCGGCAGCAACGATGGCGCGGGTGACGCGCTCGATGTTGTCGCGGTTCGTCGCCGCATGGCGGGGATCGGTCATGACGTCGCCGAGATCGAGGACCTCGAGCGCCCCGTCGTTGAGGAGCGGCCCGGCGAAATCGAAGTCCCAGTGATCGATGTGGACGCAAGCCGCCGTCACCGCCCGGCGCACCGCATCCGGACCCGTCTCGCCGCCCTCTTCCGGGCTCCCGTCCGGATAGGACGTGCCGTGCACGGCGCCGAAGATGGCGACCGCACCGGCCTTGGGCGCGGTTGCGGCGGGAAGGTCGAGGAATGTCCTGGGGCTTGCCTGCAGCAGTCCGGCGATTTCGTCGTTCATGCCGATGTTCCCCTATTCTTGTGTCGATGTCCGGTGAAGCCTGCCGCTGATGGGCAATCGCGACGACTTCCATTGATGGCGATAATCTATCATCCGGGCCGGCGGAACGCTACGATGAGCCGGAGACCCCCCGGATGTAAACGGACCTATCCTTGTGATAAGCTGATGAGGCTCATGTCCCGTGACATGAGCCGAAAGGAGCGTTGCTCTTATGAACAAGACCACTAAGCCGATCCCGACGTTCCAGACCGAGGCGGAAGAACGGGCATTCTGGGAAGCAACAGATTCCGCCGTTCATCTCGACTGGAGCCAGGCGCAGTCGGTCAGGCTTCCCAATCTGAAGCCGTCAACGACATCGATTTCCCTGCGGCTTCCGAACGGGCTGCTGGAGCGCATCAAGATTGCCGCGAACAAGCGCGACGTGCCTTACCAGTCGCTGATCAAGACCTGGCTCGCGGAGAAAATCGACTCCGTGCAGAAATAGCCTCGGCGTGGCTGCTCAGACCGGTGCCTTGCTCTTGGCTGCAATGAATCGCTCCATCGCCTCGAACGTGAAGGCGCCGATCGGCAGCGGCGTCGCGCCGTCCAGCGCCAGGTCGGCCAGGATCTCGCCGATGACGCTGGTGAACTTGAAGCCGTGGCCCGAACAAGGCGAGGCGACGACGATGCGCGGATCGCCGGGCATCAGGTCGATCAGGAAATCTTCGCTCGGCAACATGGTATAGCGGCAGGTGATGGCGTTGACACGTACACCGTTGGCAGCGGGCAGTCGCTTGGCCATGAAGGCGTCGAGAAGCGCGGTGTCGGCCTCGTTCACCGGCGGATTGGGCGCATTCGGATCGATCGGCTCGCGGAAATGGGCGTGGCGACCGATCTTGACGCCATCGACGCCGATGGCCGGAAAGCCGAAATAGGAGCCGTCATCGCCCTCGTCGCGCAGGAAGGCCGGCATGCGGCGCGGCTGCGTGATGAAGCCGTCGCGCGGCTGGTACCAGGCGACCACCTGGCGGATCGGCACGGCATGTTCCTTCAGCTGCGGCACCAGCTCGGCGATCCAAGATCCGGTGGCGACGATGACCTTTTTCGCCCGATAGCGCGCCGTGGCAGAAACGATCGTCACGCCTGCATCATCGGGCTCGATGGCCGTCACTTTCTCGCCGAAATGCAGCGTCGCCCCGTCTTCAGTAGCCAGCTTGAGATAGCCCATCACCGCCGCTTCCGGCAGGATGTAGCCCCCTTGCGGATCGAGCAGCGCGACCTCGTCGGCGTCGAGCGAGAAGACCGGGAACCGCGACTTCGCCTCCGCCTGGTCCAGTTCCTCATAGGCCAGATCGTGCAGCGCGCAGGAGGCGCGGGTGCCTGTCACGATGGTGCTGTCGGGTGCGCCGATCTGTAATACGCCGGTGATCGTCAGGATATCGCTGCGCAGCCTTGCCTCGAGCGCGCGCCAATTGCTGTAGGCGCGCTTCAAGAGCGGCACGTAGGACGGGTCCTCGAAATAGCCGAGCCGGATGAGACGGCTGTCGCCATGGGACGATCCGAGCGTGTGGGCCGGGTAGTAGGCGTCGATGCCGATGACCTTGGCGCCGCGTGCCGCCAGAAACGAGAGTGCGGCGCTGCCCATGGCGCCGAGGCCGATGACGGCGACGTCGAATTGCGGTGTCATGTACACAGTCCCGATTTCAGAGTTGTGGCGGCGCGAGATCGCGGATCAGCGACCGCACGGCCTCGATGTCGCCACCGAGCGGCCGGTCGTCGGCATAATGGGCAATGCGACTGCGGACAAGCCGGTAAATCGCCTCGGTGCCCACTGCCCGCGATGCAGACGGGGCCAGGAGGTCATGCGCCTGTGCCGCCGCCATCAGCTCGATGGCGAGGATGTATTCGGCATTGTCGAGGACAGTGAGCAGCTTGTTGGCGGCAGCGGTCGGATGGGCGAGGAAATCCTCCTGCAGCGCCGAGGTTAGGCCGCCGTCGGTGCTGGCAGGGGCGGCCAGCCGGCGGTTGTCGTTGGCAAGGGCGGCGGCGGTATACTGGGCGATCATGAAGCCGGAATGGCTGCCGGCATCGCTGGCGAGAAAGGGTGGCAGGCCGCTGACCAGCGGATTGACCAGCCGATCCATGCGCCGCTCGCTCATCGCGCCGATCTGGGCTAGCGCGATGGCAAGGCTGTCGGCTGCCTGTCCCAGCGCCGGCGACACGGCATGGGCCTCGGAGGACACGATCGGATGATCCGGAGTGCCATGGACGGCCGGGTTGTCGGTGACGGAGGCGAGCTCCCGGTCGACCACGCGGGCGGAATTGTCGAAGACGTCGCGGGCGGCCCCATGGGCGTGCGGAATGGCCCGCAGGCTGAGGGCGTCCTGGGTCCGCTTACCCAGCGCTGCGGCGATCAGGCCGCTGCCTTGAAGCCGGCGGCGCAGGGAGGCGCCGACATGGGCGACGCCGGGCGAGACTTTCAGGGCCAGCACGGCTTCGTCGAAGGCGGCCATCTGCCCGCCGGCGGCTTCGAGCGTCAAGGCGGCGATGGCATCGGCCCAGTCGAGCAGCCCTTCGGCCCGGGCAAGTGCGACGCAGGAGAGGCCGGTGGCGCAGGCCGTGCCGTTGACGAGGCTGAGGCCCTCCTTGGCGCCGAGCACCAGCGGCGCAAGGCCGATGGAGGCAAGCGCCTGCCGGCCGGTCATCGTCTGTCCGGCGACGCGGGCCGTGCCTTCGCCGATCAGCACCAGGGCAGTATGAGCATTGTGGGTGAGGTAACCGGCCGACCCCTTCGAGGGGACGTCGGGGACGCAGTCCTTTTCCAGGAACATCAGGAGATGCGCGACGATCTCACGGCGGACGCCGGAATAGCCGTGGCTGAAATTGGCGATCTCAGCGGCGATGATCGCCCTGACCTCGCGGGAGCCAAGCAGTGGCCCCACACCGCAGGCATGGCTGAGGACGATGTTGCGCGACAGTTTGCTCTGGGATTGGAGGTCGACCACCGTGTCGGACAGGGCGCCGACGCCGGTGTTGATCCCATAGGCGCGCTGGCCTGTTTCGACGATGCGGGCGACGATCCGGCTGGCATTGTCGATGCGCTCCCAGACGGCGGGAGAAAGCGACAGGGTCTGGCCGGCGGCGACGTCGGCGATGGCGCGCCAGCCGAGGCTGGTCTCGAGAGTGACGGTCATGGGCTCAGCTTCCAAAATGTCCGATGAACTGCCGGAAGGCCGGCGAGCCGCCGCCACCGAACATCTCGTCCGGCGTGCCCGAACTGTCGATCAGCCCATCGCGCATGAAGACGACACGGTTGGAGACGTTGCGGGCAAAGCTCATCTCGTGGGTGACGACCAGCATGGTCGTGCCTTCTTCCGCCAGCGCCCGCATGACGCGCAGCACCTCGCCGACCAGTTCCGGGTCGAGCGCCGAGGTCGGCTCGTCGAACAGCATGACCTTCGGCTTCATTGCCAGCGCGCGGGCAATGGCCGCGCGCTGCTGCTGTCCGCCGGAGAGGTGGGCCGGATAGGCATGCCGCTTGTCTGCTATGCCGACCTTTTCGAGCAGCGCCTCAGCCTCCGCGATGGCCTCACTGCGCGGCCGCCTCAGCACATGGATCGGCCCCTCGATGACGTTCTGCAGGATGGTCATGTGGGACCAGAGATTGAACGACTGGAACACCATGCCGAGCTCGGAGCGGATATGATCGACCTGGCGGTGGCTTTCCGGCTTGCTGCGGCCGTTGCGGTGGACCATCCGGATCTGCTCGCCATCCACCCATATCTCGCCGTCATTGGCGATTTCGAGCAGGTTGATGCAGCGCAGGAAGGTGGATTTGCCGGAGCCCGAGGCGCCGAGCAGCGAGATGACGTCGCCGTCCTCGGCATCGAGCGAAATGCCGCGCAGCACCTCGTGGGTGCCGAAACTCTTGCGGATATTGCGGACCGAAAGTCGGTTGACGCGGGCCATGGTCGCTCCATTTCAAACTGCGGTTACGCCTTCAGAGCCTGCGGGATGGCGCGGCGATGGCGGGAGAGGTGATATTCCAGCAGCCCCATGGCCTGCAGGATGACGAAGTTCAGCACGAGGTAGATAATCGCCGCACAGAGGAAGACCTCCATGGTCCGGTAGGTGTGCGAGATCAGCCGCTGGGCGACGCCGGTGACTTCCCAGACGGTGACGAGGCTCGCCAGCGCCGTCGACTTCATCATCAGCACGATCTCGGTCGAGTAGGCCGGCAGCGCGTGGCGGAAGGCGATCGGTGCCAGGATGCGGCGCACCAAGAGGAAACCCGACATGCCGATCGAGCGCGCCGCTTCGATCTCCTTGGGCGAGACGGCGCGGATGCCGCCGCGGAAGATTTCGGCGGTATAGCCGGCGGTGCACAGCGCCAGCGATAGCACGGCGCAGACGAAGGGCTCGCGCAGCATTGGCCACAGAAATGAGTAGCGGATGACGCCGAACTGGCCGAGGCCATAGAACACCAGGAACATCTGGATCAGCAGCGGCGAGCCGCGAAAGACGAAGATGTAGGCCTTGGCGAAGCCCGACAGGATCGGATTGCCGCCGGTGCGCATCCAGACCAGCAGCAGCGCCAGCAACCCGCCGAGCACGATCGAGCAACCGAACAGGGCCAGCGTCATCGGCAGGGCGGCGAGCAGCGTGACCATCGTCGAGGACAGGAAGGCAAAATCCATGGCTCAGGCCTTCCCCATCGCCGCTGACGGCATGCTGCGGTTGGCGCGGCGCTCTGCCCGGTTGAACACTTGGTCCGACAGGCTGGTGAGAATGAGGTAGAGACAGCCGCCGGCGATGAAGAACAGGAAATACTGCCGCGTCGAGCCCGCCGCCACCTGGCTGGTGCGCATGAGTTCGGCAAGCCCGGTCACGGAAATCAGCGCTGAATCCTTGAGGCTCAGCTGCCAGACATTACCGAGCCCGGGGATGGCCAGCCGCAGTACCTGCGGCATCACGATGCGACGGAAGCGCAGCCGGGCGCTCATACCGATGGCCGAGGCGGCTTCCAGTTCGCCCTTTGCGATCGCCAGATAGGCGCCGCGATAGACTTCCGCCTGATAGGCACCGGAAATGATACCGACCGCAAAGGCGCCCGCGGCAAAGGGTGGCAGGCCGAGAAAGCCTTCATAGCCGAAGGCCTTGCCGATCGAAGTCAGCGCGCTCGATCCGCCGAAATAGATGAGATAGATGATCAGCAGTTCCGGCACGCCGCGAAAGACGGTGGTGTAGGCATGGCCGAGCACCCAGAGCAGCCGGTTGCCGGAAAGCTTCGCCGCGGCGACCATGGTGCCGAGCACGGCGCCGATCGCCAGCGCCGTCGCGGTCACGGCGAGCGTCAGCAGCGTTGCCACGAGGAGCAGCGCGCCCCACCCGGTCGAACCGAAGCCCAGCAGTTGCAATGTCGACATCTGATATTCCGTATCGGCGCGAGGGGACGCCTCCGACCGCCGGGGCCGGAAGCGTCGGTTCGCAGGCTTATTTCGGGCTGACGTCGGTCTTGAACCACTTCATCGACAGGGTCTTGACGGTGCCGTCATCGAGCGCCGACTTGATGGCCTTGCTGAACATGTCGCGCAGGTCGGTGTCGGCCTTGCGCACACCGAGGCCTTCGCCGACACCCCAGATCGGGCCGGCGATCTGCGGGCCGGAGAAGCCGAGTGCGCCATTGGCTGCCTCGAAGGCGGTCTCGAAATATACGGCATCGTCGAAGCCGAGGTCGATGCGGCCGTTCTGCAGGTCGAGATCGCGGTCGGCGCCGGTCTTGTATTCGCGGATCGTGGCGATGTCGGCGAAGTTGTCATAGACGAACTTGGCATAGACCGTTGCCGCCTGGATGCCGATCGTCTTGCCCTTGAAGGCTGTCTTCAGGGCATCGATCTCAGCCACGCCCGTCTGACCGGGCGTCATGGTGATTGTCTTGCCGGTGCCGGCGGCGTTGGCAAGCGGGCTGTCCTTGGCAACGGCGAAGGCGGCAGGCGTGGCGGCATAGGGAATGGTGAAGTCGATGACCTGCTTGCGCTCGTCGGTGATCGACAGGGCATCCATGATGATGTCGAACTTGCCGGCATTGAGCGCCGGGATCATGCCGTCCCAGTCGGAGGCGACCAGCTTGCACTCGACCTTGGCGCGCTCGCAGAGCACCTTGGCCAGTTCCGGCTCGAAGCCGCCGAGCGTGCCGTCGGCATTGGTCATGTTCCAGGGCGCATAGGCACCCTCGAGCGTGATAGTGACGGTTTTCCAGTCCTTGGCCTGGGCAGCCTGGCCGGCGAGGGTTGCCAGCGCGACGGCGCTGGACAGCATCAATGTGGTGATCTTCATGTTCTCTCCTCTGGGGTCGAATGGGAGCGTGTTGCTGCCGTGCCGGTCTTTGCCGGCTTGTCGGGCACAACGCGCTTGCGTGTGGAATGTGGTCTGGTGTTTTTGGCACCATATGAGATTTCGGAGGCGCGGCAAGACGCCTGACGATTAAAATGCAAATTTGGCTGCTGCGTAATCAATAGGCAATCCAGTGCGCGCCGATATCCTCTTTTCCTGCGACATACGTCTATATTTAAGGAATTGCTGACAGTGCCTCAGAAATGGCATCGAATTCTGCTAGACCTGTGATTCTCAAATTTCGGTGATGAACGGAGACAGCCCCAGATGGCCATTCGCCCCCTCTTGATCGGTCTCACTCTCATCCTTGCGCTGGTGCTGATCATTCTCAGCATCCTGTTGGTTAATCCGACCCACAACGTTCGTCAGGCTGACCCGCTTGCGCCGCAGCCTCCTGGTGCAAATTCGCAGCAGTAGGCTGGTATCGGTCGGTCGGCGATACCACTTGAGGAACTGCTTGCTCCACCACGCGTTGGGTGGGCTAGTTCACAAGGAAATACGCTTATGCGAGTGATGATAGCCGTCGTAACCATCATGGTGGTCTCCGTTCTCAGTCTGACGATGCTGACGCCAGCCGGCGAAGAGCTGACAGGCAAGGGAGCCAAGCTCGAAGCCAGCATCCATTAGTCTACCCTTGACCGAAAAGCGTCGTTCTGACTGTCCCGGTCAGGCCGATAGCAGCCGGCGCATGGCGGCCTTGAAGCGCATGCTGATGGCATCGCGCCTGACGTGACGGCCACCGCTGACCTGCTTTCGTCCGAGCGCCCACACGGCGTCGACGCGGATGCCACCGGCAAACAGCCATTGATCCAGCCACTGATCGCTTGACAGATACGGCACTGCCGAGACGTCGAGCGCAACCAGATCGGCGCTGTTGCCTTCGCTGAGGCCCGTCTTCACCCCCAGCGCAAGCCCGCCGCCCTTCACTGCCCGATCGTATAGCGTATGCCCTGTCGAGCCGCTCGCAGGCGCCACGACGTTTCGGGCCCGCAGGGCGAGGCGCTGCGAATATTCGAGCTGGCGCAACTCTTCCGGCAGCGAAATGAGGATGTTGGAATCGGAGCCGATGCCGTAGCTTCCGCCTTCCTCCAGAAATTGTGGCGCCGGAAACGTGCCGTCGCCGAGATTGGCTTCGGTGATAGGGCAAAGGCCGGCAATGGCGCCGCTCCGTGCCATCCGGCTGGCCTCGGCTTCTGTCATGTGTGTCGCGTGGATAAGGCACCAACGCGCGTCGACCTCGGCGTGGTCAAACAACCACTCGACCGGCCTTGCGCCCGACCAGGCGATGCAGTCCTCGACTTCCTTGACCTGCTCGGCCACATGGATGTGGATCGGACCATCCCGACCGAGATCCACAGCGAAGGCCAGTTCCTCCGGCGTGACAGCCCGCAGGCTGTGGGGCGCAAGGCCGAGCACGGCGCCTTCGAGCGTCGCGATCATCCGACGGCAGCCGTCCATCAGCGTGGCGAAACGGTCCGGCCCATTGATGAAGCGGCGCTGGCCCTCGATCGGTGCTCCGCCGCCGAAGCCGGAGCGGGCATAGAGCACGGGCAGCAGCGTCAGGCCGATCCCGGCCTCCGCGCTCGCCGCGCCGATGCGCTCGGCCATTTCGGCGATATTGGCAAAGGGACTGCCGTCCCGGTCGTGGTGAAGGTAGTGGAATTCGCCGACGCGGCAAAAGCCGGCTTCGAGCATTTCCATATAAAGCTGGGCCGCGACGGCCTCGACATCGTCAGGCGTCATGGAGAGGGCGAACTTGTACATCACCGTCCGCCAACTCCAGAAGCTGTCGCTTCCGGGTCCGCGAACCTCGGCAAGGCCCGCCATCGCCCGCTGGAAGGCATGGCTGTGGAGATTCGGCATGGCCGGGATCAGCGCGGCATGGCGTTCATCCGAGGCTTGCGCCGGCACTCCGACGGCAATGCCGGCGATGCGCCCACCGGCAATTTCGATGCGCACGTCCTTTGCCCAACCGCCGGGCAGCAGGGCCGCCTGTGCATGGAGTCCGGTCATCGGCATTCCCCTTCTCTTCGCGGGCGATCCGTCCTAGGTTTCCCGCAAGCCGCATAAATTTCGCTTGTCACCCGGCGAATATGTATATACATGTTTGGCCATAATGAAAGGCGCAAAGCTGATGAGTGGGAACAATTTTTCCGAACCAAGCACCGCATTTCTAGGTCGTCCGCGCTTGCTGCGCAACGCCCGTCTGGCGACGCTCGACCCTTTGCTGCCAGGCCTTGGCATCGTTGAAAAGGGTGCCATAGTCGTAGAAAACGGGCGCATCGCCTATGCCGGTCCGGAGAGCGAGCTGCCGGTGCGCGCCATCGAATCTGCCGATATTCTCGACCTTGAGGGCCGCTGGGTCACGCCTGGCCTCGTCGACTGCCACACCCACATCATCTACGGCGGCAACCGGGCCCGCGAGTTCGAGATGCGACTGCAGGGCGCCACCTATGAGGAGGTGGCGCGCGCCGGCGGCGGGATCGTCTCTTCGGTCAAGGCCACCAACGCGCTCTCGATCGACGGTCTCATCGCCGCCGCCTTGCCACGGCTCGATACGCTGTTGGCGGAAGGCGTGACGACGATCGAGATCAAGTCGGGTTATGGGCTCAACATCGACGCCGAGCTGCGCATCCTGCGGGCTGCGCGCGCCTTCGAGCGCCTCCGTCCCGTGCGCATCGTCGCTTCATACCTTGCCGCCCATGCGACGCCGCTTGCCTACAAGGGGCGCAACGATGCCTATATCGACGAAGTCGTGCTCCCCGGCATGCAGCAGGGCGCGGCCGAGGGGTTGATCGATGCTGTCGACGGCTTCTGCGAGGGCATCGCCTTCCAGCCCTCCGAAATCGCGAGGGTCTTCAATGCAGCCCGGTCGCTCGGCCTGCCGGTCAAGCTGCACGCCGAGCAGCTCTCGAACCTCGGCGGCGCGAAGCTCGCCGCCGGCTACGGGGCGCTGTCGGCCGACCATCTCGAATATCTCGATGTGGAGGGCGTGAAGGCCATGGCCGCCAGCGGCACGGTGGCCGTGCTGCTGCCCGGCGCCTTCTACGCCATCAACGAAAAGCAGAAGCCGCCGGTGCAGTTGCTGCGCGACGCCCGTGTGCCAATCGCCATCGCTACCGACAGCAATCCGGGCACCTCGCCGCTGACCTCGCTGCTGCTCACCATGAACATGTCGGCGACACTGTTCGGCCTGACGGTCGATGAGTGCATCGCCGGCGCGACCCGCGAGGGCGCCCGAGCCCTCGGTCTGCTCTCGGAGACCGGGACGATCGAGGTCGGCAAATCCGCCGATCTCGCCATCTGGTCGGTCGAGAGCCCGGCCGAACTTGTCTACCGGATTGGCTTCAATCCGCTGCATGCCCATCTGTTCAAGGGCGAGAGGATCGACCGATGACCATAACGCTGCACCCGGGCTCGGTAAGCCTTGCCGAACTCGCAACGATCTACTGGACCGGCGAACCCGCCGTTCTCGACCGCTCTTTCGATGCCGGCATCGAGCGGGCGGCGACCCGCATCGCCGAGATCGCCGCCGGCAATGCACCGGTCTACGGCATCAACACCGGCTTCGGCAAACTCGCCTCGATCAAGATCGACCGCGCCGACGTGGCGACCCTGCAGCGCAATCTGATCCTCTCCCATTGCTGCGGTGTCGGCCAGCCGCTGGCCGAGAACATTGTCCGGCTGATCATGTCCCTGAAGCTGGTGTCGCTCGGCCGCGGCGCCTCCGGGGTCCGGCTGGAGATGGTTCGGTTGATCGAGGCGATGCTCGACAAGGGCGTCATTCCGGTCATCCCCGAAAAAGGCTCCGTCGGCGCGTCCGGCGACCTGGCGCCGCTTGCCCACATGGCTGCGGTCATGATGGGCGAAGGCGAGGCGTTTTTCGCGGGCGAACGGCTCTCCGGCGCCGAGGCGCTGGCAAAGGCCGGTCTGACGCCAATGGTGCTCGCCGCCAAGGAAGGCCTGGCGCTGATCAACGGCACCCAGACCTCGACAGCTCTGGCGCTGGCGGGCCTTTTCCGGGCCCATCGGGCAGCCCAGGCGGCGCTGATAACAGGCGCGCTGTCGACCGATGCAGCGATGGGTTCCTCGGCCCCGTTCCATGCCGACATCCACACCTTGCGCGGCCACCAGGGTCAGATCGACACGGCGGCGGCACTGCGCGCGCTCCTCGACAAGTCCATCATCCGTGAGAGCCATATAGAGGGCGACGAGCGCGTTCAGGATCCCTATTGCATCCGCTGCCAGCCGCAGGTCGACGGCGCCTGCCTCGATCTCCTGCGCCAGGTGGCGAAATCGCTGCAGATCGAGGCCAATGCGGTCACCGACAATCCGCTTGTTCTCTCGGACAATTCGGTGGTCTCTGGCGGCAACTTCCACGCCGAGCCGGTGGCCTTTACCGCCGACCAGATCGCCCTTGCGGTCTGCGAGATCGGCGCCATCGCCCAGCGCCGCATCGCGCTGCTGGTTGACCCGGCGCTGTCGCACGGCCTGCCGGCCTTCCTCGCACGCAAGCCCGGCCTCAATTCCGGGCTGATGATCGCCGAGGTGACCTCGGCGGCGCTGATGTCGGAAAACAAGCAGATGTCGCATCCGGCCTCGGTCGATTCGACGCCGACCTCCGCCAACCAGGAAGACCACGTCTCGATGGCCTGCCACGGCGCCCGCCGCCTGCTGCAGATGACGGACAACCTCTTCGGCATCATCGGCATCGAGGCCCTGACGGCAGCTCAAGGCATCGAGTTCCGCGCGCCCCTCGTCACCAGCCCCGAACTATCCGCCGCCCTCGCCGCCATCCGCCACGTCGTCCCGACGCTCGACGAGGACCGCTACATGGCAAATGACCTTGCGGCTGCAGCTGAGCTGGTGTCATCTGGAATGCTGAACGCGGCGGTATCGGACGGTATTCTGCCGGCTCTGGAGGGTTGAACTGATGCATGAGGTATTGTCGAGACCGACACCACGCAGGCCGCAAACGTCCGGGCTCTCCGTCATGCGCCGGGCTTGCCGCGCCCTTGAGAGTTCGCGCACCCCTTACCGCGCCCTTGAGACTGCGCACGTCCTCCACACTCCCCTCTTCCCTGTGCTCGTCACAGGGATCCAGTGCGCCGCGTCTGCGGCGCGGGAGACATCTTACGTCCCGCACAGGTTCTCTCATCGCGCAGACGCGCGATGGCTGGATTCCTGTGACGAGCACAGGAATGAGGGAGGTGTGGTGGTCGCGTCTCTCAATACCAGGCTGCCGACGGCCGAGGAGACCGTGCAATGACCGCACCCGTGTTTGAAGTCCGCCGGGGCTCCTCTCCTGTCATTCTCGGCTTTCCCCACACCGGCACGGACGTGCCGGCTGACATCTGGGAGCGGCTGAACGACAATGGGCGGATACTGGCGGATACCGACTGGCACATCCACAGGCTCTATGATGGGCTGCTCGATGATGCGACGACGGTGCGGGCGACGTTTCATCGCTATGTGATCGACGCCAACCGCGATCCCGACGGTTCCAGCCTCTATCCCGGCCAGAACACCACCGGCCTCGTCCCCGAAAGCGATTTCGATGGCAAGGCGATCTGGAAGCCTGGTGCCGAGCCGACCGAGGCCGACATAGCAGCGCGACTGGCAGCATACCACGCGCCCTACCATGCGGCGCTTGCGGCCGAAATCGCGCGCGTCAAATCGATCCACGGCATCGCGGTGCTCTACGACTGCCATTCGATCCGCGCCAACATTCCCTTCCTGTTCGATGGCCGGCTGCCGGACTTCAACATCGGCACGGATATGGGCCGGACCTGCGCTGCCGAGATCGAAGCGGCGACAGTCGCCATTGCCGAAGCGGCGCGGGGCTACACCAGCATTCTTAACGGCCGCTTCAAGGGCGGCTGGACCACCCGTCATTACGGCCAACCTGAAACCGGCGTCCATGCCATCCAGATGGAGCTTGCCCAGGCGACGCATCTCGCAACAGAAGCACCACCCTTTGCCTATGATCCTGAAAAGGCCGAGGCGCTGCGCATTCCGCTCAAATCCATCCTGTCGCGCATCGAACAGATCGCGCTCGACCTCATCCGCTAAGGGGAATTCGTCATGACCAATTCACGCCACAACATCCGCGAAATCCGGGCTCCGCGCGGCCCGGAACTGAACACAAAGAGCTGGATGACGGAAGCGCCGCTGCGCATGCTGATGAACAATCTCGACCCCGACGTTGCCGAAAACCCCAATGAACTGGTGGTCTATGGCGGTATCGGCCGGGCAACCCGCACCTGGGAGGATTTCGACAGCATCGTCGCGACGCTGAAGACGCTCACCGAGGAAGAGACGCTGCTGGTGCAATCCGGCAAGCCGGTCGGTGTGTTCCGCACCCACAAGGACGCGCCCCGCGTGCTGATCGCCAATTCCAACCTGGTGCCGCACTGGGCGACCTGGGACCATTTCAACGAGCTGGATAAGAAGGGCCTGGCCATGTACGGCCAGATGACGGCCGGCTCGTGGATCTATATCGGGGCGCAAGGCATCGTCCAGGGCACCTACGAGACCTTCGTAGAGGCCGGACGCCAGCATTATGGCGGCAGCCTGAAGGGCAAGTGGATCCTGACAGGCGGCCTCGGCGGCATGGGGGGCGCCCAGCCGCTCGCCGCCGTCATGGCCGGCGCCTGCTGCCTTGCCGTCGAATGCGACGAGACCCGCGCCGATTTCCGGCTGCGCACCCGCTATGTCGATGAGAAGACCCACAGCCTCGACGAGGCGCTGGTCAAGATCGACGCATGGACCAAGGCCGGCGAGGCGAAATCGATCGCGCTGATCGGCAACGCCGCCGAAATCTTCCCGGAACTCTACAGGCGCGGCGTCCGCCCGGACGTTGTCACCGACCAGACCTCGGCCCACGATCCGCTGCACGGCTACTTGCCGCTCGGCTGGACCGTGGCCGAATGGAAGTCGAAGCAGGAGACCGCGCCGAAGGAAGTCGAGGCCGCCGCCCGCGCCTCGATGAAGATCCACGTCGCCGCCATGGTCGACTTCTGGAACGCCGGCGTGCCGACCCTCGACTACGGCAACAACATCCGCCAGGTCGCCAAGGACGAGGGTTTGGAAAACGCCTTCGCCTTCCCCGGCTTTGTGCCGGCCTATATCCGCCCGCTGTTCTGCCGCGGTATCGGCCCGTTCCGCTGGGCGGCGCTGTCAGGCGACCCGGAGGACATCTACAAGACCGACGCCAAGGTCAAGGAACTGACGCCCGGCAACACGCACCTGCACAACTGGCTCGACATGGCGCGCGAGCGCATCGCCTTCCAGGGCCTGCCGGCCCGCATCTGCTGGGTCGGCCTCGGCGACCGCGACCGGATCGGCCTTGCCTTCAACGAAATGGTCAAGAACGGCGAACTCTCCGCCCCCGTCGTCATCGGCCGCGATCATCTGGATTCAGGCTCCGTCGCCTCGCCGAACCGCGAGACCGAAGCCATGAAGGACGGCTCCGACGCCGTGTCCGACTGGCCGCTGCTGAACGCCCTGCTCAACACCGCCTCCGGCGCCACCTGGGTGTCGATCCACCATGGTGGCGGCGTCGGCATGGGCTTCTCGCAGCATGCCGGCATGGTCATCTGCTGCGACGGCTCGGAAGACGCTGCCCGCCGCATCGGTCGCGTGCTGTGGAACGACCCGGCCACCGGCGTCATGCGCCACGCCGACGCGGGCTATGAAATCGCGGTGGATTGCGCCAAGGAAAAGGGTCTGCGGCTGCCGGGGATTCTCGGCAACTGAGGCCTCTGACGGGGACGCTGCCTATGGCGGCGGCGGCCCCCTCTGCGCACGGACTATTCGACTTGCATCGCGCCTCGGGGAGCGACGCCCTCAGGGATCTCGCTATCGGGCTGAGGCGACCGTTCCTTGACAGCTCCGGGCGTCGATGGCCTATTGGGCGTTGTAATGCGAGGATACAACCATGGCGGACGAGCCCCTTCCAGATAGCAAATTGACTACGTCAAAGCGCCGTTGGGCGGCCGAAGGCAAGTTCCTGACCGGTCGGGTCAGCCGGCCGGAGACCGAGCGCCTGCCGCCGGGCCAGCATCTCGTGACCAACTGGCCGGTGCTCGATCTCGGCACACAGCCGCACATCGAGATCTCCAGCTGGAAGCTCGAGGTCGGCGGCCGCGTAGAGACGCCGTTGTCGCTGGATTGGGCCGCTTTCGAGGCGCTGGAGCAGAGCCAGAAGGTGAGCGACATCCACTGCGTCACCACCTGGTCGCGCTACGACAACCGATGGCAGGGCGTCTCGACCCGCGATCTGCTAGATCATGCCATGCCCAAGCAGGATGCCGACTATGTCATGCTGACCAGCTATGACGGCTATACGACCAACCTGCCGCTGGCCGATTTCGCTGCCGACGACGCGATCCTGGCGACGGCCTGGGAGGGGCAACCGCTCAGCCGTGACCACGGCGGACCCATGCGCCTCGTCGTGCCGCATCTCTATTTCTGGAAGAG
>Ga0070670_100000450_pt1 | contig 33316 bp, 35 predicted proteins | sample KBSS63metaG_FD_64665 | JGI IMG/M metagenome (GOLD analysis project Ga0070670, IMG submission 64665) | Switchgrass rhizosphere microbial communities from Kellogg Biological Station, Michigan, USA - KBS S6-3 metaG | ecosystem: Host-associated > Plants > Roots > Rhizosphere > Soil ... | reverse complement strand
TTGATCATCATGCCGCATGAACCACAAATCCCTTCGCGGCAATCGTGGTCAAAGGCGATCGGATCTTCTCCTTTAGCGATGAGGCTCCAGTTAACCACGTCCAGCATTTCCAGGAAGGACATGTCAGGGCTGATGGTTTCGGCCTCGTACCTCACCATCCTTCCCTCCGAACGAGCGTTTTTTTGTCGCCACACGTAAAGGGTCAGATTCATCACTTGTAGCTCCGCTGCGCCAAATGCACGTATTCAAACGTGAGCGGTTCCTTATGCAGCCAGGGCAACTCACTGTCTGGCGCGTACTCCCAGGCCGAGACATAGCAACAGTGCTCGTCGTTACGTTGCGGTTCCCCGTCGGCTGTTTGGAACTCCTCACGGAAATGACAGCCACAGGACTCGGCGCGCTCAAGGGCGTCGTAGCACATCAGTTCAGCCAGTTCGAGAAAATCAGCCACCCGCCCCGCTTTTTCCAAAACCTGGTTCAATTCTCCATCGCCTCCGACAACATTGGCATTTCGCCAAAACTCCTCACGGATTTCAGGTATCTTCTGCACGGCGTACTTCAGCCCCTGCTCATTGCGAACCATGCCGCAGTGATCCCATAAGAGCTTTCCCAGTTCCTGATGGAACGAGTCCACTGTACGATTGCCCCCAATATCCAGGAGTTTCTTGACCCGAAGAGAGACCTCTGTTGCCATCCGGCGGAAAGCAGGGTGGGTTATATCTGCTCTCTCGATCTCAGTCGTCGCTAAATAGTCGTTGATGGTATGGGGAATAACAAAGTAACCATCTGCCAGGCCTTGCATGAGAGCGCTTGCCCCAAGGCGGTTCGCGCCATGATCGGAGAAGTTGGCCTCACCGATCACGAAAAGCCCGGCAATCGTGCTCATGAGGTTGTAATCGACCCACAGACCTCCCATCGTATAATGGACGGCGGGATAAATTCGCATGGGTACCTGGTAGGGGTTTTTCCGCTGTGATCCTCTCGTACATTTCAAAAAGGTTTCCATATTTCTCATGGACCACATCAGCCCCCAGACATTTAATTGCGTCGGTGAAGTCAAGGAAAACTCCGAGGCCGCTGTCTCCCACGCCGCGCCCCTCATCGCAGACCTCTTTTGCAGCCCGCGAAGCCACATCGCGAGGTACGAGATTGCCGAAACTCGGATATTTGCGCTCTAGATAGTAGTCGCGCTCGACTTCAGGAATCTCGCGCGGAGGACGCTGGTCTCCCTTTTTCTGCGGAACCCAAATTCGCCCGTCATTGCGCAGTGATTCGCTCATTAACGTGAGCTTTGATTGGTAATGGCCAGTAACCGGAATGCAGGTGGGGTGTATTTGTGTGAAGCACGGATTGGCGAAGGCGGCACCGCGCTTGTAGGCTCGCCAGATGGCAGTCGCATTGCTGTTCTTGGCGTTGGTGGAAAGGTAATAAATATTGCCATATCCGCCGGTCGCAAGCACTATGGCGTCTGCCGCAAAGGGTTCGATCTTCCCCGTGATCAGGTTGCGCGCAATTATCCCGCGCGCCTTGCCTTCAATGACGACGAGGTCGAGCATCTCCATGCGCGAGAGCATAGTGACTTTGCCGAGATCTATCTGGCGCTCAAGGGCCTGGTAGGCTCCGAGCAAGAGCTGTTGCCCGGTTTGTCCCCTGGCATAAAAAGTACGCGAGACCTGGACACCACCGAAAGAACGATTGTCGAGCAGCCCGCTGTACTCCCTGGCAAAGGGAACGCCCTGGGCGACACACTGATCGATAATGTTCACGCTGATCTCGGCTAGCCGATAGACATTCGCCTCGCGGGAGCGAAAACTCCCGCCTTTCACGGTGTCGTAAAAAAGCCGATAGATGCTATCTCCGTCGTTGCGATAGTTTTTGGCGGCATTGATGCCGCCCTGGGCGGCGACGCTATGGGCTCGGCGCGGGCTGTCTTGGTAACAAAAGCACTGAACGTTGTAACCCAACTCGGCCAGCGTGGCTGCCGCAGAAGCCCCTGCGAGACCCGATCCCAATACAATAATCCTGTGTCTATGTCTGTTGGCAGGGCTAACCAGTTTCATCTCAAAGCGACGGTTGTCCCACTTTCTTTCGATGGGGCCTGAAGGTGTTTTCGAGTTCGGTTCCATCTATCGATGCCTATGAGATAATGTTGAGCAACACTGCCACGGGGATCGAGATGAATCCGATGACAACCGCGAGCGTAGCGCAGGTTGCAACCGCGCGAATCAGACCATTGTATTCGGGATGATTCACCCCCAGGGATTGAAACATGCTCCAGACCCCATGATACATATGCAGGCCTAGGGCAAGCATCGCCACGATGTAGAAAACCGACACGGGCCAAACGTGAAAACCCATGACTAGATTCCGGTAGACGTCGCCCGGATGGAAATCACGATGCACGGTGCCAGTGGTGAGGTGAAGTAGATGATAAATGATAAAGAGACCGATGATCGGGCCGCTCCATCTCATGGTGCGTGAAGCAAAGGTCGATGCGACCGCCTGCCAACGCGAGTAGGCGATCGGCCGACTCTTCTGACATCTCCATGCCAACTGATACGCCACAACGATATGCAAGACCACAGCAACCGCGAGGGCAATTCGAACAATCCAGAGCAAACCTCCATTCGACTTGAGAAACGCTGCATAGGTATTTAGCCTTGCCGGACCCTCGAATGCGAGCAAGTTGCCCAGCATATGCAGTACTACGTAGCCAACACCAATAAAGCCGGTTGCGGCTACGACAATTTTTTTTCCAACTGTGGATCCGTAGAAGGAGACAGCCCAGCTCAACGGTGTTCTTCGAGCAGGTAAGGTAGCCTGGATGGGCAGCAAGGTTGATGTCTTGTTCTGTGAATTCATCGCACACCCAGTCAGCCAGAATCCTTCGCGACGAGACCGGTCGGATTCTCCATCAGTTTTTTGAATTCCTGCAAAAATCGCCCGGCCTGGGCACCGTCGACGACGCGATGATCCACAGACAAGGTGACCCTCATCATGGGTGCAACTGCTAGCGCGCCATCAACGGCGACGGGCCGCTCGGCCACTCCACCGGCAGCCAGGATCGCCGCTTCCGGCGGATTGATGATGGCGCTGAATTCATCTACGCCGAACATGCCCAGGTTCGAAACCGTAAAAGTGCCGGAACCAAGATCACCGGCCTGCAATTTGTTTTTGCGCGCTCGTTCGCTCAACGCCTTCGACTCAATCGCAATAGCTTTAAGACTTTTCTTGTTCGCCTCGCGCAAGACCGGCGTGATCAGCGCATCCTCCAGAGCCACTGCTATCCCGACGTTGATCTGCGAGTGCATTTCTAGACCGTCGTCACGATAGGATGCGTTGAAGCTCGGGAACTTTGCAAGAGTCTGGGCCGCTGCAGCGATGATTAGATCGTTGATGGAGATTTTCTCTGAATCTAAAGACTCGCGATTCAACTCTTCGCGCAATTTCACTGGCTGGGTCATATCAATCGCGACGGAAACGTAAAAGTGCGGAATTTTCGCCTTGCTTTCCGTCATGCGCCTCGCGATTGCTTGGCGCGCGCGACTCAACGGAATCCTATTTGCAGAGGCGGCACTCCGGATCGTTTTTGTCATCGCTTCGATATCGCGTTCCACGATGCGGTCTCCTGGCCCAGTGCCTTTAATCTCTGCCAAATCGATCCCCGCCTTTTCAGCCATCTTGCGGGCGAGAGGGGAGGCTTTGATCCGTGCTTCGCTATCGCTCCGCGTCGAAGGAGAAGCGTGCTCAGCTGGGAGCGGCGGCGTTTGAGGTCGAACGGTCGACGCAGCCATATCAATCTGATTTGGGCTTTCGCCCTCCTCTCCAATGATGCCGATCAGTGTGCCTACCGGAACAGTCTGGTCTTCGGACACAATTGTTTTCAGCAAAGTGCCGGAGCCTGGTGCGTCAATTTCAACCACAGCCTTGTCCGTTTCTATCTCGGCAACAGCCTGACCTTTTTCGATATGCTCGCCTTCTTTTATTAGCCAGCGAGCTAATTTCCCTTCGGTCATATCAAAACCTAAAGAGGGCATAATTACATTTGTGGCCACAGGCACCTCACACACTGGCAAATGGGGAGAGCAAGGGTGGAATCAAGAATTCCGTTTCACGACAGCATTTCTTTGATTTTTCCGATGACTTCTTTCTCTCCGGGAAACATGAGCGCTTCAAGATTCTTGGCGTACGGCATGGGCACTTCGACCTGACCTAGACGTTCAACCGGTACGTCTAATTCGTCAAACAAGTCATGGCTGACGCGCGCGGCAATTTCTGCTCCCATACCGCAGGTGACCCAGTCTTCCTCGAGAACAACTATGCGATGGGTCTTCTTCACTGATTCATACACGGGGGCCATATCGAGGGGTCGCAGCGTGCGCAGATCAATGACCTCGCATTCGATCCCGTCCTTCGATAATTCTTCTGCCGCAGTTAATGCGACGTGCAGCATACGTGAATAGGTCACGATTGTTAGATCCTGGCCTGGGCGCTTGCGGTCCGATACCCCCATCGGCAAGATGTACTCTTCATCCGGGACCTCGCCCCTCACTCCGTACAGTCGCGCGTGTTCGATGAACATCACCGGATTCTCCGATCGGATGGCTGTCTTCAAGAGGCCCTTTGCATCGTAGGGTGTCGCCGGCATGACAACGATCAGCCCCGGCAAACTGGCGAACCATGCCTCGAAGGTTTGGGAATGAGTTGCGGCTAATTGCCCCCACCCGGCCGGCGTTCGAATGACCAGAGGCACCTTAACCTGGCCGCCGAACATGTAATGAATTTTTGCTGCGTTGTTGACGATCTGGTCCATCGCCACCAAAGTAAAATTCATCGTCATCACTTCTGCAACGGGCCGCAATCCACCCATCGCTGCGCCCACAGCGGTCCCGACAATGGCACTTTCAGCGATGGGCGTGTCTTTCACCCGCCGATCACCGAACTCCTGATACAACCCGCGCGTAACCGCATAAGTCCCGCCCCAAACGCCGACCTCTTCACCAATAATCAAGACGCGCTCGTCGCGGTGCATTTCTTCGCGCAATGCTTCGCGAATGGCATCGCGATAACTCTGCTGAGCCATAATTCCTTCCGCCTCTGCTACTCTGTGACTACCACGTCGGTATACATGTCCCTCGGTTCAGGCATGCAGCTCGTCTCAGCGAATCGAACCGCTTCGTTCACCTCAGCTTCGACTTGGCTCAGAATGCCTTTCAAATCGGCTTCCGTGGCGAGACCGTCTCCGAGTATGCGTTCCTGCCAGCGCATAATCGGGTCGGATGCTTTGGCGGCTTCGACTTCTGCCTTGGTCCGATAACGCTGTGGATCACCCATCGAGTGGCCGCGATAACGATACGTCACCGCCTCGATGAACTGAGGGCCACCACCACTCCGCGCCTTGGCAACAACCTCCCGAACTGCGTCTCTCACCGCCAGGACGTCGTTACCATCAATTTGTAATGCAGGGATGTTAAAGGCCGAAGCTTTTTTATACAGATCGGTGACCGCTGATGCACGGGCGACGGCGGTTCCCATTCCATAATGGTTGTTTTCGACGACGACGACGAGAGGCAACTTCCATACCGCTGCTATGTTGAGGCTAGTATAAAAAGCCCCCGTGTTGGTCGCTCCGTCGCCGAAGAAGCAGGCAACGATACGCGATTCTTTGTTATACTGGATGGCCAGCGCCAGGCCGACAGCGAGAGGAATATGGCCGCCGACAACGGCGTAACCGCCCCAGAGCCGGCGTTTCACATCGGCCATGTGCATCGATCCTCCCTTGCCTTTGCTTAGGCCCGTGGACTTCCCGTATAGTTCTGCCATTACCCGTTTGAGATCGATGCCACGTGCTAATACATAGCCGTGATCGCGATAATGCGTGATTACGTCGTCGTCCTGGTGGAGCGCGGCTAAGGCACCAACCGCGATCGCCTCTTCGCCAATATATAGATGTAAGAATCCGCCAATTTTACCTTCGCCGTACGCTTGCTCGGCGCGTTCCTCAAAGCGCCGAATTAAGCTCATCTTTTTAAACCAGTCGAGCGCCTCAACCGCAGTCAAAGCTGATTTCTTCTTCTGCGACTCAGGGAGATTTAAGTCCAATCCCGCAACCATAAGATTCGTCTCCAATCTTTTCTCACACTCGGTTAAACGGCAGCGCAACAGATCTTTGGATTACCCTTAAAACGGTCGCGGCGACGATTCAACGGCTGTGACGTTGCAAAATCTTAGCGCAATAAAAGTGCCGCGAAAGGAGAAAATCTGGGATGAGCAAATCAGTGTTTTCCATTAAGCAGACGGAGAAAAGAGCACAACGATTGTGGCAAAAAATGTGTGGCAACTATGGCGTTATTGTAAGAACGAAATCGCAACTGAAAGGCACGGGCCTGCCCCTAAATTTGTTTGTTTACCTAGTAAAGAGTCCAAGTTTTCGTACAAAACCGAAGACAGTTTTAGCCTCACAATAAGTGGAGCCGTATTTGCGGCATAAATAAGCGCGTTAATGTTTGTTCGAGAAGCTTTCTAACTATTCGAGAAGCTTTCTAAGTAGTAGTAGGAGGTACAAGTATGTATATCTCGCGTCTTTATTTTCATAGCTCTCCTGGTAAAACACTGGCTTTGGAACAGTGGCTAAAGGATCTATTGAAAATGGCCGCCAAAGGCCGGAGGAAAAAACTGCAAGATTCTGCGCACGCATTTTGCCTCTCCCAGCGCTCCAGACGTGATATTTGAGCAGGAAGCTACCGATCTGGCTTCCTTGGAGAATCAAATCAATAAAGTGATGGAAGCCTCTCATTTTAAAAAGTGGTCGGAACAAACGTCACGGCTCCTGGAGCATTCACCAAAACGCGAGGTGTACTTGGTTGTCGAACCAAAGTAAGTCTTCCCGTTTTTTTACTTTGTAACTGTTGCGCGGCACTAAGATTGCGTTGAATACATCAATATGAGTTGTGAAGAGTCCAAGAGAGCGACGCAGCCTGTCCGCTGCGGAATTGTACTGGCCGGTGGGGAAGGTCGACGCCTTCAATCTTTCGTCTATCGATTCAAAGGAGTGAATCTGCCGAAGCAGTACGTGAATTTCGTGGGCAATCGCTCCATGCTCGAAATGGCCTTTGAACGAACTGAGAAGTTAATCTTTCCAGATCATCTCTTCACAGTGGTGAATCAAGGCCACGTACAAATTCCCGAAGTTAAACGGCAGGTTTCAAGTCGCCTGCAGGGTACTGTCGTTCGTGCAGCCCCAAAACAGAGAAACCGGACCAGGCGTCTTGCTACCGCTGATTTACCTATCCAAGCGCTATCCAGAGTCGACCGTAGCAGTTTTCCCTTCAGACCATTTCATCGTGGAAGAGGATCTTTTCATGAGCCATGTGGAACTAGGATTCCGTGTGGTCGAGTGGAACCCATCGCGGCTTGTCCTCTTGGGAGTGGAGCCGAGTGAAGCGGAGACGGAGTACGGCTATATCTTGCCTGGGCAACGGGCTGAAAACCTTTATCCTTTAAGTGTTTGCGAAGTCTCACAGTTCATTGAAAAGCCGAAGCGTACTTCCGCGCGGAAGTTAATCTTGAAGGGAGGGTTGTGGAACACCATGGTCATGGTTTTCAAGGCCAAGACTCTGCTGAATCTAGTACGCATAGTTGCGCCGCGACTCTTCAGCCTTTTTAACTTGATTCGGCAAGCCATAGGAACGACCGGTGAGAACGATGTCGTGGAACAAGCATACCGAAACATGCAGCCGGTGAATTTTTCGCGAGGAGCGCTGAAGACCGTGTCGCTGCATCGTCCATCGCCGTTATGGGTGCTGCCAGTCCGGGGAGTCCATTGGAGCGATTGGGGTTCGGAGAACCGCATCATACGTGAGTTACAAAGATATCGGGCGCCTGGGACAATTCAATGGAATCCCAAGAAGCAGGGCTCGCCGGTTGAGGTTTAGTCTCGGATTAGGAGTAATGAAAAACAAATGGGTGATCAGGTTGAAACTCAGAAAAGAAAGGGGGCTTCTTTATGTTCATTGAGACCTATTACGATGAGAGATCTACGTTTTGCGCTACCTCAGACGAACCGGCCATTCCCTATCCCGAGTTGGTGGGAGAGGAATTAAAACTGTGGAAAAGATACCTACCAACCATGAGAGAGCTAGAAAATGTGGCCTTCTGGCTCCACGACAATGTGCCTCACCTTGTCATGGAGCAGTTAGAGAAGGCGCAAAAGACGCCGCGTCTGTTTGACCGCATCGAAATATGGAGCCGTACAGGCGATCCGATGGCCGTTGGCGTCATCGGTGGAAAACAAACGCGCTACTTTTCTATTGCCCGCTGGGGCGATGCGAAACTCACACTGGAGCAGGTAAAAAAAAGATTGTGGGTGGAAGAATGGATGTTCAGGCTGGTTCGAGTAGGAACGACCGTAATTTTTTTACTTGCGACATTGGCTCTGATTGCGCGTGCCAGCCAAGGGTGAGAGCAAAGGCCGGTGTAGTTCGCCAGCGGGAAGACGCTGGACAACCGAAGATCGAAACAGAAGTATGCCGTCGGCGTCAGAGGAGAACAAACAATGAGTAATCATGTCTACAAAATCATTCAGCTCGCCGGGTCTTCCAGTACGAGTGTTGAGGAAGCCATCGAAACAGCCATTGCGAAAGCTGCCAAAACGGTCCGTAACATGGATTGGTTCGAGGTCACCGAAACGCGCGGACAGATCGAAGACGGCAAGGTAGCACATTATCAGGTCATACTGAACATAGGCTTCAGGTTAGAAGAGTAAGGTCGCGAGTCGGATTGCGCCCTTAGAGCTGGAGATTTTGCTCATGATTTGAGGCAGGAGCAATCGGCGGTTTTAGTTTGTTGAAATCGCGGGGCAGGCTCGATCTTTACAGAAATAGCGGTCGATACGGAAAAGAGGAGGTTTCTATATGTGTTACAATTGCGGATGCGGAATGCCCGACAATGATGGAGGCAGTGCCAAAAATATCGTTGATAAGACCTTCGTGGAGGCAGCCAAAGCGGCCGGTCAGTCGGTGGAAGAAGCTAAGAAAAATACTTTGGAGCTTCTAAAAAAAACTCTCAGCGAAAGCAAAAAATAATTGCTTTGGCGGGGATCGCACTAAGTTCCCGTATAAGGTTTTGCCTGGCCCCGTCTATCCGGTGAAGGCGGACCTCGAAGGCAGCCTGGATGTCGGTATAGTCTGCGCAGGGGTTTAGGGCGTAGCCCGAACGAAACGAAACTCTTAACGACACGTTATGAACAGGACCAAAAGGATTCTCGTCGCTGTCGATGATTCAAAGGCCTCGATGCGAGCAGTCAGCTACGTGGCTAGTATAATCCAGGCAAGGAGAAAATATGCTGTTTGCCTGCTGCATGTGCTTAGACCTCTACCGCCGGAGCTAATGGAATTCGGAGGGTCGGAGGATCCTCAGGAGGAAGAGAAACTTGAGAAAAAACTCAAAGACAAACGCGAGCAGTGGATTGAAAAAGCCAAAACACAGGCAATACCAATGTTGAAAAAAGCGAAATCAGCTTTTAAGAAGGCTGGAATTCCTGTCAACGCGGTGAAAACGGAGTTTTGGATTGGTATCAATGGCGAGGATGTGGCCGGTGATATTTTAGATGCGGGACGACTGAACAAATGCAAGACGGTCGTAGTCGGGAGAAAATCGTTTTCCTGGCTTAAAGAAGTCTTTAGCCATCACGTCGCGGACGAATTGATCCGCAAAGCCCACGACCTTACCGTCTGGGTTGTCGAGTAGTCACGTGATAAGACGGCCTCACAGCATTATCGCCACTCCAATTGCGAAATCAGCCGTTTCCAATTTGGAAGCATCAGACCGATGAGCCTACGACGAAGGATCGCATGATCAGAATTAAGAAGTGTATGGTGACTCCGGCCGCGGGACGGGTATTGAATTAATATCGATCGGCTCCGGCCGGGGAAGACTCTCCAAGGACAAAGCCTGCATCGTGAGTGGCGCAAAGCCTTGCAACCGAGTGATCGCCTGCGAAAGTGGTTCCACCATGAAACCCCGAAGTGGGAAGAGCATACGACAAGCAGGCTTTTTTGCTGACTGATAGCCATGCGTATCCGCATCACTATACTGCTGATCGCGGTTTTGTCTTTAGCGCTCCCCGTCGTTGCCGCTTACATCCAAGGGGCACTGCTTGGCCTCCCCGCACTGCCGCCGACTCCCGAAGTTTCCGTCAAAACTATGGTTCCCCAGGGGTTTCCCTCATGGATTCGTTTTACTCACTACATCAATTTCTTTTTCATAATCTTACTGATCCGCAGTGGCCTGCAAATTTTTGTCGACCATCCCCGACTCTACTGGAATGTTCACTGCACTCCCGGGACGGAGTGGCTTCGGTTCACGCCGGTCGAGGTGCCGAAAGATCGCGTCTGGACCGCCAAGGACGACTCGCGGTACCTTTCTCCGTGGATCGGCCTGCCGGGTTACCGGCATACCGTTGGCATGGCTCGACACTGGCATTTTCTTAGCGTTCTCTTCTGGCTGATCAATGGCCTAGTCTATATCATCCTGTTGTTCAGCAGCGAGCAGTGGAAACGCCTAGTGCCCACCACGTGGCAGGTTGTGCCTGATGCCTGGGTTGTTTTTGTCCATTATGCAACTCTTAATCTGCCGCCGGAGTTGAGCTTTCACCGCTACAATGCGCTTCAACAACTGACTTATTTCGCCGTTGTCTTTGTTGTGGCCCCTTTGGCGATTCTCAGCGGCCCGTCGATGTCGCCAGCCTTGACGAATCGCTTCCGATGGTATCCGAAGCTGCCGGGCAACCGCCAGATTGGCCGATCGCTTCATTTCTTGGTGATGTGTGCCTTTGTCCTCTTTATTGTCGTACACGTAGCCATGGTGTCGGCCACCGGCCTCCTCCGGAACATGAATCACATCGTGATCGGAACCGATGACTCCGGCCGGCTCGGTTTGTTTCTGGGTCTTCTTGGGATCGGCATCATCATAGCTGTTAATGCCTTCGCTAACTGGATGGCCTGGAAACGTCCCAGAGCTGTCCAGCATCTCGCGAAGGCTGTTGTCACGCCGGCGATGGAGCTCCTTCTCAATAATGCGGCGCCATCCGCCGAGTTCGACCGCCGAGATATCTCTCCTTTCCTCTGGCCCAATGGTAAGGTACCCACCTCTAAAGAGTGGAAGGCGTTGGCTGCGAAAGATTTCAAGGATTACCGGCTTAAAGTATATGGCTTGGTCGAAAACCCGGTTGAACTTTCGTTAGCTGATCTCAAAGCGATGGGCGTAAAGCGACAGACCACGCTTCATCATTGTATCCAGGGTTGGTCGGGCATCGCCGAATGGGGCGGGTTGCCGATGAATGAGCTAATAAGTCTAGTACGGCCAAAGTCGAGCGCGCGGGCCGTTGTGTTCTACTCCTTCGGCGAAGGTCTCGAGGGAGGCCAATACTACGACAGTCACTCGATTGCGAATCTCCGACACGCGCAAAGCTTGCTCGCCTACGAAATGAATTTTAAGCCGCTCGGAGAGCTGCATGGCGCGCCCTTGCGGCTCAGAGTTGAGAACCAACTCGGTTTCAAGATGGTCAAGTGGATTCGGTCAATCGAATTCGTCGAAAGCGTCCAGTCCGTCGGCCAAGGCGAAGGAGGATATAACGAGGACCACGAATATTTCGGCGAGCTTGCTAATATCTGATGTTCTTTTGTGCTTGACCGAAAGGCGCGGCATTGATCGGGAGTGATGGCTGTGGCGAAGGCTGTCCGGACGAGACGCAAGGTTTGTTCGAACAAGCGCTGAAGCCCGTGTGAGAGTGACCTGAAGAGATTTCCAAACAGGATGAAGCGAGTATTCTCTGGTATCCAACCAACAGGCAGCATCCACATTGGAAACTATCTGGGTACGATACGACATTGGGTAGCAACGCAGGCGGAATTCGAAAACATCTTTTGCATTGTCGACTTGCACGCTATCAGCATTCCACAAGAACCTGAGACTCTAAAGGCCAAGACCCGCGAGGTCGCAGCTCTCCTACTTGCTTCTGGCGTAGATCTCAAACAATCGGCGGTCTTTGTTCAATCGCATATCAGCGCTCATGCCGAACTCGCCTGGATCTTAAGCTGTTTTATCCCGATGGGGTGGATGCAGCGGATGACTCAGTTTAAGGAAAAATCGCAAAAGCAAAAGGAAGCGGTTCCGGTCGGCCTTTTTATTTACCCTGCGCTGATGGCCGCCGACATTCTGTTATACCAAGCCGATCTCGTTCCGGTTGGTGAGGATCAGAAGCAACATTTGGAACTGACCCGTGACGTGGCGCGGCGATTCAATTCGTTCTATGGACAGACGTTTACGCTGCCGGAGCCATCCATCCCTAAATTAGGGGGACGCATCATGGCGTTAGACGACCCGACTAAAAAAATGAGTAAAAGTGAAATAGGTTCTGCCCATGCAATCCACTTGCTTGATTCTTCGGATGAGATTCGCGCGAAAGTCATGAGCGCAGTGACGGATTCCCGGCGCGAGATTCGTTTCGATGCGAGCCGACCCGGACTCTACAACCTGTTGGCGATCTACCAACTTTTCACCGGATTCAGCACATCGGTTATAGAGGCGCGTTTTGAAGGAAAGGGTTATGCAGAGTTCAAGCGAGAACTGGCAGAAGTCATTATCGAAAGTCTACAACCCCTGCAGGTCAGGTATCATGCGTTAATCGCTGAAGCTGACTACATTGACTCGGTACTTGCCGAGGGAGCTTCCAGAGTTCGGCCTATTGCAGAGAAAACTTTGGCTATCGTTGAAGAAAAAATCGGGCTCGGCGCTCGTTAATGCCGCGTTATGAGACCAACCCAAACAGAAGAGGGGCCCCGTTTCACAGTCAAAGTGGTTCCGCCGTTCCGGCTTGATCTGACAGTCTGGGCACTGCGCCGCCGGCCGGAGAACAAAATGGATCGGTGGGACGGAAAAACATTTCGCAGAGGGCTGGTGCTGAACGGCAAGCCGGTGGAAGTTGCCGTTATCCAGATCGGCTCAATGACCATGCCACGACTTCAGATCACCGTAACTGGTGTACCTTCCGGGCACGACGTGAGGTCAGGTGTAACCGAAACATTGAACCGGGTATTGGGCCTGCAGGCAGATCTCAAGGGGTTTTATCGGCATGCTGCAAAGGATGCCAGGCTCTCAATGCTTGTCGGGCGCTTCCGTGGAGTTAAGCCGCCCCAATTCCCTTCATTGCTCGAAGCTTTGGTAAACGGCATTGCTTGTCAACAATTCAGTCTCGCCGCCGGCATTCAAATACTCAACCGGCTTTCCGAGAAGTTCGGCATACCCGTCATAGAAACAGGTATTCGCGCTCATACCTTCCCCAGACCAGAAGACCTCGCCGCACTCAAGCCGGAGCCACTGCGGAACCTCGGCTTCAGCCGACATAAAGCGGAAGCGATTATCGAGCTGAGTCGCGCTATTGTCGCAGGCAATTTAGATAGAGACCGCTTGGTTTCTCTGGATGATGGGTCGGCGGTCGAGCAACTGTGTAGCCTCCGTGGCGTGGGGCGTTGGACGGCGGAATACGTTTTGCTGCGGGGTCTAGGCCGATTGCATATTTTTCCCGGCGACGACGTCGGCGCTCGAAATAACTTAAAAAAATGGCTTGGCCTCAGGAAACCCCTGGATTACGACGGCGTGAGCCGGCTGCTCGCCAAATGGGAGCCTTACGCCGGACTTATTTATTTCCACATGCTGCTCTACCACCTCAACGAAACGGGACATTTGAGCTGTCACTCAAATAAAGTCGGAGGGGAGAGCCGAAAATAAATTCTTCGTCTGCTGTTTCTGAGACGGGACAGTAACCCAAAAAATACGCGCCCCTTTAAGCTTAGGAAAAAAAACTGTGTGGTAAATCATTTTTCAGAAATTACTTCTACGCCCAATTCAGGATTCTCTCCGATTCCTGCTATTAGCGAAGCACCGGAGTTGTCATCGTCGTTCCAGGATCTCCGTTGGTTTTCGCGCCATTTTTTACGCGCGTTTTACACGTGCGTCACACTAAAGACCGTATTAGAGAAAGACACGGTAGGTCAGCAAAAAAGCGTGTCTCGATCCAATAAAGCCTCGTTGAGATGCTCAGGACATCGCAAACGTAAGTAGTATCGCGCAGTCCTCATGCGCTTTGGCCGCGTGAACGACACCTGGACCCAAGGCTATGAGACTGCCTGCCGAAAGATCCAGGTCTCCCCTCTCGGTCGTGAGCCTTAGGCAGCCACGAATAGTCTGGATACTGATAGGGCCCTCTACATGATGCGAGGGAAGCGCAGTACCTTTTTTTAGAGCCACGAGTGTAATCCGCAGCGGCCCCTCCTTGACCAGAGTCTTGCCGGCTCTGCCGGTCTTGGACTCTTCAGCAAACTGTCTCAAGCTATCATCTTCGGCAGCCAGCATGAAGGTCAACCTTGTCCCCGCTAGCCGACGAACTCGAAGCACGGCAGACTTTCTTTCTCTTTGCACCTTAGCCTCCACATTTCGCGCAAATTTTTTCGCTCGACAGACGCTTTGCAATTGGAATTCGCATTTTGCAGAGCCGTGCCGCTCGCCTTAGCAGACTGCGGGTGTTGATGCCTCAGAATCGACAACAGCAACAAGAATACTTTTCTTGGATTGCATGTGTTTGTTTCGCTAACAATGCTAGGTTCTATCTCACCCATTGCGCAAGACTGATGCCGGAAAAAGAACTCGAATACACTCCAACTTACACGAGCGTGGAGAATATCGAGTACTCAGAAGCACAAGCAAGATCTATCGATTCATAGTCCCTCAACATTCCATTGTTTGTAGAGCACCATCTTGAAGGTGACCGGGTGCTCAGAATCTACAGTCACCCGCGATGTGGCGGTAGAGCCTTTCGTAGCCTTCCACCATCTGTTCTACAGAGAAATTCTCTTGAACCCAATCTCTGCAGCGCCTCCGATCCAGCCTCTCGATCCGGTAAATCGCTTCGACCATTTCGTCCTCGGTGCCTACCAAATATCCGCTCTCACCGTATTTCACCAGCTCGGGCATGGAGCCCCGCGGATAGGCCAAAACCGGAGTTCCGGCCGCCATTGCCTCGGCCACTGCCAGGCCCAACGCCTCCTCCCACTGAGAAGGAAAGAGAAATGCTTACTCGTGTAACTCTTTCTCAATATATGCATATGTGATCACAGTGGGCGTCTTTGAGAAAGAGGAAGAGTAAGGAGCCAACGTGGGCCAGTGGGCGTGAATGAGATCGAAGCGCTCGGCCTGGCGGTAAAGGTTGTAGGAGTTGCGCGCTTCAAATTCTTTTTCCAAATAGAACGTCGACTGAGGATCGTCTGAGCTTGCTACAGGCAAGACCGAGTGAAGCGAGCAATCGATTTTCGAGTCTCCCGAAGCAAACAGCTCTACCTGATGTCCACGTTTGGTGAGGTGCTGACAAAGATCAAAGACAACCCGCTCCGTCCCCCCATGGCTCTTCGGTGGGATCGAAAGATAGATGCTGGAGATCTGAGCGATCTTCATATCGAAAGGAAGTTATCCGAATTATTTCGCGGCCAAAAAAAATCGACACTCAATGCGGTTGTATCTTGTCGCCCGGCATCTGATCGCGTTCCGTCTCGTCCCATGCGGTCGAACCATCCAGGCTTTCCACATTAAACTGATAGTCGTAAACCAGAGAGCCCCCATAGGTAGCACCGTATGAAACCAGCGCTCCTGCAAGGATCGATAGAATCATCGTCAAGAAATTGACATGGCCAGCATCGAACTGCAGAAGGCGCACGATAATGTCCGCAATGACGATGCCGGTGACGGTGAGCATCACTGCCATGTGCCAGTTGGCGGTGCGCCAAGCCTGCGTGTGTTTGGCTTTGCCCGGAAAGCTCGTTGAAGGTTGTCGCTCCATGCCCTTCCACCAGTCCCAGAAACCGGTGAGCGCGGTCCCCAGAGAGAAGATGGCACCGGCGATGATCACGTACGTACCAGACACAAAGAAATCCCGAGCTACACTGCCAGATGGGGCAATGTAAGAGATGACGTCGAATACCGCGACTAGCACGTAACAGACGATCGGAAAGTCGGTGAGCGGCGGGTGAAGTGGTTTGCCTGCCCAGCCCCGCAATCCTCTGAACTCGCGGCCCTTTAACGTCATAGATGGTTTGATCGAGAATAGTCTGGTCATGACTTCCTCCTGCTTGGCTAAATAACCACGGGCAGACCTGTGAAGTACAAATGTCCGGCTTGACAAGACGAATCGAACATTGATGGGATCACATCAAGCTTGCGTTTAACAGAGGTAAGCTGACTTACAGCGACTTAGATACCAGTCTTTGTTTGGTTTTTATTCCCAATGGAGTATCCCTTCTTCGCAGGCTCCCTTGAAGCACTTGCGGTGAGGCAGACTCTTGATAGCCGGACTATAGTCGAGCCTAGCTGACCGCAAACTTTGATGTCAACCGGGGGAGATCTCGGCATGGATAAGCGATCGGACTGCAGAAAGATCCAGCCACGGGTCGGCGGCTTTAGTCTCTCGCGAGGAATCGATCGACTAGCTCTGTTGGCTACGGTTCGACAGCGCTCGCATTATCCGGGGCAATAGAATGCTTGGGAAAGCCGCCTGACAGCGGTCATTACGAGACTCTTATTCCTTGACCTCAAAATATTCGAAGGAGACGGGTCGGTTGCGTTCTTTAAAGCATCACCGCTTCAAGTGATCAAACGGAAATAGTAGTATCATTCAAGTTGTGAGCGGGTTTGAGTCGCTTGAGTTTTTAAAACTGCTCCTATGTCAGAATCTGATTTTGCTGGAGGGTTCCGCTTCCTTCAGGAAGGAAAATTCGCTGATGCCATTGCAGCGTTTCAAAACGTTCTCCAACAGCAACCGGATCTGGCGGAGGCACACTACAACATAGGAAACGCCTACATCGGGGCGCGACAGTATGCTTCGGCCGTAGCTTCGTATCGGGAGGCCATTCGGTTGAATCCTAATTTTGTTCAGGCGCACACCAATCTGGGCTTTGCCTATGCAAGGGTCGGAGAGCACGACGGAGCTGTCTATGCTTTTCGTGAGGCTATTCGCGTGCAGCCTGATTTCACCGAAGCGCACATGCAGCTTGGAAAAGAATACCTTGCGCGCGACAAATTCCCTGAAGCGATAGCGGTTTTTGAAAAAGCTCTCCGTTGCGATCCCAATCACGGCGAAGCATATCGCGCTCTGGGCTATGCCCATCTGCGTTGTGCCGCCTATACGGAAGCTGTCAAGGTCTTGGAACAAGCAATGCAGCTTCTGCCCGAAGATCCGGAAACACACTTTCATCTCGGCATAACGCTCTACGAACTCGGCGATCCTGCTTCGGCCTGCGAGCTGTTTCAATGTGTCGCCCGCTTGGAACCGGAGAATCCCAGAGCGCATTTCAATCTTGCGCTGGCTCATCGAGCTCTCGGTAATTTCGCTGAAGCGCAGGCGAGCTGCGCTATACTGGAGCAGCTCGATCCGCCGCTTGCCGCCGAGTTGCGCCAAGAATTGGCGCGCCGCAAACTCTCGAAATAACCCCTCCGACAAGGGCGCTGAAGCAACGAGCTTGTGACGTTGACTGGCTCATTCCCCCGCGGTAGAAGCCAACCATGGGGACAAATTGGGGGCTCTTCCTATGTAACTGTCGTCGCACGCTTCCGCTTGATCCCCGGCGGTTAGTTCTTCCCACCGCGCCTTCCGTGCTTTCCTTCGCGAGCGATCCTCGAACCGACATTCAAGAGTTTGCCGCTCGCGCCAACCGGGAGCGGCTCGATCGCGTTTTGATCAGTTGCTGCGCGGATGCCGGTTTTTTCGCCGAATCCTTCGGCGCTGCCGGAGCGCAGCCTCCGGGAATTCACTATCTTAACCTCAAAGATTTTTGTTTTCAGCCGCACGCTGATCTGGAAAAGATTCACGGTAAAGCAAACCGGCTGTTGCGGGCCGCCATGGAATGCGCCGAGCTAGACTCACAGCCAGTATATAACCGGTTATCGATTGGCAACCGAATCCTCATTGCCAGCGATGCTCCTCAAGGCGCGGCCTTGGCGCAACGCCTCCGCGATGTAGCGCGGCCGTTTTTTGTTGTTGACCGATCTGTCTCGATTCTTGATGCCTTTCAGCCCGGGCAGCTCCATCGCGGCCGGATTGTCGAGATCAAGGGACGCCTGAGCGACTTCCATGTGATCATTCAGAGTGTTGAGCAGCCAGAGATGGCGCGCCGCGAATTACACGCCGACCAAGTCGTCATCATCGCGCCGGACGGAACACCTTCTTTCAAGCACCGCACGGGCTTACACCTGCTCAGTAATCCAAGTGAAGCCGATCTCGACCGTCTTGGCGAGCGCATCCGTGACCTGATCGGTGATTTTTTAAAACCGGTGCACGTCGTCTACAACACCGATACTTGCGCCGGCGGCGTGGCCGATCAGGAGGCGTGCGGGATCTGTGTCACCGCTTGCCCCTACGATGCCATCAACCGGGATTCAGAAAACCACCTCCGGATGAAAATCGACCACATGGCGTGCGAAGGATGCGGCGCCTGCGTCTCGGCCTGTCCCACCACATCCATGAGTTTTGCCGAGCCCTCGCCTCGCGAGCTCTATACGCGGATCGCCGCCCTGCTTGCGCCCGCAAACTCGAGTGCCGACGGAGAGCGTTTGGTGGTCCTCTTTCACTGCGGCGAACAAGGCCGCCGCGCGCTGGAAGAAGCGGGTCGAACTTCGCTTTCGTATCCGGCCGGTGTGCTTCCTGTCGAAGTGCCATGCCTGCGCTACGTTTCCGAAGCCAACATGCTCGCCGCGTTCCGTCTGGGCGCGGCTGGTGTTGGTCTTCTCGGCTGCGAGCACTGCCCGCACGGAGCGCGGGAGCTGCTCCATCAAAAATATGATTTCTGCAGTCTGACGCTGGATGCTTTCGATATGGATCGCGAGCGGCTGCGGCTCATCACAGCAGACAACGGCACGGAGCCGCAAGCAATCACAACCCTCGCGCGCTTCGCCGAAGCCCTCGATGCCGCGCCGATACGCTGGGACGGCAAACCTATGCCGCACCGGGACAATCGCGAGGTCATTGCCGATGCAATCGGTGTCTTCGTTGCGCACACCAATCACGAGCCTGGACGGACACCGCTGAATAGTTCCCAGCCTTTTGCATTCGCCGAAGTCCGCGCTTCCGGCTGCACGATGTGCCGGTCCTGCGTGAATGTCTGTCCGACGCATGCTTTCAGCCTTGACGAAAACAGCCAGGCTCTTCAATTTAAACACATCTCTTGCGTGGCCTGCGGGCTCTGCGAGCAGGTCTGTCCTGAAAACGTCATCACGCTCCGGCGCGAGATACACTTTGAGCAGAGCGCGCTTGAATACCAAACCTTGGTGCAGGATGACATGGTGCCGTGCGTGAAATGCGGCAAGCCGTATATCAATCGAAGGGCGCTGGAAACCGTTGAGGCGCGATTGCTTTCGCTCGAGTCTCTGCTCGATACTTTCAGCGGCAACCGCCGCAATCTTCTTCGGATGTGTCCGGACTGCCGTACTGTTATTGCTATGATGGAAGTTGAAAAAGGTTGGAAACCGTAAGCGCTTCGCAACCGCTCCGCGAGGTCTGTCATCTGAGATGTGAGATTTGAGATTCCGCGCGGCGGACTTGAGATTCCGAGTGTAGCGAGGACATGGAACCACGAAAAAAACGAGGCCGCCGGCGCGAGCGCGTCGGGGGCAATGCGTTCATGGACACCGTGCGCGCCGCGTTCATTCGCTGGCTCGCCCTCGAAAAATGGCGTGAGGTCGAAGACCTCCGCTCCACTCTCGGTTTCGATCTCGGACAGGCAGTCAATGAGGCCGCGCAATTTCCCAGCCGTGGGCGCTATCAGCTTCTATGGGTGTCGCGATGGAAGCTGGATGTTTGTCCCGATGCTGCCACCAAAGACTCCGGCAGCCTGTTCGCAGCGATAGAACAAGCCGTCGCAACAGCGGTGCAGGAAGAGGAAGTCGAGCGAAAATTGCGCGGCGATCGTCCAATCGAAGAGGATCCTGAGTATAAGGCTTTCGTCGATCGGAATCTGGAGAGACTCCTTCGCCAAGGAGACCTGGGGATTCGCGAATGATCGATGATCGCGAGCTTCTGTCTTTCCGCCAGAGTTACTACGAGGTACTGGGGGCGCTTTTCCGAAAGGAACCGAGCGGCGAATTACTGCGGCAGCTTGCCGGTGAAATCGGCGCGCGCACCCAGGCGGCGCGCAAACTTCATCCGCTTCTCGGCGCCGGCTGGGAGGCTATCGAGCGGTTTATAGCCGAGACGCCGAGTGATCGATTGTCGGAAAATGTCGCCGAAGAGTATGTGCAACTTTTCATCGGCCCTCTCGCCGCCGCGGTCAACCCCTACGAATCTTTTTATCTCACAGGCCGGCTGTTGGACCGCCCCCTGGCCAACGTGCGGACATTTCTCCGATCCACCGGTATCGAAAAACTACGGGAATATCCTGAGCCGGAAGATTTCCTCGCCGTCGAGCTGGAGGTGATGCGTTGGCTTATCGGCAAGCAGATGGCAGCGGCCGATCCGAACGATGAGCGGCAATGGATAGAGCTGCAGGCCGATTTTCTCAAAGAGCACCTTCTCGTTTGGGGTCCCGCTTGTGCAAACGACATTGAACGGGCCGAGTGCGCGAAGTTCTACCGTTCTGCCGCAAAGATACTGCAAGGCTTCCTGGCACTTGAGCTAAGCTTCTTCCGCGAATGGGGCCTCGATAAAGTTTCATCTCTTGAAGAAGCCCGGCAGCGTCACGGAGCAGTGCCGACCTGGAAAGGGCCAACCTTCGATATGTCCGGTGAAGTCGCTGCAGCTAAACCCGCAAACCATTCGTCTGAAAAGAAAGAGTAGCGCGCGAGGCTCGTCCTAAAGATGCAACACAAAAAAAACGAATGTCCTTTCTCTGAAACAAAATCAGACGGTGCTACGAAAGAAGAAGCGTAATTTCAGAAAAAAGCTTGGTCTAGTCTTTGCTGAAAACCACGTCGGCAAATAGCCGTTTTACGTAGTCGAGCGACGGATAGTCACGCGCTTCAACTTTCGCTCGTCCACCCAATTTTTCTGCCAAATGACGAACTGGCTTTTCGCGGTGTTTTCACAACCTCTCAATTTCTAATATCCGGAAAGGAAAGCGTATGAAGCAAAGGCAACTTTTTTCAATTTTGATTCTGTCCGGAGTGTCGGTTGTGTGGAGCGTAGGTTCCGCTGCATGGAGTCAAACCACTCAAGGTCCAGGAAAGGGCCAAACTCAAACGAAAGATGGCAAGGGAGGAAAGTCGGGAGCGGAGAAGATGGAAGCCAGAGATGCTCAAGAGCCCGCGCAAACGGAAAGGAAGAAGGGCGAGACGGAGATGGAAGCTAGAGGCGCCCAAAAGCCAGGTCGGATGGAAAAGAGCGGAGCCGAAAGCACGGGAGCCAAGGAGAACCAAGGTGAAAAATCGGCTCCGTACGATATTAAAAAAGCCCAAGAGGCGCTGAAAAACAAAGGACACGACCCCGGCTCGATGGACGGAGTTATGGGTCAACAGACCCGCCAGGCGATCAGAGCATTTCAAAAGGACAATGGGCTCAAAGAGAGCGGCACCCTCGATGCCGAAACCGCAGAGAAGCTTGGGATTGAAAAGGGGACTGCCTCCGGGGCTTCGTCAAAAAGATCCGGAGGAATGGGTAAACAAGCTTCTCCAATGCAAAACGAACCTTCATCACCGGCCCGCAAATAAGCATAACGGCGGCGCACCTGACAAGAACTGACAAGGATTAGTCTAGTTTGACAAGGATTTGACGGAGTGATAGAGCGCGAATCATCCGGGGCTAAAGGGTTCTTTTTTTCGGAGGTCCTATCATGATCGAAGCCCGAATCAAGAAAATTGATCTAGCACGACGCACCGCGGTGATTATTACACAAGACAATCAGGATGTGGTTTTAACCTTTCCCGAAGACGCGAATATCGAAGTGCGCGAACCCACAACCATGGGCACAATGGGCGGCAAACTGGAAGATTTGCGCGAGGGATATTTTGTCGAGGTAGAGCTCGGAGCACAGGGTGATGGCAAGTGTGCCTGCGCCTCGCTCATCTGTGTGAGCTGACAACCATCCGGGCATTTCTTTGGATGGAGGAATCATGGAACAGATCGAATTCTCAGAAAGGCACCCGCGGCGGAAATTTCTGACCGGGTTCTTCTCTGCTGTCGCCGGACTGACCGCGGCGCTTTTGCTTCCGAAGAGAGGGCGCTCTGCGGAGAAAGACGCGCCCGTTTCAGAAGCGGGCCCGATCCTTTACCGTCGCACTGAAGAAGCAGAGCGCTACTACAGAACTCTATATCGATAGGGCCCGAACCATTGTTCGAAAACTCGACCGGAGCATAAACGGTTTGCAAGCGCGCGACCAGCGCAGAATTGATTGTTTGCATTCGTAGGGCGTGTTCGTCAGACGAGCACGTCATGATTGCTGCAAACGGAGGATGAGATATGAAGCTTATCCGAACCACCGCCAAGGACGAGTCTTCCGGATGGCCGGAGTCTTTGAATCCCTTCATCGACCGACGCAAATTCCTCGCCGCTGCCGGTCTGAGCGGCCTCGGAGCGGGTCTCGCCGCCTTGGCTGGGCCATCGCTGGTGCAAGAAGTCGAGGCGCAAGGCAAGGGTCAACCGCAACCGCCCAAGCTGGAACAGCACAAGACCATCTGCTGCAACTGCGCCGTCGGCTGTGGACTGATCGGGGAGGTTCAGAACGGCGTCTGGGTCTCGCAGGAGCCCTGGTTCGAGCACCCCATTAATCTGGGTAGCCTTTGCGCGAAAGGCGCGGCGGCGCGCGATCAAGTGGTGTCCGTGAAGCGCCTACGTTACCCCATGAAGCTCGCGGGCGGAAAGTGGCAGCGCCTCTCCTGGGATCAGGCCATGTCGGAGATCAGCACGAAGCTTCTCGACCTTCGCAAACAGTATGGCCCCGACATGCTGCAGGTTAACTTCTCGGCGCACCAATCCAACGAGAACGGTTACGCCATCCGCAAGTGGTCGGGGATGTGGGGGACGAATAACACCGACTTCCAAGCGCGGATATGACACTCGACCACTGTGGCCGGTCTGGCCAACGTGTTCGGGTATGGGGCGATGACGAATCATCAGAATGACATCCGGAACAGCCGGAGCATCATGATCATCGGCATGAACCCCGCGGAGAACCACCCGATCTCCATGCAGCATATCCTCACCGCGAAGGAGACCAATCGCGCGATCATCATTTCCGTCGATCCTCGCTTTACGAAAACTTCCGCGTTCGCTAACAAGTATGTCCGGCTGCGCTCGGGCACGGACGTGGCGTTCGTCTATGGCTTGATCAACGTCATCCTCGCCAAAGGCTGGGAGGATAAAAAATTCCTTGCCGAGCGAACCTACGATCTCGAAGGACTGAAGAAAGAGATCGCCAAGTACGACCCCAAGACGGTCGCCGACATCACGGGCATCTCTGCAGAAGACATCGAGTGGATAGCCAGAACGATGGCCCAGAACCGGCCGGGCACTGTCATCTGGGCCATGGGCGGCACGCAGCACAATGACGGCACCGGCGTGGTGCGGACTTACTGTCATCTCCAGATGGTGCTTGGCAACATGGGCAAGCCCGGCGGCGGCTGCGATGTCTTTCGCGGCCACGATAGCATCCAGGGAGTGACCGACGTGGGTGGCGGGCCGGAGACGTTACCTGGCTATTACGGTGTCGGCGAGAGCGCGTGGCAACATTTTTCAAAAGCGTGGGACGTGCCCTACGACTGGCTCGTTTCACGCTTTAAGGACAAGACCATGATGGAGAAGCCGGGCTTCACCGTGGCGCGCTGGTACGAAGGGGTCTTAATGGATCCTAAGGACATGGGCCAGGATGTGAACTTGAAAGCGGTGATGTTCTGGGGCCACTCGACCAACTCGATGTCGCAGATGGACCGCGTCAAAAAAGCTCTGGAAAAAGTCGAGCTAATCGTCGATATCGATCCGTTCGTCACCAACACCCCGGTGCTGCCGGACCGCAAGGATGGTATTTATCTCCTGCCGGCGGCGACCAACTACGAGCAGTGGGGCTCACGCACTAATACCAACCGCGATCTCCAGTGGGGAGACAAGGTCGTTGATCCCGTGTTCGAGACACGGCCCGATCTCGCGATCATGATCGACTTCGCCGAGCGGTTTGGCTTCAAGAAGCAATTCATCCACAACATGAAGGGGGATTGGAAGGGCGTCCCGGCTAGCATGAAAGACGTCAAGGTGCTGCCGGAAGCGACGTTTGAAGACGTGCTCAGAGAAATCAATCTGAGCTGTCTCTCGATCGGCTACAACGGCCAGACTCCCGAGCGCCTGAAGCGCCAACACGAGTGGGGCCACGTCTTCGATATCAAGACCAAAAAAGCCGTCGGCGGACCGGTCGACGGCGAGCAGTGGGGACTCCCGTGGCCGTGCTGGACCGATAAGCATCCGGGTACCGCCATCCTCTACCGTAACGACATTCCGGTGTCGCAGGGCGGTTGCGGTTTCCGTGCGACCTGGGGCCCCAAGGCGCCGGACGGCAGCACCTTGCTTGCCGGCAGAGGCTCGGCTCCTCCCGGTGGTCCAAACGAGGGCTACCCAGCCGAGAAAAATTACGCCACCGATCTTACGCAGGAGGCGATCAGGGTCGCTCTGGCTGAAAACCGGAGTCCTTATGGCAATGGCCGAGCGCGCTTCAATTCGTGGAACATCGCCGACCCTGTGCCGCTTCACCGCGAGCCGATCCATAGCCCACGGCCGGACCTCATCGTCAAGTGGCCCACCTACGATGACGTCAAGGAACACTATCGTCTACCGCAGCTTTATAAGAGCCTGCAGAAACCCGACTGGGTGAAACGGTTTCCGCTCATCCTCACCACCGGCCGGGTGGTCGAATATGAGGGCGGCAGCGCCCGCGAGCGGGCCGCCTGGTGGCTTGTTGAACTCAATCCGGAGATGTACGCCGAGGTGCACCCGAAGGTCGCCGCTGACCACGGCTTGCGCCATGGCGACTACTGTTGGATTGAGTCGCCGGAAGATTTGGACGACCGCCCGAGCCGGGTTTGGGTCAAGGTCAAAATCACCAAGCGCGTCGGGCCCGACACGGTGTTCCTGCCGTTTCACTGGGGCGGCATGTTCGAAGGCAAATCGCTGCTCAGCAAATACCCCGAGGGGACGGCGCCGTATACGATCGGCGAGTCCGCGAACACCATCACTAACTACGGCTACGATCGCGTGACCCAGATGCAGGAAACCAAGACCGGCCTGTGCCGGATCAGCAAACCGAAGCAAGCCTAAGGCGCAGGGAGATAGACATGGCACAGCTCAGCACTATTCCCCAAAGAGGCGGCGGGCCGCAACCCCAGCAAGCGGCAGCCCGCATGAAGTTCTACGTGGACGCCAAGCGCTGCATCGAGTGCGGCGGCTGCGAGGTGGCGTGCAAGAACGAAAACAATGTGCCCTACGGCATCGCGCGCATTCGAGTGGTAACGCTCAACGAAGGCGAGCCGGGCGAGACCAACATCGCCGTCCCTTGCATGCAGTGCTCCAACGCGCCTTGCGTGGCCGTCTGTCCCGTGGATGCTCTCTACCACCGGGCCGACGGCATCGTGGCCCTGAACAAAGAAACCTGCATCGGTTGCGGGTATTGCCTCTACGCTTGTCCCTTTGGTGCCCCGCAGTTCCCGAAGGGCTCGCCGTTTGGAGCCCGCGGCGTCATGGACAAATGCACCTACTGCGCCGGCGGGCCTGAAGTCGCGTTCTCCGAGCGCGAGCGGCGCCTCTACGGGTCGAATCGCGTCGCCGAAGGAAAGCTGCCCATGTGCGCGTCCGTTTGTTCCACAAAGGCGTTGGTCGCCGGTGACGCTGAAGAGGTGGCCAAAGTCGTGCGCGAGCGAGTGGCAGCTCGTGGAGCGGGCGGCGGGGCTTGGGGTTGGGAGACCGCGTATGGGAGAGGCTCATAGGGCGCACCGAAGATAGAGAATGGAGAGGGAACATCGCCTATTTTCTGTCCTCCATCTTCGATCCTCGATGATGATCTGTTGATTGCCCTCTTTTCAGCGCCACTAGGGAGAAATCATGGATACTGTCGTCTTTCTCCAAGACAAGTGGAGTGACAACGCCTTTGTACCGCTCTATCTTTTCTTTGGGGGCCTGGCGGCAGGGATGTTCATCGTCGCGGTGGCGACTGATCTTGCCGGCATCTGGTCAAGACGGGCCGCAGCCGCCGCGCGGTTCGTCGCCTACGGCCTACTGCCAGTTCTCGCTTTGGGCGGGTTTTTCCTGACCATCCATCTCGGCAAGCCGGAACGCGGATTATTATTTCCGATCTTTTTTACCAACTATAATTCCTGGATGACGCGCGGCGGCTGGATACTCGGCGTTGCGAGTCTTTTTATGATTCTATACGCAGTGCTGTGGTTCTTCGCCACCGGCTGGCCGGTTCGTCGTGTCGTCGGGGTCGTGGGACTGATTCCAGCCGTCGGTCTTGCTCTCTATACGGGACTGCTGCTTTCAGGATCTTGGTATGTGCCGCTCTGGTCTGGTGAATATCTCCCGCCGCTCTTCCTGAACTCCGGACTTAATACAGGGTTAGCCGCCGCCGGACTCGCGGTATTGTGCGCGTGGCCGTGGCTTGGTCTGCGCGATATCGGCTCGCGGCCGGTTATTCGTTGGTTTGGCATTGCACTCGCCGTGTTGGTTTTATTCGAAAGTTGGGAACTCTATCGCTTCATGCGCGATCTCGGCAGTCAAGGATTGCTTGCAGGACATACGAGCGCGCCAACGACCGAGAGGTTTCAATACAAGGTAGAGCCAGGCGGCTCCCTTGGCCCCGGCAATTACGTCGCGATCGTAACCTGGGTCGGCAATGAGACCGGAGTCGAAGGAGGTATGTCTGCCGACACATCGATTGAGATCACCCGGCCCAATAGTCAATTGATCATCGTGGCGCCGCGCAAGCCGGGCGTGGGCTACAACGTATACATTGGGCCGTCGCACTCCGAAGCGCGGAAGGTGGCCACCAATATCGCGCCCAAGGAGAGCGTAACCATTCAAAGTCTTTCGCGTCGCGGTTTTAATCTGCCGATCAATATCGATACCGGCGGAGAGTTTCTCGCTCCAAGCGGCGGGCGGCTTGCCTATCGCTATCTTACCGGCGGACCCGCGTATCCGTCGGCGCTCTTTGGCGGTAGCGCCGAGGCGGCGCTAAGCGGCGCGGTCAGTGTCGGCGCGACGCCCCAGGTTTTCCACGGCCTGCCCCACGGTCGAAATCTCTCCGCGTGGTACTGGTTCGGCGTCGTCGGGCTCGCGTTAGTTGTTCCTTTAGTGCTGACTGTTGTCGAGTTTGTGGCCGAGCTTGGAGGACGTACGATCGCCAATGCGGTGGCGGCCGTTAAGTTTGCATCGGTTTTGGCCGGCGGGCTCATCCTGCGTTTCGTAATCGTTTGGGGCGGCGACATCAAGGCGCCGCTCTCTTTCACGCCCTCAACCTGGCAGATACCCTTGCCGCCTCCTGGCCTCGGGGGCTGAGATGCGCTTCTGGCTGGCGGCGCTCCTGCTTATCGGCCCCACCATTCTACCCGCCCAGACAAGGGGCAATTCGAAGCGGGGCGAAAGCTTGTACGTCGAGAAGTGTGTTCTCTGCCACGGCGCTCAGGGTCAAGGCTGGGACTGGTCCAAGCGGGCAGAGAAGCCGCCGATCCCCATTCCTGATTTGGCCAAGGTCATTCCACAAAGATCGGATCAGTACTTGTTCGATATCATCCACGGCGGCGGTGAAGCTGTCGGTAAGACGCGTCTCATGCCGCCTTTTGGGTTTCAGCTAAGCCACGACGAAGTCTGGGACATCGTTGCTTACACCCGGACACTGGCAAAGTAAGATGACCTCCCGGGTTTTCGTCCCGCTGCGAGTCTTGTTCTTTGTGGGTGGCATCCTCATCGCGCCTCTGCCTTCCGGCGGGCTTCGGCAAACCTCTTCTCAAATTGAAACGATCGGACGTGTTCCGCATGCGATCGCCGTTGGCGACTTTAACGGGGATGGCATTCCCGACGTCGCCGTCCCGGCCGCCGCCGAGCGCAAAGTCGCTGTTCTCTTAAGCAACGGCAAGGGTGGATTTGCTTCCAACCACAGCTACGCGACCGGCATAGGCCCAAGTTGGGTAGAGATCGGCGACTTTAACGGCGACGGAAAGCTTGACCTCGTCACGGCCAATACCGGCGGAGGGGATCTCAGTCTTTATCTCGGAGACGGCATGGGAAAACTTTCTAAGGCGCGCGACATCATGAATGTCCCCGGCCCCGCCTCTGCGGTCGCGCTGGATGTAAATCGCGACGGACAACTGGATCTTGCCATCACCCAGCCGAAAGAGTCACGGCTTATCATTCTGCAAAATCTTGGCGGAAGTTTTAAACCTTCTGCTACCTATGAAGTCGGTCGGGCGCCCCACATCGTAACCAAGGTTGATTTAAATAGAGACGGAATTGCCGATCTGGTCGTTGGCACATTTGCGCGACACATGCTCTCGATCTTGCTGGGCAAGGGCGACGGCACTTTTCGCGTTGCCGGAGAGATTCAGGTTGGCCGGTTTCCGCATTACGCCGCAGCGGGGGATTGGAATGGCGATGGTCATCAGGACCTCGCCGTCGCATGCGCCGGGGAAGACGCCGTCATCCTGCTTCAAGGCGACGGTACCGGCATGCTACGGAAGATGGGGACGCTTCCCATGGGCAATAATCCACATGGTCTGGTGGCAGCCGATTTCAATGGCGATGGCTTTCTCGACCTCGCGGGGTCAGCGCGAACGGCGGGCGAAATTTCTGTCTTTCTTGGAGATGGGAAGGGCGGATTTACTGTCGTGGCGCCTCTGCGCATCAATCAGGACATCATCGCTTTGGCAGCCAACGATTTTGATCGTGACGGCAAAATGGATCTTGCCCTGGTCTCTGCGAGTCACACTTCGGTCGTCATGCTTCGCGGCGATGGCAAGGGCGGGTTCTCGCCCTTTGCAGCAAAATAAGAGGATGCTATGGATCCTGTCGACACAACTCAGCATTTTCACTTCGAACGAGTAGAGTACCGTAATTGGCTTAGTATCCTCTGGCGGCCGGTTGTGATTGCGGCCGCGGCCGTGACGCTTCTCCTCATCATCATCGTGGCGGCAAGCTATCCCGCCTGGTCTATTCTCGGCCTTGGGCGAGGATTGGTGCCGGAGGGTTTCTATCCCCTATCGGGCTTTTTCCTCGTAGTTGGTCTCACATTCGGCCACGCGATCGCATGGGCGATCGCCAGCGTTATTGTTTTCTATTTGATGATGTTCTTGAGATCCGGAGACACATGGGAGATTGCGCGGAATGCGATGGCCGCAGTCTACCTAGTTGTGGGTCCGCTGCCTCTCCTGCTCTATCATATTCTCTATAGCGGGTGGCTTCTCGGCATGCCGCGCGCGGGGCTTTCGGAGTGGCTCGCCGAAAATCATCCGGGTGCTCGTTGGCTTTTGATCTACGCTCACCCGGTCATCGATTTTTCAGTCATACCGTTGGCGGCGATCTTTCTCGGGATTCTTTGGAAGTACGGCGAGCGACTGCGACGTGAGACCATTCTGCAAACGGCGCTGGCTCTCACAATTCTGGGAACTTCTCTTGCTGTAGCTCTTTCGCTCGCAATCCATTCGATGCTTGTGCACGCTCGCATCGGTCTATAGGGCCGCTTCGATGGAGCGCGTAACAGCGGATCAGCTCAAGCAGCAGAACAGCAGAAAACCTGCGCATCGTCGCGCATGCGCTACAGCTTCCTCGCCCGCCTCCTGTTCTTCTCAATGGATCTTCTATACGGACGGAACGCCTTTTTCTAGAAACTGAAACTAGCCGGAGGCATGATGACCGATCTTTTTGCCGCCCGGTCTCAGATGGCGATGTCGCTGGGCTTTCACATCATCTTCGCCGCTGTCGGAGTGGCGTTGCCGTTGTTGATGGTCATCGCCGAGGCGCTGTGGTTGAAAACCAAGGACGGGACCTACCGTACACTCGCGCAGCAGTGGGCCAAAGGCACGGCGATTTTGTTCGCTGTCGGCGCTGTTTCGGGCACCGTCTTATCGTTCGAACTGGGACTTTTGTGGCCCCGCTTCATGGATTTCGCTGGGGCGGTTATTGGGTTCCCGTTTGCACTGGAAGGCTTCGCTTTTTTCGTCGAGGCGATCTTCATCGGTGTTTACCTTTACGGTTGGGAACGCGTATCGCCCGCATGGCACCTGTTTTCAGGCGTGATGGTGTCGCTGGCGGGGGCCGCTTCGGCGGTTTTTGTGGTTGCCGTCAATGGCTGGATGAACGCCCCGACCGGTTTCCGGCTCGAGGGTGGCAAAGCCGTGGAGATTGACCCCATCGCTGCGATGTTCAACTCGGCCTGGGTTCCCGAAGCGATTCACATGACGATTGCTGCCTATGAGGCTACAGCTTTTGCCGTCGCTGGCGTGCACGCTTTTTTGCTGCAGCGGGACCGCGACAATCTCTTTCATCACCACGCGCTGGCCATTGCGTTAGTTGTCGGCGGCATCAGCGCGATCTTGCAGCCGATCAGCGGCGATCTCAATGCGCGCTATCTGGCCGGCGCACAACCGCGTAAACTGGCTGCGATGGAAGGCCAGTGGAAAACCGAAAAGGGCGCGCCGCTGCGCATCGGCGGCCTGCCGAATGAAAAAACCCAGGAGACACCTTACGCCCTGCAAATTCCCTATGGTCTCAGTCTCTTGGCATTTCACGATCCACAGGCCGAAGTGAAAGGGTTGGAGGAGTGGCCCAAAGCTGATCATCCGCCGATCGCCGTCGTACACATTGCGTTTCAAATCATGGTCGGCTGCGGCATGGCGCTGGCGGCGCTCGCGCTTGTGGCGCTGATTTTGGCGTGGCGCAAGCGGCGCCACTTTGGACGCTGGTCGCTGCCGGATCAGGCGTGGTTTCTTCGGAGCGTTGTTATTGCGGCGCCCCTGGGCTTTATCGCTATCGAAGCGGGTTGGACAGTGACTGAAGTCGGGCGGCAGCCGTTTATCATCACGGGTATCATGCGTACGGCAGAGGCGGTAACGCCAGTGCCTTATCTCACTCTCCCGCTGTCTACCTACACCTTGGTTTATCTGTTTCTGGCGTTTGTGGTCGTGTTCCTGTTGCTGCGGCAGTTCCGCCAGAGCCCGCGGATTGTGCCCGACCGCAGAAACGATACAACCAGCCGGGCGGATGCGCTGGAAAAAACAGATTATGCTGGGTGATTTATGAATGATTTGGTGCGCGAGCTTTCGGCGCTTCCTTGGTCCGTGCTGCTGACTCTGGGCATGCTGCTTGTGGCTCTGGTTCTCTATGCCGTATTGGGCGGGGCGGATTACGGCGGCGGTGTGTGGGACTTGCTGGCTTCCGGACCTCGGGCAGGCGAGCAGCGCCGCCTGATTGAGGGCGCCATCGGGCCGGTGTGGGAAGCCAATCACGTCTGGCTCATTTTTATGATTGTGCTGCTCTTCACGGCGTTTCCGCATGCCTTTGCCGCTCTATCGACCGCTCTGCACATCCCGCTGACCTTAATGCTACTGGGGATTGTGCTACGCGGTACATCGTTCACCTTCCGCCAGTACCACCGACAGGACGATCCTGTGCAACAGCGTTGGGGACGCCTCTTCGCCATATCTAGCGTGTTCACTCCGGTAATGCTCGGCATCTGTATAGGAGCGATTTCGACAGGAAGCATCCGCGTGCAAGACGGAACCGTTACCAGCGGTTTTCTGCGGCCTTGGCTAGGGCTGTTTCCCTTCGCCGTCGGTCTCTTCGCTGTCGCGCTGTTTGCCTTTTTGGCTGCCGTTTATCTGACCGTGGAAGCAACGGATGAAGCCTTACGTGAAGATTTCCGCCGCCGGGCCTTGGCCGCGGCGGTCGCGACGGGTGCACTGGCGCTGACGGTTTATCTGCTATCGTATGAGACCGCGCCTCTCGTGCGTGTTGGGCTGACGCATCGCCCGTGGTCATGGCCGCTACACATCATAACGGGACTTTTTGCGCTGGGCACGATCGGCGCACTGTGGCGGCGACGGTTTCAGCTGGCGCGTGTGCTGGCAGTGGGGCAGATAGGGCTGATTCTCGGCGGCTGGGCGCTATCGCTGTATCCGTTTCTAGTGCCCCCGGACATCTCGATCATTCAAGCAGCGGCTCCATTGAGTGTGCTTCGTCCGGTGCTGTGGGGAACTGCTCTTGGTCTGCTGATTCTCGCGCCATCGTTTCTGTATCTCTTTCGCGTTTTTAAAGGCGGACCGGCGTTCAGTCAGACGGATTAAGGATAGGGATAAGGCTCCAACGACGTTCCGCAGAGCGGATCGAAAATTTGCCAGTGCAAACTTTGAACGCGTGGCCGAGCAATGGGGCGGGCAAGCAGCGTAATGTGCCCCAGCAATCTGATTTGCAGCATAAGTGTCCCAACAATGAACCTCTAACCCTATTTTTTTCCCGTACGGTGAAACAGGTATCCAATTGTACATTCCTCGATGTCTGATTACGGCACTTGTATTTGCTGTATCCACTTGATTCGCGGACGCGACCTCGTTCGCACAACTAAGACTCATTGCGGGAGAGGAAATGAAGATGAGGGCCAGGGGCATCCGACGCATGTCTTGGACGCTGCCAATCACTGTATTCATTTGCTGGGGTTTTCGACCGCGAAGGCGCGGGAAAAAAATTTCGTGTTCACGGCCGCCGTTTGAGGTGAGAGTTGCCACGCCAAAGCTATTACTGAGACTCCGGTTCACCTATTGCTCGTTCCGGTGAGCCTTGTATGAACTGTCGCACATACGCCCGTTCGTTATGTGCTCAATGCCGCAGGCGCGGATGAACATAGTTGATTGGTTGCTACAAACTAATAGCGGCGTAGCGGGATTGCTTCTGAGGATCACCCTTGCAATCGTGATTTTCCCTCACGGTGTTCAGAAAGCGCTCGGTTGGTTCGGCGGCCACGGCTTTAAAGGCACCATGAAATATTTTACGAGCACCGGTATTCCGGCGGTCTTCGCCTTCCTGGCGATCGCCGCGGAATTCCTTGGCCCGCTCGGGCTTGCCGTCGGACTCCTGACTCGCGTCGCCGCATTCGGCATCGCATGCGTCATGCTTGTCGCCATCGTGACCGTGCATTGGCCACACGGGTTTTTCATGGACTGGAACCGCAATCAAAAGGGCGAAGGATTCGAATATCACTTGCTTGCGCTCGGCATTGCAATCACTTTGATGATTGTTGGCGCGGGCGCCTGGTCGCTGGATGG
>Ga0070670_100000447_pt1 | contig 33423 bp, 37 predicted proteins | sample KBSS63metaG_FD_64665 | JGI IMG/M metagenome (GOLD analysis project Ga0070670, IMG submission 64665) | Switchgrass rhizosphere microbial communities from Kellogg Biological Station, Michigan, USA - KBS S6-3 metaG | ecosystem: Host-associated > Plants > Roots > Rhizosphere > Soil ... | reverse complement strand
CAATGTACGCCGTGGCTCGTCTGAAGCGCGGAAGGATCGGCGCCGAGGCGGCGGATCGCGGTTTCCCACATGATCGATGCGTCCGTATCGAATACGAGGTCGACGTCGACGTCGCACATCAGCCATGCGGAGTGCGACAGCTCTTCGTCGAGCTGACCTGGTCCCCAGCCTGCGTACCCCGCGAGGACGCGCGCTCGAGGTGCCGGCTCCGTTTCGAGGACGCGGCGCAGCAGCATCGGAGAGGTAGACAAATACACACCGGCGACGATGGTGCGGTACTCGACGTCGAGCGGCTCGTCACCGCTGAGGATCCATCCGCGCTCGGGCTCAACGGGGCCGCCGCTGCACAGCGGCATGTCGTTCCCGTTGTCGATCGGCGGATCGAGATGCACCATGCTGGTAGCTGAGGCGTCGGTCGGCCGATTCAGGACGAGCCCGAAGGCGCCCTCGGGGACGAAATCGCAGAGCAGCACGACGGTCTTGGCGAAGTTGGGGTCCTGGAGCTGCGGCATCGACAGCAGCAGCGTGGGACGAAACGGTTCGGTCATGAGTCCTATTGTGGCGCGCCTGAGAGCGCGGTTGCCACCTTCTTCAGGTCGGCCACGAATCGCCTCATCTCCTCCCGCCTCGCCTCATCGTCTGGCGCGCGCAGAATCGAGGACGGATGCACGGTCGCAGTCACGAGCGGAGCGAGCGCCGACTCGACGAACTCCCCCCGCTGTTTGGAGACCTTGAAGGCCTTCCCCAGCAAGGCCTGCGCCGCCGTGGCGCCGAGACAGACCAGCACGCGCGGCTTGACCAGGGCGATCTCCGTTTCCAGCCAGGGGCGGCAGGCGCTGATCTCTGCCGCGTTCGGCTTGGCGTGAATCCGCCGTTTGCCGCGCGGTTCCCATTTGAAGTGCTTCACGACGTTCGTGACGTAGACGATGCGACGATCGATGCCGGATTCCTCCAGCGCGCGGTCGAGCAGCTTCCCTGCGGGACCGACGAAGGGATGGCCCGCGAGATCTTCGGCATCTCCCGGTTGTTCCCCCACGAGCATGATGCGCGCCCGCTTCGGGCCTTCTCCGAAGACCGTCTGCGTGCCGCGTTTATAGAGATCGCACGCCTTGCACCCTGCGGCCATATCGCGCGCGCTGTCGAGCGTGAGAGGTTCCGGCAGGAGGTTCGGAACCGGCTCGCCTGGCTTCGGCGCCCGCCTTTTAGCCACCAAGCTTCTCCACCGCCCAACTGACGTGCTCGGCTACCAGCGGATCGCTGCAGGTCGGTTCGCCGACGTCCGTCAGCGCCTCGACCGCCTCGCAATCACCGGTGTTGCCGATCGCGACGGCGAGGTTGCGCCGCAGCCGTCTGACGCCCGCTCGCTTCATCGCGCTGCCCTTGAGCAGCGCCCGCAGGTCATCGTCCGATCGCCGCCACAGATCCAGCAGCTTCGCCCCGTCCAAGCCGGGGCGTGCCTGCCACGCGGGATCACGCGTGCTGCCCGTCGAGGGCGACAGGTTCCATGGACAGACTTCCTGGCAGACGTCGCACCCGTACGCGTGTTCGGCGATCGCATCCCGATGCCCATTCGGGATGGCGCCTTTCAGCTCGATGGTCAGGTACGACAGGCATCGCGTCGAGTCGAGCACGTGCGGTTCGACGATCGCACCCGTCGGGCACGCGTCGATGCACAACGTGCACGTGCCGCACTGGTCCAGCGCCGGCGCGTCCGGTTCCAACGGCAGGTTGCAGATGATTGCCGCCAGAAAAATCCACGACCCGAGCTCCGGGTTAATCACGCAGGTGTTCTTCCCAATCCACCCGATGCCGGCGTGCTGTGCGTAGACGCGCTCCTGAACCGGCCCCGTATCGACGTAGGCACGCGCCTCGAAGCCATCGCCGGCGATCGCGCGTACACGTTCGACCAGCGTCTGAAGACGCTGGTCGATGACAACGTGGTAGTCGTCGCCCCAGGCGTAGCGCGCGAGTGCCGCCCGCGCCGGGTCAGCGCTCTGCGTCGAGTAAGGGCGATCGGTGTTGTAGACGACGCCGAGCGAGATCACCGACCGCGCGCCTGGCATCACGTTGCGGACGTCGGCGCGCCGTTCCGCCGTGCGGTGCATGTAGTGCATCTCGCCGGCATAGCCGCGGTCGAGCCACTCGCGGAGGAATGCGAGTTCTGGAAACGCCGCCGCGGGGGCGATGCCACACAGATCGAATCCGGCGGCGATCGCCTCTCTTTTCACGGCTTCCGACGTCATCCCTACCGTGTCGACGGCGCCCGGCATCCTTCGATTATAGGCAACCGCTTGTGCTAGAGTTGCCAGCGCCAGCCCTCCCTCCGGGATCTGCGATGCGTGCCATCGTTGCCGTCGCGCTGTTTCTCGCCTCCTCCTTCTCCACGATCTCTGCCTCGGCACAGGAATTTCGTGAGCTGCGCCAAGAGCGTCTAGAGAACGACGTCAAGCACTACCACGGCCTCGTCGTTACGTACTGCGCCGGGAACGATGACGTGGTGGCGGAGCTGTTGGCTTACGACGAAAAGCGCCTCAGCGAAATGGCCGGCGCGATCAACACAGTAAGAGATGCAAACCGCCCGTGGGGCGACGACGCCCTCCGCTGCGGCGCCTTGCTGCAAACCGCAGTCGGTCTCGCGGCCCTGAACGAACGGGGTATCAGCGGGATGAAGTTCTACTTCAACCTGGCCGCGCAACACCTGCGCATGGGCTCGGCCGCCCTGGAACCGTTTGCCGGGCGGTGGTACTTCGCGGCCGCGCGGATATATCGAAGCCACAATGTCATTTTCGGAGTGTTCGACGCAGAAACGCTCCTGGAGCGGGCGCGTCGGCACTTGCCTTCGAATCCACTGGTGTTGTACGAAAGCGCGTTTCTGGAGGAATTGCTCGCGATCGATTGGCGAACGGCGTTGATGACGCCTGCAGACGTACATGCGGCGTTTCGTGGCGGTCCATTTCGAGAGCTCGATTCGCTGGACGAGGTTCTGAAATACCGCGCGACCCGCCTGCAGAACGCGCGCGACTGGCTCAGGCAGTCGGTCGCAACGGCACCGACGGCGCTCTCCCGTCTTCACCTCGGACGGGTGCTGATGATGCGCAAGGAAGACGACGAAGCGCTGCTGCAGCTGGACGCCGTGCGAAAGGACACGACCGATCGTGCGACGCAATACCTCGCGATCCTCTTCACCGCAGCGCTTCACGAACGAAGCGGGCGCCTGGACGTGGCGGCCAGGACGTATCAGCAGGCGATCGAGTGCTTTCCTGAATCCGATGCCGCGTATCTCGGCCTCAGCGAGGTGCTGCAATCGGCTGGCCGCGGCGATCAGGCACGCACCGTCCTGCGCGACCTGCTGAAGCCACGTCCGCAGCGGCACGAGCCGTGGACGTGGTACTTCCTCGAGCCGCAATCGGTCGCGCGCGAACGCCTCGCCGCGTTGTTCGAGGAGGGCCGCCGATGAAATCCGCCGGTGCGCTTCTCGTCGCGACACTGCTTGCCTCAGGCCAGACGTTCAGGTCGGGCGCCGAGGGCGTGCACGTCGACGCGCTCGTCCTGGATGGAAATCGGCCGGTCTCCGGGTTGCGCGCGGCCGATTTCGAGCTGCGCGACAGTGGCGTCGCCCAGAAAATCGAGACGGTCGCGTTCGAAGACGTTCCGTTGAACGTGATCTTCGCGCTCGACTGCAGCGAAAGCGTTCAGGGTGAGCCGCTCGAACACCTGAAGAGCGCGGCGCTCGCGGCAATTCGGCTGCTGCGCCCTGCCGACCAGGCAGCTCTCCTCACGTTCGACGATTACGTAACGCTTCGGGCGGATTGGACGACGGATCGCAGCAGTCTCTCGAACGCCATCAGCGCCGCCAAGTCCGGCGGCGCAACAGCACTCCACGATGCCGCGTACGCCGCTCTGACCCTCACGCCGCCGCAGCCGGGTCGAACGCTGGCGCTGGTCTTCAGCGATGGCGATGACACGGCGAGCTGGCTTTCAGGCACGGCGACGATCGATATCGCGCGCAGAAACGACGCGGTCGTCTACGCAGTAGAGCTGGGACAGAAGCGGCCATGGGCCCCCGGCTACCGGGTCGACTTTCATTCGGGCGTACAGCTGGGCGCGGACGCAGCCCGCAAAAACCTGATGGACCGCTTCCTCACGACGCTCGCGCAGGACACCGGCGGTCAGGTCCTGAACGCCGCGCGCTCCGACCAGCTGGGCGAGCGGTTCGTGCGAATCCTGACGGAGTTCAGGACTCGATACCTGATCACGTACTCACCGACTGGTGTCGAGCGCTCGGGCTGGCACCCGCTTGAAGTGACGTTGAAGGGCGGTAAGGGCCGCGTCATCGCAAGGCGCGGGTACCTGCGATGACCTTGCACCTCGCCTTGATGGTGGCAGTCGCTACTTCCGCCGCAGCAGTCGACTACCACGCGCTCGTGGACGCATACCGAAAGGACGGCGCGCCGCAGGTCGAGCAGTTGCTTGCCGTGTCGCGGCAAGAAGCAGACCGCGCGGTCACGGCGGCGCTGTCGTCCTCGTCGGGATGGCCGTGGGAGGACATCCGCGCAGCGGCGATGCTTCACACCGAGGCTGGGCTGCGGGGGCAGAAGAACAAGGATAGTCGTGGCGCGGAGTTTCACGTCACGCTCGCCCAGAAGCTGCTCGATCGAGTGGTCGAGTTATCGCGCCCGCAGAAAGATTACGCGATCCGCTGGTACGACGTGGTGCCGCGCATGCTGCGCACGCTTGGCGGCGGCGGCCTTGGCACTCGCCTCCAGGCTTATGGCGAGTCGAAGTGGGGACGCGACCCGGCCCGCGCCAGTTACACCCGTGGCCTCGGCTTCGAGGCCACCGCGGCGCGGGAGGGCGTCATCCCGGAGCCGGGCGAGACATCGCTGTTCAGCGGAAGTACCCGGGTCGAAGCGTACCTGGTACCGGCGTCGGAAGCGTTCGCGGACGCGCTCAAGCAGGACCCTGAGCTCCACTGCGCCGCGCTGCATCTCGGCCGCGTCCGGCTGCTGCAGGGGCAGCGCGACGAGGCAGCGGTGCTCTTCCGCATCGCGCTGGACGACGTGGATCCAGCAGTGGCGTACCTTGCGGCGCTATTTCTCGGATCCATTGAGGAGCGGAACGAACGCTTCGATGCCGCCGAAAAGCTGTATAGTGACGCGCTTCGCCGCATCCCGTGGGGCCAGTCCGCGCCGCTCGCGTTGTCAGAGCTCCTCAGCCGCACGGGCCGGGGGCGTGAGGCCCGCGAGGTGCTCGCGGGTCGCTTCAAGCTGGCGGGAATCGTCGACCCTCTGTGGGGTTACGCCGCGAACCCGGCCGAGGAACTCGGCACTCGGCTCGATTTGCTCCGAATGGAAGTGTGGAAATGAACGCCTCGGCGGCGCGGCTTGCCACCGCGGCATCGATTGTCGCGTCGATCGGCGCGCAAGCGCCGACGTTCCGCACCGGCGTCGACGCGGTTCGCGTGGATGTTCTCGTGAACGACGGCTCGCGGCCGGTCACGGGTCTGGCGGCGGACGACTTCGAGCTGCGTGACAGCGGAGTCGTGCAGACCCTCGATGCGGTCGCGATCGCCGACGTTCCGATCAGCATGATGATCGCGCTGGACGTGAGCGAGAGCGTCAAGGGGGACACGCTCAACCAGTTGAAGAAGGGCGTCGACGCTGCGCTCGCCGCGCTGGAACCGCGCGATCACGCGGCCCTCCTCACCTTTGCCAGCGACGTGCGGCTTCGCCACGACTGGACGAGCGACACCCCTACGATGCGGGGAACCGTCGCCGAACTGCGTGGAGCCGGCGGAACGTCGCTCTGGGACGCCGCGTTCACCGCGCTGACGTTTCACGACGTCGTGCCAACCATGCGGCGCCTGGTACTCGTGTTCAGCGACGGCGACGACACGTCGAGCTGGCTGCCGCGCGGTTCGGTGATCGAGAAAGCGCGCCGTACCGACGCGGTCGTGTATTCGGTCGAAATGATCGGAGCGCGCGATCCGCGCCGCATGCTGCACTACCGATCGGGGATCGAGCTTTCGAAGAACGACCGTCTGGCCTGGATTGAAAGCCCTTTCCTGCAAGAGCTCGCCGCGGCGACCGGCGGCGACACCTACAGAACCAACGATGGTGCGGATCTGCGCAACGCGTTCACGAAAATCCTGACCGAGTTCCGCACGCGCTATCTCCTCACCTACTCGCCACAGGGGGTCGACAAGACCGGCTGGCACCCGATCGAGGTGAAGCTGAAGACGAAGAAAGGCAAGGTCACCGCGAGGCGCGGATATCAGCGTTGAGCCCTGAGCCCTGAGCGTTGAGCCCTAAGCCTTCAACAGCTGACGCACCATGTACGGCAGGATGCCGCCGTGCCGGAACGCGATAAGCTCCTCCGGCGTATCGATGCGCGCAGTGGCCGTGACGTCCTGGATTGTGCCGTCGGGACAGGTCACGCGCACGGTGACGACGCCGCGGGGTTTCAGCGTCGCGCCCATGCCAAGGATGTCGAACCGCTCGCGGCCGGTGATCTTCAACGACGCGGCGTTCGCGCCCGCACGGAACTCCAGCGGCAGCACACCCATGTTGACGAGGTTGCTGCGGTGGATGCGCTCGAAGCTCTCGGCGAGCACCGCCTTCACCCCGAGCAGCACCGTGCCTTTCGCCGCCCAGTCGCGCGACGATCCGGAGCCGTATTCCTTCCCGGCAACGATCACCAGGGGCACGCCCTGTTCCTTGTATTCCATCGCGGCGTCGTAGATCGTCGTCACGCCGCCATCCGGCAGCAGTGTCGTCCATCCGCCCTCGGTGCCGGGCGCGAGCTGGTTGCGCAGCCGGATGTTGGCGAACGTGCCGCGCATCATGACCTCGTGGTTGCCGCGGCGCGCGCCGTAGGAGTTGAAATCCGCAGGGGACACGCCCTTGGACATCAGGTATTTCCCGGCGGGACTGTCCGCTGGGATCGATCCCGCGGGCGAGATGTGATCGGTCGTGACGCTGTCGCCGAGCACGGCGAGCGCGCGCGCACACACGATGTCTGACGGCGGCGTCGGCTCGATGCTCATACCCTCGAGGAACGGCGGATTGCGGATGTAGGTGGAGTGCTCGTCCCACTCGAAACGTTCGCCAGTCGGGCTCGGCAGCGATCGCCACCGTTCGTCGCCGTCGAACACCGTCGCGTACTTCGTTCGGAACATCTCCGACTTCACCGCCGAGAGCATCGTCGCCTGAATCTCCCGCTCCGTCGGCCACAGGTCCTTCAAGTACACCGGCGCGCCGGACGAGTCCTCGCCGAGAGGCTCCGCCGTGAGATCGATCTGCATCCGTCCGGCGAGTGCGTAGGCGACGACCAGCGGCGGCGAGGCGAGGTAGTTCGCGCGCACCTGCGACTGGATGCGCCCTTCGAAGTTCCGGTTGCCGCTGAGCACCGAGGCGACGATCAGGTTCTTTTCCTTGACGATGCTCGAGACCGGCTCCGGCAGTGGCCCGCTGTTCCCGATGCACGTCGTGCACCCGTAGCCGACGATGTTGAACCCGAGTTCCGCGAGGTACTCCAGCAATCCCGACGCCTTGTAGTACTCCGTCACAATCAGCGAGCCGGGGGCGAGGCTCGTCTTCACCCACGGTTTGACCTTCAAGCCGCGCTTCACCGCGTTTCGCGCGAGCAGCCCGGCGCCGATCATCACGCTCGGATTCGAGGTGTTGGTGCAGCTGGTAATCGCGGCGACGACCACTGCGCCGTGATCCAGGCCCTCCATGCCGGGAACGGTTTCGGTCGCGGTTGCCGCGGTGGCGACCGCCGGCTGCGCCGCCGGCGAACCGGTCTCGCCCGGTTTGCTGGTCACCGGCTTTGCCTTGCGCTCCGTCAGCATCAGATCCAGCGCCTGTTGGAACCGCACCTTTGCCTGGCGCAGCGATACCCGATCCTGGGGCCGCTTTGGTCCGGCGAGGCTCGGTTCGACCGTCGAAAGATTCAATTCCAGCGTTGACGTATAGACCGGGTCCTGGGCGTCCGAGCCGCGGAACAGTCCCTGCTCCTTCGCGTACGCTTCGACCATCTGCACGTGCAGCTCATCGCGTCCCGTGAGGCGCAGGTAGTCGAGGGTCATGTCGTCGATCGGGCAAATCGCGATAGTGGCGCCATACTCGGGCGACATGTTCCCCAGCGTCGCGCGATCCGCGATCGTCAGGAACTGCAGGCCCGGTCCGTAGAACTCGACGAACTTGCCGACGACGCCGAACTTCCGCAGACGCTCGGTGATCGTCAGCACCAGGTCGGTGGCGGTCGCCCCTTCCGGCAGCCTGTCGACCAGTCTGAAACCGACCACCTCGGGAATCAGCATCGAGATCGGCTGACCGAGCATCGCGGCTTCCGCTTCGATCCCGCCGACACCCCACCCCACGACCCCCAGCCCGTTCACCATCGTCGTATGCGAATCGGTGCCGACCAGCGTGTCCGGATACGCCAGCACGCCCCCGGCGGTGGTCTCCTTGAACACCACGCGCGCGAGGTATTCGAGGTTCACCTGATGGACGATCCCGGTGTCAGGCGGCACGACGCGGAAATTCTGGAAGGCTTCCTGTCCCCAGCGGAGAAAAATGTAGCGCTCGCGGTTTCGCGCGAATTCAAGCGCTGCGTTCAGATCCGCAGCATTGAATTCTGCGTAATGGTCCACCTGGACCGAATGATCGATCACCAGCTCGACCGGCTGCAGCGGATTGACCCTTTTGGGATCGCCCCCGAGGCGGACGATGCCGTCGCGCATCGCGGCAAGATCGACGACCGCCGGAACGCCGGTGAAGTCCTGGAGGAGGACTCGCGCCGGGGTGAATGCGATCTCCTGGTGCACCTTCGAAGCGACATCCCACGTGGCCATTGCCGTGACATGTTCGGGGTGGACGAACCGCCCGTCCTCGCGGCGGAGCAGGTTTTCCAGAAGAATCTTGAGCGAGTACGGCAGCCGCGCGATCCCGCTGTAACCAGCGCGCTCGAGCGCGGCCAGGCTGAAGATATCGAAGGTTTCGCCACCGGCGGTGAGCCGGGTGCGACTGTGGAAGGAATTCTGAAAGGCCATCTCCGGATCATCCTCTACGAAATATCGCGAGCGCAAGTGTTGAGCTGTACCGTGGCGACTCAACGGTTCGCGCAGGTACGCGGTTTGCGATTCCGCTTCTGGAGGTCAACACGATGGCTGACAAGGACACGCCGAAACAGAGCCCCACGGTTCCGAATTCGGAGAGCAGCACGGACCGCAAATACAACGTCGGGATCGGCGACAACACGGGCGGGATCACGAATCGACCGCTCGACGAAGAAGTCGAAAACCAGAACGCACTGCCGGACCGTGGCCTGTCGCAGGCCGACGAGCTGGTGCGCAGCGACGAGGATATCGAGCGATGACCGAACATCCCGGACGCCGCCGCAACATTCCGGCGGAACCCACGGCCGAGCCGGCCTCTGATCCGGTGCCGACCGGCGACGACGTGATCGGTGAGAACGAGCCCCTGCGAACGCCGCGCGGCTACGACGAGCCTGGCGACGACGTCGCTATGCCGGCCGAGGATTCGACGCTGAATACGCAGATCTGACGTGTGCTGATTGCGCACCTGTCGGATCTGCATATGCGGGACGCACACGATGTGATCTGGCTGGAACGCCAGCTGGATCGCATCGCGTCGCACCACGTCGATCATCTGGCGCTGACCGGCGATCTGCTCGATCGCTGGAGTCCCTCGCTGCTGTCGCGCGCGCTGGATGTCCTCCAGTCGCGCGCGTGGCTCCATCCCGAACGTCTCACGATTCTCCACGGCAATCACGATCTGGCGTCGAGCGGCGGCCATCCGCGGCGCGGCGCTGACCTGTGGCGGCTAGTCACCCGCTTTTGGGATCCGCCGCCGTTGCTCACCTGGCGGCGCCGTCGCTTCTATCGCGCGGTTGCGGATCGCTGTGCGCCCGCGGCCACCGGCGCGTGCCTCGTCGCACAACCGGCTCCATTCAGTAAGACGCTTGCCGGCGGAGTGCGGATTGCGGTCCTCGATACGGTGGCCCTGCCTCGCACGCCGTTCGCGCTGCGCCATGGCGCGATTACGCTGCATCACGCGCTTGGGACCATCGCACGGACCCAGACGGACTGGCTGTCGCGGCAGCCGCCCGGCACCCAGCCTCTCGTGGTGCTGATGCACCATCTGGCATTGGGGACACCGGGATTCACATGGAGGCCAAATCCATCCTGGGGTGTGCGATTTCCCGACGTGCATGTGCCGATGCACGTCGACGAAGAGGATACGGCGCGATTCTGGACCGCCGCGGGCGAGGCGGCGGTGAAACTCGTCTTGTGCGGTCACGTCCATCGCACACAGCTGGAATGGAAGTCCGGCATTGCGGTTGGCGTCAATGGCCAGAGCGGCGCCGGCCGCACCATAGCGTTCTACACCGTCGACACGGAACGGGTGACGATGAAGGTCGAGAGCGTGGACTGAATCGCGGGTCGCGGGTCGCCGTCCGATGATTCAACGATTCAAGGATTCAGGGATGAGGGATTAGGGATTGATCCTTAGAAGAGATAAACAATCGACGCCCCAGCCGTCGGCACTCGCCGCCTCTGGTCGCCCGTGTCCGCTCCTCCTTTGCGGAACGAGAGGCCGCCGTCGAAGCGCACGCCGGTGCGGTGCTTTCCCTGGCCGAACCACAGCTTCAACCCGCCACCCAGGTGATACTCGTTGCCGGTGTCGATCACCTCGTTCTTCTCGTGCAGCTCGCGGACGTATCCGCCCCCCGCGAGCAGGAACGGCACCCCCCTGCCATCGTTGAACGACAAACCCGTAAGATGAAACACACCCGATCCGTCGATGATGATCCTCGTCAACCTCTCCGTCGCGTTCACATCTGCGGCAGACTCTGCGTCGTTGGCCAGCCGGGTGGAGATGACGGGACGGCCGTATTCCACTCCCGCCTCGACCGAGAACGGCTTCGCGAAGTAGACGCCGACCCGCGCCTGCGCGCCGGTGACCGACTCCGCCTTCGAGTCCGCGGTGAACAAAACGAACCGGCTCGGGTCCGTCGTCGAGTTGCGCGTCTCCTCCGCCGACACGGACTCCTGGTCGAAGCCACCAGACCACACGACGCCGCCGCCAATCTCGACGGATCCGGGCCGAGGCACGTCGTACCGCCGGTAGAGCTGAGCGGCGGCCGACGACGGAAAGGCGATCCAGGCGAGGATGGCGCACGCCAGCGCGCGCCTCACTTCGCCACCACTTTGAGTTCGACGTTCCCCGTGCCGCCGCCCCTCGGCACGACAACAATCTTGTTGTAGAACTGCGGCTTGAAGTTGACGTCGATGTTCAGCGTCGCGTCGAAGAAGCTCTCGATGTCGCCATCGTCGAGCGGCTCGACGCGAAGTATATGAGGGCCGGGATCGAGACCCGCGATCACGAAGGTGCCATCGTCGCTCAGCGAGAATCCGCCGATCAGCGTCTTCGTGCGCGTATCGAACGCGACGATGTGCGCGCCGAGCACTCCCGTGCCTGCCCTGGTGACCTTTCCGCTGATGCTGCCCGTGTCGCGGTTGAATGACGGCGCGGCGTAGAGGTCGGAAACGCCGGCAGTGTCGTCGGCCTTGAGCGCCCGGCCGGAGATGTTGCCCATCGAGAATGCGATCGGGAACATGACGGATTCGGCGGCAATGACGCGGCGCCCGCCGGAGCGAAGCTCGGTCTCCCCCATGGCCGAGTGGGCCAGGCCGTGCAGGTGACCAATCTCGTGCAACGCGATGGACTCGACATCGAACGCGTTCGCCTCTCCAGCTGAGGCGACAGACCATGGAAACGCGGCGTTGAGGAAGATGTCGGCCTCGAGGATCGTGCCGTTCGTCATATCAATCGTGAACGTCGTCGCGCCGAGCGTGCGATCGAGCTCGGGCCGGTTTTCAAAGCCGATGACCGTGGCGCCATCACCCCGGCTGGGATTCGACAGCGTGAATCCGGCGAACGTCGACGAGACCTGCGCGCTCGTCACGCCACCCCACGTCGCGAAGGCACGCCCGACGGCCTGCTGAAACTGCGTCGAGGAGACCCCGGCGACGCTGCGATCCGTCACGAAATACCGGATCGGCATCTGGGGCCATTTCAGGGTGACCGTCCGCCCGTTGATGCGGGCGCCAAGCTTCAAGTAGGCGAATACGGGGGTCGTGGCGCTGGTGACGAGCAGGATGGCGAAGAGAATGGCGGCCAGCCGCTTCACTGCGCACCGCCGGTCCGTGACATCGCGGTTCTCACCGACGCGGCGAACGAATCGAGCGGCAGCGGTTGGCGTGATGGATCGCCGCGGACCACCGCCTGCGGCGCGTCGCTCGACGCGGTGAGCACAGGCGGCATCACGACACGGCGTCCGGTGCGGACGTCGACGCGCACGCGATAGACGCCCTGGTTCAAGCCGAACAGGTGCGCGACGCTCGGGCCCGCCGCGCGCAGAAACAGCACGACCTCCTCCCCTTGCCTGAACTCCGGTGCGCCGACCATGACATTCCGGTAGCGCCCAATCTGCCCGCCCGGCACGCGGAACGTCACGGCCTCGCCGGGGCCCCCTTTCAGATAGGAGGCGGCTTCCAACGTGACGATCGTATCGATCCGCGTGCGATCGTCCGACCACTCGGGCCGCACGTCGGCGACGCGTCCATACACAATGACCTGCGAGCCGGCGACGACTTCGCGGAACTCAGCCGGCATGAGCACGGTCGCGCGAACGTTCTGCGCGAATCCCAGCAACACAATGAGCGTAATCAGACGATGCATGAAGGCAAGTGTACCGCGAGTCAATTGCCGGTTGGCGATTTCAGAATCCCGATCTTTCGAATGCCGATTGCCGATTGTGATTGACGATCTGCCGACTGCGGCTGACGATTTCGATTGGGTTGCCGATTGCGCGCATTCCGGGATCGTCAATCGCAATCGGCAATCGAGAATCTCAAATAGTCAATCGACAATCTCAATCGTCGGTCGGCAGTCAACAAATCGGCACTCGGCAACCGGCAATCGCCAGTCGATCTAGAGCTTCTTCGATCGCGTGGCCACGTCCAGGACGGCTTTCGCGGCGCGTTGGCTCGCGCCCGGAGCACCGAGTCTGCCGCGTACGCTGCGCAGGGCGGCGCGTACGCGCTGCGCATGAGCCGGGTCATTCAGGACCTTCAACGCTTCCGCGGCGACGGCGTCCGGTGTGAACTCGTCCTGGATCAATTCCGGAACGATTCGTTCACCCGCCACGAGGTTCGCCATGGCGTAGGTGTCGACGTGAACGAACGGTTTGCCCAACCGGTAGGTCCACGGCGACAGGCGATAGACCACGACCATCGGGCACTCGTGCAGCGCCGCCTGAACCGTCACCGTGCCGGAAGCGACGAGCGCGACGTCGGCGGATGCGAGCACGGTGTCGGCTTCACCGTGCACCACGGCAACGCCGCCCCGCCCGGTGACCGACAGCGGTTCGAAGAGATCGTCGGACAGATGCGGCGCCCGCGCGACGAGAAACTGCGCCTGCGGAACACGCTCACGAATCAATGCTGCTGCGCGCGCCAGACCGGGCAGGATGGCGCGCACCTCATTGCGGCGGCTGCCGGGCAGCAGCGCGACCACAGGGCGGTTCGGATCGAGCCCCGCGCCCACGAGGAAGGGACCGCGCGGTTGCGGCGGCCGGGCGAGATCGAGCAGCGGATGCCCGACCCACTGGACGGGAATGCCCGCTTGGCGATAAATCGATTCTTCGAATGGGAAAATCACCAGCACGCGGTCGGCAATCCGGCCCATGGTTCGCATGCGCCCGCGCCGCCACGCCCACAACTGCGGGCTGATGTAGTAGACGACCGGGATGCCGCGCTTTTTCATCGCGCGCGCCAGCGTGAAGTTGAAGTCGGGAAAATCAACCGCGACGAAGACGTCGGGAGGGTTCGTCTCCGCCTCACGCACGAGGCGGCGATACGTCGCGTAGGTGCGAGGCAGCAGCCGCGCGACCTCGACGAGTCCCGTCACCGACAGGCCGGTGAAGTGAGCGATGAGGGCCGCGCCCGCGGCTTCGAGGTGGGCGCCGCCAAAACCGGTAATGACCGCGCCAGGACACGCGCGCAGAATTTCCGTCGCGAGTGCACCGGCGTAGAGGTCGCCCGATGGCTCGCCGCACGAGATCATCACGCGCACTGGCCTGGAGTCCGCTCAGCTCGGCTTGCCGAAGATCTTCGGATCGACCGGGATGTTGAACTCGTACGTGCGGACCGTCCGGGCGACGGCCGGCGCCCCGTCGCGGCGAAGTTCGGTCTTGAACGCCACCATCAGACCGTTGACCTCGCGGTAGTCGGAGTAGATCTCTTCCGCGGCCACGTCGCCGCCGGGGACCGCGACACGGTAGGCCGACTTCGTGATGAATCCCGTCCGCGGGTCGATCGATAAGGTCACTGGCTTGCCGCCGGGAATGACGACTTCCAGGGCGCGCGTCCCGCCGGCGCCGGTCTCGCTGGTTTTCGCGGTCACCTTCCCGTCGGCGAGTGCAAGCAGCAGCGGAAGCGTATCCCGCTGCACGAAGCCTCGGATCTGTTCGACGACCGACGCCGGCGCGTCCTGCGTGCCCCGCGCATCCTGGATCCAGTAGCTGCCGGCATTGAAGACCTGGACGACCCGACCGCCGGGCGTCTGGGTTTCGACGCGATAGGACGAGGGATAGCGAATCGTCGTGAGGCTGGGAAGCTCCGTCGTCGAGCCGTCGGCCGCGACCACGGCCACCGAGTTCACGCGCACCGTCTGAATCGAACGGAGGAGCGGCAATCCACCTTTGGCGGCGATCGCCCGCGCAATCAGGGTGAGCGCGTCGGCGCGGTCACCGGGGACTGGACCGGCCTGACCCGCGTCCGCTGAAGCGACGGCGGGGTCAGCCCTTCGCAGAAACGCGATCGGCTCGACCCGTCCGGCCGCGGGCGGGCCGTGATGGCGCAGATCGGGCGATCCGAGATCGAGATCGGCAATCGAAATCCGCTCCACCTGCTCGAAGCCGACGCCCGGCAGGTCCTTCGCGAACACCGACGCGTCGCCGACGAGCACGATCGACAGCCGGTCGGGCCGCAGATACTGCTGCGCCACCCGCTGGATGTCGTCGACCGTGATCATGTTCACGCGTTCGCGGTAGGTCTGCAGATCGTTCAGATCGAGGCCATAGAAGACCGCGTTGAGCACTTGCAACGCGATCGCGCTCGGCGTCTCGATCGTCAGCGGGAAGCTGCCCGTGAGGTATTCCTGCGCGTCGGTCAACTCACGCGTGGATACCCGCTGACGCTGCAGCCGTACGATCTCTTCGACCATCAGCCGCAATGCTTCCGCTGTTTTCTCGGATCGCGTGTCGGTTTCCGCGACAATGTCCCCGGTGTCTTTCAGGGCGTTCAGATCCGCCGAGGCGCCGTAGGTGAGGCCGCGCTCGGAGCGGAGCACCCGGTGCAGACGGTTGCCCCCTTCGCCGCCGAGGATTTTCATCGCGACGTCCAGCGCCAGGTAATCCGGATGACGGCGCGGCAGCGCGATGTTCCCGGCCCGAATCTCCGTCTGTGCCGCCCCGGGCCGATCGATCACGACGACCCGCCGCGTCGGCGCCGGCGGCTCTTCGGCCTTGAGGGCCGGCAGCTCGATCCGCGGCCACGAACCGAAGGCGCGCTGCGCTCCCGCAAACGCTTCGTCAGCCGCGACGTCGCCGACGATCGCGAGGATGGCATTGTTCGGCGCGAACCAGCGCTTGTGGAAGTCGAGCAGATCCCCGCGCGTGATCGCGGCAATCGACTCCGGGGTGCCGGAGTCGGGCTTCCCGTATGCGTGGAACCCGTACACGAGCCGGTCGAACACGACGCCGGCGAGATAATCGGGATCGTCGTAGCTGACTTTCAGGCCCGACAGAATCTGCTGGCGTTGCCGATCGATTTCCTCCGGCGCGAACGCCGGCTGCCGCGCGAGCTCCGACACGAGATCGAGCGCCAGCCCCAGGCTGTCCTTCATCACCGCCGCGTTGATGAAGGTCAGATCGCTGCCCGCGCCCGCGCCAATCGCGCCGCCGATCGAATCGATAGTGGTCGCGATCTGCTCGGCGTTCTTGCTCGTGGTGCCCTGGTCGAGCAGCGAGGCCGCGAGATACGCCACGCCCGGCTTGGTCCCCGGATCCTGTGCGCCCCCGGCGCGCACGATCAACCGGATGCTGACCGCAGGCTGCTCGTGGTGGGAGACGGCGACGACCTGCAGTCCATTGGGAAGCGTCCGGACCTGATAGGGCGGGAAATTCACCTGCCGTGCGGCCAGAGGGCGCGGCGGGCGTTCCGTCGGCCAGTCGATCACCTGGGCGGAGGCCAGATCCGCCACGACGAGCGCCAATGCGATGTGGAGGCCGATGACGATGCGGCGCATCAACGGGTCACGCCGCGCCCGGCGCCTCTCGGCATGATGGTGATCACCAGCCGGTTTTCCGGCGTGAAGTACTTGCGCGCCACCCGCTGCACGTCGGCCTGCGTGATGTTCATGAAGATGTCGAACTCGCCGTCCGCCGTCTTGATGTCGTTATGGATGACCGCCGCGTGCCCGAGCTGCGACGCTTTGTCCTTGTTCGATTCGCGGCTGAAGATGTAATCGCGCGCGAACTGGTTCTTCGCCTGTTGCAGCTCCCCCGCCGTGATCGCCTGGTTCCGAAGTTCATCGAGCTCGGCGATCAGCGCGGTGATCGTCTCGTCCGTGCTGTGACCCGGCTGGACGATCGCCACCGCGTAAAAGAGATTGGGATCCTCGATGATGTTTCCGCCGCCGAACGCCGCCAGCGCCAGTCCCTTCTCGTAGACCAGCTTCCGGTAGATCCGCGAGCTCTGGCCGTCCGACAGCACCTTCGAGGCGATGTGCAACGGATAGGAATCGGGATTGCCGTCGTAGGTGATGTGATGGGCGACGACGACCGCTGGCAGCGGCCAGCTCTCGTCGAGCCGCACCCGCCGCTCCTTCGTCTGCGGCGGCTCCTGCGGGATGTCGCGCGGCACCGGGCGATCCGACTTCGGCACCCGGCCGAGGTATTTCGCGACGAGATCCTGCGCCTCCTTCGTGTTGAAGTCGCCGACGAGCACCAGCGTCGCGTTGTTCGGGACGTAGTAGGTGCGGAAGAAATCACGGACGTCGCCGATCGACGCCGCCTCCAAATCCTTCATGCTCCCGATCGTCGGGTGTTTGTAGGGATGCACCGTAAACGCCTGGTCGTAAATCAGCTCGTTCAACCGGCCGTAAGGCTGGTTGTCGATGCGCATCCGGCGCTCTTCCTTCACGACCTCGCGTTCCGTCTTGAACACGTCCTCGTCGATGCGCAGCGTCGCGAGGCGATCGGCTTCGAGCCAGAGCACGAGCGGCAGATACTGCGCGGGCACCGTCTCCCAGAAGACCGTCGCGTCTTCGGTCGTGTACGCATTGCTCTGCCCGCCAATGCTCGAAATCCACGACGGATGACCTTCCGGCTCGACATTCTTGGAGCCCTTGAACATCATGTGCTCGAACAGGTGCGCGAAACCGGTGCGTCCGGCCCGCTCGTTTTTCGAGCCAACGTGGTACCAGATCTCGGTGTGCACGATCGGCGTCGAGTGATCTTCAAGGAAGACGACCTGCATCCCGTTGGGCAGGGTGGTCATCGTGTAGTCGAGCCGCGCCGGTCGGGTCGACGCGCGCGCGCCACGATCGATTGACAACAGCACGACGGTTGCCGCAAGGACCGCGGCAACGGCCCGCAAAATGGGGTGTTTCATGGGTTCCAGGTCTGAGCAGCGCTGCTACGATTCTACTTTAGACGCGCTTCAAGAGCGGCGAGCCTCGCCGCCAGGTCGGCGAGGCTCTTCCTGAGCTCGGGCAGCTTCCGGAATACGGCTGACGACTTCAACCAGTCGCGGTTGTTGATCGCGGGATAACCGGAAATGAACGAACCGGGGTCGACGCTGTTCGGGATCCCCGATTGTGCGGTGGCGACCGTGCCCTTCCCGATGGTGATGTGACCCGACACACCGACCTGCCCGGCCAGCGTGACGGAGTCTTCGACCGTCGTGCTGCCGGCAATGCCAACCTGCGCCGCCAGTAACACGTTCCTGCCGATGGTCACGCCGTGCGCGACCTGGACGAGGTTGTCGATCTTGGTGCCGGCGCCGATGCGCGTCTCGCCAACCGCCGGCCGGTCGATCGTGGCATTGGCGCCAACCTCGACGTCGTCTTCGATGGCCACGCCGCCGACCTGGGGAATCTTCTGATGGCCGCCGTCGGGACCAGTCGCGAATCCGAAACCGTCGCTGCCGATGACCGCGCCGTCCTGAACGACCACCCGATCGCCGATCGAGACGCGCTCGCGGATCGAGACTCTGGCGTGAATGACGCAGTCGCTCCCGATCTGCGCGCCGGCGCCGATCACGGCATGGGGATAAATGATTGAGCGCGCGCCGATGCGCGCTGCATCGCCGATGACTGCGAACGCGCCAATCGAGGCATCAGCGGCGACCGCCGCCGACATTGCCACATCCGCGAGACGATGCACGCCAACCGGCGGGCGATCCGGACTGGCGAAGAGCGCGATCGCTTTCGCGAGCGCGAGATAGGGATGCTGAACGCGAAGCATCGCGCACGGGGCCGCCTCGGCCTGCTCGGACAGGATGATGGCCGACGCTCTCGTGCGCCTCAGCTCCGGCGCGTATTTAGGATTGGTGAAGAACGTCAGGTCGCCGGCGCCGGCATCCTCGATGCCGGCGACGCGCGAAATCTCGATCTCGCCGTCGCCTTGCAGGCGGCACTCGAGACGCTCGGCAATGTCGCGCAGCTTCAACGGCGAAAGTATACCGTCACGACGAGGGGATCGCGCTCCGCTCGAAGAACCGTGCGAGGTGCTCGAGCTTGAGTGCGCTCGCGACCTCGTCCACCTGCCGGCTGCGCGCCTCGCCGTCGAGTGCGATCGCCGCGCGGAGCTGCGTGAGCGGGGCGCTCTGTTCCGGGATCCACTGCACCACGTCGAGTCCGGTGCGCGCGCCGCGCAGAGACAGGAAGTGGCCGACCATGCGGAACGCAAAGTAGTACGCGACGAAATTCGGCCCGGGCAGCAGGACGAGGAGACCCGAGCCCACGAACAGCAGCGAATCGATGATCAGCCAGAGCCGGTGGCGCTCGAAATCGCGCCCGAGCTGACGCCGAAGAAGCGTCTCCGCGTGGCGCCCTTCGACGTCTGTCGGATGATGGAGACACGCGGCCGTCTGACTACGAAGATGCCAGAGAAGGCGCTGCTCGGCGATGCTTTCCGCCACCCAGCGCATGAACCGCGCTTTGAGGCGCGCGAAGAACCCGCGCTGCTCCGCCTCGCGCTCGGCGTGGGTGCGGCGCCGCTCGCGCTCCGCCTCCGCCAGCATCGCCGCAAACCGCACCTTCATCCGGTGCACGAACCCGGAAGCGGCTTCGTCTGCGGGCTGCTCCGGTTCATCCGGCACCTCACAGTACAGCTCGTACCGCTCGCGTCCGACCGGCACGAGATACACGTCCATTTACCGCCGAACTTTCCGAGGCACGTTCGGCGGTTCGAGCGGCACAACCGGCCGGCCAGCCTCAATCCAGGCCGCGGTAATCACGCCGACCACGTCTCCGATTGAGTCCGCCAACCGCTGCTCGACGATCGGCTTCACCTTGGCGAAGAATGCGTCGTAGTAGCCGTCGTCGTATATGTCCTTCCCGACGACGGCCGCCTTGTCGGCGTCGAGCACCGCCTGCACGTGCGAGAAGCTCACCACCAGCGAATCGAAGATCAGCTCGCGGACGTTCGCGATCTTCTCGGGCACTTTCGGTGCGAGCTGCAGACGGGGCTGATAGCGCGCGAACAAATCTGATTCGAAGCGCGAGTGAATACCCCATTGACCCGTCAGCTGCCCGTCGTAGTTGAGGGCGGCGTGAAACGGGACGTGTGCGTCGGCGGTGTAGTGAGAGATGACCGCAGCGAAGAACTTGATGTTCTCGCGCGAGTACGGCGCCTTCTGGGTGAACGCCTCGACGAGCTGCTTGTAGATCTCCTCGGTCCGCCAGGGAAGCGTGCCGTTTTTCGTGACGAACTCGAGCCCGTACCGCTTCACCGCCGCATCGTAGTCGTGCGGCAACTCCTTGAATGGAGAGGGGCCGTAGGAGTCCATGTCGACGAAGTGTCGCGGCGGCTCGTCGACGAACCCCGCGGTGCGCCACAGATCGGGATCAATCGAATGCTCGACGACCGTCGTCGTGTACTTCTCGAAGAAGGGACGGATCTCCGCCGGCAGGAGCGCAATCGCCCTCGCCGTGATGAATTTGTGGACTTCAGTCCCCCACGCGGCCGCGGGCGCGGGCCTCGCGAGCGTGAACAGCACGGCAAGAACGGCGACGGCTTTCGTGCGCATCTCAGTAATATACGTCGCGCGGTCGCGGGAGCGCGGCTATGGGAAGATCAGTTTCCTGAGCGTACGCAAGTTACGGGCATCCCAGGGATCGACGTCGCTGCGCCGTTTGCTGTCCTTGTTTTCGAGCTTCGGCGTTTCGAGCAGCATCGGCAGTCCGGCAAAGCGCGGATCGTTGAGCAGCCGGCGGAACGGCCCCAGCCCGAGACATCCTTTGCCGATGTGCTCGTGGCGATCGACGCGGCTGCCGCAGGGTTTCTTCGAATCGTTCAGGTGAAACACCCTGATGCGGCCCAGCCCGACGATGCGATCGAATTCTTCGAAGGTCGCGGCGTACCCGTCGTCCGTGCAGAGGTCGTACCCCGCGGTGAGCAGGTGGCACGTATCGAGGCAGACGCCGACCCGCGGAGAGCCGCCCAGGCGATCGAGGATGGCGGCGAGCTGTTCGAATCGATGTCCAAGGTTCGTCCCCTGCCCCGCGGTGTGCTCCAGCAGCACCATCGTCTTCCCGTTCGGACGCTTCGCAAGCAGGCGGCCGATCGCGTCTCCGACGAGCCGCAGGCCCGCCGCCTCGGTGCCTGACGTGTACGAGCCTGGATGCATGACGAGGCCGTCCAGCCCGAGCGCTTCCGCGCGATCGAGCTCTTCGCCGAGCGCCGCGATCGACTGCGCGCGCAACGCCGGCGCCGCAGCGGCCAGATTAATGAGGTAGCTGTTGTGGGCAAAGACCGGACGGATGCCGGTCTCCTCGACCCGCCGGCGGAACAGCGCGATTTCCTCCGCCGGCAATTCTCGGGCGCGCCATTGCCCGGCGGATTTCGTGAAGATCTGCAGCGCTTCGCAGCGCGACGCTTTCGCGCGATCGACAGCGCGCGGCAGACCTCCGGCAATCGACATGTGGGCCCCGAGACGAGGCATCAGTCGCCAAATACCTCGGCGTCGAAGCGGGAGATCGTCGCGCCATGCTGCCACGCATCGCCACGCAGCCCTGCTTTGATGCAGGTATGGCGGAGGAACTGCTCCACGGTCCACCCCCATTCGGTCGCGACCTGCGGGAGCAGCAGACCGCGGCGCGAATCCTGCTCCGCCACGAGGCCATGCCGGCCGATGACGATCGCGGAAGGGTCACGCGGATCGATCACTTCGAGTGGGCCGAGGACCGACACTTCAATCGACAGCTCGGGGAGTTCGTCGGCGGACACGGGGGGGAAACGAGGGTCTTCGCTCGCCGCGTCGGCGGCACATCGCGCCACCTCGCGTGCCAGCCCGCGGCTGCACTGGAGCGTGCCAAGGCATCCGCGGAGCTCGCCGCGCCGCTTGATCGTGACGAACGCGCCCGACGAATTCGGCAAATCGCTCTCGAGCGTCATCGGCTCGCGCCGTCCGGCGACCTGCGCCGCGATCGATTTCCTTGCCAGTTCCAGTAGATCGGACTTCTGCTGCTCAGTGAGCATTCGCAAACGTCCCCATCGCGGCCGCCATGTAGCCGACCACGCCGTCGTAGTCGCCTGACACCTCGCCTGAGTGCCCATACTTCAGCACCCGGCCGCTCGTCGCGCCGAGCGCTTTGGCGGCTTTCATGACGGCGATCGCCGCGCCGCCGCCGCAGGCCACGTATTGGCCCCGCTGGTGTTCCGGGTACTGTTCGAACAATTCGAGCAGCGCGTCGGCGTCAAAGGCGTTCACGCATTGCTGCACACGCGCGTCCAGCTGTGTCGCGGTGTTCGCGTCCAGATAATGCGACAGGTCCGTGCTGGCCACGAGCAACGCGCGGCGTCCGGCGAATGCGGTGGCGATCGCCTGGGCCACCGCCTCGATGGTGTCGCGGCGCTGGAACCCGATGAGCAGCGGCACGATGGGTACGTCCGGAAGCACGCGTTTGAGGAAGGGCAGCTGCATTTCGAGGGAGTGTTCGCGGCGGTGGGCGTCGGGCCGCGGCTGGACGACCGGCGAGGCCGATATCGCCCGCGCGCCGGCCTCATCGATTCGCGCCGGGCCGAGCGGAGTCTCGAAGGCGCCATCGGGCCACAGCGCCACGCCGTCGAACGCGACGAAGTGGGACGGCCCCACCAGTACGGCGACCTCGAAGTTCCGCCCGGCAGCGGCGTTGTACGCGTACGCCCCGACCGGTCCGGAGAAGATGATTCCGGCGTGCGGGACAATGATTGCGCGCAGATCGCCCTCCACCGCCGCCGGTGCCGCGTCGAGATAGGTGTCGACCTCTCGCGTCAGCGCGGCAGGGGTGCCCGGATACCATGTGCCGGCGACAGCAGTTGGTCTATTCATGGTGTACCCTGAGCTGGTTCCGTCATCCAGCCGGGGCATGAAGCCCCGGCCTACACGTAGAGCGGCCTTTATGGGCCGCCAACCTCTATGAGCACCTTCACCCACGCCGACGTCGAGCGGGTCGCGAGTCTTGCGCGGCTTCAGCTGACGGCGGAAGAAAAGGATCTGTTCGCGCGCCAGCTCGCCGACATTCTCGCTTACGCAGAGCAGATCCAGCGCGTGCCGACCGACGGCGTGCCACCGACGTCGCACGCCGGTGACGCAGCGATGATGCGCGACGACGAGGTGCAGCCGTCGCTGCCGCGCGAGGCGTCGCTGGCCGCGGCCCCCGACGCGGATGTCGAGGCCGGCCTCTTCAAAGTACCACGGGTGCTCGGGTGAGCGGCACGCCGAAAACCGCGCGCGGTATCCGGAATGCCATTGTCGCGGGCGAGATCAAAGCGGTCGACGCCTGTCGAACCGCGGTCGAGGCCGCGGCAGCGCTCGGTCCCCCGCTCAACGCCTTTCGAACCGTCGCGGCGGAGCGGGCGCTCGCGCGCGCGGCTGAGCTGGACGCGCGCACCGACACAGCCGCTCTGCCGCTGCTCGGCGTGCCGATCGCGCTGAAGGACAACATCTCCACGCGCGGTATCACCACGACCGCCTCCTCCAGGATCCTTGAAAACTACGTTCCGCCATACGACGCAACCGTCGTCGAACGCCTGGAGAACGCCGGCGCGGTCATTCTCGGGAAAACCAACTGCGATGAGTTCGCGATGGGATCCTCGACGGAGAACTCCGCGTACGGACCAACCCGCAACCCATGGTCGACCGATCGCACGCCGGGCGGATCGAGCGGCGGCTCGGCTGCCGCCGTGGCCGCGGGCATCGTTCCGGTGGCGCTCGGCTCCGACACGGGGGGATCGATTCGCCAGCCGGCCGCCCTGTGCGGGATCGTCGGATTCAAACCCACCTACGGCCGAGTCTCGCGCTACGGTCTCATCGCGTTCGCCTCGTCGCTCGATCAGATCGGGCCCCTGGCGACGACCGTCGAAGATGCCGCGCTGATCATGGACGCGATTGCCGGAGCGGATCCGCGCGATTCCACGGCATCAACCGCGGAAGTCCCCCGATTCGCCGAGTCGCTCGGCGGCCGTCCGGGTCGCACGCGTATCGGTGTGCCCAGACACTTGTTTTCCGAGGGCGTCGATCCCGACGTCCTGCGCGCATTCGACGAGGCGATCGAGGTTGCCCGGGAGCAGGGTGCTGAGATCGTCGACGTCCAACTGCCCTACAGCCCGCAGGCGATTCCCGTCTATTACGTGATCGCGACGGCCGAAGCGAGCTCGAACCTGGCCCGCTACGACGGCGTGCGCTACGGGCGGCGCAGCGGCGATGCCGACACGCTCATTGACATGTACGAGCGTACCCGGGGCGTCGGGTTCGGCCGTGAAGTCAAACGGCGGATCATCCTTGGCACGTATGTGCTCAGCGCCGGGTACTACGACGCGTACTACCGCAAGGCGCAGCAGGTACGCACGCTGATCCGGCGCGATTACGATCGCGCCCTCGAGCACGTCGACGTGATCGCCATGCCGACGAGCCCCACCGCCGCATTTGCGCTCGGCGAACGTACGGAAGACCCGGTGCAGATGTACCTGTCGGACGTGTTCACCGTCAGCGCCAACCTCGCGGGCCTTCCCGCCGTGACGGTGCCCTGCGGCTTCACCCGCGCCGAGCTGCCCATCGGTCTGCAGTTCACCGGCCGCGCGATGGACGACGCGAACGTGCTGCGGGTGGCGGACTTGTACGAGCGTGCGACATCATGGTCGACCCGACGCCCGGCTTTACCCGCGTCGCGCTGACGCGCACATCGGACGAGCCGCGCTGGATCGATACGCGCGGCATGCTGTTGTCCGGGCGCGCGCGCGTCTACGCCGACCTCGCCCACGTCGACGCGGGAGTGATCGTCGCGGTCCCCGACTCCGCACTCGTCGCGGTCGTCGGCCGTCCCGATCCGCCGCTGATCACCCGCATCGTCACGGCACTGGCGGGCGACGTCAACGTGCTTGCGCAGATGGAAGACGCGGATCACATCGGGCGCGCGCTGCCGCGCTGGCGCCGCAGCCGCGCCATCATCCACGTGCTGCCGGCGGTCGCGAGCTGGGAACACGAGCAAGAAGCGAACACCCGGGTGTTCACCGCCGAGAGCGCGCCGCAGTTCGATCACGTGCCCGATGCGATACGGCGCGAGCTGCTCGATGCGCTCCGCGGCCGCACGGTTTCGCGGTTCGTGCCGGGCGTGCTGCCGCACGCCGACCCGATCCCGCGGCACATCACCGTGCCGATGGCCGCCGTGTGGGCCGACGGGAGGCCGGTCTCGTTCTGCTACCCAGTGTGGCAGACGGAAACCTTGTGGGACATCTCGATCGAGACTCTCGAACCGTACCGGCGCCGCGGCTTCGCCGCGCGTGCCGCGCGGACGATGATCCGCCACATGCGCCGCGGTGGGCGCGCACCGGTCTGGGGCGCGCTCGATACGAACCTGGGATCACGCGCGCTGGCCGCGAAACTCGGCTTCGTCGAGAACGCCGGCATCGCCGTCTTCACCGCGGTATGATGCGCGCGCTCCAGGCGTCGTACGTCTTCTGATCGAATTCCCCCGTGCGCAACGGCGTCACCGCAGCGAAGCCGTGCTCGGTCGCCCAGACGTCGGTGCCTTCCGCATCGCCCGTCGGCTCCTTCCAGATGCTCCAGAACATGCGCCGCCCCGAAGGGGTGCGCTGCTCCTCGAAGCGTTCTTCTCCGGAGAGCGGACTCTGCCGCGTCAATTGGATGCCCTTGATCGACGCGGCGGGCCCCGCGGGTACGTTGACGTTGAGCAGAACTCCCGCCTCGAGGCCGTTCTGCCGGACTTTCTCGGCAATCTGCCGCACGATGTTCGCCGCTGGACCGTAATCCGTCTCCTCGACCGCGAGTGACGAGGCGATGGCGGGGATTCCGATGAGCGCCGCCTCGCGCGCGGCGCCGACCGTACCGGACACGTAGGTGACCAGACCGAGGTTGTAGCCGCGGTTGATGCCCGAGATGACGAGGTCCGGCCGTTCAGTCATCAGCGCCCGCACGCCGACCTTCACGCACGTCGCCGGCGGCGCCACGATCGCGTACGCGCGCAGGCCGCCTGCCAGCGTCACCTGATCGACGAAGATGGGATCCGACGTGGTGATGGAGTGCCCCTTGCCGCTCTGGTTTTCCGACGGCGCCGCGATCGTCACGTCGCCGAGCGTCTGCAGCGCCTGGGCCACAGCGAGCAGCCCGGGGGCGCGCACGCCGTCGTCATTGGTCACGAGGATTCGGTAGGGCCGCTGCGCAGCTGCCGGCCATCCCGCGAACATCGCGACACCGACACATGCAGCAACGATGTGGAGTGCCAGAGAACGTCGGCGCATCTTCATGCGCCGATGCTACCACCGCGGGTAGGCGCCCGATCAGCGAGCGATTGCCGTCGTCCGCGAGCGGCGGACGAGGAGCCAGACGAGGAAACCGACCAACAACAGCGGCAGCAGCGGTACCGCGACGACCGCGATCGTGGCGACGGCTGCGACGAGCAGCCCGATCGCCACAACTGGCAGGACGACCAGCATCGCCAGGCCGCCGATGACCAACTTGAAGAGCAGGAGCGGCAGCAGGAATACGAAGAGCAGCAACCGCACCGGCAGCAGCACCAGCCACAGCACGACTTTGACGAGCGTCGCCAGGACCATCAGCGTGGCAACGACCGCACACCCCGCAACGGCCAGCATCACGAGTTCGATCATCGTACGCCCTCTCAGATGCCCGATGAGGACATCTAAGCGGACTTACGCGCCTTGGATTCGAGAAGTTCCGGCGTGCGCAGCTGGTCGACGGGACCGTGTGGCGCGTCGGGCGTGAGGTAAGTTTCGCGGCCGCGGCGGCGGAGTTTGGGGAAGACGAACAGGATGCAGAAACCGACGAGGAGAACAACGAGTACGGCGACGCTGACGGCAAGCGCTTGCGCCACCGCCAGCACCGCCCTCACTCCCGGTTCACCTCGCGCGGTGAACCTTCGTAGTTCGTGGGCAGCGTGTAGTGGATGACTCCGGTCCGGACTTCTTCCATCGCCACGCGTTCGAGTTTGTGCGGACCAGGCATCCCGCGCTCGAGCCGCGGCAGCGCGCCGCGGCGGAGCTGCTTGGCGCGCTGCGCCGCGACGTCCACGAAAAGAAACCGGCTGGTGATTGGCGCGGCCGGCGTCTCAACCGGCTGCGCCTCCTGTTCCTGATCTTGCTGCGCCATAACCTACTGAGCGTAGCTGAAACGCCACGAAAGCGCTACTCGGTGACGTTCACCTCGATCTGCCTCGGCCGCGTTTCTGCACGCGTCGGCAGCGTCACCGTCAGCACGCCGTCGCGGTATTCCGCGCGCACGCCCGAGGCGTCCACCGTCGTCGGCAGCGTGAACGACCGCAGGAAGGGACCGACGATGCGCTCGACGCGATGGTAGCGATCCTCCGAGATTGTCTCGTCCCGGCGTCGTTCGCCGCGAATCGTCAGTGTGTTGTTTTCGACGGTGAGATCGATGTCGTCGCGCTTGAGTCCGGGTAGCTCGGCCTTCAGGACGACCTCGTGATTCGCCGTCTCGAAGATGTCGACTGGCGGCATCCAGCTGCCGCGCCCGCCGACCGCGACGTCCTCACGGCCGCGGTCGTACGCCGAGCCCCAGATTCTGTTCATGCGATCCTGCATCGTCGCGAGCTCGCGCATCACGTCCCACGGGTTGGTAGTCGTATGTGCCATCGTTGCCTCCACACCTTTAAAAACGAAAACGGGCCGGCTCCGTCACCGGCCCGAGTAGCCTGCTCGTCAGTCGCCGATCGTGATCTGCTTCGGCTTCGCCTCTTCGCGCTGCGGCAGACGCACCGTCAGCACTCCGTCCTTGTAGGTGGCGCTGATGTGAGTGGCGTCGACCGTTGCCGGCAGCGTGAACGACCGGCTGAAGCTGCCGTAGAACCGCTCGAACCGCTGGAAGCGGTCGCGAGGGACTTCCGTATCGAGCGTGCGCTCACCCTTGATGGTGAGAATGTTGTTTTCGAACGTGACGCTGATGTTTTCCCGCTTCATTTCCGGGAGCTCGGCCTTGATGACGACCTCCTGGGTGTCGCTCTCGTAAATGTCGACGGGAGGCGTCCAGCTGCGGACAAACCCTTCGCCGTTGATGAAATTGGAAAACATGTTGTTGAGCCTGTCGACTTCCATCGAGGCCAGCTCCCGAGCCGGATCCCAACGAACCAGAGCCATTGCCAAACCTCCTCAATTACTTGTGCGGCGCCCTGTTTAATAACGCCTTGGACTAAGATAGGAAATATCTTAGCCGTTGTCAAGCATGTAACATGCGCGTCTAACGCTCATATTACAGTCGGCGAGAGATGGTTTTTCCTCGGCTCTCCTTTTGATGTCCCCGTCGTGGCGTTCGCCGTCAGGCGGGCGCTAAAATGCGTTCGTGGCCCGCGTCTTTCTGGAACGTCGCGACATGGACGGTGAGTTGCGGCACCTCTTCGACCGCCTGACGAGTGTCGAAGAACAGAGCGGTGCGGCCGCCGAGTGCACGCCGCCGCTGGACGTTGTCGAAACCTCGGATGGCGTCGAAATCGTGATGGACCTTCCCGGCGTTGCCGGCGATCACGTCCAGGTGGTGGTGGCGGGCAACACGCTCGTCATCATGGGACGGAAAGTGCCGCCCGGCTGCGAGCACCAGCGGGAGGCGGCCTTTCACATCGCGGAGCGCGGTTTCGGGCGCTTCGCGCGCGGCGTGCGTCTTTCCGGGGCATTCGATGTGGCGCGCGGCGCCGCGACGATGCGCGACGGCGAGCTGCGTGTGACCCTCTCGCGCATCGACGAGCGACGCGGCCGGGAGCACCGCATCGCCATCCGGATCGAATAACGTGCGGATCCTTTTCGTCGGCGACATCTTCGGCAAGCCGGGACGGGACATCGCGCGCCGCGCCATCCCGGCGCTCACCGAGCAGCGTGACATCGACTTCGTGATCGCGAACGTCGAGAACTCGGCGGCGGGCTTCGGCGTGACCGGCGACATCGCGGACGCGCTCCTCGGCTATGGTATCGACGTGATGACGTCGGGCAACCACATCTGGGACAAGAAGGAAATCCTCGAGTACATTCCGCGTCAGCCCAAACTGCTGCGCCCGGCGAATTTTCCCGCGGGAGCGCCGGGCCGGGGCAGCTATCTGGCGCGGAGCCGGACGGGCGAGCCGGTCGGGGTCGTCAACCTGATGGGGCGCATCTTCATGGCGCCGCTCGATGACCCATTCGCCGCCGCGATTCGGGAGATCGACGCCCTCCGCGCCAAGACGCGCATCGTCATCGTGGATTTTCACGCCGAGGCGACGTCAGAGAAGATTGCGATGGCCTGGCACCTCGACGGCCGCGCGACCGCCGTGTTCGGCACCCACACGCACGTGCAGACCGCCGACGAGCGCATCCTGGCGAAAGGCACGGCCTGCCTCACCGACGTCGGGATGACCGGCCCTCACGAGTCGATCATCGGCGTGACCGTCGAAGCGGCGCTGTCGCGGTTCCTCAACGGCATGCCGGCGAAGTTCGAATCGGCGACCGGACCGGGACGGCTGAACGCGGTGATCGTGACTGCGGATCCCGCATCGGGAAAGGCGACCGCGATCGAGCGCGTCAACCTGTCGGCGCGCGAGGTCGAAACACTCGCCGACGTCGCCGCGCCGTCCCACTGACCCGAGATGGCGGATCTCTTTTCGCAGCCATTCGAGGACGACGACGCCCCGGTGCGGGCGCCGGATCCCCCGCAGCGCCGCATTTTCTCTGTCGCCGAGCTGACCGCCGCGGTTCGCGGCCTGCTCGAGAAAAGCTTCGGCGATCTCTGGGTCGAAGGGGAGATCTCCAACTGCCGCGTGTGGAACACCGGACATGTGTATTTCACGCTGAAGGACGGCGACGCGCAGATCAAAGCGGTGATGTTCCGCTCCCAGGTGCGCTACCTGAAGTTCAAGCCGGAAGACGGACTGCACGTCATCGCCCGCGGGCGGCTGGGCGTCTACGATGCGAAAGGTGAATACCAGATCGTCTGCGAGCATCTCGAGCCGCACGGTCTCGGCGCGCTGCAGCTCGCGTTCGATCAGCTGAAGAAGAAGCTCCAGGCGGAAGGGCTGTTCGACCGCACCCGCAAGCGCGCGCTGCCGGCGCTTCCGCGGAAGATCGGCATTGTCACGTCGCTCGACGGCGCGGCGCTGCGCGACATCATCAAAGTGCTGCGGCGCCGTCATCCGAACGCGCATCTGGTCATCCGGCCGACGCGCGTGCAGGGAGAGGGCGCGGCGGCTGACGTCGCCGAGGCGCTGCGCGCGATCGTCAAGGTGCGCGGCGTCGACGTCGTGATCGTCGGACGCGGCGGCGGGTCGATCGAAGACCTGCAGGCGTTCAACCAGGAGCCGGTCGCGCGCGCGATCGCGGCGTCGCCGATCCCGGTCGTCTCCGCGGTAGGACACGAAGTAGACATCACGATTGCGGACTTCGTCGCCGACCTGCGCGCGCCCACGCCGTCGGCGGCTGCGGAGATGGTGGTCGCGGCGAAAGACGAGTTCCGCTCGCGCATCGAGCGCCTTTCGCAGCGGCTGCGGGCGACGGCCCAGATGCGCCTGGCGATGCGAGGGCGCCATGCCGCGGACTTGACCCACCAGCTGCGCCGCACGGCGATGGCCCACCTCGCGCGCCGTGAACGCGGCTATCGCACCCTGCGGCTGCGCCTCGAAGCGCGCGATCTGCGCCGGCATCTCGCGATCCTTCGCGGACGGCTGACCGCGGCGGACGGGGGGCTCGCGGTGGCCGCTGGCCGGCGCCGCCATCGCGCGGACGCGCGGCTGCGATCGCTGGCCGGGCGGCTCGAGAATCTGAGCCCGCTGGCGGTGCTCGCGCGCGGATACGCGGTGTGCTGGAACGCGGAGCGCACGGCTATCATCCGGCGCGCGTCGGCCGCGTCGCCCGGCGATCGCGTGCACGTCACATTGCACGAAGGCGAGCTGGACTGCGAGGTTCTGCATCCTCGGGAAGAGTGAAGAGTCACGAGTCATGGACCCGACCATCAAGGACTTTGAATCGGCGATTGCCGAGCTCGAAACGATCGTCAAGCGGCTCGAGGACGGCGACCTCGCGCTGGAGAAATCGCTCGAGCTGTTCGAGCGGGGCGTGCAGCTGTCGCGCTTCTGCCACTCGAAGCTCGAAGAAGCCGAGCGGCGCGTCGAGATTCTGACCGAACGCGGCGAAATCAAGCCGGCGCCCGCGACCCTGGGCGCTGTTGAAGAGGGCGACAAATCGCGGTGAGCGGCGAGACGTCGGAGCTCCGTGTCTGGCTCGACGCACAGCGGCAGCTCGTCGAGCGCGCGCTCGACCAGTTCATTCCCCCGGCCGGTCCTCCCCCGCAGGGTTCGTTCGTACCGGCGACCCGCCGCGCGCCATCGGTCGTCGCCGAAGCGTCGCGCTACAGCCTCTTCGCCGGGGGCAAGCGCCTGCGCCCGATGCTTGCGCTCTCCGCCGCGGAAGCCGTCGCGGAACATCTCGGTCAGTCCATCGAGACGGCCCGCGCGCTCGCACTGCCTGCGGCGTGCGCGCTCGAGCTGATTCACACCTATTCCCTGGTGCACGACGACCTGCCGGCCATGGACAACGACACGCTTCGGCGGGGCCGGCCCACGGCCCATGTCGTGTATGGCGAAGGCATGGCCATCCTTGCCGGGGACGCGCTGCTGACGGAAGCGTTCGCCCTGCTCGCGCGCGAGCCATCGGCCGCACCGAACGTCGCCGCCGAGGACTTGAACCGCCGCAAGCTGCAGACGCTGGCGATCATCGCCGACGCTGCAGGGGCCGCCGGGATGGCGGGAGGCCAGGCGATCGACCTCCAGGCGGCGCAGCCGGGCGGGCCGTCACTCGACGCCGGCGCCCTCCGCGAGATGCACATGCGCAAGACCGGGGCGATGATCGTCGCGTCGGGCCTGAGCGGCGCGATCATGGCGGGCGCCTCGGAGGCTGTCGCGGAGGCGATCGGGCGGTACGGCGTCGAGATCGGGCTCGCGTTTCAGATCGTCGACGACATCCTCGACGTCGAAGGCGAGTCGGCGGACCTCGGCAAGACCGCCGGGAAGGATGCGGCCGCAGGCAAGCCGACCTACCCCGCACTGTACGGCCTCGAAACCTCGAAGCGGCTTGCCTCGGACTGCATGACCCGGGCGCTCGAGGGGCTCGAAGCGGCCGGTCTGCGCGGTCAGCTGCCGGCGATTGCCCGATGGGTCGTCGGACGCACGAATTGAAGAAGTCCGTCCGGCTCGACACGCTGCTCGTCGAACGGGGGCTCACCCCCTCACGCGAACGGGCCCGCGCGCTGATTCTCGCGGGCAGCGTCCGCGTCAATGGCGCCCCCGCAGCCAAGGCGGGCACGTCCGTGCCGCACGATGCCGAGGTCACCGTCGCCGTCCCCGATCATCCGTACGTCGGACGCGGCGGGCTGAAGCTCGCGCACGCGCTCGATACCTTCGGCATCGCCACCGCCGGACGCGGCGCGCTCGACATCGGGGCATCGACCGGTGGCTTCACGGATGTGTTGCTGCAGCGGGGCGCGACGCGTGTCGTGGCGCTCGACGTCGGCCACGGCCAGCTCGATTGGAAGCTTCGCAGCGATGCGCGTGTCGTGGTGCTCGAACGCATCAACGCCCGCTCGCTCACGCCGGCCAATCTGCCCGGGGACGCGCGGCAGTTCGACATCATCACCGTCGATGTCTCGTTCATCTCGCTGCGGCACATCCTCCCTGTGCTGCCGCCGCTGCTGCGCGACGGCGCCGACGTCATCGTTCTCGTGAAGCCGCAGTTCGAGGCTGGTCGCAGCGAAGTGGGTAAAGGCGGCATCGTCCGCGACGACGCGGTACGGCAGCGCGTCGTCGACGAGATTACCGCCGCCGCCGAAGGGCTGGGATTGACCCGCGCGGGATTGACGGAGTCGCCGATCGCCGGAATGGAAGGCAATCGGGAGTTTCTGATTCACCTTCGTCGGGCGCGCTGACGTCAGCCGCGGCGACCGCGGCCCCCCGACGCCAGGGGAACGTTATGATGATGTGAGGCGGGCAGCAACGAACGCATGCAGATCACACGGGTAGGACTCGTCGCGAAAACCAATTTGCACGCGGCAGCCGGCTCCCTCGCGGAGCTGGCGGGGTGGCTCGAAGCGCGCGGCGTGCGCGCGGTTTTCGATACGCATACGGCGTCGATCGCGGGGGTGCCCTCCGACCGTGCGACGGTCGATCGCGATCGCCTTCCCGCCGAATGCGATCTCATCGTCGTCCTCGGTGGGGACGGCACGCTCATCGGCATGGCCGATCGGATCGCGCACGCCGGCGTCGAGGTGCCGATCCTCGGGGTCAATTACGGCAGCCTCGGCTTCCTGACCGAAGTCACGCTGCCGGAGCTCTACGGATCGCTGGAATCGGTGCTTTCCGGCGAGGCGCAGATCGACGAGCGGATGATGCTCCGATCGCGCACCTGGCGCGACGGGGCGGTCTTCGAAGATCGCGTCGCGCTCAACGATGTGGTGATCACGAAGGGGGCGCTGTCGCGGATCATCGATCTCTCGGTGGTGGTCGGCGAACACCCGGTGATGCGCGTGCGCGCGGACGGCTTGATCATCGCCAGCCCGACGGGCTC
>Ga0070670_100000445_pt1 | contig 33591 bp, 30 predicted proteins | sample KBSS63metaG_FD_64665 | JGI IMG/M metagenome (GOLD analysis project Ga0070670, IMG submission 64665) | Switchgrass rhizosphere microbial communities from Kellogg Biological Station, Michigan, USA - KBS S6-3 metaG | ecosystem: Host-associated > Plants > Roots > Rhizosphere > Soil ... | reverse complement strand
GATCGCCGCCTTGCTCGCGACACCTTCGCCGAAGATGTTGAGCGGTACGCACTGACCCGGCTGAAACGTCGTCGGGGGGATTTCGGGACGAGTGTAGTTGTCGGGCTGATTGGGGGTCCAATCGGGCTCGACATTGACGCGGCAAGTCGGCTGTCCCGTCAACGGATCCCGAACCACGTCGATTGCGGCATAGTAACGGTCGGTGAGCATGTCGCCGACATAGTGATTGACGACTTTGGTGCGCCCGTAGACGTAGCTCATCTCATAATTCGCGTGACCGCCAATCTCGCCCCGGGCGCCAAGCACGCCCCGCCACGTCTGGCGGTCGATGTTCTCGCCACGAATGCCAAGATCGAAATTATCGCGGTTGACGAGCACTTCGTCGTCAGCATTGGCGGCGATCTCGGCCGGCAGGAAAGGATTATCCGTAGAGATGTGCAGGTAATAATCGAAGGTCGGCTGCCCGAGCGAAAAGGCGTGGTTCTTCGCGTACTTGCCTTCCGCAAAAAGAGTGAGGGCGGGCGATACGTCGTAGTGCGTTAGGACGTTGACGACGTTGCGATTAATCTTCGGCAGAAGATCTAGACGATAGTCGGATACAAGCGTCCCGTTTCCGCCCTGCTGGAAATAGTCCGGAACGAAATCGCCCGGATCGAAGGGGACGACCGCTCCGCCGGCAGCGACGATGTAATCGGGAAAGCCGTCGAAATCCACGTCGATCCCGCCCTGGCGGGCAGTATCGAAATAGCGGATGTTCTTCAGCGGAACATAGTCCGGGATGCCATTATCGTTGGGCCCCTCATAGTCGGGAAAGTTCTCCGGATCGTCGGGATTGAGGTAGAAGCCCAAATAGTTTTCGCCGCTCTCGCGCCGCCGTTGGCTATACTTCAGGCGGTCTTCCTCGCTATGCTCGAGAGCGATCGCGATGTTGCCGCGGTCTTGGCCGAAATTCTTTCCCGCAGTAACCGCAATGAGACGCTGGCCCGCGTCCCCGCGACCGCTGATGCCATTCTGGCCTCGCGCAGTGATCCCGTCGAAGTTGCGTTTCATGACGAAGTTAACGACGCCGCTGACGCCGTCGGCTCCGTAAATCGCCGAAGCGCCGCCAGTCAGGATATCCACACGCTCGACAAGGTCGCTGGGAATGGAATTGATGTCGATCGACTGGCTGCCCGGAACGGCCGCGACGTGGCGACGCCCATCGACCAGCACGAGCGTGCGCTGTGGGCCGAGATTGCGTAAGTCGAGGAGGTTGAGGCCGGTCGCGCCAATTCCGGCGTTTTCGCCGCCGTTGATATCGGAACCGGCAGAATCCTGAAGCGCTGGAAAGCCCGTCAGAAAGTCGGTGAGGTTCGTTGTTCCCGATTTTTCAACCTGGTCGGAGCCAATTGAAAGCACAGGATTCGGAGTATCGAAGTCCGGCCGTCGGATACGCGATCCGGTAACCACAATCGCGCCGCCGGAGGTTCCATCCTCCGCGGAGAGGATCGTGGGCGATGGCTCCCGGCTTTCGTCAGTAGGTGTCGGCGTCGCTTCTACCGGCGACTCTGGCTGAGCAGCCGCGGTGCTCTGGGCGATAGCGGGGCTGCCGAGCAGCACTGATCCCGCGGAAATACTCGCGAGCAGACCAGCGCGAGCGGTCGCGCCTGCAACTTTATGATTCATAGGATAAAGCCCCCGGATGGTCGAACCTTGAGCGGGGGTACGGAGCAGCGAGGCCCTGCCTTGGCCACCCGGTTTGAGACTAATGCGCTAGCGGGACGATGAGTGTCGCCGCGCGAGCCCGCCGAGTGACGAACGACTGGTTCGAGGGGACGGATGGCTCGATGGAATTGGGCGGCTGCGTCAGCGCGCGTGGCCGCCGACTGCCCTCTGCTTCCTGCTGCCATTGCCGTAGATCAGAAGGAACGCATCGGCCGCGGCCGTCGCTGCTTTCATTATCTCGGCGGGATCTGCCCCCTTCGTGATTCCGAGCAGCCTCTTATCGAGCATATCCCACTCGTTGAGACCCTTCCAATGCATAGTGGCAACCCATGGATCGGCCCTCTTGAGCAGTCCCTCGTCCATCAGGAGCTGCATCCGCTCCGAGAGGCGAAGCCAAGCGGGGCGCAACGTCTTTTCGTAGAATGTCTTCGCCATATCGGATCCCTCGGGCCGGTTGGCCAACATCCGCATGTTCCCGATGGGTGTCGGTGAAAGCAGGCGCGTGAGATAGGCGACGCCTGACTTCGTCAGTCCGTCTCTGATGTCTTTTCCCGAGAGGAACTCCTGCATCAGGCGGTCTGATTGTGCCGGAACATCGTGGGCGATCCAGGCCTGGAAGAGCTCGTCCTTCGATTTGAACTTCTTGCAGGTGCACAAGGTCGTGGATGCGGCGTCGGAAGTGCTTATCGAACAGCTCGGCGAGAGGGGTCGCCACTCGCGCACCTCTCTAATGCTCCACATTACCGAACGGCAACGCGGTCACGCTCGAAGCCGTGGCACTCATTAAGTGAGGATTGCTTAGCGGCCGCCAATCAATGCGAAGCGGCACCTGCACCACTCCCGTTGCCCCATCCACCGCCAAGAGCGCGGAACAGGTCGATCTGCGAGGCGGCCACGTCGCCATTCAGCTCCGCAACATCCGCCTGAGCCTCGGCGAACGTCCGCTCCGCATCTAATAGCGCAAGCGAGTCCACCTGACCCTCGCGTTGCTGGGCGCGGACAATTTTCGCTGCGACTTCGGCTTCGTCGCGTGCCGCCTTCAGCGCCTCGCGCTGACGAAGCACGTTGGCATAGGCCGACAAAGCCGTTTCCGTTTCCTCAAGCGAACGCAGCACGGTCCCATCGAATTCCGCGAGCGCTTCCTGTGTGCTCGCCTCTGCACCCTGGACCCGTGCGCGTGCGCGTGCATGATCGCTAAACGACCAGCTGATGAGTGGTCCGAGGAGGAAACCGATCGGATTGCTGAACAAATTGCCAAGGTTGGTCCCGCTCGAACCAACGGATGCGCCGAGCGTAACCCGCGGATAAAGCTCCGCCGTGGCAACCCCGATGCGGGCCGTGGCGGCCGCGAGCCTTCGCTCGGCTGCTCGAACGTCGGGTCTCCGCGCCAGTAGCTGCGCGCCGTCGCCAACAGGAATGGGTGAAGCGAGCTTCAGGGAAGTTTCGCGCGCGCCGGCCGAGAGGGGGAGTTCGGCGGGCGCGCGCCCGGTCAATGTCGCGAGACGGAACAGCGCACTATCCCGTTCGGCCGCGACGGCCGGAATTTCTGCCTGTCTCTGATTTCGCAGTGCCGCGATCCGGGCAGTGTCGAGCCGCGTGGTCACGCCAATCTCGACCTGCTTCTGCGTCAGGCGAAGGGACTCGTCGAGCAGCTCGACGATGTGCTGGTCCACGGCAATTCGCTCAGCCGAGCTTGCGGCATCGGCATAGGCTCGCGCCGTGTCGGCAACGATTGCAATGCGCACTGCATCCGCGTCGGCTTCGGCAGCACCGACATCGGCACGGCCTGCCTCCACATTCCGCTGCACCCGCCCGAACAGGTCGACCTCGTAGGCGACCTGGAGGCCTGCATCGAAGCTGGTCGTCGCATCGGAGACGCCCGGATCCCGACCGCGGGTGGCGCCCGCTGACACGCCTCCCTGCGGCAATCGATCGACCTTGACTTCACGCAGCGAAGCGCGGGCGCGGGCAAGCCGGGCCACAGCGGCGCGGACGTCCGTATTGTGCGCGAGCGCGTCCTCGATCAGCTGGTCGAGGACAGGGTCGTCGTAGAGCCTCCACCAATCGGCAGGCACCGGCGCGAGTTGCACTGCCGGCAAGTTCGTCGCGACGAATGGACCGGCCGCCGCGGATGGAGTTACCGGCCGCGCATAGTCTGGACCCGTGGCGCATGCGGCGAGCGCGAGCGCCGATACGAGCGTCGTGAGTTTCTTCATTCTCATGAACCTCATTCCGTCGGCAGCAGCGCAAGCTGCTCGTTGCCGGGCTTCCCGCGGCGGCGCTCCAGGCGCTCGCCGAGCGTGCGGGTGGCGACATAGAACACGGGCGTGAAGATCAGGCCGAAGGCGGTCACGCCGATCATTCCAAAGAACACCGCCGTGCCGAGCGCCTGACGAAGCTCCCAGCCCGGACCGCTCGCGATCACCAGTGGCAAGGTGCCGAGGATAAAGGCGAAGCTGGTCATCAGGATCGGACGCAGCCGCGAACGCGCGGCCTCGACCGCTGCTTCGATCGCCCCCGATCCGCGCTCCTCCGCCTGCTTGGCGAACTCGACGATCAGGATCGCATTCTTTGCCGCAAGCGCAATCAGCACGATCAGGCCGATCTGCGTCAGGATGTTATTGTCCAGACCCCGCAGGTTCACGCCCACCATCGCCGCAAGCAATGTCATCGGCACGATGAGGATGATCGCCAGCGGAAGCAGAAGGCTTTCGAACTGTGCCGCAAGCACGAGGAAGACGAACACCACTGACAGGCCGAAAATCAGGATGGCGATGTTGCCCGCTGCTTCCTGCTGGAAGGCAATGCCCGTCCATTCGGTCGAGAAGCCCGAGGGGAGCTGGGCAGCCAGCTTCTCCATGATGTTCATCGCCTGACCGGTCGACGTTCCCGGTGCGGTTTCGCCGTCCACCTCGACCGCTGGGAAGAGGTTGTAGCGGGTGACGCGGTACGGGCCGGTCTTGTCGCTGAAGGTTGCGACCGAGCCGATTGGCACCATCGCGCCGCTGTTAGAGCGGGTCTTCAGCTGGGCGATGTCGGCCGGGTCGTCACGGTACTGGGCGTCGGCCTGCGCGGTCACGCGATAGGTTCGGCCGAGCAGATTGAAGTCATTGACGTAGGCCGATCCGAGATAGACCTGCAGCGCCTCGAACACCCGCTCCGGCGGGACACCAAGCATGTCGGCCTTGGCGCGGTCGATGTCCGCCCAGATCCGCGGGGTCGCCGTGTTGTAGAGCGTGAAGACGTTGGCGAGATGCTGGTCCTGATGCGCCGAGCCGATGAGCTGCTGGGCAGCCTGCTCTAGCGCCTGGTAGCCCTTGTCGCTGCGATCCTGGACGATCATGCGATAGCCGCCGCCATTGCCGATGCCCTGGATAACGGGCGGCGGAATGACGAAGGCGAACGCCTCGTCCATGTCCGCCAGGGCCGCACGCATGTCGTTCTCGATATTCTGCTCGGTGCGGTCGGTCCCCGCCCTTTCCTCGAAGGGCTTGAAGGTGACGTAGGCCGCGCCTGCGTTGGATGCCTGCGTTCCAGACGCTCCGTCGAAGCCGGAGAACATGACCGCTTGGTCGACGCCCGGAACCTTGAGCAATTTGTCCACCGCCTTCTTCAGCACTGCGTCGGTGCGCTCGATCGAGCTGCCCGGCGGAAGCTGAATGGCTGCGAGCGCGTAGCCCTGATCCTGCGCCGGGATGAAGCCGGCCGGGGTGTAGACGAAGATGCCGACTGTGAGCGCGACGAGACCGGCGTAGATCGTGAGCGCACGCTTCGGTGCATGCAGGATGCGCCGCGTGAAGCTGCTGTACCAGTCACTCAGCCGGCCGAACGCGGTGTTGAACCGGTCGCCTGCGCGATGGACGAAGCCCATGATCCCGGTCTCTGCGCGATGATCGCTCTTGGGCTTCAGGAGGCGAGCGGCGAGCGCCGGCGAAAGCGTCAGCGACAGCAGCAGCGAAATGATCGTCGACGCCGCGATCGTGACTGCGAACTGGCGGTAGAACTCGCCAGTGATGCCGGTGAGGAAGGTGACCGGCACGAACACTGCGCACAGGACGAGGACGATCGCCACCAGTGCCGTCGAAACCTCGTCCATCGAACGGTGCGCCGCCTCGCGCGGACTCATGCCATGCTCGAGGTTTCGTTCGACATTCTCGACGACGACAATCGCGTCATCGACGACGATTCCGATGGCGAGCACAAGGCCGAACATCGACAAGGTGTTGAGCGAGTATCCCAGCGCCAGGAGCACTGCCATCGAGCCGATCAGCGACACCGGGATGGCGACGATCGGGATGATCGCGGCGCGCCAGCTCTGCAGGAAGACGAGGATCACGAGGACCACGAGCAGCATCGCTTCCAGGAGCGTCTCCTGGACGGCGGTCATGGATTCGCTGATGAACTCGGTCGGGTTCCAGATGATCCGGTATTCGAGACCCTTGGGGAAGGTCTTGGCGGCGTCCGCAAGCTGCGCCTTTACGCCCTCAGCCGCTGCCAAGGCGTTCGTGCCCGGCCGCTGCGTGATGCCGAGGATGATGGAATCGGTGCCGGACAGATAGGCGTTCACGCCATAGTCGCTTGCGCCGAGTTCAACCCGTGCAACGTCGCGTAGCCTGGTGATCGCGCCCGTCGCCGGATCAGTCCGGATGACGATATTGGCGAACTCATCGGCGGTCTTGAAGCGGCCTTGAGTCTCAACGTTGAGCTGCTGCGCTGCGCCGGTGTTGAAGGGCGGCTGGCCGACGACGCCCGCGGCCACCTGGACGTTCTGACTGCGAAGCGCGTTCACGACCTCGCCGGCTGTCAGCCCGAGAGTCGAAGCACGGCCCGGATCGATCCAGATACGCATCGCATAATCGCGAGCGCCGAAGATCTGCACGTCCCCAATGCCGTCAACGCGGGTCAGGCGGTCGCGGATCTGCGTCAGCGCATAGTTGGACACATAGCCGCGATCGAGCGAACCGTCGGGCGACAATACGTTCACCGCCATGAGCCAGCTAGGCTGCTCCTTGCGGACGACAACGCCCTGGCGTCGTACCTCTTCAGGGAGGCTCGGCTCGGCAAGCGCGACGCGGTTCTGAACAAGCACTTGCGCGGTATCGAGGTTCGTGCCGACCTTGAACGTGACCGTAATCGTGACTCGCCCGTCGCCGGTCGATTGCGACGACTGATAGAGCATGTTGTCGACGCCATTGATCTGCTGCTCGATCGGAGCAGCCACGGTGTCAGCGACCGTCTCGGCGGACGCGCCCGGATAGCTGGTGCTGACCGTGACGGTCGGCGGAACGATGTCCGGGAACTGAGAGACCGGCAGTCCGACGTAAGCGAAAGCGCCGACGATCGTGATGATGATCGCGATGACGGCGGCAAAGATCGGGCGCCGGATGAAGAAATGGCTGAACTGCATGGATAGTTTGCCTTGTTATCTGGCTGCCAGGGTCGCCTGTGAGGCGCTTGGCGTATCGGGCGGCGGCGCCTTGGCGGCAGCCGCTTCGGCCGAATGAATCTGCGTGACGCGCGGCTTCACCTTCGCGCCCGGCATTGCGAATTGGACGCCCTGGATGACCACGCGGTCGGCGCTGGTCAGGCCCGTGCGGATGACGCGTAGATCGCCCACCAGTGGACCCGTCACGACAGGCTTTGCGGCCACCGTGCCGTCCCTGCCGACGACGAGCACGATCTTGCGTGCCTGGTCGGTGCGGATCGCCGCATCGGGCACAAGAAGCGCCGGCGTGGTCCCACCATCCGCCAGACGCATGTTGCCGAACATGCCAGGCGTCAGGAAGTAATCCGGGTTGTGCACGACTGCGCGGGCGCGGATCGTTCCGGAGTTCTGGCTGATGCCGTTGTCCGTAAAATCCAGGGTGCCGCGCCAATTGTAAGACGCTTCGTCCTGGAGCCGGATCTCGGCGACGTCGCCTTCAGCACCGGCTCGCCGTTCACGCGAGTCCTTGAGGTACAGGGATTCCGGCACGTCGAACGTGAAGTAGATCGGATCGAGCGCGTTGATCGTCGTCAGCAGCGAACCGTTGCTGTCACCGGAGCTGACGAGGTTGCCGACGTCGATGCGTCGATCCGAAATCCGGCCACTGATCGGCGCGCGGATCTGCGTGAACTCGACGTCCAGCGCGCGCTGCTGAACCCGGGCCTGTGCCGCCGCCAGTGCCGCGCGGGCATTTCGCACCTGCGCGGTCAGCTGATCGACATTGGCCTGAGAAACGGCGTTCGCCTCAAGCAGGCGGTGCGCGCGCCCGAGGTTCAACTCGGCCAGCGCAAGCTCACTCTGCGCCGTGGCAACCCCCGCCCGCGCCTCGGCGAGTGCCGCAGTGAACGGCCGTGGATCGACCGTGAAAAGCAGCTGGCCTTTGCGGACGATCGCACCATCGGTGAAGTGAATCGCAACGATCTGCCCGGACACCCGCGGGCGCACTTCAACCGTCCGGCTCGCCTCGAACCGGCCGACGTAGTCGTCCCAGAGATTCACCTCACGCTGGAGGGGAGCCGCGACCGTCACCGAGGGGAGCGGAGGAGCAGCGGCGGGGGAGGGGTCGCTGGTCCAGAGGGTGACGGCCGCGGCAAGCACTATGACGGGCGTTCCGAACAACGCGGCGCGCTGCCACATTGGCCGGTCATTGATCTTGATGCGAACGGTTTGAGCCTCGCCATCGGCGGGGACCTTGGTGATCATGTTCATGCAGCGATCTTTCGCGGAGCGCTGAGGACCGAATTGATGCTTCCGGCCATCAGCTCATATTGATCCGCCGAGAAGCCGGCGGAGAGAAAGTCGGCGACATCGTCGCCTGGAACGGTGAAGCCAAAATGCCAGGTGAGAACGGCCGTCCGGCGCAGCGCTTCCAGCTTCGGATTGGCAAGCTCCGGATTCCCGCGGCCGAGCAAGCTATTCCAGAAGCGGCGAAGGCGGCCCGTAGCTCTGATGGTCCACAGCCTGTCGATGCGCGCCAAGCGGATCACCGACCATTCGAGCGGCGAGAATTCCGGTCTTGCGGCCCTTGAGGAGACAAGCGCCGGCAGGGCGATCGGCTGTGAGCCCTGCGGTTCGATTCTTGCCAGATAAGCCATGCCTTTCTCCCTCTTTTCGCCGGGCGAGCACCATCGTTCGCCGAGACGAGGTCACGGCGGGCACATCATCCGGGTGCGCAGAGTCCGTTCACCGAAGCGTTAGCTCCGGCGCGGGCTCCTATTGATTCATTACGACCCTTTTTGCGGGATCAGGCCCCGCCGAAGGCAGAAGCGCTACTGTGAACGCTGGCTTCCGCTTTCTGTACTGGTCAGTACAAAGTGCGCAAAACGACGTCAAGAATAATTCTGTACCGACCAATAAAAAAATTTGTGCAAGCTATAAAATCAGGCACTCGGCCAGAGTGCGAGCCCGCTTTCGACAAGGCGGTCGAGCTCTTCGCGAGAGGCGCCCTGAGAGGCCTGGACAGAGATCCCCTGAAGCATCGCGATCAGAACTCGCATCAAGCCTTCCGGGTCGACGTGGCTCGGCAGATCGCCCTCGGCCTTTGCCCGATCGAAGCGCTCGCTGAGTGCTCGCTTGCCCGCGTCACCGCGCTTCACCACTTCCTCGCGAACCGACTGAGCTTCGGGACCGCAGGCAACGGAGGTGATCACGCCCATGCAGCCGTGCGGCTGTGAACTGCTCATCACATTATCAACCGAGCCGCGAAGCATTACTTCGGCGACACCCCGGGCGGTCGGCTGATCCATCGCCTGCCGAATGTAGGCAAGCTTCTCCGTCTCGTAGAGATCCAGCGCCTTGCGAAAGAGCGCGTCCTTATTGCCGAATGCCGCGTAGAGACTCGGGCGGGTGATGCCCATCGCCTCCGTCAAATCGTTCAGCGACGTGCCTTCGTAGCCCTTCTCCCAAAAGACGCGGAGCGCCTGCGCGAGCGCCTGATCGACGCAGAATTCGCGCGGACGTCCCCGGCAAGCGGGGGCGCAGGAAACGGTCTCGGGCTTATTCATATCGCGCGGTACATAATACTTCCGCGCGAGAATTCCAGTAGTTTCGAACGCGACGCGACGACCGGAGTGCCGTCGCGTCTCTCAATGCCCGATCTAATTGCGGAGCGACCTGAAGCCCTCCCGCAGATCGCCTACGAGTGCCCCCGTCTGCTCCCAAGCGGCGAAGTGCGCGCCCTCCGGATGCCGCCGATAATAGATTAACTTGGGGTATGCCTTCTCCGCCCAACTCCGCGGAATTGGAGCGATTTCCTCGGGGAATGCGCTCACCACGACCGGCACCTTCACGCCTTTCGGCTCGAAGAAGGCGAACTTGTTCTCCCAGTACAAGCGGGCCGATGACACGCCCGTCCTGGTCAGCCAGTAGAGCGTGATGTTGTCGAGGATCTCGTCGCGGCTGAAACCGAGGCTTTCGCCGTCGAACACCCGGGCGATCTGCTTGTACGTCCAGATGTCGTGATCGATGATCCAGGCTGCGAGCCCGATCGGGGAGTCCTCGAGTCCGTAGAGCGTCTGCGGCCGGTTTCCCATCTCCAGCGCATAGCCGAGGCCGTGAGCGTAGAAGAAGGCGACGTGATCGTAGGACGCTCTCTCCTCATCACTGAGACCGGCGGGAGCCGGCGATCCGGCCAAGGCCGCTGCATTGACCTCGGCGGGAATCGCGCCCGCCATGTTGCTATGGATGCCGAGTAGTCCTTGCGGTGCGTCCCGGCCCAGGAAGTCCGTAATCAAGGCTCCCCAATCACCGCCCTGCGCCACGTAACGATCGTAGCCCAGGCGCTTCATCAGCACGTCCCAAGCCTTGGCGATCCGCTCGGGACCCCAACCGACCTCCGTCGGCTTTCCCGAGAAGCCGTAGCCAGGCATCGATGGAATTACGACATCGAACGCATCGGCTTGCGCCCCACCGAAAGCGGTCGGATCGGTCAGCGGCTCGATGATCTTCAGCTGCTCGATAACCGACCCCGGCCAGCCGTGCGTGACGATCAGCGGCAAGGCATTTGGATGCTTCGACTTCACATGGATGAAGTGGATGTCGACGCCGTCGATGCTTGTGATGAAGTTCGGGAAGGAGTTGATCCGCGCTTCCACCTTCCTCCAGTGATGCTCGTTCTGCCAATGGGCGGCGAGCTTCTGGATCGTGTCGAGCCGAACGCCCTGCGAGGCATCTTCGACCAGTTCGCGGCTAGGCCATCGCGTTGCCGCTATTCGCCGCTTGAGATCGGCAAGATCTTCGTCCGACGCACGGAAGCTGAAAGGCCGGACCGACGTATCTTCGCTTGGCGTCGGGCGCGGCTCCGAGCCAAGCACGAACGTCGTCTTTGCCGGCCGGGTCGATGTCGTTGGAGTATCGGTATTCGGCGTAAGTGTATCGCCGCCGGTCGGCGGCGTCGGTGCGGTCATCATCGCTCTCCCTGATCTGGAGGTCTTGGACACGCGTACGAAACGGAGGCTCGAGCCGCGGGAGAAGCCGGTGCGCTACGGACAAGCGGCCGGCCGATGCCCTGCTCCCCCCACTTCGAGTCGGTCAATGTCGATACGGCTGTGTTTCCGCACGGGCGGGCCTTCTGCTAAGCGGCGATCATGCCAAACGGTCAGGACCAGCTCATCGCGACGCGCGGGCCGCAGATGTTCCCGCATCTCACGGACGATGAGTTGGAGCGGCTTTCCCGCTTCGGCGAGCGCCGTACTTTCCGTGCCGGGGAGCCCGTCGCCCGGTTGGGCCAGACCGGTCTTGGCCTGACTCTCGTCCTTTCGGGCGAGATCGAGGTTTCGCAGACGGATCGGGGGGAGAAGCAGCACATCGTGACCCACGAGCGCGGCAGCTTCATGGGCGAGCTCGCGCAACTTTCAGGTCGCCCCTACCTCGTGGACGCAACGGCGATCACCGACGTCGAGGCAGTCTCCATTCCTCCGGAGCGCCTGCGGGCCCTCCTCATTGCCGAGGCGGATCTGGGCGAGCGAATTATGCGCGCCTTGATCCTTCGGCGGATGGGGCTGATCGAGGCTGGGGCCGGCCCGATCATCATAGGCGAGGAATCCGATGCCGACGTGCTTCGGCTGATCAATTTCCTCCGGCGGAACGGCCATCCATATCAGCGGCTCGACCCCTTGAACGACAGTTGCGGTCAGACCCTTGTCGCGCGGTTCGAGGTCGCCAGCGAAGAGCTCCCAATCGTCCTCTGCCCAAACGGCAATCTGCTGCGCAACCCAACGGAGCAGCAACTGGGTCGATGCGTCGGCCTGGTCGACCGCATCGATCCGGAAAAGGTCTACGACGTGGTCGTGGTCGGCTCGGGCCCGGCCGGGATGGCGACGGCCGTTTATGCGGGATCGGAGGGTCTTTCTGTCTTGGCTCTGGATTGCCGCTCGTTCGGCGGCCAGGCCGGTGCCTCCGCTCGGATCGAGAACTACCTCGGCTTCCCGACCGGCATCTCGGGAATGGCTTTGATGGGACGCGCGTTCAGCCAGGCGCAGAAGTTCGGCGTCGAGTTTGCGATTCCCGACGAGGCGGTGAAGCTCGAATGCGGGAACGACCCTTGCCATCTGCAACTCGGCAACGGCGAGCGCGTGCAGGCTCGGTCGGTCGTTATCGCAACAGGAGCGCGGTACCGCCGCCTTGCCGTCGACCGGCTCGACGAGTTCGAAGGTTCATCAGTGCATTATTGGGCCTCGCCGCTTGAGGCCGACCTCGCTGCGAACGAAGATGTCGTGCTCGTCGGCGGCGGCAATTCCGCAGGACAGGCAACGGTTTTCCTCGCAAGCCGCGCGCGAAAGGTGACCGTCGTCGCCCGACGACCGCTCAGCGCGACCATGTCCCGCTACCTGATCGACAGGATCGAAAATCTCCCGAACGTCGATGTCGTGATTGGCTGCGAGATCAGCCGTCTGGATGGTTCGGATGGCGCCCTTGACAGCGTGAACTGGAGGAACCGTTCATCGGGCACAGAAACTCGGCAGGCTGCGCGATTCCTGTTCTCGTTCATCGGCGCCGAACCGAACACGGACTGGCTGCAAGGCACCGGCCTAAAGCTCGACGAGCGCGGCTTCGTCGTGACGGGAAGCGAAGCAGGTGACGACAGGCTTCCGCTGGAGACTATTCGGCGCGGCATTTTCGCGGTCGGAGACGTCCGATCGACTTCAGTGAAGCGAGTCGCCGCTTCGGTCGGAGACGGCGCGCAAGTGGTGGCTGCAATTCATCAATTTCTTGCAGCGCATGAAAAGGAAGCCGTCCCATCCCAAGCGGCGAACAAGGTACTCGCGGTCTAAACGTCCAGCTCGACCCAGGTCGGCGCATGGTCGCTGGTTTTTTCCCAACCACGCGGAGTGCGATCCACTCCGCCCTTCTTCAGCTTCTTCGCCAGCGTCGGACTCAGCAGAAGATGATCGATGCGGATGCCGGCGTCGCGCTGAAACGAGTTCCGCCAGTAATGCCAGAAAGTGTAGATGCGCTCGTCCGGGTAGAGCTTTCGGATCGCGTCGGTCCAGCCTTGGTCGACCAGCGCCTTGAACTTCTCGCGAGCCTGCGGCGAGAATAGAGCGTCCTTCTTCCACCGCTCGGGCTTGTAGACATCCTCGTCAGTCGGGATGACGTTGAAGTCGCCCATCAGAAGCGCCGGCAATCCGCTTTCCAGCAGGTGCGCTGCGTGCCCGTACAGCCGATCCATCCACGAGAGCTTGTAGTCGAACTTCGGCCCGGGCCACGGATTGCCGTTGGGCAAATAAAGATTGCCGATCAGCAGCCCGCAAACCGCCGCCTCGATATAGCGGCTCTGCTCATCATCGGGATCGCCCGGAAGGCCCCTTCCCGTCTCGACCGGCTCGCCGACGCGACTGAGCAGCGCCACGCCGTTCCAGCTCTTCTGCCCATGCCAGATGCAGGAATATCCAAGCGCTTCAATGTCCTTGGCCGGAAACGCCTCGTCCGTGCACTTCAGCTCCTGCAGACCCACCACGTCCGGTTGAAACTCCTCCAGCCAGCGCAGCAGGACATGCAGGCGCGAGTTGATCCCGTTGATGTTGTAGCTGGCGATCCGCAGCTTTTGCTTCTTTGGCATCAGCTGTAGGAACCCCCGGCGAGGAAAACCGTTCTCTTGCGTACTTCGGATCCGCCGATGCGTGTCCAGAATATTGAGCGCGGATCATGGGCATCATGCCTGAGATCGGCGACCGGACGGCGATCATTGGATTGGGAGTACGGGGCTCCGCCGGCTGTAACGGCCGCCGGAGCCCTACTTGCATCTAAAGCATCCCTGCCGAGGCCGTCGCCAGCTGCAACCGTCGCGAGCGATCGCCGAGGGGATATTTGTTTCCGTTCGCGCAATTGAACAAAAGCGCCGTCTCGCCATTAGTGAGGAGGCCGCGCGCCAGTGCAGCACGCCATCCGGCGAGCACCGCCCCGCCCTCCGGACAGAGCAACATACCGTCATCGGTGGCGACATCCTCGACAGCCTGAAGGATGTCCTGCTCCTCGACTGCGATTGCGGCGCCCCCGCTCTCGCGGACCGCGCGAAGGATCAGGAAATCGCCGACCGCGCTAGGCACGCGAATGCCAGTCGCGACTGTTGCCGCGCCTTCCCAGCGCTCGGCAAATTCATCGCCTCGCTCGAACGCCCGCACCATCGGCGCGCAGCCCGCTGCCTGGATGGCGTACATCCGCGGACGCTCGGGGCCGATCAGTCCGACGGCCGCAAGCTCCTCAAAGGCCTTCCACATTCCGATCAGACCCGTGCCTCCGCCGGTCGGGTAGAAGATGGCATCTGGCACTTTCCAACCGAGCTGCTCGACCAATTCGAAGCCCATGACCTTCTTGCCCTCAAGGCGGTACGGCTCCTTTAGCGTCGAGCAATCGAACCAGCGGCCCTCGGCGGCGCCTTCGCGGATCAGCCGCCCGCACTCGTCGATCTGACCATCGGCGACCCAGACACGAGCACCATAGGCCGCCGTTTCGCGAACATTGATCTCCGGAGTCTCGGCTGGGCAGACTACGACCGCTTCCATGCCTGCGTGGGCGGCATAGGCAGCCAGTGCTGCCCCGGCATTGCCATTAGTCGGAAGCGCCACGCTTCTGACGCCGAATTGCTTAGCCATCGAAACGGCCATCGCGAGACCGCGTGCCTTGAACGAACCGGTGGGCAGTCGCCCCTCATCCTTTACGAGCAAGTTCGCCGCGCCCGACTTTGCGGCCGTCTTTGCTAGAGAGACGATCGGCGTTTCCGGTTCACCGAGGCTCACCGGCTCCGCGCCATCGGGCAGGGGAAGCAGCTCGCTCCATTTCCACATTCCCTGAGGTCGCGCGGCCAGACTTTCGCGTGTGAGAGTCTGCTTTGCCCGCTCGGTGTCGTAGCGGACTAGCAGCGGCTTGCCGGCGGCGGAGAGGTTGTGCGGCTGGCCGGGAGGGTAATGCTCGCCGGTGAGCGAGCATTCAAGATGCGTTACAAACATGATGGGGCCCTAACGACATTGCCGGGCTTCGGATATTCAAAAGCCACCGCCAGCCCGTCAGTGAGGACATGACCGGATGCTCTACCTTTTTATCAAGGCCGCTCTGTCCGGCATCATCATCGCGATCGTCTCCGAAGTGGCAAAGCGCTTTCCGGGCTTCGGAGCGCTCATCGCCTCGCTGCCTCTCGTGTCCGTTCTCGGGATGGTCTGGCTGTGGCGTGACAAGCCGGACGTTCCGAACATGGCTGCGCATGTGGAGGCAACCTTCTGGTTCGTCCTGCCTTCGCTCCCGATGTTCCTATTGATGCCCTGGATGCTCAGAAACGGCTTCAGCTTCTGGACCTCGCTTGCGATCGGCTGCGCGCTGACGATCGCACTCTATCTGCTGATGACCTGGGTGGGTCCGAAGTTCGGGCTGAAGCTTTAAATGGAGACGGCCCGGCTCAAGGGGATGAGGCCGGGCCGTCTGCCGCACACTGGGGAGAGTGGGCGGCTGGGGAACTCGATTAAATGTCGATGCCGGCAGCGATCGCTTCGAGCTTCCGTACGCGCTCGCGGAGGTCGGCGATCTCGATCCGGTTTCCGGCAGGCGGAAGCCCGCGATCGGCCGAATCATGGGTCAGCTCGAAGCGCTTCAGCTCCAGCCAGCCCTGCCATCCTTTCAACGCAGCAATGCTGGCTCCGGACAGGCCTGCGAAGACTGCGCCGGCCAGAATGCCAATCGTCAGCGGTTCCATCACTTGTCCTCCCGGAGCGCCTCGATCTCGCGCGCCAGCTCGTCGTTCTGTGAATTGATGTGGTGGTCGATCGCCATCAGGCGGCGGTCGGTCTCGTCCAGGTCCTCACGCATCGCCTTGATCGACGGACGAACTTTGCCGACCTCTTCCATCCGGTCGAAGTCGCTGAGACCATGACGCGCGCTCGCCTGAACCGCTTGGTTCCGCTGCACCGCCAGGTAAATGCCGGCCGCGACATAGGCTACCAGCGCCAGCTTCCAGCTGATGAGCACCGCGGCTGCGACGAAGCCGATGCGGATGAAGGTTGGGTCGATGTTGAAGATCTCGCCTATGGTCGAGCAGACACCTGCAACCTTTTTGTCCCGGCGGTTCAGCGAATAACGATGATGCGTGCGGGCCATGCCCTTCCCCTTTCTTACTGCTTACGTGCCGCAATCGCGGCCTTCATGGCTTCAAGCTCTGCGTCGACCTTCTCGGCCGCCTTCAGCTCGTGAATCTGGTCTTCGAGGCTAGTGAAGCCGAGCGCTTCGGCGCGGCCTTCAGCAAAGTCGGCACGCCGCTCGAGCACTTCGAACTTGGCGAAGGCGTCCAGCGTACGGGCGCCGTGCATGGCCTCGCGAGCCTTTGCGCGGGCAACCGCGCTTTCGAGCCGCGTGGCAATCGCATTTTGCCGGGCACGCGCTTCGCGAAGCTTGTTCTGGAGCTTCCCGATGTCGGCTTCATAGCCCTTCAGCACCTGCTGGATCTGGTCCATCTCTGCGTTCAGAGCCTCGGCCATGTCGGCCGCCTTCTGTCGCTCGACAAGCGCCTGCTTCGCCAGGTCCTCGCGATCCTTGGCGAGTGCCAGCTCGGCCTTGTCCGTCCAGTTGATCTGGATTTCCTCGAGCCGCCCGATTGCGCGTTTCATTTCCTTCGCATCGGCAATGGAGCGCGCCGCACTGGTGCGAAGGTCGACGAGGGTCTCTTCCATCTCGAGGATGATCATCCGGATCATCCGCGCCGGGTCCTCTGCCCGGTCCAGCAGGTCCGTCATGTTCGCCGCGAAAATGTCTCTCGCCCGGCTGAAGACGGGACCGCTGAACCAGGTTGCGATCGGAGCAATTCCAACGGTCCGGGGCTCGGGGTCTACAGACATTCTGGGTGTCCTTACGGGAACCTTGGCTTCGATGATCTCGAGTTCAGGCACGGGCGGAGACCGCAGGGTTCGCAGCAACCTGAGCCGGACCGACTGCGGAACCAACCGCGACGGAGCTCACAAGCAGTGCCGCCGCAAAGGCGACCAGCGTGCGGGTGAAGTGCGACTGAGCAGACATCTAAAATCTCCCTTTTGCCGATCCGCCGTTTTGGCTGCGGGCCGGTGCCAGTTACTATTCAAGTGCCGTGCCAATCCCGGAAAACTGCGAAAAATATGATGTGATGCGGTCAAGTCCGGAGATGTTGGCGGGATTTGCCACCTAGGCTTGGTGCAGAATCCCAATCGGTCTGCCGGAACCCCAAGCGGGCCCTGCCGCGTTGAGGGTGCAAGTAATCTCGAGCAGGAGTTAAGCGATGCTGGGCAAGCTTGCCGGTGCGTTCATTGGAGAGAAGGTCGCTGGCCGTAACCGCGGTCTGCGAGGTGCGCTACTAGGCGCTGGAGTTGCCGCCGTCGCAAGGCGCGGCCTGTTTCCGCTATCGCTGGCGCTGGGCGCTGGCTGGGCAGCGAAAAAGATGTGGGACAAGCGCCAACAGCGACGCAGTCCGCACTACCCTAGCGACGCATCACCCTCTTGAGGGTCCGGGCAGGTCGATTCCGTGCTTCGGCTCGACATAGGGCTCGACCTTGCCTTTGAGAACGAGCGTCATGGGCCGCCCATAGCGATCGCGGCTCTTGCCGGCCGATACGCGGATCCAGCCCTCCGAGACGCAATATTCCTCGACGTTGGTCTTTTCGTTCCCATTGAAACGAATCCCGACTCCACGCTTCAGCGCTTCCTCGTCGAAGTGCGGACTGCGCGGGTCTAGCGAAAGACGGTCCGGAAGGTCGGGAGCAGGTGTTTCGTCGGCCATGGCGGTGCCCTACCCGCGGTCTGCTTGGGCGGTCAACGAGCGGATTCACCGCGTATGTAAAGGAACCTTGTCATCGTAAGTTGCGGCAGGGCCAAGTCGAGACTAAGCGGCTCGGCAAATGAGCGACAAGGATCCATCACCGCTGAAGCCCAATCGGCCGAAGCTTGCATTGCACGTGCCGGAGCCGCCTTTCCGGCCCGGGGACAGTCCGGACTTCTCCAAGCTTCAGGTTCCACCGGCTGGAAGCACGCCGCGTCCCGACGTCGCCGCAGCAGCAGCCGAAACGCACTCGCTGACGACGTCCCTCGTCCGCGTGCTCGACGAGGGCAATCGGGCGGTTGGCCCATGGGACCCGAAGCTCGATCCGGACACGCTTCGCAAGATGCTCCGCGACATGGTCACCGTGCGTATCTTCGACGATCGAATGTACCGTTCGCAGAGGCAGGGGAAGACCAGCTTCTACATGAAGTGTACCGGCGAGGAGGCGATCGCCGTCGCCGCCCAGACCGCGCTGGATCGCGAAGACATGCACTTCCCGACCTACCGCCAGCAGGGGCTTCTCGTCGCGCGCGGCTATCCGCTCGTCGACATGATGAACCAGATCTACTCAAACAAGGGCGACAAGCTTCAGGGCCGCCAGCTCCCGATCATGTATTCGGACAAGAAGTTCGGATTCTTCTCGATCTCCGGCAATCTTGGCACGCAGTTCCCGCAGGCGGTGGGCTGGGCGATGGCCGCCGCAATCAAGGGCGACAGCCGCATCGCGATGGGCTGGATCGGCGATGGCGCCACGGCGGAAGGCGACTTCCACTCTGCGATGACCTTTGCGGCCGTCTATAATGTCCCGGTCATCCTGGCGACGGTGAACAACCAGTGGGCGATCTCCAGCTTCTCCGGCATCGCGGGGGCTGAGCGAGCGACCTTCGCTCAGCGTGCGGTCGGCTACGGGATCGCCGGGCTTCGCGTCGATGGCAATGATGCTCTCGCGGTGTACGCAGCCGTTCGATGGGCATCCGAGCGTGCACGCACGAACCAGGGTCCCACGCTGATCGAGTTCTTCACCTATCGCGCCGAGGGCCATTCCACGTCGGACGATCCGTCCGGCTACCGGCCGACGGACGAAGCGAAGCTGTGGCCGCTCGGCGATCCCATCGAGCGGCTCAAGGCGCATCTCATCACGCTGGGCGAGTGGGACGATCAGCGCCACGAGGAACTGACCAAGGAAGCCGATGCGAACGTTCGGGCCGCTCAGAAGGAGTCCGAAAAGCTCGGCATCCTGCCGCAGCAGGGCAAGGACAATATCGGAAGCATGTTCGAGGACGTTTACGCCGACCTCCCCTGGCACATCGCCGAACAGCGCGACCTCGCCTTGGACGAGAACCGCTGATGCCGACCATGAACATGATCCAGGCGCTCAACGACGCCCACAAGGTGATGATGCGCCGCGACGAGGATATCGTCGTGTTTGGCGAGGACGTCGGCTTCTTCGGCGGCGTTTTCCGAGTGACCGAAGGCCTGCAAAGGGAATTCGGGAAGCAACGCACCTTCGACGCTCCGATCAGCGAAGGCGGGATCGTCGCCACCGCGGTCGGCATGGCCGCCTACGGCATCAAGCCGCTGATCGAGATCCAGTTCGCCGACTACATCTATCCGGGTTACGACCAGATCGTCAGCGAAGTAGCGAAGATGCGCTACCGCACCGCCGGCGAGTGGACCATGCCGATGGTCATCCGCACGCCCTATGGCGGCGGCATCTTCGGCGGACAGACGCACAGCCAATCGCCGGAAAGCCTGTTCACGCACATCGCGGGCCTGAAGGTCGTCGTTCCCTCGACGCCATATGACGCGAAGGGCCTGCTGATCGCCGCCGTCGAAGACCCGGACCCGGTGATCTTCTTCGAGCCGAAACGCATCTATAACGGTCCGTTCGACGGCCATCACGACCGGCCGGTGACGCCCTGGGCGAAGCATCCGGCGAGCGAGGTTCCGGAAGGCCACTACACGGTGCCGCTCGGCAAGGCGGCGGTCGTCCGCGAAGGCAATGAGCTGACCGTCCTCGCTTATGGCACGATGGTCCACGTCGCGCTCGCGGCCGTTCAGGAGCAGGGCATCGACGCCGAAGTGATCGATCTCCGCACCTTGGTCCCGCTCGACATTGAGACGATCGAGAAATCGGTCGAGAAGACCGGCCGCTGCCTCATCGCGCAGGAAGCTCCGCGCACGTCCGGCTTCGCGGCCGAGCTCAGCGCACTCGTCCAGGAGCGCTGCTTCTATCATCTCGAAGCGCCGGTCGAGCGCGTGACGGGTTGGGACACGCCCTATCCGCACGCCTACGAATGGGCTTATTTCCCTGGTCCGAAGCGCATGAAGACCGCGCTTGAGAAAGTGATGGCCGACTGATGGCGAAATATGAGTTCAAGCTGCCGGACATCGGCGAAGGCATTGCCGAGGCGGAAATCGTGGCCTGGCATGTCAAGGTCGGCGACACGATCGCGGAAGACCAGCAAATCGCCGACATGATGACCGACAAGGCGACGGTGGAGATGGAATCTCCCGTGGCGGGCAAGGTGGTCCAGCTTGCGGGCGAAGTCGGCGACCAGATCCCGATCGGCTCCGTGCTCGCGGTAATCGAAACAGAGGGGGACGCACCGTCCGAAGCCGTCCCCGCGCCTGCCGCGGAAGAAGTACCAATCGCCGACGGCGCGGCAGAACCGACCCCCGCGCAGGCGGAAGAGCTGCCGACGACCGCGGTCGAAGCACCGAAGGAAGCTCCGCGTGCTCCCGAGCCACGGGTCGAACCGGAGGTCGCCAAGAAGGAAAGCGGCGGGGCACATGTCCTCGCCTCGCCCGCCGTACGCGCCCGCGCTCGCGATCTCGGAATCGACCTCGGTCAGGTAAAGATAACCAGCGACCGCGTCCGCCACTCCGATCTCGACGCCTACCTGCTTTACAACGGCGGCAGCGTTTCAAGTCGCGGCAGTGGAGCGTCGCGACAGGACGAGACGATCAAGATCGTCGGCCTGCGCCGCAAGATCGCCGAGAACATGGCGGAGGCGAACCGCCGCATTCAGCACTTCACCTTGGTCGAGGAGTTCGACGTCACCGCTCTCGAAGAAGCTCGGCAGATGATGAACCGCGACCGCGGCGACAATCCGAAGCTGACGCTCCTCCCTTTCCTCATCACCGCAATGTCCAGGGCGCTTGCCGACTGGCCGATGCTCAACGCGACCTTCGACGACGAAGCGATGGTCGTGACCCGCCATGGACCTGTTCACATGGGCATGGCGACGCAGACGGCGAACGGGCTGATGGTCGCCACCATCCGCGACGCCCAGTCCAAGTCGATCTGGCAGCTAGCCTCGGAAATTGGCCGACTGTCCGAAGCCGCGCGAACCGGCAAGGCTACGCGCGAGGAACTGAGCGGCGCGACCTTCACGATCTCCAGCCTCGGTCCGATGGGCGGCATCACCTCGACGCCGGTCGTCAATCCGCCCCAGGTGGCGATCGTCGCGGTCAACAAGATCGAAGACAAACTCGTCCCGATCGACGGCGAGATCGAGATCCGCAAACGGATGAACCTCTCGCTCAGCTGCGATCATCGGGTCGTCGACGGCTGGGACGCCGCCAGCTTCATGCAGGGGTTGAAGCAGCTGATCGAAAATCCACTCAGGTTGCTTAGCTGATTCTACTGCCCTTCAGCTTCGCATCGACGCTGATCGGTCCCGGTCCCGCGAACACGAAGTAGAGGAAGACGAAGCAGTACAGGATCGCTGCGTCGCCCATGTTGTTCACCGGAAAGAAGTCCTGCGGCGCGTGAACGAGGAAATAAGCGACGGCCATCGTGCCCGATGCGAGAAAGGCCGCCGAGCGGGTGAATAAGCCGAGCGCGATCAGCGCACCGCAAACGAGCTCGATGATTCCAGCGTAGGCGGGAGGCCCGGCGAAGGTCCAGCCGAACCCAGCCATTTTGCCGGCGGGAAAGGACAGGAACTTCTGCAGTCCGTGCTCAAGGAACAACAGGCCCGTCATGATGCGCAGGATGCTGAGCATGACTGGCGAGTAAGTGCTGACGCGATCGCTGTTCACTTGGGTATGCTCCTTGCAGTTCAGTCTTACGATTAGCCCCGGACGTCCGGAGGCGAAACGCCCGGGGCTCTCGATTGGGGCAACGGCCGGGAGGGGGGAGCGATTTCGGCCGAGTCCCAGAAGGCTAGGCTGCGAGGCGAAGAGTCTCGCCGAGGGCCGAGTTCACGGAAAGCTCGCGCTGCTCGGGACTGATCGCAAGGCCGTCGGCCGCGACGAACTCGGGCTCGATGCCCATGAAGTTGAAGACGCCGCGAAGATAGCTCTCGAGATGCTCGAGCGGTGCGGCAGGCGAGCCTTCGCCATAGAATCCGCCCCGCGTAAGCGCGATGATCACTCGGCGCCCGCCGGCAAGGCCCTCGGGGCCGTTCGCAGTGTAGTGAAAAGTCTTCCCGGCGACCATGATCCGGTCGATCCAGGCCTTGAGCTGGCTCGGGAGAGTGAAATTGTACATCGGCGCTCCGATGACGATCGTGTCTGCCGCGAGGAACTCGTCGAGGACCGACGTATCTGAAAAGGCGTCGAGCGTGAGATGGGCAAGCGGCTCGGCGGCGAGGTCGCGGTGGACGACGACTTCGCCCCACTGCGCGGACTTCAGCTGGTCCACAATCTTGGCGCTGATGGCGCGGCTGGCGCTCTTCTCGCCATTGATACTGCTGTCGAGATGAAGGATGGTCACTATTGCCTCCTAAGTATGGATTTGTTACCGAGGCACCCTAAATAACCTTCAGCCAATCGCTCGCAAGAACGCACTTTTTTGTGAGATGAGAACAAATTTGTGCGGTGGGAACATAGAGGTGACCGACCATGAAAGACCCGACCAACCCCGTCTGCCGGACCATCAGCACACTCTTGTCTCGCATCGGCGACAAGTGGACGGTGCTTGTCGTTCAAACGCTCGGCGAGGGCCCGAAGCGCTTCAACGAACTTCGCCGCGAGATCCCGAGCGTATCGCAGCGCATGTTGACGCTCACCCTGCGCAATCTGGAGCGTGACGGGCTGGTCAACCGCACCGTGACTCCGACGATTCCGCCGCGCGTGGACTATGAACTCACTGCTCTCGGGCAGTCACTACAGCGTCCGATCTGCGGGCTGGCGACCTGGGCGACCGAAAATGTCGGCGTCATCCACGAGGCACAGGCACGCTACGATGCCGTGCAGGACGAGGCGCGCGCCGCCTAGCTTTCGCGGCTCCACGTTGGTCGGCGCTTCTCTAGGAATGCGCTCATCCCCTCCTCTGCGTCGGCCGCCAAAATGTTCTCGACCATCACCCGAGACGTCTGCTCGTACGCTTCTGCGAGACTCAATCCGGCCTGCCTGGCAACGGCTTCCTTCCCAAGCTTGATCGCGACGGGCGACTTGGAAGCGATGACCGCGGCCAACTCATCGACGGTGCGTCTCAACGCGTCGGCATGAACCACACGATTGACGAGGCCGAACTCCAGGGCCGTCGCTGCATCGATCATCTCGCCCGTCAGAAGCATCTCCATCGCCCGTTTCCGGCCAACCACCCGCGTCAGGGCTACTGCCGGCGTCGAGCAGAACAGGCCGACATCGATGCCGTTGACGCCGAACCTCGCCTGATCCGACGCAATTAAGAGATCGCAGGACGCGACGAGCTGGCATCCGGCGGCTGTTGCCAGCCCATTGACCTCGGCAATGACCGGTTTCGGATGATTGACGATCGTCTGGATGAGCCGCGAGCAGCGCGCGAACAGCTGCTCGAAATAGCTCCTCCCGCCATCATGATCGGACCGATGTGAATTCATCTCTTTGAGATCGTGACCGGTTGAGAACAACTTGCCGACAGCAGCGATTACGATGACTCGGACGCTCGCATCCTCTCTCGCCCCGTCAATCTCGGCCAGAAGCGCTTCCATCACGGCTACTGAGAGAACGTTAGCGGGCGGATTCTGCAGCGTAAGGCGAAGGACGGCGCCCTGGCGTTCCACTCCGACCAACTTCGCTCTCCTCTCGAAAATCAGAGAGTGGCTAGCATGCGCCCACGTCTATGTCCGCTTCACTTCGTTGCAAGGACCTCGCGGCCGTTGAGACTTTGTGGCGGGCGAGCGTCATTCGGATAATGCGCCGCGAAGGTCGCAATCTCAGACTTCGATAAGGTCGAAGGCGTCTTCAGCACGAACCAGCGTACGCCTTCCGTACATGGCGGGGTCGTCAACGACCCGGTGTAGGTGAAATAACTATGATCGGCTGGCAGCAGTCCCGCAGGATCGATCCGCACGCCGGCGAAATCCGCTTGATGCTCCTTCTGTTTAGGCAGGTGGGACCAGAGACTCTGGACCGTCGCATTCGCTTTGCCAGTATTCAGAAGGACGGCAACCACGGCCAGCTTACCCGCGGAATTGCGATGCACGAGATGGGCGACCATTTCTGAGGCCTTCCCGTCTATCCGCTCTTCGCTGGGATGGTGGAAGTGGAACTGGACCAGTTCGTACGACTTGCCGCCCACGCGGATCGAGCTTCCTGGATCGACATTCACCTGAATGCTGTGGCCGTTATCGATGATGTGGAGCGGCGTCGGCCGATAATGAAACGACAGCGCCGGCAGTCCCTCCCTGTGAACCTCGCGCAAACGGATATCGATCGGCGATTGGCTCTTGCCGGTCCCGCACGCTACGTTCGCGGCATCAAGCTCCGCCCAATGCGAAGGGCCACCCTCACCTGAATAGGACCAGTGATGCGGCTGCTCACCCGCTGACAAGGAGGTTGCGGTCGCGAAGAGGCATACCGAGGCGATTGCTACCCGCTGCATAGTGCGCACTCGTACTCGCTGACTTGACGTTTCCTATCCGGAAGACTCCGCAGGTCTTGAGTTCGACACTCGGTCGCTTTCCGCATGCCTTCCGGTCCGCTAGTCCGCCGCAATGCTGAAGCCTGCCACGACCGACATAGAAGCACTGAAGATCCTCGACGAGCGGCTCCGGTGGCTGTCCGCCTGGACGATCCATCATGCCAACCACATTCGCGAGAGCGCCGACGGACTGAAGGTCGGCGGTCACCAGGCGAGCTGCGCCTCGATGACCAGCATCATGGCCGCGCTCTATTTCCATGCACTCGGACCGAACGACCGGGTGGCGGTGAAGCCGCACGCTGGCCCCGTGCTGCATGCAATCCACTATCTGCTGGGCACGCAAAGCCGCGAGGCGCTGGAGAACTTTCGCGCGCTCGGCGGCGCTCAAAGCTATCCAAGCCGCACCAAGGACAGAATTCCGGTGGACTTCTCGACGGGGTCCGTCGGCCTCGGTGTCGCGATCACTGCCTTCTCCTCCCTGATCCAGGATTACCTCACCACGCACGGCATGATGGACGAAGCAGACCGCGGCCGGTTCGTCGCTCTCATTGGGGATGCGGAGCTCGACGAAGGGAATATCTATGAGGCACTCATTGAAGGGGCGAAGCACGACGTCCGCAATCTCTGGTGGATCATCGACTACAACCGCCAGAGCCTCGACGCGACGAGCGCCGACCGCATGTTCGAGAGGTTCGACGAGATCTTCCGCAGCTGCGGCTGGCGCGTCGTCGAGCTGCGTTACGGCAAGAAGCTCCAGGCGGCTCTGGACGCCAACCCCAAGCTGAAATCCTGGTTCGAGACATTGCCGAACGCAGAGCTTTCCGCGCTCCACTACCAAGGTGGAGCGGCCCTGCGAAAGCGGATCGAAAGCGATCTCGGCAAGAGCGCCGCCGCCTTCCTCAAAGCGCATGACGATGCCGCGCTCGCTTCGTTGTTCAGCGATCTCGGCGGACATTGCATGGAATCGCTTGTCGAGGCCTTCGACGCAACGCAGGACGACGTCCCGACCCTCTTCATCGCTTGGACGATCAAGGGATATGGACTCCCGTTTGCAGGGCACAAAGACAACCACGCCGGGCTCATGAACCCAACGCAAATGGCAGCGTGGCGCGAGACCATGGGCGTTGCCAAAGGCCGCGAGTGGGATCGGCTCGAAAGCGTGGGCGACAATTCGCGGCCCAGCGTCGAAGCACTCATCGGCAAGAGCCGTATTGCCCGAGAAAAGCGGGACCGCGCCTTCGGCCAGATCGAAGTTCCGGCACTGTCCGTCCCCTCAGGCGGAGAGCAGAGCACGCAGGCCGCGTTCGGCCGCATCCTGCTGCAGATCGCGAAGGCGGGCGGCAGCCTGGCCGATCGGTGCGTCACAACCTCCCCTGATGTGACCGTCTCGACCAACCTTGGCGCGTGGGTAAACCAACGGGGCCTTTTCAGACGTGACGCCGTCGCGGACGTTTTTGCTGATCAAAAGATTGCATCAGCGCAAAAGTGGTCGGCGGCCAATCAAGGGCAGCATATCGAACTGGGCATCGCCGAGAACAACCTATTCCTGATGCTTGCGGCCGCGGGTCTCGCCGGAGACCTGTTCGGCAAGCGTCTGGCGCCGATCGGAACGCTCTACGATCCGTTTATCGCCCGGGGACTCGATGCGCTGAACTACGCTTGCTACCAAGACGCGCGCTTCCTGCTTGTGGCGACACCGAGCGGCATCACGCTCGGACCGGAAGGCGGCGCTCACCAATCGATTAACCCGCCTCTCATTGCGCTCGGTCAGCCCGGCCTGCGGCATTATGAGCCTGCGTTTGCCGACGAGCTGGCAGCAATGATGGAGCTTGCGTTCCGGCTGATCGACGATCCTGACGGGGAGAGCACGTACCTCCGTCTGTCGACGCGAAGCATCCGGCAGGTCGAGCGCGAAGACGAAACATGGCGCGAGGGTGCACTGCGGGGTGCTTACTGGCTCCGCGAGCCCAAGCACGGTTCGGAGGCGGCAATCGTCGCGATGGGTGCAGTCATGCCGGAAGCGCTCGCGGCCTGGGAGGAGTTGCGCGACGACGTCCCGGGGCTCGGCCTCCTGGCGGTCACCTCGCCCGATTTGCTCCATCGCGGCTGGACCGCTGCTCAGGCGAAGCGGTGGAGCTGCAAGCGGGAGCCGAGCCATATCGAGCATTTATTGTCGCATCTCAGTCGTGACGCCGGGCTCGTGACCATCGCCGACGCAGCGCCGGCTTCGCTTTCCTGGATCGGCGGAGTTCTGGGCCAGCGTGTCGCCCCTCTAGGTGTCGAACGCTTCGGCCAGACCGGCAGCCTGCCAGAACTCTACGCCGCCTACAGGCTCGATGGAGCAGCGATAACGGAAGCTGCGGCGGAGATTTTGCTCCAAATCGGATGAATGATCGACGGCTTGGAAAGGTCGGCAGCTACAACGTGCGCTCCTCATCCGGGGGCCGAAATTGTCACTTACCAGCCGAAAATCGTCGCTCGATATGCGAGCGATCCTGATCCAGGGCGACAGCGTCCGCATGACCTGGGGCCTGGACGATCTACCCAACAAGGAATGCAAGCCGCTGCGCCGCGGAGGTGAGCCGCGGCCGGCACCTTCGCCCGCGACCGAAGATGCGCTCTCCCTCCGGCTGGGGGAGGAGCTGGACTTCGTGCGCCGGATGCTCGACGCCCTGGGCGACGAATTGTCGTCGGATCCGATCCTGATGCGGCGACATGCCGTTGCTCTGCAGTCGCTCGACAAGGTCGGTCAGATCCTCGGGCATGTCCGGAATGTCATTCGATCGAGCGAGCCGCTCTCGGCCGTCGCGGAGATCGGAATGAGCGATCTCAGGGCGCGCCTGATCAGAGACGGCACACTGTAACCCAATCGAAGGGCACCGCTTGGCAAGACACCGCCCGCTTCGTAGATGCAGCGGCATGGCCGGGCGTTACTTCGATGAATGGCAGGTCGGCGACCGCGTTGAGCATCCGATCACGCGAACGGTCACCGAGACTGACAATGTCCTGATCTCCACCCTCACTCACAATCCGCAGCCGATGCACGTCGATCATGAGGCGGCCGCAAAGTCGGAGTTCGGCAAGCCGCTTGTGAATTCGGTCTTCACCTTTGGGCTGATGGTTGGAGTGAGCGTCAACGACACTACTTTGGGCACGCTCGTCGCGAACCTCGGTTACGACAAGCTCGTCTTTCCGAAGCCGGTTTTCGTCGGCGACACACTCCGTTCCGAGAGCGAATGCATCGCCGTCCGAGAAAGCAACTCGCGGCCAAATGCAGGCATCGTCACCTGGGCGCATCGCAGCTTCAACCAGCGCGGCGAGCTCGTTTGTGAGTGCACTCGTTCCGCGCTTCTGCTGAAGGCACCGCAATGAGCGAGCCGCGCAGCTGGCTGTTCGTGCCGGCGGACAGCGACAAGAAGATCGCGAAGGCCATCGCCAGTGAAGCCGACGCGGTGATCTTCGACCTCGAGGACAGCGTCGCCACTCAGCAGAAAACCGCGGCCCGGCAAGTACTCAAAGGCCTCGGCAAGCGCTCGGGCGGTCCCGAATGGTGGGTGCGCATCAATCCGCTGCGTACCGACGAACACCGCCTGGACCTGGAAATGCTCGGCATTGCGGACATCCATGGTGTGGTCCTGCCCAAGGCTGAAAGTGGAGCGGACATCGCCGAGCTGGCCCATCGAACCGGCAACATCCCGATTCACGCCATCGTCACCGAAACCCCGGCGAGCCTGTTCGGGATGCTGAGCTATCGCGACCCCAAGTCGTCGCTTGCGGCAATGAGCTGGGGCGCGGAGGACCTGTCGGCCGCGCTTGGTGCGTCATCCAAATTTGATGCCGATGGCAACCTCAGTTTCACCTACAAGCTCGCTCGCTCGCTTTGCCTGGCGGGTGCCGTGGCAGCCGGAGTCCAGCCAGTCGACGGAGTCTTCGCCGACTTCCGCGATGAAGAAGGCCTTCGCACCGAGGCCGAAGTCGCCGCCCGCGAAGGCTTCACCGGGAAGCTCGCGATCCACCCGGCTCAGGTCGCCGTGATCAATGCCGCCTTCACCCCATCAGCGGGCGAGGTGGAGCATGCGCGCGCTATAGTCGATGCGTTCGACGCCGAACCCGCTGCCGGCGTCCTGTCCGTAGGAGGCCGGATGGTCGACCGGCCGCATCTTGTGCAGGCAAGAAGGGTCCTCGACCGCGCGAAATAAGGAGGCCGACATGGCGACAACTGCCGAACCCACTACCACTTCGGAACACACTCATGGTCCGACGACGGCGAAGGGATGGGGCACGGATGCGCCTGATCAGCCGCTGCGCCCGATGGAATTCGAAAGGCGCGCCCTTCGTCCGAACGATGTCGCCATCAAGATCACCTACGCCGGCATCTGCCATTCGGACCTGCACACGGCGCGGAACGACTGGGGCGGCACCCGCTACCCGGTGATCCCGGGCCACGAGATCGTCGGCAAGGTTACTGCAATCGGCGAAGAGGTGACGCGCCACCGCGTCGGCGACACGGTCGCGGTCGGGTGCATGGTCGACAGCTGCATGGAGTGCGATCAGTGCCTGGAAGGCTGGGAAGTCTTCTGCCGCAAGGGCTGCGTCCAGACTTACAACAGCGCCGATTATCACGACGGCACGATCAGCAAAGGCGGATATACTGACCATATCGTCGTGCGCGACCATTTCTGCTGCCGGGTTCCCGAAGGGATGGACGAAAGCCGCGTCGCGCCTCTGCTCTGCGCCGGCATCACGACCTATTCGCCGCTGCGCCAATATGGCGTCGGTCCGAATACCAAGATGGCCGTCGTTGGCCTTGGCGGGCTCGGCCACATGGGCGTGAAGCTTGGCGCTGCGCTGGGCGCTCATGTAACAATGATCACGACGACCCCAAGCAAAGGCCAGGACGCGCGCGAGCTTGGTGCGCACGACGTGATCATCTCGACGGATCCCGAGCAGATGAAGGCCGCGGCGACGCGCTTCGACTTCATTCTCAACACGATTCCCGTCAGCCACGAGATCGACGGTTATCTCCAGCTTCTCGGCCGATCCGGACGCATGGTGATCGTCGGCGCCCTGACGCCAATGCCGGGCTTCCTCGGCTTCAACATCATCTGGTGGAACCGGGCGGTCGGCGGCTCTGCGATCGGCGGCATCCCCGAGACGCAGGAGATGCTGGACTTCTGCGCGACGAAGGACATCTATCCCGACGTCGAGTTCATCGAGATGAGCCAGGTGAATGAGGCCTATGAACGCCTGCTCAAGAACGACGTTCGCTATCGCTTCGTGATCGACATGAGCCGAGGCCTATGAGCGAAACCGTCCACCCCGTTCCGGAAGACTTCAACGGCCGGATCCAACCGGCCGAACTGGACGCGCTGTACGAGCTGGCCGACTCCGATCCAGACAGGTTCTGGTTGGAGCAGGCGAAGCGCCTCGACTGGCAGCAATTCCCGGAACGGATGGGCGATTGGTCGTTTCGCGAAGACGACTTCCACATCACCTGGTACGCGGACGGAAAGCTCAACCTGTCCGTAAATTGCCTCGACCGGCACCTCGAAGAGCACGGTGACCGCACTGCGATCATCTTCGAGGCGGATGAGCCCGGCGAGGGGCGCTCACTAACCTATCGCGAGCTGTACGAGGAGACGTGCCGCTTTGCGAACCTGCTAAAGCAGCGGGGAATCCGGCGCGGCCATCGCGTCATGATCTACATGCCGATGATCCCGGAAGCAGCCGCCGCCATGCTGGCCTGCGCGCGGATCGGGGCAATCCACTCGGTCATATTCGGCGGCTTCTCCCCCGAGAGCGTTGCCGGACGTATCGCCGATTGCGACGCTTGCGCCGTCATTACCGCCGATGAGGGCGTCCGTGGCGGCAAGATCATTCCGCTGAAACGCAACGTCGACGCGGCGCTTCAGCATCGCGACGTCGAGCACGTGATCGTCGTCACGCGCACCGGTGCCGACGTACCGATGAAGGAAGGGCGCGACGTCAGCTACTCGGCCGTTCGCGACAGCCTTCCGACGGAATGCGAGCCGGAAGTAATGGATGCGGAGGACCCGCTCTTCATTCTCTACACGTCGGGCTCGACCGGAAAGCCGAAGGGCGTGGTCCATACGACCGGCGGCTATTCGGTCTGGGCAGCAACGACGTTCGACTGGATTTTCGACTATCGCGAAAACGATATCTTCTGGTGCACCGCCGACGTCGGCTGGATCACCGGCCACAGCTATGTCGTCTACGGCCCGCTAATGAACCGCGCGACGAGCGTCATGTTCGACGGCGTCCCGAACTATCCGGACTTCGGCCGCTTCTGGGAGACGGTGGACCGGCTGGGCGTCACGATCTTCTACACGGCCCCGACCGCGATCCGCGCGCTCATGCGTGAGGGCGACGAGCCAGTCAAAAGGCACAGCCGCAAGTCGATCCGCCTCCTTGGGACAGTCGGCGAGCCGATCAATCCCGAAGCATGGGAATGGTACTGGCGAGTGGTCGGTGACGGCCGTTGCCCGATTATCGATACCTGGTGGCAGACCGAGACGGGCGCTGCCCTGATCTCTCCCTTCCCCGGTGCAACCCCGATGAAGCCGGGCTCCGCGACACGGCCCCTGCCGGGAGTTCGGCCCCTTCTCGTCGATGCAGAAGGCAAGGAATTGCACGGTGCAACGAGCGGGAACCTGTGCATCTCCGCATCCTGGCCTGGTCAGATGCGCACCGTATGGGGCGACCACCGCCGCTTCTTCGAGACCTATTTCACCGCCTATCCTGGGCTCTATTTCACCGGTGACGGATGCCGCCGCGACGATGACGGTTATTACTGGATCACCGGCCGCGTCGATGACGTGATCAACGTTTCCGGTCATCGCGTGGGGACTGCCGAGGTCGAGAGCGCGCTGGTTGCGCATCATCTGGTTGCCGAGGCTGCTGTTGTCGCCTTCCCGCACGAGATCAAAGGCCAGGCAATCCACGCTTACGTGACCCTCAACGCGGGCGAAGAAGGAAGCGACGAGCTCCGCGCCAAGCTCATTCAGGAAGTTCGCCGCGAAATTGGTGCACTTGCCGCTCCCGAGCGCATCCAGTTCGCGCCCGCGCTTCCCAAGACCCGCTCCGGCAAGATCATGCGCCGAATCCTTCGGAAGATCGCAGAAGGCGAAACGAGCGGGTTCGGAGACACATCGACACTCGCCGATCCGACGGTGGTGGACTCGCTGCTCGCCGGAGCGCGCGGGTTCCAGAAAGCGCCGGCCTGACGCTTTGCGCCGGCATGCATAGCCGCTAACCCTCAGCCGCAGGGGGAACGGCAATGGCAACTGTCGCGTCGGCGGAAAATCAGAGAAACTGGTCGATGAAGCGCGTCGTGGCGGCGTCATCCGCCGGGACGGCCTTCGAGTGGTACGACTTCTTCATCTTCGGCAGCCTGGCGACCACCATCCAGAAAGTATTCTTCGCCGGGCTTGATCCGAACGCCGGCCTGATTGCCGCCCTCGGCCTTTTTGCTGCCGGCTTCGCCTTCCGGCCGTTGGGAGCGATCATCTTCGGAGTCATTGGCGACCGGCTTGGCCGCAAGGGCGCGTTCCTTGCCACGGTCAGCCTGATGGGCGCCTCCACCTTCCTAATCGGCGTGCTCCCGACTTATGCGACAGCGGGCATTGTCTCTCCGATCCTCCTGATCCTCCTGCGTATCGTCCAAGGTATTGCTCTGGGCGGCGAATATGGCGGGGCCGCGATCTACGTCGCGGAGCACGCGGACGACGACAAGCGCGGGGCGACCACCGGCTGGATCCAGATCACGGCGTCGCTCGGGCTGATCGCCGGGCTGCTCGTCATCCTCGCGACGCGCACCGCGACCGGCGAGGAGCAGTTCGTCGCGTGGGGCTGGCGAGTGCCCTTCATCGTGTCGGTTGCCCTGCTGGCCATCTCCGTCTGGCTTCGATTCAAACTTTCGGAAAGTCCGGCTTTCGCCAAGCTCAAGGAGGAAGGGAACGTCTGCAAGGCGCCGCTCCGCGAGGCGTTCGGCGAGTGGGACAACCTGAAGCGCGTGCTGATCGTCTTCTTCGGACTCATGTGCGCGCAGGGTGCAGTCTGGTACCTCAGCTTCTTCTACATCCAGGTCTTCCTGACTAAGTCGCTCGGCGTCCCCGATGCCACCAAGGACGCGCTGGTGCTCGCGATGACGGTGGCTAGCGCGCCGCTCTACGTTTTCTTCGGTTGGCTGTCCGACAGAGTCGGTCGAAAGCCGGTGATGATCGGCGGAATGCTGCTGGCGCTGGTCGCTTACTTCCCTGCGTTTCACGCCATCGCCGACGCGGCGAATCCTGCGCTCGTCGAAGCGCATAATCGTCAGCCAGTGATCATTTACACGAATCCGGCGACGTGCTCCGTCCAATTTGATCCTGTTGGAACGCGTCAGTTCACGAGCGCATGCGACATTGCGAAGAGCCTCCTGGCCGGAACTGGCATCTCCTATCGCAATGCAACTTCCCCGGACGGTAGAACGATCGTGTCGGTGGGAACGCAGAGGATCGAGGTCACCGATGGAATCGCGCTGAGCGGCCCGCAACTCAAATCGCTCAAGGAAGATGTGGGCGCTGAGCTGAAAGCTGCACTCTCGGCGGAAGGGTATCCCGCAAAGGCCGATCCGGCAGCGATGGACCTGCCCATGATCTTCTTCTGGCTTATGGTGTTCGCCGTGGCCGCGACTGCACTATACGGCCCGCAGGCGGCCGCGTTGGTCGAGATGTTCCCGACGCGTGTCCGCTACACGGCGATGTCGCTGCCCTATCA
>Ga0070670_100000438_pt1 | contig 33972 bp, 33 predicted proteins | sample KBSS63metaG_FD_64665 | JGI IMG/M metagenome (GOLD analysis project Ga0070670, IMG submission 64665) | Switchgrass rhizosphere microbial communities from Kellogg Biological Station, Michigan, USA - KBS S6-3 metaG | ecosystem: Host-associated > Plants > Roots > Rhizosphere > Soil ... | reverse complement strand
TGCATCGTGCAGCGGTTATCCCAGACAACGATGTCGTTCTCGCGCCAGTTGTGACGATAGACAAATTCGGGCCGCGTCGCGTGACGGCAGAGATAATCGATCAATGGACGGCTTTCTTCCGCCGTCATGTTGTCGAAACGCCCGACCTTTTCGCCGATGTAGAGCGCCTTGCGCCCGGTTTCCGGATGCACGCGCACCACCGGCTGGGCCACCGGCGGATTGAGACGCTTCTGCTCAACGGCGCGTGTTACGCCTGTATTGTCGTTCGCGATCTTGCGCGTGCCGGACAGATGTATGCCATGCAAACCATCGAGCAGCTTTTTCATGCCGTCGGATAAAGCGTCGTACGCCACGTACATATTTGCGAACAACGTGTCACCGCCGACCGGCGGCGCATTGACACAACGCAGCAGTGACCCGAGAGACGGCACGAGCGTGAACGACATATCGGAATGCCATTGGCGGCCTGTATATTTTGAATCGGACGGCGAGCCATCGGGTTTGGGCTCGTTCGTCACCATCAGCAGTTCCGGATATTGCGGATGACGGTCCCGCGGCAGCGCGTCATGCTTGTCGAGTTCGCCGAAGCGGCGGCTGAAGTCGATGTGCTGCTCGCGCGTTATTCGCTGATTGCGAAACAGGAGAATGCCGTGATCGAGAAACGCGCGATAGATCTCGCCGAACTCCTCCTCGGCCATGTTACGAGATACATCGATGTCGCAAACTTCTGCGCCAAGACTGTATGAGAGCGGACGCAGTTTCAGTGCCATAGTCGTAGTCCTGGTAAGGCTATCAAGTACCGTTTTTCACTGCGCTAACCAGGCTGGACGGTCGAAACGAGTATGGACCCGGTATCTCGAGCCGCGTGAGCGGCACGTGTTGCTGGCAGCCATAAACATCGCGATCCTCGATATCACCGGAGCCAACGGGGCGTTTGATCGTTATCTTGAAGGCGACAGCAGCATCATAAGGCCGGCAGACAAGCACGTCGTCAACGCGAATACGGTACGCCTCGGCGATGCGCGCAGCGCTGATGAGGCCGGACCTTTTGACATGCTCGTATTTTGCGACGTCGTCGAACATGATGTCGAATGTCAGCTCGAAGGGCCCCGCATTCTTACTGCGGATAACCTTGGCGAGCGTTGAGAGCGTGTCTTTGCCCATGACTAACTAATAATTCACTTCCTCGATGCTCATCGGAAAAATCTCGCAAGGATCGGTCAGCGGCATCAAGTGGTAAACAGCGAAGCGATAGGCCGGGCCGACCGGCACGCCGAACGGCGAAAACGGATACGCCATGTTACCGGCGGTGGTGACGATGCCCGGATAGCTTGCATGCTGCAATGTTCCGCGCACAAACATCGCAACTGCAGTCGCCAGTTCCTGCTGCGGAGCAACGACGTCTATCATGAGCCCGACCTCGTGCGAAGTCAGATGGCGATCCGGCTCGAGTGCGCCCATCACCGCGTCGCGTCCGTAAACACGATAATTGAGATGGATGCCGGTCGATGCACTGAAGCGATCCTCGCTGCGGGTCCTTGCTTCCGCAAGTATGGCATCGAGCTGACTGATCATGATCGGGTCGCGAATCCCGACCATCACGATGCTGCGAAAGCCCACGCGTTGCGCGCCTTCGAGCTTGATGCGATACACCGCATCGGGAACGAAACGACTGCCCGTGACTTTGACGCGGCGGTCATCGAACTGCGTAAAGGTGGCATCCGACAGATCGTTAATGCCGCCCGGACCCGGTTGCAGACACGGGTCGCCGCGCTCGTACAGCGAATGGCCGGCAACCGAGACGGTGGTGCAGCGATGATCGGTGTGGCACGGCTCGACTTCGAAGTGATCGTGCCGCACGCGGCCGAGCAGGGGCTCGGCAAGATCGTACGGTATCGCCGACAGACCCGCACATTCGAGAATCTTGCCGCAGTGAAGCGACAAGCCTTTATCGAAGCCGCGCAGGATCGGCAGCGCGGCAAAAATCGCGTCGTCGCACGCGCGGCCGGCGATGATGACGTCGGCGCCTGCGTCGAGCGCTCTGATGAAAGGCTCAGTGCCCATCTGTGCCACGATGGGACCGCACTGATCGATGGTCCCGGGCGTCAGCGCGCCGTCCGGCCCCAGACTTTGCAGCGGTGCCTCCGCCATACGCCGTTTGAGATCGGTCTTGTCGACTTCGGCGCTGATGACGGCCATGCGGAATTTCATGCCGTCTTCCCGGGCAAGCTCATGCACGAGCTCGACGGCCTGCGCCAGCGAGGCGTTGCAGCCGCTCGTCAGCGCTGACCCGATTAACAAAGGAATGCGGCGCGCGCGTGCGGCGCGCAGCATAAATGACAGATCGTGCCGGTAGGTTGCCAGCGGCAAAAAGGGCAGCCCGGTCCCATGATAGTATGGTCCGGTGTCGGTCGTGCCCGCGTCCTGCCCGATGAAATGCGGGTCGGCTGCAAGGCCGCGCTCGAACGCCTTCAAGTTGTAGCCGCTGCCCATCGAGCCGGATGGCGCGAGTCCGACGATCTCCTGCATCATGGCGCTCGCTCGTTAACGTTCACGCCATACCGGCAGTGTCGATGAGCCCGGATGACCGTAATCATGCGGTTCCAATCCTGACTGAAACCAGCGCACGAGCGTGCAGACGTCGTAAACGGGAATACGCAGCAAATCATTGAGTGCGCGTGAATACGGGCCCATGTTGTGGGTTTCGAGCACCAATGCGCCCACTTCCGGATGCTTCTTCAGCAATTTTTCGCCCGCTTCCAGAATATCCTGCTCGGCTTTTTCATAATCCATTTCCATTTCATCGTTCAAAAGCACGCGCGTGAACTCGCGTCCGCCCTCGGTTCCCATGACCGGCGTGTCGAGCGCAGCGCCAACTGCTTTCCAATGGTCGGGGGTGATGCGGTCGCCATGCACTGATAGAACGCCGACCCTCTTACCCGCCGGCAGCAGCCGCTGCACGAGCGGAATTTGCAGCAGCGAAGAGCTTGCGACCGGCACTTTCACATGCGCCGCGAGCTGGTCCTGGAATATGGCGAGAAATCCGCCAGTGGTCGTGATGCCATCCGCCCCTTCGCGTACGAGCGCCGCGGCCGCGTCGAGAAATGCCTGACCCAGACCTTTGCCCTGTTCGTGGATAACGACGCGCGCGGATGCACCGGGCACAACTTTATAGATGACCGGGAAAGGCCAGGTGTGCGCGTTACCCGTGTCGCCGGGCGGGCGCGGCCACTTGGTGTCCAGCATCAGTATGCCAACACGCGCGCCATATACTGTTTTTCCGCCGTACCCTTTTCTGTAATTCAATTACTTCTCCTTGCAGATTCGAAAACATTGCCGCGCGAGTGCTGTGAAGATCTACCGCCGCCTCTCACGTCATGTCACTTTAGTCGATTTTGATATTCGCGGTCTTCACTACCTCGCGCCAGCGCGCCGTGTCCCTGCGGATCATTTCACCGAACTCGCGCGGACCATCAGCGACAATATCGGCGCTCTGCGCCGCAAGCCGCTCGCGCACATCGGGCGAAGCAAGCGCTTTGCGGAACTCGGCGTCGAGCTTCGCGATAATGCGTTCGGGCGTGCCTTTCGGCGCCATCATGCCGATCCACAGCGGCGCATCCATTCCCGAGTATCCGAGCTCCTCGAACGTCGGCACGTTCGGCAGGCTGCCGGTACGTTTGCGCGAGCACACGGCGATCGCTCGTACACGTGCCGTATCGAGCAGCGGCTTCGCAGCAGCAACGCCCGTGAAAATCATCGGCACTGTTCCGCCGGCAATGTCGCCCATCGCGGCACCCGCGCCGCGATACGGGACCGGAAGCAGATTGATATTCGCGCGGATCTTGAAGAGTTCGAGCGTGAGATGAGAAACGCCACCCACGCCCGCGAGTGCGACACCGTATTTGCCGGGATCGGCTTTTGCCATCGTGATCAGATCTTTCACCGATTGCGCTGGAAACGCGGCGTTTGCGAACAGCACCATGGGCGTATCGACAAAGTGGGTGATCGGCACGAGTTCCTTCGTCGGATCATAGGGAAGCTTCGGATAAAGCGCCGGCGCGATCGACACCTGACCGTTGCTCGCAAGAATCAGCGTATATCCGTCGGGCGTCGCACGCGCCACAATTTCGCCCGCGATCAGTCCACCTGCGCCGCCGCGGTTGTCGAGCACAAGCTGTTGCCCGGTCGCCTCCGAGAACTTGATGCCGACTGCGCGGCCCGGCAGATCGAGCGATCCGCCTGCGGGATAGGGCACGAGCATGCGAATCGGCCGGTCTGGAAAGACGGTCTCGGCAGCAGTTGCGAACGTAGGGGCCGCTGCCAGCGCAAGTGCCGCAAGAATGACCTCGATGCGCATTCTCATCTCCGGAACGTGATCAAAGAATCGTCGATTATGCGTACTGCAACAATTTTCACTGCGGCGTGATATTGAGTTGCTTCGCCAAAGCACGGAAGCGATCCATGTCAGTTCGCATCACGTTCGCGAACCCGGCGGCGCTACCGCCTGCGGGCTCGAGCCCGACCTTATCGAGGTCGCTCTTCGCCTGAGCACTGCGCAAGTATTTTTCGAGCGCCGACTGCATGCGATCGATAACGGCCTTCGGCGTGCCGGCCGGTGCCACCAGGCCGTACCAGAATGCGGCATCGAACCCGGCAAGGCCCGCATCGGCGAATAGCGGCACTTTCGGCATCGAAGGCGTCGGACGCGTTACACCGAACGCTTTGAGTCTGCCTGCATTGACGAGCGCGGTCGAAGTGCCCGGGTTGTCGAGAAACAGCGCCACTTGATTCGAGATCAGGTCAGGATAAATCTGCGACGAGCCCTTATATGAGATGTCGACCAGCGCGGTGCCCGTCAACGCCTTGAACTGTTGAGACAGTAGATAACCCAGCGTCGACTGTCCAACATCACCGAAATTAAGTTTGCCTGGATTTGCCTTGAGATGGGCGACGAGCTCGCGCAGATTCTGCGCCGGCAACGCTGGACTGCCGACGAGAACATAAGACGTCACCGCGACCATCGTGATGGGCGTGAAGCTCTTGAGCGGGTCGTACGGCACATCCTTGCGCAACACGACCGCCGCAGGATGCGTGCTGGATGTAGCGATTCCTGTCGTGTATCCGTCCGCCGTGGCCTTGGCGACGATGTCCGCACCGATGACGCCGCCGGCACCCGGCCGGTTATCGACGACTGCAGGCTGCCCGAGATCATCCGCAAGCTTCGCCGCAACCAGACGTCCCACTAAATCGGTGCCGCCGCCCGCCGGAAAAGGAACGATCACGCGCATGGGACGCGCGGGCCACGATTGCGCTTGAACCGTTGAGCCGATAAGTAGCCACGCAACCGCGAGCATTACATTCGCGTGCAGCCCCCTCAAGCTTTACTCCGCTTCACCGCTTTCGGGTAAACGACTTTGTCGCCCTGACTAAACATCCATTCCATCTCGGCACGCGTTAGGTAATCTACTTTTCCGCCGCGCGCGCCGGCCAGCGTCTCGGCAATGATGTTGCGCTTCACTTCCGAGACCAGCACATTAGTACGGTGATAACACTCGGACACCGTGCGCCCGAGCACCGTGAAGCCATGCCGTTTCATGACGATACAGTTGGTGTCCTGAATGAATGTCTTGATAGGCGCGACATCTTCCTCGACATTCAGGTTGGCCGCCAAATAGTGCGCAGGCTTCTGCATCAGGTACGAGAATGTGAGCGAAGTGCTGCGTATTTCGTCGAAGCCTGCGGCGAGAAATGCAATCGTCTCGTCGTGATGCAGATGAATGACGCAGTTGATATCCGGACGTAGGCGCAGAATCTCGCGATTCATCTGGTGACCGACCGTCGTCGCACGATCACCATACAGGATGCAGCCGGTCGGAACATCCGTGATGGTCAAATCGTCAGTCGTCATCTCCTCGAGGGATACCCCCTCGCATTTCACATAGCAGACGCCATCGGAATAATTCGGATGCGGCGCACGAATGACCATGTTACCGAGCGAGCTCTGCACGTAGCCGCGCGCTACCAGCAACCCCGCGTATTTCAGATACGTCTCCGCGAGACTTCCGTCGAGCGTCACATCAGCGTCATGCGCCAGCTCATTGACTCGATATGAAGGGGACTGTGCCATGATGGCTCCGTTGCAATCGCGAGCGGACATCGTGCATCCGGTGCGTGCCCGAAGTTGCAAACGATGAACGCGTAAAACTGATTCTAGCCGATCAGTCGACCTTCGCGCCGGAGCGCTTAACGACATCCGCCCATTTTGCGTACTCTTTGCGGATGAATTCGCCGAACTGCTCAGGAGATCCGCTCGCCGGATCCGAGCCGATCATCGCGAACTTTTCCTTGAGTGACGGCGTAGCAACCACCTTGTTGATCTCCGCGTTCAGGCGGGCAATGATTTCTTTCGGGACACCCGCCGGCGCGACGATCCCCGTCCACGTCGTGGCCTCATAGCCTGGCACGCCGGCTTCAGCAATCGTCGGCAACTCCGGCATCGTGGCTGTTCGCGTAGCGCCGCTCACGGCGAGGCCGCGCACACGACCCGATCTTGCATGCGGCGTAATCGAGTTCATGCTTTCCATCATCAATTGTACCTGGCCGGCAATCAGATCCGTGATGCCAGCCGCGCCACCTTTGTACGGCACGTGTACGATCTTCGTGCCGGTCATGTATTTGAACAGTTCGAAGCCGACATGCCCGGGCGTTCCATTACCGGATGACGCGTTGGAGAGCTTGTCGGGATTTTGCTTTGCATAATCGATCACGTCGCGCACGGACTTGAATGGGGTCGTCGGCGACGCCGCCAGCATCATATGGCCGGTGGTCGTCTGTGCTACCGGCTGTAGATCTTTCTGTACGCTGAAATTGAGGCCGCGCACGATGTTGGGGCTGATCGCCAACGCGCCGATCGGCCCGTAACCGATCGTGTAGCCGTCGGGTACTGCGCGAGCCACGAGTTCCATGCCGATCATCAGTGCGCCGCCGGGACGGTTGTCGACGACGATTTGCTGCTTCAATTGCTGGGCAAGTTCGGCCGCGACAAGCCTCGCCACAGTGTCGGAAGCGCTCCCCGGCGCCTGCGGTACGATCAGCCTGATCGGGCGCACCGGATACTCGGCGGCCGGCACTTCCATATGCGCCAACAGCGCGATGGCGCTTACTGCGAGGATCCTATTTAGCGACATGATCATGCATCCGGCTTCGCGCCCGACAGCTTGACGATGCGCGCGTATTTCTCGATTTCCCGCGCAACGAACGCAGCGAAGTCCGCCGGCGAACTGCCGACCGGCTCGGCGCCCTCGTTGCGCATGAAGGCTTTCGACTCCGCATGCTCGAGCGCTTTCACGACTTCACTGTAAATGCGGTTAACGATGGCGGCCGGTGTACCTGCCGGCGCGAACAGCGCGAACCAGTTGTCGATATCGAAGCCCGGATACGTCGCATCGAGCGTCGGCACATCCGGCAGCACGGATGACTTCCGTTTCGTGGTCACGGCAAGCGCCCGCAGTTTGCCGGAGCGTATGTGCGGCTGTACGCTGATCACGGCAGGAAATCCCATTTCGACTTCACCGGACAGCAGCGACGTCATCAGCGCGCCCGCACCCTTATACGGAATGTGAGTCAGCGAGATGCCCGCCGCCTGAGTGAACATCACCATGCCAAGATGGCTCGTGGTGCCGGTGCCGTTCGAGCCGAAATTAAGTCCGCCCCGCGTTTTCTTCGCTAGTGCGACGAACTCCTTGACGTTATGCGCCGGCACCGACGGATGCACGGTGACCACGAGCGGCGCTGATGCGACCTGTGTGATGGGAATCAAGTCGCGTCGCAAATCGTACGCAAGCTTCGAATACAAGCTGACGTTCACAGCGAGCGATGCGGTCGACATCAACAGCGTGTAGCCATCCGCAGCGCTCTTAGCGACGATCTCTGCGCCCAGGTTTCCGCCGGCACCGGGCCGGTTATCCACCGTCGCCGCCTGACCGAATACCTCATAAAAGCGCTTGCTAAGCAGTCGCGCGAGCAGATCCGTCCCACCGCCGGGACTGAACGGCAGAACGATGCGAATTGGACGCGCCGGGTACTCCTGCGCCGGTGCTGCGCTCCAGGCGAGTGACAAGGCGACAAGTACCGCGCCGCTGACTTTACTGAACTGTTTCATGCATCTCCCGTCACCGGTACAGTCGTCTAATCCGCCGTTGCACCGGACGCCTTCACTACCTTCGCCCACAATGGGATTTCGCGATGAATGAATGATGCGAATTCCGCTGACGAGTTGGATGTTTCGATCTCGAGACCTTCGCGGGCGAGGCGTTCCTGAATCTGCGGATCTGCGAATACTTTGCGCACGATGTCGAAGAGCGCTCTGCTCACGTCTGCGGGCGTGCGTGCCGGCGTCCAGATGCCCCACCAGCCGCCGACATCATAACCGGGGAGACCGGCCTCCTCCGCGCCCGGTATGCCCGGAATGACCGCGGAGCTCTTACTGCTCGTAAGTGAAAGTGCACGCAGTTTGCCTGCGCGGATCTGCGGGAGCGCGACCGGCGGCGTACCGATGATGATAGGAACATCGCCCGCCAGCGTCGCCATCAACTGAGGTGCACCGCCTTTGAATGGAACATGTACGACATCGATTCCTGCGACCACGTTGAACATCGCTCCTGCCATATGGGACGGCGTGCCGGCGCCCGGCGACGAATAGGTCAGCCTGCCGGGCTGCGCCTTTGCCAGCGCGATCAATTCCTTCAGCGTGTTTGCAGGGACCTTGGGATTGACTGCGATGATCGTCGTGAAATTTGCGACCTTGGTGATCGGGGTGAAATCTTTCTCGACATCGAAGGCAAGTTTTTTGTAAAGCGTCACATTTACGGCGTGACTGAAGCTGCCGCCGAGCAACATGGTGTAGCCATCGGCATTCGCGCGCGCCACAAGCTCCGAAGCGATGTTGGCCCCGGCTCCCGGCCGGTTATCGACGATGATTTGCTGGCCGGTGCGACGATTCATGTCCTCCGCCATGCTGCGTGCGATGAAGTCGCCCGATCCACCCGGCGGAAATCCCACGATCAGCCGGATGGGCCGATTGGGGTACGTCGATCCAGCGCCTGTTTGTGCTGAGGCCGATACGGTCGCGAGGCTCACGACGATCGCCGCGGCAAATGCAAACTTTGGAAACAATGACCCCTCCATGCGCGCATTGTGAACTTATTTTTTGCGCAAGCTTCCGCCCGCTGCACGCATCCGTCAAGCGGTGCCGTCGTTTACAATCCGGTCTCCTCACCGTATGTCCGCGCCGGATCGCTCCATTACGCCGCGATCGGGTCGAGTACAAAAAACACAGGAGAAATGAATGGCAACAAACAATAAAGCCGAGATGCTGGCGAAACTGCCCGTGCGGCCAGATGAAGATCCGTTTGTCGTCGCAATCGGCGGCTTTTACCGCCGCTGGTTCAATCTCGTCGATGATCTCCAACCGATACTCGACACGGTCGCAACCTTAAAAGGCACCGAAGATGAAGACTGGGTGCCCGCATGGAGCGCTGTGGCCAAACGCTACGAGAGCGATGCAGAAGCTGCGCTCAAGCGCGGTGACAAAGCGTCTGCACGCAATGCATTCATACAGGCGAAAAGCTATTACAGCATCGCGCGCTTTCCTTCGCCCTATCGTGGCGGCTCGGCGATCTGCCCGCCGACCATGAGCAGGATCAAGGAAGAGTCATACAACAAGTATCTCGAATGCTTTCGTCGCGCCTGCGAATTTCTCGATGCACCACCTGAAACTATCACCATCCGGCGCGACGGTCGTGAAGCCGTCGGCTATCTGCGTCTACCGAAGGGTGCATCAGCATCGCAGCGCGTGCCCGCGGTCCTCGTCATGTGCGGCGGCGACATGTACAAAGAGGACCGCGAGAAATATGCGGAAGGCGCGATGGCGGAAGGCATGGCGGCGCTTGTCGTCGATGCGCCCGGCACCGGTCAAACGACATTCGATCATGCGCCCGAGGCGGTCGTTGCATGGCAGGCGGCGCTCGATGCGCTCGCAGCGCGTGCCGAAATCGATGGCAATCGTCTCGGCGCATTCGGCGTGAGCCGCGGCGGGCTGTGGGTGATGCGCCTGGCCGCGCATGACTCCCGAATCAAGGGATTGATTTCATGCGCGCCCGGAGGCGTCGGCTATTGGGGGACGTCGGAAGAGCGCGCGGAATGGCGCAAGGCTGCGGCTGAACGCGCACGAACGAACTGGTTCGGGCCGCGCGGTACGAAGCCAGCTGCCCGCACAATCACTGAAGAAGAGCAGCGCAAAGAATTTCTGCGCTGGTCTTTGAAGGACAATGGATTGCTCGACAAACTCACAATGCCGATGTACCTCGTGAACGGCAAAGTGGATCACCTGACGCCGATCGGCAATCTGTATCTTGCGCTTGAAAGCGGACCGCCTACGGGGCGCGTAGCGCGGGTTTATCCGGATGACGGGCACATTGCGGCCAAGAACGAGCGCGAGTGGGGACCCGCGGCATGGAAATGGCTGCGCGAACAGCTTTCGAGATGATGCCGTACTAGATGGCGGCTAGAAACTACGTCCGTCGACTTGTTTCTTGTCGAGCGCTGAAATGTCTACGTCCTCGAGACAGCGCACATTGATCGCCGCCGTATCGACACCGGTCCTGTCCTTACCGTAGCCGAAAGGTGCGCAGCCGCACGTCGGGCAAAAATGGTGCTTGATCACGTGCTTGTTGAATGTGTACGTCGCGAGGTTCGTTTCAGGTGTCGTCACGTTGAGTTGCTGCCTTGGCACGAACCACAGCAGGTAACCCTTGCGGCTGCAATGCGAGCAATTGCACTCCATGACCTGCTGCAAGTCGCCTTCGACGGTGTATCGAGTGGCGCCGCAATGGCATGATCCTGAATATTTCATTGCAAACTCTTTCCCGTACCGTCAGCGCTCGGGCGGATCATCGAGCGCTTCACGCCGGTCATAATGATGTAGCAGCAAATAGTCGTTCCAGCCGTGCTCACCTTCGCACACGACCACCGCTGCCTTGCTCAATGCGCCGCTGACAGTGCTGTCTTCCATGACCTGATTCTGCAGCACGCGCCACAACCGCTGGACATCCGATGCCACGAAATCGTAGTTGACGTACGGCACATCATCGAGTCCCTGACTCACTTGCAATTCCGCGTCCGCCATCAGCGCACCGTCCGAAAACAGACGCGTTACAGCAGCGAGATCGAGATGAGGCTCGCGGTGGGGTTGCAACTGCACGACGAGTTTGGGCATGCTGTAATTCACTTGCGGCGCCGGAAACCTGGCACTGCCGTCACCGACATAAATGACATTATGCAACGCAGATCGCCGGGCTGACTGTAGGAGCGAAACTTAATGACTGCCCGCTCGCGCGGCGCAAATCAATGACGAATACAGCTTCATTATCTGTGCCGCGTATGCCGTCGACGGTCTACTTCGGCGGTATTACCGGCAGCAGGACCGATGATTGGCGTTGCGCACCAAAATGCAAAGTGACCTTGCCGCCGAAGATCTCTGGCGGGCGATCGGTCGGATCGTCATGCTCAAACGGGCCGCAGCCGCGCATCGGATTTTTCATATTCGAAAGGGTGGTCGCTTCGCCGGAGTAGACATAGTCTTTGCCACGTACTGTGAGCGTGAGGCGATAGCCTTTGGGCACGACAATACACGTCGGCCAGATCTCCACGTCGAGCTCGTATACCTGGCCAGGCGTGAGCGGCTGGTCTTCGTCGTGCGTATGATACGGACGGTAGGCAAGCGTCAATTTGGGATCGAGCTTACGATGCGAAGCGCGCAGCCATCCCTGCGCAATCGGTGTGTGCGGATCGAGCGCACCCTGGAAGACCACTTCCCTGCCCTTCGGATCGAACACGCTCATGACGGCAAAGATGTCAGCATTCGCTGTCGTCGATGAAACAAACAGTTTGAGCGCCGAAGGCCCGGTGATCTCCAGGTCGTCGTCGAGCGGCGGCATCGAAAACGTCACGCCATCGCCCATTGCTTCGTACGTCAGCGTCTCGTCGCTGCTGACCGGTTTCAGCGACAGGGTCTTCGTTTTCGGATCAAGATAAAAATGCGTCCATTGCGTGCGCGCCAGAGGCCATTCGTTTTCCGCACGCTCGACAAAACGTTCTCCCGGATGGCGCACTTGCAGCAGCACCTTCGGTTGCTTGTCCCAGCCGTTCGCTTCGCCTTTGAGGAAATAATCGAAGAAACGCTTTTGCAGCTTGACGCCGTAATCAGTATAGAACGGCGCCCAGTGCGAGCCGCCGTGCGCCTCGAGCCATTTGTCCTTCGACGCCGCCCGCGTGAAACCTTCGAAGTTGCCGCGCGGATGCAGTCCCTGCCCGCCCCAATTTGCAGCGGACAACAGCGGTACATTGACCTTGCTCAGATCACCGCTGCGCTCCTTGTAATACTCATCGTCGAGCGGACGTGACAGGAACGCGCCCCACATGTCTTCACGGTTCTTCGCGAGCTCTTCTTCACTGAGTGTTTCAGGTCCGCATACGAGTTCACCGGTGACGCGGCTTCTCGCGCCACGCTCGCCAACGCCATGCTGCACCGTCTTGACCTGCATGTCCTGCCAGTTCTTGCGGAAGACACAGATGATGCCGCCGTGCCGCGCGGAATCGCGGTAGTTATCGACCCAGCCTTCCCACACACAAATCGCCGCGAGGTGCGGCGGCTGTGTAGCGGCCGCGCGCCACTGACTGCTCGCGTAATAAGAAATACCGTTGAGCCCCACCTTGCCGCTGCACCACGACTGGGTCGCCGCCCATTCGATGCAATCGTGGAAATCCTTGTTCTCGCGCTTGTTGTTGTGACACAGAAATCCGGGTGAGCGGCCGGCGCCGCGTGAGTCGACACGCACGCACGCGTAACCATCCGGTACCCACTTCTCGGGATCGACCACTTCCCAGCTTTGATACTTGTTCGTGGAGCCGGCGACTGCATCGGGATTTTGCCTGCACATGATGTCCCACGCCGTCTTATAACCTTCCTGGAAAGCGAGGCCCTTGCCATACGGCCCGTAACTTACGAGCGCAGGATAACGGCCCGGCGCGATCGGTCGAAATACATCTGCCCGCAAAACGATCCCGTCGTCCATCTTGATCGGCACGTCCCAATCGATGCGCATGCCGTCGCGGATTTCACTCTTGTACTCACTCATGGATATTGATTCCTTGTATTCCTGGTTTTGCAGATAGGTCAGCCCGGCGTTCGCCGGCTCTTGCGCGTGACCCCAGACAGACTAAGTCTGCGCAACTACGGCCGGATTAACCACATTCGACGTGTCGCACGTGCCGCGCGTCAGATAATCGAGAATATTATTCGCGGCGATAGTGCCCATGCGCGCCATTGCGTCGACGGTCATCGCGGCAACATGCGGCGTGCAGATGGCGTTGTCGAGCGCGAACAGCGGATTCTTTGGATCGACCGGCTCTTGTGCGAAGGTGTCCAGCCCCGCGCCGGCGAGCCGGCCGCTCTTCAGTGCGTCCACCAGCGCCGGTTCGTCGATAAGGCCGCCGCGTGCAGTATTGATCACGAGCGAGGTCGGTTTCATCATGCGCAACTGCTTGTCGCTCAGCATGCCGCGTGTCTTGTGGGTGAGCGGACAGTGCAGACTTAGAATGTCAACGCGGCCGAGCAGCCGCTCGAAGTTTTCCTCGACCTCCGCGCCTTCGGGATCACTAACGCGTGAACGCGAATGAATAATTATTTTCGCGCCAAGCGCGCTTGCCATGCGGGCGGTGCGCCGTCCGATTGCGCCATAGCCGACGATTCCGACCACGCGGCCGCGGAATTCACGGCCCTGATATGAAGGCTTTTCCCACACGCCGGCAGTCATGTTGCGGCTAAGCCGCGGCAGGTCGCGCGCCAGCGCGAGCATCAACGCGATCGCTTCCTCTGCGACTGGATCGGCATTCGCATCGCCGGCATTAATCACGAGTATGCTGCGCTCAGTCGCCGCTGCTATATCCACGCTGTCAGTGCCGGCACCATGCTTGGCGATTATCTTGAGGTCTGGCGCCGCGGCAAACACGCGACGGGTCAGCGGCGGCGAGCCGCGCAGCAGAATCGCATTAAATTTTTTGCTCGCGAGCTTCCCCGCGAGCGTGTCCTCGGTCACGACGCCAGACAGATAATCCACTTCCGCGCCGGCATCACGGAGAATCGTTTTTGCAGAGTCGGAAAGACCGGCGGCGGTAACGAGCACAATGGGTTTGGTCACAGCGGAGTCCACAAGAATGGATGATGCGCGCCCGGTCAATCGACCTTGGCGCCCGAGAGTTTAACGACTTTTGCATACTTGGCCGATTCCGCGCGTATGAACGTGGCGAATTCCGCCGGTGTGCTGCCGACGGGATCGTAGCCCTGCAGTTCAAGCTGCGCTTTCATCTCCGGTGTGCGCACGACTTTCACCAGCGCCTCATGCAGACGTGTCACGATCGGCGATGGTGTTTTCGCGGGCGCCAGCAATCCAAACCATGTAATCGACTCGTAGCCGGGTACGCCGGCCTCACTGATGGTCGGTACATCCGGCAGTTGCGGAGAACGTTTCGCACTCGACACACCGAGCAGACGCAGGCGTCCCGATTTAATGTGCTGCATGACCGGCGGAATCGAATTGAACATCAAATTCACATTGCCGCCGATCAGGTCGGTCACCGCCTGTGGGGCGCCTTTGTAAGGAACATGGGTCAGATTGATATCGGCCATGCTCTTGAACAATTCCATCGCCAGATGATTGGCGGCGCCATTGCCTGCAGACGCGTAATTGAGCTTGCCCGGTTCCGACTTCGCGAGCGTGACCAGCTCTTTGACGGTTTTCGCCGGAACCGACGGATGAGTGATGAGCAGGAACGGTCCGATCGATACAAGACTTATCGGCAGAAAATCCCGCAGCGTGTCGTACGCAACGTGTTTTTGCAGATGCGGCAGGATGGTCAGAGCACCGGGGCTACTGAAAAAGAGCGTATAGCCGTCGGGAATTGCTTTCGCTGCGAGCTCTGCACCGATGAGACCGCCGGCGCCGCCGCGATTATCCATCACCAGCTGCTGGCCGAGCAGATTCGACAAACCCGGCGCGACCATGCGCGCGACGACATCGGGCGTGCCGCCTGCGGGCACGGGAACGATCACGCGAATTGGTTTGTCGGGATAGCCCTGACCCAGCGCCGCTACAGGCGCAATCAGCGCAATCGCAGTCAAACAACAAATTAATTTCACAACGTCTCCACCCTTGGCAAGGCGCAGATGCTACCTGATGCGCCGCTGCAGATCAAAGCTTGCGATGGGCATCGATGCTCACGTTGCAGCCAGACATTTCGAATGTGATCGGGCGCACTGCCGTGAGTTAATCGGCTATGCTGTGCGCAAAATTTTCATCAAGGAGACTCGCATGCCGGCCACAACGATCAGCGCGTATACGCGCGGCGAAGAACTCGCGGGCAAAGTTGCGCTCGTCACGGGGGCTGCGCGCAATATCGGACGCGCGACCGCGCTCGCGCTCGCGGCGGGTGGCGCCGCAGTGGCGCTCAACACTCGAGCGTCGAAGGAAGACGCAGAACAAGTCGTGAATGAGATACGCGGCAGCGGCGGCCAGGCCGAGCTGTGCGTCGCAGACATTGCGAACGAGGACGCGGTCAAAGCAATGGCAGATTCGATATTGAAACGCTTCGGCCGCATCGACATACTGGTGCTCAATGCTTCGGTGCGGAGTGAAAAGCCGTTTCTCGACCTGACCTATGCCGAATGGCGAGTGCCGCTCGCGATAACGCTCGATGGCGCCTTCTACTGTGCACAGGCATGCCTGCCTTCGATGATCGCTAACGGCGGCGGCGCCATCGTGACGCTCGGCGGCATGCAATCGTTGTCGGGCGCCAAACACCGTGTGAACGGCTCAGTGGCCAAACATGGGCTCGTCGGCATGACGCGGGCGCTCGCGCGCGAGTTCGGAGACCGCGGTGTGCGGGCCAATTGCATCGCGCCCGGAACGATGAACACGACGCGCGCACCCGGCCGTGCGCCGCGTCCCGCGCCGACCAACATTCCGCTGGGACGCTACGGTGAAGCCGACGAGATCGCGAGCACGGTGCGTTTTTTGTGCGGACCCGGCGCGAGCTTCATCACCGGACAGACACTGCAGGCGAACGGCGGCCAGATGATGTTCTGACGCGTTCAATACTGTTACACGCAGATTTGGCCAGCGACGCCGGATAGGAACGAGTTCACAGCGTCGGCCGATTCTTTCTTTTATTGAGCATCCTGACAACGACAACATGAAAATCACGCATGCTAACGCCCGCATCATCCGGCTACCGGCCGAAGAGCCGCTCGCCGGCGGTCCCGTTGCGAAAGGCGCGACGCGCGATATCGTCACGCTGACCCTCGGCACCGATGCCGGTATCGAAGGCATCGGCCTTACCTACTATGGCGGCTTCTACGGCGGGCCTATCACCGGCTCGCTCAAATCCATGGTCGAGCAACTCGCGGCTATGACAATAGGCCTCGACCCGCTCCGCATTGAAGCGGTGATTGGAAAGCTCCGAACGCTTAACGGCAATCTGGGCCCCGGCGGCGTGTTTGCACATGCAATAGCGGCCATCGACATCGCGCTGTGGGACATCAAAGGCAAAGCGTGCAATCTGCCGCTCGCCAAAATGGTCGGCGGTCATCGCGAGCGGGTCGTTACCTATGCAAGCGGCGCGTTGATGCGCGGCTACAGCAATGAGCATTGCGCTATTGCGGCGCCCCGGCTCGTCGAAAAGGGCTTTCGCCAGATGAAGATGCAGCTTGCGCTGCCGGGCAACACCAATCCGGAGAGAGAAGTCGAGCGCGCGCGTCTCATTCGCGAAGCGGTCGGGCCGGACATCGATCTCATGTGCGACATCAATCAGTACTGGAGTACGCATCAGGCGATGGATATCGGCCGGCGCATCGAGGATCTGCATCTCTACTGGCTGGAGGACGTAACAGCACACGACGACTTTGCGGGTCTTGCACGCGTAGCGGACGCCTTGTCGACCCCGGTTGCCGGAGGAGAATATACGTTTGGTATCGTCCCGTTCCGGCACATGCTTGAAGCGCGCTCCGTCGACATCGCCATGATCGACCTGATGCGCGCCGGCGGCATCACGCAGTGGCTGAAAATTGCCGGCATGGCCGAAGCGTTCAATGTTCCGGTGGTGAGCCACGTGCTACCTGAGCTGCACGTGCATCTGATTGCCGGTGTACCCAACGGCTTGACCGTCGAGTACATCGCGTGGTCTCTGCCTTTGTGGGAAGAGATTCCGGCGATGGAAAAAGGCGACCTTATAGTCCCCGACAAGCCGGGACTGGGGCTCAGCTTCAACCGTGACGTCATAAACCGTTATGGGGTCGCCTGATATTCAATATCCGACCGCGAAACTATCTTTCAAAGCGCTTATGCGCTAGATTGTTGGCAGCATCGCGCCAGCCACGCTGGCTGTTCACAAAGGGGTCCCGTCATGACGATTCGCTTATTCGCCGCCTTGCTGTTATTCGTTCTGAACACCGCTGTAACGGCTCAAACGCTGGACGGCGTGCTGAAAAAGATTCAGGACTCGAAGACAGTAACTATGGCTTACCGAACCGACGCGCTGCCGTTCTCTTACGAAGACGAGAGCAAACAGCCGGCCGGCTATACGGTCGAGTTGTGTAAACGCATAGCGGCGAGCCTTGAGCGGCAACTGAAGGTCCAGCCGCTGGAAATCAAATGGGTGGCCGCAACGTCGCTCAACCGTCTCGACCTCGTCAGCAAGCGGCAGGCAGATATGGAATGCGGCGCGACGACTGTCACGCTTACGCGCATGGGCCAGGTGGATTTTTCGAGCCACGTGTTCGTCGACACCACCGGCGTGCTCGTGCGTAATGCCGCTGGCGCAAACTCGTTCAGGGAACTCGCTGGCAAGCGCATCGCCGTGGTCGGCAATACGACTAATGAGACCGCGATCAACACTGCGCTCAAGAAGTCGGGACTTTCCGCCACCGTAGTAAGCGTCAAAACGCGCGACGAAGGACTTGCCGCGCTGCAGGCCGGCTCGGTGGATGCATACGCGAGCGATAAGCTGCTATTGGTGGGCACCGGCGCCAAAGTGAAAGATCAATCGAATTACACGCTGCTTGCCGACGATCTTTCCTTTGAGCCATATGCGATCGTCCTGCCTCGCGGTGATGCAGGTTTCCGGCTTGCGGTTAACCGGGCGCTCGCAGACATCTACCGCAGCGACGATATCGTGCAGATCTTCAGAAGTACATTCGGCGCCAACATTGACCCGAGCCCCATGCTGATAATCATGTACGGGCTGGGTGCCTATGCGAATTAGTCTCAGGAAGCAATCGGCGAATTAAATTGCGTGCCGGCGTGCCTGCCGGATGCGCGTGGCGCATAGTCACATCACCGAAAGCCAAACAGCCGCGCCGGCGTATCCCACAATACTTTCTCGCGATCTTTGGCGTCGGGTAACCAGCGCGGCAGGCATGTCGCCGGCGGTCCATAGTCCATGCGCTCATCCATGCGCACGAACGGCCAATCGGAACCCCACACGCAGTTGTCGAGCGTGAAGGCGTCGATCGCTGCGGCGATGAACGAATCGACATCGGTATAAGGATAGCCTTGCAGCGATGAGCGAAAAGGGCCCGACAGTTTGATCACGGCCTGTCCGGATTTACCGAATTCGAGCACTGTCTGATAGCCGGCGCTTTTAACGCCGCGCGCAATGTCCGGCCGCCCGAAGTGATCGAGCATCATCCGCACCCCCGACTTGCGCAGTATCGGTGCAGCATCGATGAGCTCATCTTTCTGAAAGTGAAGCTGCAGAAAGAGACCCAGGTCTTTGAGCCGCGCCAGCAGACGATCGGCCCCCGGCTCGATGAGCGGCTTAAGCCCGTGTCCGATCAGATTCATGCGTATGCCGACGACACCGTTGTCTTTGAGCGCTGCAAGATCGCGCTCGGAGATATCCGCTTTCACCACACCGATGCCTTTGAATCTGCCATTTGAATCGGCAATCGCTTTAAGCATGCAGCGATTGTCATGTGTATAAGGGCCGGCGCCGACAAGCAGTGCATGCGTCATCCCATGCGCGTCGAGCACCGCGCGAAATTTCTGTGGTGTCCCCATCTGGCTCGGGTGCGGTATATACAAAGTGTCCGGTGAAAACGGGTAATCGGTGCCGCAAAAAACATGCGCGTGAGCGTCGACGGCGAAAGTCGAAAGAGTCATCGAGTTAAGCTCCTGAAGAGGAATTTCTTGAATCGGAAGTTTAGGGGGACGCAGTTGCGCCGACAAGCGCCAGTTGCTATCTTGCAGCACAGGCGCTGCGCGGACGGCGCCTTACAATTCGAACGGTATGCGAGGAGAGTTCATGCAACGATTGCCAGGGACCGAATTCGCAATCGCATGTGCGATGGTCGGCGCAGGTATCATCATGACGACGTCATCAGCGCACGGGCAGGAGCGCTATCCAAATCGCCCAATACGGCTGTTGATACCGATGGCCGCGGGCGGCTCCAGCGATATTCTCATGCGCACGCTGTCGCCCAAAATGAGCGACCTGCTTGGCCAGCAAATCGTCATTGACAACCGGCCGGGCGCCAACGGTGTGATTGGCGAAGAGATGGTCGCGCGTGCTGCGCCCGACGGGTACACCTGGCTCGTCACTTCGATAGCGATTGCGATCAATCCGAGTCTATACAAGCCAAGCTACAACGTTCTCACGGATCTAACGCCGGTATCGCAACTCGCTGACGTCGACCTGCTGCTCGGCATCCATCCGTCGGTGCCTGCGAAATCCGTAAGCGAACTGATTGCGTACGCAAAAGCGCAGCCCGGCAAGCTCAACTATGCGTCCTTCGGCATCGGCAGCATCGCGCATATGGCGGGTGAGCTTTTCAAGCAGGCCAGCAATACACAGATTGTGCACATCGCATACAAAGCGACGCCGCAGGCAGTGCAGGAAACCATCGCAGGTCAGACGCAAATGCTGTTCGGCGGGACACCGTATATGCTCCCGCACGCGCGCGCGGGACGGCTGCGCGGTATCGCCGTGAGTTCCATCGTGCGCTCGCCGCTCGCGCCGGACATTCCGACGATCGCGGAGTCAGGGCTGCCCGGCTTCGACGTAACCGCATGGTTTGCGATGTTCGTGACCGCGAAGACGCCGGCGCCGATCATTGCGCGCATGAATTCAGTGCTCGCGGAGGTGCTGCGCAGCGCAGATATCCGCAACATTATCGAGAAACAAGGTTTCCGTCCGCTCGGCGATTCGTCGGCGGAATTCACCAAATTTTTCCGCGTAGAGGTGCAGAAATTCGGTACCCTCGTCAAAAATGCCGGCATCAAGCCGGAGACTTGATTTCGCGGCTACTCAGGCTGAATTCCGGCGGCTTTGATGACCTTTGTCCACTTCGCGATTTCGGCGCGTATCAGCGCTGCAAATTCTTCGGGTGAACTGCTCGGCGTGGGCTCGGCGCCATCATCGATGAATCGCTTACGCAAGGCCGGGTCTTGCATGGCACGCGCAACGCCGGCGTGCAGCTTCACTACGATCTCGCGCGGCGTGCCGGCCGGCGCCAGCAGTCCAAACCAGGTGACCGCTTCGTAGCCGGGCAATCCCGCTTCCGCAATGGTTGGAATATCGGGCGCCGCGCTCGATCGCTTTGAACTGGTCATGCCATACGCGCGTACACGACCGCTTTTGATCAGCGGCAAAGTGCTGAGGATATTCGACGCGGTGACAGGTATATGGCCAGCCACGACATCAACCAGCATCGGGCCTGCGCCCTTGTACGGGACATGAATCATGCGCACGCCCGCCATGTTCAAAAACAGTTCCATCATCAGGTGCGGCATGCTGCCGACGCCTGCGGATCCGTACTGCAATTGGCCCGGCCTCGATTTCGCGAACGCAATAAGCTCTTTCAGGCTTTTCGCCGGCAGCGACGGATGCGAGATGAGTATGTTCGGTACTGTGACCGTCATCGAGACCGGTGCGAAGTCACGCGCGAGATCGTATGAAACTTTTTTCATCAGCGCCGGATTGCTCGTGAGCGACGCGATAGCAGCAAGCAGCGTATAGCCGTCAGGCGCCGCGCGTGCAGCCAGCTCGGCACCGATGTTACCGCTCGCGCCGCCGCGATTGTCGACCACGATCTGCTGACCGAGATACTCGGCAAGTTTGGGTACCACCATGCGCGACGAAAGATCGGTGCCGCCGCCGGGCGTCGACGGCACGATGAGTCTCACGGGATGATCCGGATATTCTGCCGCCGTCGCCTGCATGGCGAGCGCTGCTGCAACGGCTCCCGCCGAGACGGTTATGCAGCGCCATGCCATCATCGCTTTCAAAGCCGATTCATTCGTGGATTCCAGCGTCTCTGATGACCTTGCCCATTTTCGCCATGTCGGATGTGATGCGCGCCGCTAGCTCCTGCGGCGAGCTGGCGACGACCTCGGCGCCTGAACTGAATAAGCGCTGTCTGGATTCACCGGTGTTGAGCACGTTGACGATTTCACGGTTCAGTCGAGAGACCAAAGCGGACGGTGTCCTGGACGGCGCAAACATAACGATCGTCGAAATCCATTCGTAACCGGGCACACCGGAGGACGCAATCGTCGGCAGCCCCGGCGCGAGCGGCGTCGGCTCCGGCGTGGTCACCGCCAGACCTCTCACGCGTCCGGCCTTGAGGTGCGGCATGACCGAACCCGCATTTGGAAACATCACGTGAGTCTGGCCGCCGATGAGACCGTTGAGCGCAGGACCGCCGCCCTTGTACGGGATCTGCACGATGTTGACACCCGCCATCGCCTTGAATAGCTCGGCAGCGAGATGCGGCGATACGCCGAGCGTACCGGCCGCGTAGTTCAATTCGCCGGGTCGCGCTTTTGCGAGCGCTACGAGTTCCGCGACCGATTTAGCCGGCAGCGATGGATGCACCACGAGGATATTAGGCAGACTTACTGCGATCGTAACCGGAGCAAAATCCCGCACCGGATCCCAGGGGACGTTATCGCGCAAAAACGGTAGCAGCCATACATTGGACCCGTACATGAGCAGTGTATAGCCGTCGGGCGTTGCTTTGAGCGCGACTTCGATCGCAATGCTGCCGCGATTCTCGACGATCACCTGCTGACGAAGATTCGCAGTCAACCCTTGCGCAACAATGCGCGCGACGAGATCGTTGCCGCCGCCCGGCTCTGAGGTAACGATGCGTATGACCTTGACGGGATAAGGCTCAGCGGTCGCGTGATTTGCAGCCGACGCCGACAGCGCGAGCGTGATCGCGATGATAAAGCGCGGCATCGCGCTGCGCGTTCGCCGTTACCAGCCCCGCGGTTCGGCAGCGAGGAACGTCATGGCATTCACATGTTCCATCAGCCTGCCGTATTCGACTTCGCCAAGCGCACGCGCCGGCGGACGAGGGACCCCGCACTCGCGGCCCATCGCGCGCATCGCGGCTTTCAGTCCCGCCAGACCGGCGCCTTTAACGAGATGATGCAACGACGCCATATCCTCCTGCGGCTTCCTCGCAGCGACGAACTGCTGACCGGCGCACGCGTCGTAGAGCTTGCGTGCGAGCTTCGGCGCCACGCTCGCGAGCGGCGAAAAGGCTCCGCTGCCGCCGATGACTCCCGCAGACACCATGTAATCGGTGCCGGTCACGAGTTGGAAGCCCGGCCGCTTGCCGCGTCCGAGCGAAACGGCCTCGACCATGAATACCCAGTCCATGCTGGCATCGATCACACCCGCAAGATTTCCCGCGCGGTCGATAAGCTGCAGCACGATCTCCGTTGTCAGCGGCGTGCCCACGTCTTCGACGGGTGGACTGCAGACAAAAAATGGCAGCTTGGTTGCCGTGCCGATCTGCGCGAGGTGCTCCACGACCATTGCGGGTTTTGGATGCCAGAAGTATGGCGGATGGGAAGCAATCGCTGCTGCACCCATCTGCTCTGCGTGGCGTGCGCGCTCTACCGCAATCGCGGTGCCTGCATCACTCACATGCGCAATGACCGGCACGCGGCCTTTCACTTCATTGATTCCGAACTCGATGACTTTGCGCAGCTCAGGATCAGTAAGACTCATGTCCTCGCCTTGCGGCATCGGCAATGCAAGCGCTTCGGCGCCATTGCGGAGGTGGAAGTCGATGACTTTTGCGTACTGATCGTAGTCGATGCTGTGATCGCGCTTGAAAGGCGTGACTGGCGTATGGACGAAACCCGGTTTGAAGTTAGTCATAACTGTCGCTGTGTGGATGATTGATTGATCGTTACCAGCCGATAGGCTCGGTCTGCAGAATATTGAGCTCCTCGAGCTGCTGCCGCAGGAAATCGATGCGCTCTTTGGTGGCAGTCGGCAGTGGCGAGCGCGTCGGGCCGACGGGCCGGCCCATCATGATCATCGCGCCTTTGAGCGACGACGGGTACTGCTCCTTGAACAGGCGCCACAGCCGCGAAATCTTGTATTGGCACTCGCGTGCGGTCGGCCAGTCGTGCGCGACGAGCGATGCGAAAAACTTATTGCAGAGCTTCGGTGCGATGGCGCCGGACGACGAGAATGAGCCACAAGCGCCGAGCGGATAGGAGGCAAGCAGATGCTCCACACCCATGATGATCGCGAAACCGGGCCGCATCGACAGCGCCACACGTGAGATCTCGAGAAATTTCTCGCTGTGGAAGCTGGCATCCTTCATACCGATGTAGTTCGGCAGCCGCTCGATGAGACGCCGTGTAAGCTCGCCGGTGAATTCAACACCTTCACCGTTGCGCCATGGCGAGTTGTAAGTGAGGAGCGGCAGATCCGTCGCGGTGCCGATGCGAACCATCGAATCGAAGATCTCATCCTGCGTCGGCCGGCGGCAATACGGCGAAATAGCGAGAATCATGTCCGCGCCAATTTTTTTTGCATGCCGCGCAATATCGAGCGAATCTTCTTCCGACATCGTACCGGTGAAGATCGAGACCGGCACGCGTCGAGCGACTGTCTTGACGGCGACTTCAGCTCCGAGCTTGCGTTCGGCGATCGTCAAGTTCAGTGATTCCGCCTTGTGGTGAGGCCATGCGATGGCCGGCGCTCCGTTACGCACATGGAAGTCCACCATTTTCTCGAAGCCGGCGGCATCGAAGCTGCCGTCATCTTTAAGCGGCGTCACGGGCGCCTGCATAACACCCTTGAGCGTAATCGACGTTTCAGTTCCTTTAGAAGCTGTATCCATGAGATCTCCTGTTGGCCGGCTATTTTACGGCTAACGCAGTCTTGCCAGATCGTCTGCAACCGGGACACCTGCGGTTTTTGCGAGCAACTGGTAATAGCGCACCGCTAATGCAAGATCCTGCAATGCCGTGCCGACTGATTTAAAAGCAACGAGTCCTGAATCCGGCGCCGTTACCGCACCCGTGACGATCTGCGCGAGACTCGCGCGCTTTGCTTCGGGCAGCGCGCCCGCAGCGACCGCTTGGCGCAAATCGCCGGCTTCTTCAATGGCGTGCCATGAATCGACGACGACGAGCCTGGCGTTGCGAAAAGAGTCGGCGTCCGCCTCCGCGAATTGCGCCCGTGTATTGCCGACTGCGCACAGCAATCTGCATTCGCCGAGCCACGCCCCGCGCAGTATGGGTTCGCTGCCGCGCGCACTGCTCGCTGCGATCACCACCTGGTGACCGCGCGCGGCCTGTTCCGCGGAGGACACCGCTTTGACTTTGATGCCGAGCTTCGCCGACATGTCGCGCGCGTAAGCCTCGCGGTTTTGCACAGTGGGACTGTAGACATCCGCAGATTCGACGTTATAAACGGCGGCAATGCTCTCGAGTTGAGTGTGCGCCTGATTGCCGGACCCGAGGATGCCGACGGAAACCGCACCGTCTATCTTCACCCGACGCGCAATGACGCCGCTGGCCGCGCCCGTGCGCAAGTCCGTAATAATCTGGCCGTCGAGCATTGCCAGCAACTCACCGTCACTCAGCCGATACAGCGTGACGACATAGCGCACACCCGCACCTTGAATGATGTGATAAGCCTTGGTTGCGAAATAACCGGCTGCATGATCCGCGGCGACGAGGACGCGCATGGATCCGCCGTCGAATTCGGTTACGTACTTGGGGGACACCATGGTTTTGCCAGCGGCTTCATGCGTCAGCGCCTGCTCGAGGAGGTCGATTGCCTCGCACATGGTAAGCGCGCTGTTGAGCGCGGAATAGCCGAGCGTTACTGCCATGACACTTCAAATCTCCGTGATGGAAGCGCGCAATCGTCGCGCCCTAGGAAGTTTGTAGACGAGCGCCCGCTGTCGCCCTGGCGGCCGCTGTGTACTAACTCACTTGTGCGGTCGCTCAGGCAGAGACGAGCGGACCCGGTTTCTTCAGATAGACGTTCTTCAAAGTATCCGCAGCACGATAAGCGAGTGCGCCGACGGGGCCCGTCGGATTATAAGCAGAGTTGTGCGGGAACACGCTCGCACCCATGATGAAAAGATTGTGACAGTCCCAGCTCTGCAGGTATTTGTTGACGACGCTGGTCGCCGGTGTAGTGCCCATGATGGTGCCGCCCGTGTTATGCGTGCTCTGATACGGCACCACCGTCCAGGGGTCGGTACGCGCCGAAGCAGGATTCATCGAAGTGGGATTCATCGACTTTGAGAGCTCGTTGATAACCTGCGCCATGTGCCGCGACATCTTGTGCTCGTTTTCCTTGTAGTCGAACGTCATGCGCATGAGCGGCAGCCCGAACGCATTGCGATAAGTGGGATCGAGATCGTAGTAGTTGTAGCGGTTCGCCATGACGCTGCCGCTCGAACCGACGGTCATTGCGCTGTTGTACCACTTGGCGGATTCTGCTTTCCATTTTTTGCCCCAGCGCGGCGTCCCGGCCGGCACTGGACGGTAGCCGATGGGTCTGCCGTTCGTCATGCCGCCGGTCAGCGTAGAGCCGCCGACATAACCGAATGGGCCGCGGTCGAAATCCCAGTTGGTATGGAAATCGTCAGTGCGCGCGTTGAGCCCGCCGGTTCCCATGAATGGATTGAAATACTTGCCCTCGAAGAAAAGTGTCGCGCTGGCGCCCGTCTGGTAACAATAGTTCTTGCCGACGACGCCTTTCTGCGCGACAGGATCGTACGGCGCCCCGATGCCCGACAGCAGCATCAAGTGCACGTTATTGATAGCGTAGGCACACAACACGACAAGTCCGGCGGGTTGTTCGAGTTCTTCACCGTTGAGCGTGTTCGTATAGGTGACGCCCGTGACCCGCTTGCCATCCGAGTCCTTGAGGACCTTTGTGACCCAGGAATACGTGCGCAGCTCGAAATTCGGATTACGCATTGCAATCGGGATGACCGTAATGTGCGGACTGCCTTTCGCATTTGATTCACAGCCGAAGCGCTCGCAGTAGCCGCAGTACTGGCAGCCGCCGAATTTCGCGCCATCCGGGTTGGTGTATGCGCGCGATGCATTCGCGGTCGGACAGGGAAACGGGTTGAATCCCGCATTGGTTGCTGCGGTGCTGAAGAGGTCCCCCGCAAGGCTCGAGACAAGCGGCGGCAGCGGATACTCGCGCGCACGCGCGCCTTCGAACGGATTGCCGCCCGGCTGTTTCGTGCCGCGCAAGTTTCCTGCCTTGCCCGATACCGCCGCCGTGTACTCAAACCGATCGTAATACGGCTCGAGCTCCGCGTACGTAATTCCCCAATCCTGGATCGTCATGTCGGCAGGAATGTATTTCTTGCCGTGCCGCTCTTCATACAGACTGCGTATGCGGAACTCGGTGTCCGCCCATCGCCATGTCACACCATTCCAATGCGATCCGGCGCCGCCGACGCCTTCGCCGGGAAGGAATGAGCCGAGCCTGCGCATGGGCAGCGCTTCCTGCGACGGATTGTTGCGTATGGTGAGTGTGTCGCGCGCCGTGTCCTGCATGAGATCCTGACGGTTCGCGTAGCGCAGCTCATCGCGAATTTTTGGAACTGCGAAATCGTTTTCAGTGGTGCGCATCGCGCCGCGTTCGAGCGCGACCACTTTGTAGCCGGCCTCCGTCAGTTCTTTCGCGAGTATGCCGCCCGTCCAGCCCAGACCAACAAGCACGACATCAACTTCTTTCAGTTTTTTCGCCATGTGTACTCCCTAGAGTGCCTAACAAAATGAAACACGTGGGTGTTCGTTGTCAGCGCTCTCAACTCATATCCGCGATGCCCATCGGCTCGCCGGGAAACTTCTTGTTCTTGAAGTTCGTAATGTTTTGCTGATGGACCGCCAGGACGCCGGGGAACCCCAGCATCTTCCATCCCGCCTTATTGCGATTGCCGCCGTAAATGGGATCCGAGAACATGCCTTCCATGACTGTCTGATAAACAATTGCAAAGAAAACGCGCGAGGGCGGACCGTCGTCGAACACCAGCTTTCCGTTGTCGAGATCGCGCAGAACCGCTTCCCGCTCGCTCTCACTGATGTGATCGAAGAGCTTGCCGTATGTCTTCATGCAATGACGGTTCGTGGCCGCGATGCCGGCGCGATAAAGAGCCGCCGGCGTAAGCGGAAGCTGATAGCCCTGACTCGGCACACCGGGTTTCCACGGTCCCTGCATATACAAGCGGTCGCCTTTTCCCCAGCTGCCGGCTAAGGCGCGATCGATAAAAATATGTAAACCGAGTCCGGTGCCGCTCGCAGTTAATTCATCCGCAGGCACCATGTGATCGACGAGCGCCTCGACAAACGCAGCCTCATCCGGCCCGAAATAGGTATAGCCGTCACCCGCGGGCGCAACAGCTGCCGGCTTCTGCGCATCGGCTGCTTGCGGGAGGCTGACAGTTGCTGCGGCAGCGCTGCCGGCCACAGCGCTCTTGAGAAAAGCTCGACGGTCGAAACCTTTATCTTCCATATGTCCTCCGTGTGCTCGTGAGCGTGAGCAGATCTGGGTTTTATTGTTTGAATCGAGCGGACGTGCTCGCCGCGCGCCGCGATGACGGCAGACAAACAAGCATGGCGAAGTGCAATTTCATCGCTCTTCCTCGATGACAAGACGGCATACACCGAGCCGCGCTTCGCTCACGCGAAGTTCTATCGCAGTTGTGTTATAGCCCGGCGATCGTTCGAAAAGGCTACGCGGTTATCCGAATACTAGCAAGACGCCGATGGTGCTTGCATATTTGCGTGTCTGCATCCGGGCTTCAGGGAAGAAACTGACCCCCGTTCACGTGGAACGTCTGTCCCGTGATAAAGCTCGAGCCCGGCAGACAGATGAATCGCACTGCCTCGGCAACATCTTCGGGCACACCGGTGCGACCGATAGGGGGAACCAGGTCTGCATGCGGCGCACTGCCCGACGTCTTCGAGCGCTCACCGCCGATGCGGCCGGGCGACACGGCGTTCACCGTAATGCCGCGGGTTGCAAATTCGATCGCCAGCGAACGCGTGAGCCCCTCTAATCCTGCCTTCGCAGCCGCCGTGTGCGCGCGGTTCACATAGGTCGCCATGTGATGCCCATCACCGGTAATGTTGACGATGCGGCCCCACCCTGTCTTGATCATGAGTCGCAGCGCGCCGCGCGAGCAGAAGAAAGCGCCGTCGAGAATGATGCTGACAATGTGGCGCCACTGCGCGGCGGTCAGTTCCGTGAATGGCATCTGGCTGCGATCGGCTGCATTGTTAACGAGGATGTCGAGGCGGCCGAATCGCGCGACGATCTCGCCGAACATGCGTTCGACTGCATTTTCATCGGTGATGTCGGCCATGCAGACGAGCGCCGTTGCGCCGAGCGATTCGATTTCGCCGCGCACGCTGTTCGCCTCGTCCTGTGAGTTGCGCGCGTTGATGACGACTGCCGCCCCTTCCCGCGCAAGTGCAAGTGCGATCGCGCGTCCATTGCGCCGCACCGCGCCGGTGACCAGCGCGACCTTACCCTCGAGTTGTCCGTTCATAAGCCGTGCTCCGTTTCTTTCCGTTGGCGGATTATAGGTCGCATCATTGTTGATACGGCCGCGGATGTTCGACAAGCGTACGGCCAGACGGTAAATTGCGCCTGCGTATGCCTCACCAACTTACAAATCGCGTGCTGCTCGCGGGCCTGTTGTGCGTCGCGACGGCACAAAACGGTTTCGCGCAATCCAGCTATCCGTCGCGCGCGATTCGCATGGTCGTTCCGTCCAGTGCAGGCGGCGGATCGGATATTGTTGCACGCATCATCGCGCCAAAACTCAGTGAACGTCTGGGTCAGCAAGTCGTCGTCGACAATCGACCGGGCGCTGGAACGCTGATAGGCGGTGATGTCGTGGCGAAGTCCGCGCCTGATGGTTACACCCTGCTGATGGCGATATCGACGCTCGCCACCAACCCGGTGATCTACAAAAAGATGCCGTACGACGCACTCCGAGACTTCGCCCCTATCACGCAGGTTACCTCGCTACCGAACATCCTGGTAGTTCATCCATCAGTGCCTGCTAGAACGGTCAGGGAGTTGATTGCATTCGCACGCGCACATCCCGGCCAGTTGAGCTACGGCTCGCCGGGTACCGGCACCAATCCTCATCTCGCGATGGAGCTTTTCCGCAGCATGGCGAAAGTCAACATGGTACATATACCGTACAAGGGTTCGGCGCCCGCCATCATCGACTTGGTTGCCGGCCACATCACTGTCATGGCAGCGACTGCACTGACTGGTATCCCTCATGTGCGCAGCGGCCGGCTGCGAGCGCTTGGCGTGACGAGCGCGCATCGCACTGCGGCTGCGCCCGACGTACCAACTATCGCAGAAGCCGCATTGCCAGGGTACGACGCTGTGCAGTGGTACGGTGTACTCGCGCCCGCTCACACGCCGGGAAACATCGTGGCGAAACTACATGGCGACATTGCACGCATTCTGCAGTCACCCGATGTGAAGGATCGGCTTCTCGGAGATGGCGCAGACCCGGTCGGGAATACACCGGAGGAATTCACACGCTTCATCGAAAGTGAAACAGCCAAGTGGGCGAAGGTCGCGCTCGATGCGGGCATAAAACCCGAGTAATACACGATCGATGGTCGCAAATGACTTGCGCCGCATGTGCAGCCAATCGCCTCTCAATGCAATTTGCGTCACTGCGTGAACCGCTGCTTTCTGTTCACTGGCTGGTTCGCGCTGCTATCATCGCGATTCCCGCAGCGACACGTTTGACGACAAAGGAAGGTTTTTCATGCGACTTGGTTACTTCACGATGCCGATGCACCCGGCGCACCGTCCGCCCGCAGAAACGCTAGAGGAGGACCGCGAAGCAATCATCCTCGCCGATAAACTCGGCTTTTACGATGCGTTCGTCGGCGAACACCTGACCGAAAAATCCGAGAACGTCACCAATAGCTTCATCTTTCTTGCCTCAGTCATACACGCGACGAAGAACATTAAGCTCGCAACCGGGACATCGAATCTATCGCACTCGCACCCGACGTTGATCGCCTCGCATGCCGCGATGTTCGATCACCTTTCGCATGGCCGTTTCATCTTTGGCGTGAGCCCCGGCGCGCTGTCGTCGGATGCGGAAGCGCTCGGCATGCTGCAGGAAGACCGCAATAAACTCTTCGCCGACTCGATCGATGTGATTCTCGCCATATGGGAACGGGATCCACCTTACAACATCGACCTGCCGGGCAATCGCTTCAAGGTAACCACAGAGAAGACGAGTGTCGCCGAGATACAGCGCGGGGTGATGTACAAGCCGTATCAGAAGCCGCGGCCCGAAATCGTCGGCACGGTCGTCGCGCCATTCTCGAAAGGCGTTATCGCGATGGGCGAGCGCGATTTTCATCCGCTTTCCGCGAATTTCCTACTGAAGCAATGGCTGCCCAGCCACTGGACGAATTACGTCGAAGGTAAGCGCCGGGCCGGACTTGTTGCCGATGTCGGCGACTGGCGCGTGGCGCGCACCATCTTTGTCGCTGATGACGAAAAGGTAGCAATGAAGTATGGCCGCAATGACGCCAACAGCCCGTACCGCTATTACTGGAATATGCTGCTCAAGAAAATGATGATCTCCAAGCGGCATATCATTTTCAAAACGCATGAAGGGCAGGACGACCGTGAGCTAACGGACGACTACATGGTTGACCGTCTGGTGTTATGTGGAACAGTAAACAGCGTCGTCGATCAGATCCTGAAGCTGCGCGAGGAGGTCGGCGATTTCGGCGAGCTCGTGTATGCCGGAATGGATTGGGTGGACCCGGCCTTAGCCAGGCGTTCGATGGAACTGATGGCCACTGAAGTGATGCCGCGCGTCAACAAGGCCATCGGCGCATCCAAATAAAGACGGCGCCCGGCATTCGTGCGGGCGCACATGCAATGACCAAACGAACGCCGTCCCCGTCGCATGAAATTGTCACCCGGCGCTGGACCGATCAGCGCTGGCTGCTCGACAACACGATTCGCGCCGTCGGGCCGGATTGGGATCAGCCGCGCACGATTAGCTATAACCTTCCGTGCGGTCCGGAGGCGAATGCCGATTTCGCCGCAATCCGCGAAAAAGTCAAAAAGTATGCTGACCTGTCTCCGGCGTTCGAGAATGCCGCACGGCGGCGCGAAGCCAAAGCGCGAGCGGCGGATGAAGCGGGTGCTGCTGTTACCGCACGCCACAACTATTTCTTTGCGGCGATCCACTATGCCGCCGCGCAATGGGTATTGGATGAAAACAGTGAAAAGAACATCGCGCTGAACGAGCGCAAGCGCGACTGTTACACGCGCTACACGCATCATGCCGATCACACGGTCGAAGCGGTGATGATTCCTTTTCAGGGCAAAACCCTGCCGGGCTGGCTGCATTTTCCGCCCGGCTACACGACCGGCCATCTGCCGGCGGTTTGGTGGATACCCGGCATGGATGGGTTCAAGGAAGCAAGTGTCTCGATGTACGGCGACCGCTGGCTGCAGCGCGGAATAGCCGTCCTCTCGCTCGAAGGTCCCGGCCAATATGAAGCGCGCGTGCTCGGCACGACGGTGAGTATGCCGAACTGGATCGAAGCGGCGCGCCTCGTCGCTGACTGGATGCTCAAGCGCCCGGAGTTCGAGCCTTCGCAGATCGGTGTCGGCGGCAGCAGCTTCGGCTCTTTCTTTGCGACCATCGTCGTGAGCCACGAGCCGCGCTTTCACGCTTGTGCGGTGACATCGACCTGCCTCGAACCCGGATGCCATACGATATTCGAGGAAGCATCGCCGACCTTCAAGCGGCGCTTCATGTATATGGCCGGCTATTACGACGAGACGGAGTTCGATGAATTCTGCAAGACGCTCACGTGGGAAGGGCACGCCGATAACATCCGCGTTCCGTACTTATGCGTCGCCGGGGAAGCCGATGAATTGAGCCCGCTCGTCCACACGGAGCGTCTCCTTGCATCACTCCAGTGTCCCAAACAGCTCGTTATCTATCAGGATTCACGCCATTCGGTCGGGAATGTGCCGTCGGCGCATCTGGGGCCGCTGCCCGCAGGACTCGTCGCCGACTGGATGGCTGAGCGCCTTGCAGGTAAACCGTTGATCAGCGAACGCTGGTATGTCGAAGCGAGCGGCCGCGTTGTAAAGTCGGCCTATCCGTCTGCGTAAGCTAAACCCGCGCGCTCAGCCGGGCGCTACCGCAGTTTCCGCCTTTGATCTGTAAGCTTCCCCGTCAAGTAGACAGTTCTAAAGTGGAATTCTGCGTCGCGAGCAGGCGCTCGCGGTATCGCGCTGGCGGCAGGCTTCCCAGCGCGTCGTGCGGTCGAATCTCGTTGTAGCGGCGTAGCCAGTCATCGGTGATCTCGCGTACTTGGCTGACCGAGTCGAACAGATAGGCGTTCAGCACCTCGGTACGATACGTACGGTTGAAGCGCTCGATGAACGCGTTCTGGTCGGGCTTTCCAGGCTGAATGAACATCAGGTTGATGTCCTTCGTGTTGCACCACTCGGTGAACGCGTAGCTCCTGAGCTCAGGCCCATTGTCGCAGCGGATTGCAGCGGGCTTACCGTGGATCTCGATGAGCTGCTCAAGGAAGCGGATTACGCGCAGGGCCGGAATGCTGGTGGCGATCTCGATGCCCAGCGCACCGCGATTCGCCTCATCGAGTACGTTCAGGGTGCGGAATGTCCGGCCGCGGTAGAGACTGTCGAACATGAAGTCCAGCGCCCAGACGGCATTGACCATGGGCACTACGATCAGCGATTGGCGTTCACGCGTCGGCAGTCGCTTCTTGGTGCGGCGTTGCTGGTTCAGTCGCATTGCGCAATACACTCGATGCACGCGCTTGTGGTTCCACGGCTTGCCGAGCTGACGCAGTCGGTCGTAGCACTTCCAAAACCCCCAGCGCAGCTCCACGGCAATGATGTCATTGAGGGCCGCCACAATCTCGACGTCTCGATTCAATTCCTCGACCGGCCGGTAATACGCCGCCCGCGACAGCCGGACGCTTGAACAAGCGCGAACTACCGACAGGCCGATGTCTTCAATCATGATGCGGGCTGCCTCGCGCTTGGCTGACGACGTTAAAGCTTTCGGGTGAGGACTTCCCTGATCGCGGCGTTCTCCAGCGCCAGATCCGCATACATGCGCTTGAGCTTCGCGTTCTCCGCCTCCAGTTCCTTGAGCCGTTTTAGCTCGGCGACGCTGGCACCGCCATACTTCGATTTCCAGTTGTAGTACGTCGCCTGGCTAATGCCGTGTTTGCGCATGATCTGCGCCACAGGAACGCCGGCTTCGCCTTCTTTCAGCACCGCCAGAATTTGCGACTCGGTGAATTGCGACTTCTTCATCAGACCTCCCTCAGCAGATAATCCTGCCAGAAAAGTCCACTTATCGCTGTCTACCTATAGGGGAAGCTTACACAAGCACACTATTGTCGTGCAACTGCACGCGCGTCGGCCACAACTGCCGACGGCGGCTAATGACATCTACAATCGCCTGAGCGAAATAAGCTACAGTTCTGCGCTATTTTCGAGTTGCAG
>Ga0070670_100000435_pt1 | contig 34155 bp, 34 predicted proteins | sample KBSS63metaG_FD_64665 | JGI IMG/M metagenome (GOLD analysis project Ga0070670, IMG submission 64665) | Switchgrass rhizosphere microbial communities from Kellogg Biological Station, Michigan, USA - KBS S6-3 metaG | ecosystem: Host-associated > Plants > Roots > Rhizosphere > Soil ... | reverse complement strand
CAGATGAACTCCTCCTATCGCGGGCCGATGGCCAAGCCGCAAGCTGTTCCGATCCTCGAATTGGGCGAGAATTTCTACGACGCGGCGAAGCCGGCCGATTTCCCATCCTGCACACCACGATTTCTCAACCGGCGATGGGCGGACGCGGTCGGGCTCGGGCATTTGGACGACGAGGAGTGGGCCCGGCACTTCTGCCGGTTTGGGCCCTTGCCGGACAACCTCACGGAGCCGCTGGCCCTAAGGTATCACGGTCACCAGTTCCGCGTGTACAATCCGGACATTGGCGACGGCCGCGGGTTCCTGTTCGCCCAGGTCCGCGACGCTCACGGCCGGCTGCTCGATCTCGGTACCAAGGGCAGCGGCCAGACGCCGTTTAGCCGGAGCGGGGACGGACGTCTGACCCTGAAGGGCGGCGTTCGCGAGGTACTGGCCACGGAAATGCTGGAGGCCCTGGGCGTCAACACCTCCAAGAGCTTTGCGCTGTTCGAGACGGGGGAGGAACTGTGGCGTGGCGACGAGCCCTCGCCGACCCGATCGTCGGTACTGACGCGCCTAAGCCACGGGCATATCCGCATCGGCAATTTCCAGCGTTTCGCCTACTTCGACGAGGCCGAGAGCATCGCCGCCTTGACGCGCTATTGCCTTACACACTTGCTCGACGAACCGCTCGGCGGCGATGCCGAAAATGCCACGCGGTTGTTCGATCGCGCCTGTTCCGCAACCGCGACGCTGGCGGCCAGCTACATTGCCGCCGGGTTCGTCCACGGCGTGCTCAACAGCGACAATATCAACATCACCGGCGAGAGTTTCGACTATGGCCCATGGCGGTTCGCACCCGAATGGGACGAGGAGTTCACAGCCGCTTATTTCGACCAAACCGGCCTTTACGCCTTCGGCCGCCAGCCCGAGGCGATCCATTGGGACGTGGCGCAGCTGGCAGGCTGCCTGGCGTTGATCGGCGAAGCGCCGGCACTATCGGACTTGCTCGCGTCCTGGCCGAGCCGGTTCGAGCAGGCGTTGGTCGAACGGATAATCGCGCGCCTCGGCATCGAACCGCGCGAGGCCGGCGAGGACCGATCTCTGGCATCGGCCGCGATCAAGGCGCTGCGCTCGCGCATGGTCGGCATCGACTGCTTCTTTTTCGACTGGCGAGGCGGGCGCATTCCGGCCGGCGATGCTTATCAGGCCGAGGCCTTCGCCGATCTGCGCGCAAGATTGGAAGGCAGGCAACGCACCCTCACCCATCCCTACTGGAATGACGGCCAGCCCTGCTCGATGCTGATCGAAGAGGTGGAATCGATCTGGTCGGCGATTGCGGACCATGATGACTGGCGGCCGTTTGAGTCCAAAATAGAGGCAGTTCGCCGCTTCGGCGACGCCATGACGTCGGATGCGGTGGGTTGACCGTTGAAGCGCGGCATGGGAACGCGCCCCGGGGTGCCGAAAACCATATGAGCGAAAAACTCGTCTCGACCGAGCCGGCCACCGGCGAAGAAATCTGGTCCGGATCCGTCGGCGACGCCGGCGCCGAGGTCGCGGCTGCGCGCGCTGCCTGGCCGGAATGGGCGGCCCATTCGGTGACCTATCGGATCGAAACGCTTCGCCGCTTTGCCAACGTCGTCCGTTCGCACGAAACCGAATTCGCCGAACTGATCGCGCGCGAGACAGGAAAGCCGTTCTGGGAGGCGAAGACCGAGGTCAATTCGGTCATCGGCAAGGTCGAGATTTCGATCAATGCCTATTCGGAGCGTACACCAACCAGCCGTCTCGAGGCGGCGATGGGCAACAAGGTCACGGTACGCCACAAGCCGCATGGCGTGCTCGCCGTCCTCGGGCCCTATAATTTTCCCGCGCACCTTCCCAACGGGCACATCGTCCCGGCGCTGATCGCCGGCAACACGGTAGTATTCAAGCCATCGGAGAAGACGCCGGCGACGGGCGAATATCTGGTCAAATGCTTCCATGAGGCCGGCGTTCCGGAAGATGCGCTGAGGCTGTTGATCGGCGGCCCGGCAGAAGGCAAGGCATTAGCCGGACAGGCTGGAATTGATGGCGTGCTTTTTACCGGATCGGTTGGCGCTGGCATGGCGCTTCACCGCCAGTTCGCTGAGACTCCAAACAAAATGCTGGCGCTGGAGCTGGGCGGCAACAATCCGATCGTGGTGTGGGATGCGCCCGACCTGCAAGCGGCGGCGACGATCATTGTCCAGTCGGCATACCTCTCAGCCGGGCAGAGATGCACGGCTGCGCGGCGGCTGATCGTCGAGGATGGCAAGCATGAGGAGTTGGTCGCCGAGATTTGCAAGCTGATCGACCGGATCATCGTCGACCATCCGATGGCCGATCCGCAACCGTTCATGGGACCGGTAATCGACCTGGTCACCGCCGACATCCTCCAGGACCGGTTCATCGCCCTGATGATGAAGGGCGGTAAGCCGATCCGCCGGCTCGAGCGGCCGCATGAAGAACGGCCCTATCTCACTCCGGCGTTGATCGACATGACCGGCGCCAAGGACCGGCTCGACGAGGAATTGTTCGGCCCGGTGCTGCAGCTGATCAGGGTCAAGGATTTCGACGCGGCGATCGACGAGGCCAACAGCACGCGCTTCGGCCTGGCGGCAAGCGTGCTGACCAAGGATCCTAAGCTGTACGACCGCTTCTGGGCCAATGTCCGCTCGGGCGTGGTCAACTGGAACAAGCCGACCAACGGCGCGCCTTCGAACGCTCCATTCGGCGGCGTCGGCTTTTCCGGCAATCACCGGCCGAGCGCCTTTTATGCCGCGGATTATTGTGCCTATCCGGTTACAAGTGTCGAAGCAGAAACAACCCGTGCGGTTATCGGCGAGGGGTTGCGCGAAGCCTACGTGCCGACCGACGAGGACTAGAGCCGCAGCCCGAACCGCGGCCCCGCCCAAACCATCAGGCTGTAAAGCGCCACGGTCAGCACGCAGCCAGCGATGAGCGATGGCCAAAACCCGAATCCCTGCCTCAGCATCATCGGGATGAGCAGGAACATCGGCAGCGACGGCAGCACGAACCAAAAGGTCCCCTCGGCATGCGCCGCCATGTTTGCTGCGTCGGGCTTGTCCCGCCACAGCCAGATCATGCCGAGCACTGACACCAGCGGCAGCGACGCGATCAGCCCGCCGAAGCCGGGATAGCGCTTGGCGACCTCGGAAATGATCGCGATGAGGATGCCCGACAGGCCGGCCTTGATGGCGAGATACCACATGCCTACACGCTGCCCCTGCTGAACCGGATCCGCAATAGTGCCCTTGCTTGACTCGAAACCGCTCGGGGCATTTAATGAGCCGATGGGGCATGCGATCGCCCCATGAGGCGACAGGCTGAAGTATCGCGTCCTAAGCTCGAAAGGGACGCCTCATGTCTGCAACCAACTCCATTGCCGCTGACAAGCTTTTCCGCCTGATCGGTACACCTAATTGCCCGGTAATCGTCGACGTCAGGCCCGACGCGACCGAGCTGTTGCCTTCAGCAATACAACGGCCTGTTGAAGAAGTTCGCAACTGGGCCGGATCGCTCATCGGCAAGAAGGTCGTCGTCTTTTGCGTGCAAGGCCATGAGCGCGGCGCTGGCGTTGCGGCTATCCTCCGCAGTGAAGGCGTGGACGCCGAGACGCTGGAAAACGGCTTCAGCGCCTGGCGCGACGCCGGCTTGCCGGTGATCGATGGTGCCAAACTACCGGAGCGCGACCGGGCGGGCCGTACCGTCTGGGTCACCCGCGCGCGCCCTAAGGTCGACCGCATCGCTTGCCCATGGCTAATCCGCCGTTTCGTCGATCCCGAGGCCAAATTCCTGTTTGTCGCGCCGTCCGAAGTCGCCGGCGTTGCCGAGCGCTTTGGCGCGGCGCCATTTGATGTCGATGGCGTGTTCTGGAGCCATCGCGGCGATCAATGCAGCTTTGACACGATGGTCGACGAATTCGGCCTTGGCGGGTTCGAGGCGCTCAAGCGGCTTGCCGTGATCGTACGCGGAGCCGATACGGCGCACCCTGAAATTGCCCCACAAGCCGCGGGGTTGTTGGCCGCTTCCCTGGGCCTGTCCCGGATGTACACCGACGACCATCAGCAGCTCGAGGCCGGCATGCTGGTCTACGACGCTTTCTACCGCTGGTGCCGTGACGCAGTCGACGAAACCCACGACTGGGTGTCGCACAAGCCGAGACAAGCCCGTCAGGCCGTGACCGCTTGATGCCGGAGCAGCGGCCGACGCTGGCGGCTCTCTTCGCACGTTTCCTCCGCTTCGGCCTGCTCGCCTGGGGCGGGCCGGTGGCGCAGATCGCGATGATCAAGCGCGAGTTGGTCGAGGAAGAGCAATGGATCAGTCCCGAGCGCTTCAACCGGCTGCTGGCGATCTATCAGGTGTTGCCGGGACCCGAAGCGCATGAGTTGTGCGTCCATTTCGGCATGATGAAGCGGGGCCGGCGGGGCGGAATCCTGGCTGGGCTCGGCTTCATGCTCCCCGGCTTCCTGCTGATCCTGGCGCTAGCCTGGACCTACCAGCATCTCAACTTGCAGCAGCCAGCAATCGCGGCCGTTTTCGGGGGCGTGCAGATCGGCGTAATCGCCTTGATCGTCCGAGCGGTCCACCGCATCGGCGAGCATGTGCTGACGGACAAATGGCTGTGGGTGGCGGGTATTGCGAGCGCGGCCGCGTCATTGATGGGCGTAAGGTTCTGGATCGTGCTTCCAACAGCGGGTGCCTTCTATGCATTGGCCTCAGCGGGCCGTCTTGGGCCGGCAGCTATCGCTGTCGCACTCGGAGCGGCATTGGCCGTCTGGGTTTCTGCTAGCGGCGGAAGCGGTTTTGGCGCGGCTGGCCCGGTCGATGAGGTCCCGGTCACCGTATCGGCACTGTTTCTGTCCGGCCTCAAGGCAGGCCTGCTAACCTTCGGCGGCGCCTACACTGCAATACCGTTCGTGAGGCACGATGCCGTCGGGCGAGGCTGGGTAACCGACGGCCAGTTCCTCGATAGCCTGGCTTTGTCGGGGATCATCCCGGCGCCGCTGATCATCTTCGCGACCTTCATCGGTTACCTCGCGGCCGGATTGGTCGGAGCGCTGGCGATCACTGCAGGAATCTTCCTTCCCGCCTTCAGCTTCGCACTGCTATTCTACGACCGGCTGGAGCGGGTAATCGAGGATCATCGGCTTCACAATCTGCTCGAAGGGGTCGCCGCCGGCGTGGCCGGATTGATCGCGGTCACCGCGCTGCAGCTCGGCTGGAATGTCGCGCAGTCAGTACCCTCGGTTGCGCTGGGCACGGCAATCTTCGCGGCGTCACTGGCCGTTCTTTATCTGTGGAAGTCCAAGCTAAATGTCCTGGCCGTAATTGTAGGATCGGCAGTGGTTGGAAGCCTGGCGTTCTAGCTCCGCATCTCCGGCAGATAGTCGTTGTCGCCGGCGTCGCTGAACTTGGTGATCTTGGCATCGAAGCGGAGGCGGACCTTGCCGGTCGCGCCATGGCGCTGCTTGGCGACAATCAGCTCGGCGGTGCCGTAGACCCGCTGCATCTCTTCCTGCCAGGCGGCGAAGTCGGGATGGTCGTCGGCGGGCTGCTTGGCCGCGACATAATAGTCGGGACGAAACACAAACCACACCATGTCGGCGTCCTGCTCGATCGAGCCGGACTCGCGAAGGTCCGACAGCTGCGGCTTCTTGTCCTCACGCTGCTCGACCGCGCGGCTCAGCTGGGACAGGGCCAGCACCGGCACGTCCAGTTCCTTCGCAAGCTGCTTCAAACCCCGGCTGATTTCCGAGATCTCCTGGACGCGGTTGTCGTTGCTGTTCTTGCCGGTCCCCTGCAGCAGCTGGAGATAGTCGACCACGACCATGCCGATCCCCTTCTGCCGCTTGAGGCGGCGGGCGCGGGCGCGCAGTGCGGCGATGGTCAGGCCGGGCGTGTCGTCAATGTAGAGCGGCAGGGTCGATAGCTCCCCGGCGGCACGGGCCAGCGAGCGGAATTCCTGCTGGCTGATCTTGCCCATGCGCAGGTTCTCCGCGCTGATGCCCGACTGTTCGGCGAGGATGCGGGTAGCCAGCTGGTCGGCTGACATTTCGAGGCTGAAAAAGGCGACCGGCGCGCCGGCGCTCTTGGACGGCTCGATGCCGTCCTCCTGGTCGCGGACGAACCTTTGGGCGGCACTGAACGCCATGTTGGTGGCGAGCGAAGTCTTGCCCATGCCCGGGCGCCCGGCGAGGATCACAAGATCGCTTTTGTGCATGCCGCCAACCTTGGTGTTGACGCCGTCCAGGCCGGTGGTGATGCCGGACAGGTGACCGCCGCTGTTGAGCGCCTTTTCGGCCTGCTCGAGCGCCATCCGCGTGGCCTCGCCGAAGCTCTTGACCGCGTTGGCGCTGCCGCCCTCTTCGGCGACGCGGTACAGCTCGCTCTCGGCCCGCTCGATCTGGGTCAGCGGTGCCACTTCCTCGGAGGTGTCGAGCGCGCCCTCCACCATATCGCGCCCGACACCGACGAGGGCCCGTAAGAGGGCCAAGTCATAGATTTGCGCGGCGAAGTCCCGCGCACCGATCACCGCCGCGCCCGATCCGGTCAGCTGGGCGAGGTAGGCCGGCCCGCCAATTTCCTTCATCGCCTCGTCGGCGTCGAAAATCGGCTTCAGCGTGACCGGATTGGCGACCATATTCTTGTCGGTCATCCGGAGGATGGCCTCGTATACCCGGCCGTGCAGCGGCTCGAAGAAATGATGCGGCTTCAGGCGAAGCTGAATATCCTCGACCAGCCGATTGTCGATCATCAAGGCGCCAAGCAGCGCCGCCTCCGCCTCGATATTTTGAGGGAGCGAGGGGGTTGCGGGGGGCTCTGCCCCGCCGTCGATTCGAACTATTTCGGCCATGGGTTGAACTATGCGCAATCCGGCTGCCAACGATACGAGAACATAAGTAGCACAACCGCCGGAGGCTGTGGATAGATTGTTAGCGGTCTGCATTACCGCTTCCGGGAAACTGGCAATGATGCCGAAGGTGCTCGTCCACAGGAAAATGAGCCCGATGGAATTGATGGTGCGAATGTGGACGGCTAGCCACACTGCATGACCATTCAATCGGACCGCTGGATTCGCGACCAGGCACTTAATCACGGCATGATCGAGCCGTTCGTCGAGGCGCAGCGGCGCGAGGGCTGCATCAGCTACGGCCTTTCCTCCTACGGCTATGACGCGCGCGTTGCGGACGAGTTCAAGATCTTCACCAACGTCGATTCAGCGACCGTCGACCCCAAGGATTTCGCCTCGAACAGCTTCGTCGACCGGCAGACCGACGTTTGCATCATCCCGCCGAACAGCTTCGCCCTCGCCCGAACGGTCGAATATTTCCGTGTGCCGGAGGACGTGCTGGTCATCTGCCTCGGCAAATCGACCTATGCCCGCTGCGGGATCATCGTGAACGTGACGCCGCTGGAGCCCGGCTGGGAAGGGCATGTCACGCTGGAATTCTCCAACACCACGCCGCTCCCGGCCAAAATCTATGCCAACGAGGGCGCCTGCCAATTCCTGTTCCTCAAGGGGAACGAACGCTGCGAAACCAGCTACGCAGACCGCGCCGGCAAATATATGGGCCAACGGGGCGTGACCCTTCCCAAGCTCTAGGCGGCGGCAATGGCCCAACTTGTCGAGCCAGTCTCACCGCTTGCCGACAAGAGGCGCGGCGGGCCGGCGCCGGGCATCGGCCTCGCCGTCTCCGGCGGCGGCTATCGGGCGATGCTGTTCCACCTCGGCGCCTTCCTTCGGCTACATGAACTCGGGTTGCTCCAGCGGCTCGACCGTATTTCCAGCGTGTCGGGCGGATCGATCACTGCGGCAAAGATTGCGCTCGAATGGCCGCGCCTCGCGACCCGGGATGACTTCTTCGGGCATGTCGTGACGCCGATCCGGCGATTGGCCGGCACCACAATTGATATTCCGTGCGTTCTCGCTGGCATCCTGCTGCCGGGGAGCGTGGCCCACTATGTCGCCTTCGCCTACCGCCGCTTCCTGTTCGGCGAGGCGACGCTGCAGGACCTGCCCAAGAGTCCTGAGTTCCTGATCAACTCGACCAACGTCGAAACCGGAACGCTGTGGCGCTTCACCCGCGCCTTCATGGCCGATTACCAAGTCGGCGAGATCCGCAACCCCAAGCTGGACCTGGCCGGTGCCGTCGCCGCCTCATCGGCATTCCCGCCCTTCCTGTCGCCCTATCCGTTGCGAGTGAAGGAAGCCGACTTCACGCGGATCCATTGCCAGGACCGACGCCTACTTTCCAACATCTCGCTGACTGATGGCGGCGCCTATGACAATCTCGGGCTTGAGACCGTCTGGAAGCGATACGGCAATGTTCTGGTATCCGACGCCGGGGCCGCTCTCGATACGGATCCTTCGCCAGCCGCCGATTGGGGCCGCCATTCGAAGCGAGTCATCGACATCGTTTATCGGCAGGTGACGGCGCTCCGCAAACGGCAGCTGATCGCGTCGTACAAGCTTCCCAAGGGCAGCCCCGGCAAGCGGTCAGGCACCTATTGGGGGATCGGGTCGGATGTTGCCCACTATAAACTCCCGACCGCGCCTCCGGCGCCCCACGAGAGGACCGTCGAATTGGCGGCGATCCCGACCCGCCTCAAGCGGCTCAGTCCCGAACAGCAGGAGCGGCTCATCAACTGGGGCTATGCGATCTGCGATACCGCAATCCGCCGGCATTTCCCGCAGATGGACATGCCAGCACCGACCTTGCCCTACGCGATCGGCGTTTAGTCAGACCGGCTGCGCTCTTTTCGCCGCCCGCTCCGCTCGGGCCGCGTCATGCGCCAGCAGTTCGCGGGCACGAAGGATCGTTTCGACCCAATCGTGGAAGGCGTGGGCCAGCTTGGTGACGAGATCCTTGAGCGGCCCCTCCTTGAGGCAGCCGTCTTCGTCGAAGCTGTCATCCGAGACATGCCCCAGATAAGCCTCGGGCTGCTGCATCACCGGCATGTTGAGGAAGACGCAAGCCTGGCGCAGCTGGTGATTGGCGCCGAAGCCGCCGATCGAGCCGGGTGAAGCGCTGACGATGGCGGCGGGCTTCTGGTCCCAAACACTCCGCCCATAAGGGCGCGAACCGACGTCGATCGCATTCTTGAGAACGCCCGGAACGCCGCGATTATATTCCGGCGTACAAAAGAGGATGCCGTCCGCGGCGCCGACCTGTTCGCGGAAGCGGACAAAGGGCTCGGGCTGCTGGCGCTGCAGGTCGTAATCCTGGTTGTACAGCGGCAGGTCGCCGATCTCGACCATCTGGCAATCGAGGTTGTCGCCGCGCAGCGCGCAGATCGAACGGGCGATCCTCCGGTTGAGGCTGTCCTTCCTCAGACTGCCGACGATAATCGCGATCTTGTAATTGGCCATGGCCGCCTCCCGTCAATCGAACGGAAAGCGCTGGATAGTCCGATTGGTTGCCATTCGCCAGCAACAGTCCGGCCGAGCCATTCTTGGCCCGGCCGGCGATGCGCACTCAATCCGCTTCTTGCTCGACCTTTTCCCATTGCTGCTTGGTCAGGCAGACCCGCTCGGCCATCCGCGTACCGGAGGTGGCGAGGCGCTTGCAGATCTTTTTCTCGGCCGGCGCCGGAGCCGTCGTCTCGTCGGCAGCCTGATTGCTGACGCGCGCAGCGACCTGCTCATTGGAGGCCAGTTTCTTGTCCTGGGCCATCGCGGTGGACGACAGCAACAGGGCGGCGGACAAAGTAACAAGTGACGTGAGGCGCATAATAACTCTCCCCAACAACATCCCGATGACATTTGTAGTCAAAATGCGTTGGAGCGGCTATCCGCCGTTCGTCGGTTGGTCGACGTACGAACTGTATTAGTCGATTAAAACACTGAACCGTGAATTAACGTCGCCTCCCCTGATGGCGGATGTTGGCGGGACGGCCGCGTTTGCCTTTGTGAACTCGGTCGCGCCGCGCAGCGAGTCGCGGCGCTCCCCCGAACTTGCCTTCGGGCAGCTCGAAGCGAAGCGAGCCCGAGGCCGGATTGGCCTCGGCCAGTTTCAGCTCGAGATGCTGGCCGACGCGGTAGGTTTCGCGGGATTCCTCGCCGACGAGCGCTCTAGCCGCTTCGTCATATCGGAAATATTCATTCCCCAGGATCGCCGCCGGGACGAGCCCGTCGCCGCCCAAATCCTCGACGGTGGCAAAGAAGCCGAACGGCTGGACGCCCGTAATGCGGCAACGGAGGATCTGCCCGACCTTGTCGGCAAGGAAAGCAGCGACATAACGATCGATCGTCTCGCGCTCGGCCTCCATCGCCCGCCGCTCGAGCGTCGAGATATGTTCGCCGATCTCGACGAATTGCGCGGCGTCAGACGGTGGCAAGCCGCCTTCACCGAGCTGAAAGCAACTGACCAGCGCGCGGTGGACGAGCAGGTCGGCATAGCGGCGGATTGGCGAGGTGAAATGCGCATACGACGCCAGCGCCAGGCCGAAATGGCCGAGCGGCTCAGGCCCATAACGCGCCTGCATCTGGGTCCTGAGAACCTGCTCCATGATCTCCGGCCTGGCATCATGATCGGGACCGATGCGATCGATGATCCGATTAAAGGTTGCCGGCCGGACGACCTGGCCGAGCGCAAACTCGAGATCGAAAGTGGCGAGATAGTCCTTCAATGCGACCAGCTTCTCGCGGCCCGGCGCCTCATGGACCCGGTACATGACCGGGGCCTTTTTCTTTTCCAGCGCCTTGGCCGCGGCAACGTTGGCCGCGATCATAAAGTCCTCGACCAGCCGGTGAGCATCGAGCCGCTCGCGCGGCGCGACGGACAGGATGCGGCCCTTTTCATCGAGCATCACCCGCCGTTCCGGGAGGTCGAGCTCGAGCGGCTCACGCTTGTTGCGGGCGGCCAGCAGCGCGCGCCAACAAGCCCACAACGGCTTCAGCGCCTTATCGACCAACTCCGTTGGCACACGGCCTTCAAGCGGCGGCATCGAACAGGGAGAAGAAGCATTTTCAATAACTTGCTCGCTCGCCGCATCGATCGCGGCCTGTGCATCCTCGTAGGCAATATTTGCCGCCACGCAAATCTTGGCCCGAGAGAATCGCCAGCTTTTGAGAGCTCCATCCTTGCCGACATGGAGGTGGCAGGCGATCGCCGCACGGACCTCACCCTGCTTCAGCGAGCAAATGTCCGACGACAGTTCGTGCGGCAGCATCGGCACCACCCGGTCTGGAAAATAGACGCTGTTGCCGCGCGCCCTCGCCTCGCGGTCCAGCTCGCTACCCGGGCGGACGTAGTAGCTGACGTCGGCGATGGCGACGATCGCGTCCCAGCCATCGCCGTCGTCGCGAGGGCTGGCCCAGATTGCGTCGTCATGGTCGCGAGCATCCTCGGGGTCGATCGCGACGATCGGCAAATGGGTCAGGTCTTCGCGCTCGCCGCCCAGTCTCTGCCTGGCGACATATTTCGCCTCGACGATCGCTTCGGCCCGGAACTCATCCCGCAGCCCATATTTGTGGATCGCAATCAGGCTGAAGCTGCGCGGCGCGAACGGATCGCCAAGGATCGCATCGACCCGCGCCGTAACCCGCGGAGGCCGGCCCGACGGTTCGGCCAGCACCAAATCGCCTTCCTGTGCGTCCTTCAACTCCGAAATTGGAAGCTCGCGCCGCTCCTTCTTGTCGACCGGGGTTAGATAGAAGCGGTCGCCTTCTTTGCGGATTACGCCCAGCAGCAACTCGGCCGAGCGCTGCAACTTCTTCATGACATGGGCGACATGCCCCTTCCCCGCTTCTTCAGTGCGGGCAAGGATGCGGTCATTTAGCGCCAGCGCCGAGCGGCGGCCGCGCTCGATCACCCGTAGCTTGGGCGGCGGTGTGTCGGCGTGCCAGCTTTCCGGCTGGGCCCAGACCTGGCCGTCATCGACCGACACGATCCGCAGCACCGTCACGCGCGGCACTCCCCCCGCCTTGTGGAAAGCGCGGCCAGGGGCGCTATCGATCAGCCCCTCATCGGCCATATCCTTGAGCAATGCCTTCAACATGATCTTGTCATGGCTGGAGAGGCCGAACGCCCGCGCGATCTCGCGCTTTCCCGCCGGCTGGCCGGACTGCTCGATGAAGTCGAGGATCTGCTGGCGGGTCGGAAGTCCCTGGGATGATTTGCGGGGCATGAGGTTCCTAATTGGGCGCGGCGGTCGCCGCCGACAATGCCGCCCGGCGGGCCAAACGATGCTCGCGCCAGACGATGACCAGCCCGCTGGCGATAATGATCGGCGCTCCAACCCAGACCCACGGCGTCGGCAGCTCCCCGAATATCCAGGCGCCGAGGATCGTCGCCCAGACGAGGCTGGTATAGTCCATCGGCATGACCAGCGCGACCGGAGCCAGCCGGAGCGCGCCGGTCAGCGTCAGCTGGGCAAGTCCTCCGGCAAGGGCCAGGCCGCCTAAAATCGCCCAGGTCTGGGGATCATGAGCACGGCCGAACCAGAGCATCATTGTCCCAAGCGGCACGAGCGAACTGGCCGCGAACCAGAACACGGTGGTCGACGCTCGCTCGGTGGCGCCCAGCCTGCGGATGACGATCGTCACCGAAGCGGTGAGCAGCGCCGCGACCAGCGCCACGGCGGCTCCGAGCAAGGGCACTTCCCCGGTTCCGGGCTGGACGATCAGCAGCACGCCGAGGAAGCCGGCCGCGACCGCTCCCCAACGCCACCTGCCGGTCGGCTCGCCCAGCACCAGTGCGGCCAGCACGGTCGAGAAAATTGGCACCGAGAAGCCGATCACCGTCGCTTCGGCCAGCGGGAGCATGATCATTGCCGCGAAGTTGAGCGCCATCGCGGAGACGCCGAGCGCCATCCGGCCGACATGCGCGCCGACCCGCTTGCTGCGCAACGACCGGAATCCCGGCCCGGCCGCGACCAACCCGACCGCGCACAGCGCCGAACCGCACTGGCGGTAGAAGAGCGTCTCGACGATGTTCACGCCGCGGGTCGACACCAGCTTCACCAGCGCAAACATGAGTGCCAGCAGCAGAGCCGTGATCAGCCGCAGCGCGACCCCGGCAACGGGCCGCTGCTCGGCTGGCCGGTCGGTGTCGAAGCTGGCGGCGGGGGGCATCGGCTTTCCACTGCCCGCCATTCGAACAGCGCGCAAGCTAACGCAGCTGGCTATCCTTGCTGCCTCGCCGATTGATGGTGGAATGCACGATCGCCTTGTCTCGATCGGACTGGCAAGCGACGCAGGTGCGAACTCCGGGCAGTGCTTCGCGCCGCTTGTTCGGGATCGGCTCGCCGCAATCGTCGCATTCCTCGGCCGTTTCGCCGGTGGGCGTGAGGGCGCGGGCTCTTAGCACGGCGTCCTTCACCGTATCGTCGATCTGATCCTGAACCGCGCCATCGCGCGTCCAACCACCGGCCATGAAACTTCCTTTCCTCCTCCAATATAGGGGGAAAGCCGTTCTATTTCACGGGTTCTGCCGGTTTCACCCAGGGCTTGAAGGCGCCGCCGGGGACCGCCGAAGCGACCGGGCTTTCGAAGCCGTCCTTGCTGACCGACGAAACGCCGAACACCCAATCGTCGACGCGAATGTGGGGGAGTCGGTACTCATACACGATCTTGTTAGGCTGAGGACACTTAGTGCCAGTAACTTTGCCATCGGGTCCCATATCAACGCATAATTGGTCCAACCGCAGTGCCTTGAGCATTGGTCCTGAAGCGACCATCCGTGCTTCCCATTGGTTAGCGTCCGTTCGACGCCAGCGAACCACATATCGGCCCACTGAGGGAACACCCGCCCACTTCACCGTCGTATCCGTGCTCACCGCCCCTTCGACCGTCGGTTCGGGCGGCGGCGGGGCGCTGGCGAGCCAGGCCAGCGCGGCGATGTTCAATTTCGTCACTTTGGCGAGGTAGGCGAAGTCCATATTCTCGATGAGGTCGCCATATTTGATGCCGTTCTCGGTCCTCAAATCCTGGTGCTGCCAATTGTAATTTTCGACCGCGACGCTGAGCCGAGCGGCCGGAAAGCCGAGTTCGAGGAACGGGATATGGTCGCCGCCGCGGCCGAACCGGTCCGTGCGCCAGATCTGCATCACGTCGAGGCCGATGTTGAGCCGGTCGGCGAGGCTGTCGAGGAAGCGAGAGATGTTGCGCGACGGCGCATCATTCTCGCCGCTCAGGCTGTGGGTCTGCGCGGCGAGATCGGCCTCACCCTGCGATCGCGGCCCTTCCGACAGGACGCGGACGTGCTTGTCGTCGCAAACTCCGTCGGACGAGCAGCTATTGCCGATAATGTCGTTGTTGAGGACAGCGACGACGTTCCAGCCCTGGGCCTTGGCATATTCGGCGAGGATCTTGCCGCCCAGCAGCCCCTGCTCCTCGCCCGACAGCGTCGCATAGACGATCGTGCCAGGGAACTTCCGCCTCGACAGGATCCGCGCCGCCTCCAGCACCGCGGCGGTTCCTGATCCATCGTCGTTGGCGCCGGGTGCATCGGCGGTGGCGTTCATCACGTCGGTTACTCGGCTGTCGATATGGCCTTGGATGATGACCACGTCATTGGGCCGCTCGGTCCCGCGCTGTATGCCGACCGCGTTACACACCTTGGTTGGTGTCGGCACGCGCTTGCCGGTGACCGTGTCGCAGGTCTGCAGCGTCTCCAGTCCCAGCTTCTTCAACTCGCCCTCGGCCCAGCGGACCGCCGCGCCGATCCCGCGCTTGGGATCGGTCTGGGTCGACAGCGTGTGCCGCGTGCCGAAGCCGACCAGGCGCTCGACGGTCTGGTGCATCCGGTCGGGCGAAACCTCGGCTGCGATCGCCCGCACCTTTTCGTCGGGACTTTGCGGGGCGGCGAGTGCGGAGGTGGCGAGGAGGGCGGCGGACGCAACGATCAGCTTTTTCATGGTCGGGATGGATGAACCCGAAAGCCTCGGCTTGGCAAGCGCTGCCACAGGGGACTAGGGAGCGGCCAACTTCCAATCCATCAGAGGCTTCGAGTCCCCATGCGTAGCATCGAGCATTTCATCAACGGACAATCAGTCGCCGACGCAAAGCGCCAGAGCGACGTGTGGAACCCATCGCACGGCGAGGTCCAGGCGCAAGTGGGACTGGGCACCGCCGAGACGCTGCAGAAAGCGGTCGATGCGGCGCTTGCGGCCCAGCCCGCCTGGGCTGCGACCAACCCGCAGCGCCGGGCGCGGGTCATGTTCAAGTATAAGGAGCTGATCGAAGCCCATATGGACGAGCTGGCCGAGCTGCTGGCGTCCGAGCATGGCAAGGTCGTCGCCGACGCCAAGGGCGACGTACAGCGCGGCCTCGAAGTAATCGAATATGCCTGCTCGATCCCCCAGGCGCTGAAGGGCGAATATACCCAAGGCGCAGGACCCGGCATTGACGTCTATTCGATGCGCCAGCCGCTCGGCATCGGCGCCGGCATCACCCCGTTCAACTTCCCGGCGATGATCCCGATGTGGATGTTCGGAATGGCGATCGCCTGCGGCAACGCGTTCATCCTGAAGCCGTCGGAACGCGATCCTTCGGTACCGGTCCGCCTCGCGGAACTGATGAAGGAAGCGGGCCTGCCCGACGGCCTGCTAAACGTCGTCCATGGCGACAAGGAAATGGTCGACGCGATCCTCGACCATCCGGACATTGCCGGCATTAGTTTCGTCGGCTCGAGCGACATCGCCCACTATATTTACTCGCGCGGCACCGCCAACGGTAAGCGGGTGCAGGCGTTCGGCGGCGCCAAGAACCATGGCATCGTCCTGCCCGACGCCGACCTCGACCAGGTGGTCAACGACCTGACCGGCGCCGCCTTCGGCTCGGCTGGCGAGCGCTGCATGGCATTGCCAGTGGTAGTGCCGGTCGGCGACGACACGGCCGCCGCGCTGCGCGAGAAGCTGGTCCCGGCGATCGAGAAGCTGCGGGTCGGCATTTCCACCGATCCCGAGGCCCACTACGGCCCGGTGGTCAACGAGGCCCACAAGCGCCGTGTCGAGAACTACATCCAGATGTGCGTCGACGAGGGCGGCGAATTGGTGGTCGATGGCCGCGGCTTCATGCTCCAAGGCCATGAGAAGGGCTTCTTCGTCGGCCCGACCCTGTTCGACCATGTGAAGCCGCATTTCCGCAGCTACAAGGAGGAGATTTTCGGGCCCGTGCTGCAAATCGTCCGCGCCGATACCTTCGAGGAAGCGGTGCGCCTGCCGAGCGAGCATGAATATGGCAATGGCGTCGCCATCTTCACCCGCAACGGCCATGCCGCGCGCGAATTCGTCAGCCGGGTCAATGTCGGAATGGTCGGCGTCAACGTCCCGATCCCGGTCCCGGTCAGCTATCACAGCTTCGGCGGCTGGAAGCGCTCGGGCTTCGGCGACATCGGCCAATATGGCCAGGAGGGCATGCGCTTCTGGACCAGGACCAAGGTCGTTACCCAGCGCTGGCCGGACGGCAGCGCCGCGGGCGATCACAAGGAAGCCTTCATCATCCCGACCATGGGGTGAGCGACATGAAACTGGCGCTGACCGCCCTGCTGGTCCGCGATTATGAAGAAGCCACCGCTTTCTATTGCGACGCGCTTGGCTTCCGGCTGATCGAGGACAGCGACCTGGGCGAGGGTAAGCGCTGGGTGGTGATCGGGGGCGATGACGGCGGTTCCCTGCTGCTGGCCAAGGCCAGGAAGCCGGAGGAACTGGCCGCCGTCGGCAACCAGTTCGGCGGCCGGGTCGGCCTGTTCGCCCAGACGCAAGACTTTGAAGCCGTACAGGCTCGGCTAATCAAAGCTGGTGCAATGTTCGAAGAACGGCCGCGCCAAGAACCCTATGGCACGGTTGCCGTGTTTCGCGATTTGTACGGCAATCGATGGGACCTGATCGAACCGAAGAATGGCGAAGCATCTTAATCTGGGTTAAGACGTTGGTTCGGACAATGAAACAGATCTTCGCCTCGGCAATGCTACTCGCCCTGGCCGCCTGCCAGCAGGATAGTGACGATAACATCGCGATCGACGAAACCAACACGGCCAATGCCGTGATCGAGACGCTACCGCCTGACGAGACGGTCACCAATGAGGCCGATGATGCTGACGCCAACGCCGGCGACTCTACCGCCGGAGCGCTCCTTATCCCGGCTGCCTTTCGCGGCCGCTGGGGCATGGCGCCTGACGACTGCACTTCGACCCGCGGCGACGCCAAGGGTTTGATCATCGTCGACGAAGACAGCATCAAATTCTTCGAAAGCCAGGCCACGCTGACCAAAGTGACCGGAAGCTTTCCCGAGAATTTCACCGGCACCTTCGCCTTTACCGGCGAGGGCGAGAATTGGACCAACAGCCAGAACCTGAAACTCACCGGCAGCAGCAACACGCTGGTCCGCAAACAGTCGGATATCGCCCAACCCTTTACCTACAAGCGCTGCGCCTGATAGGCGGTCGGCCATGAAGCCGATCCTTGTCGCGTCCCTGCTCGCCCTGACCCTCGCTGCCTGCGGCGGACCAAGCGACGAGGACAAGCTGACCGCCGAGAAGATCCGGGCCTCCGAATCCGCCCCCGAGCTACCCGACGTCCAGCTGAGCGAAAATCCCGAGCCTCCGCCCGCGCCGCCCCCGGTCGAGGAGCCGCTGGCCAATGAGGTCGACAATGACGTCGACGGCAATGAGGTCGAGGCCGGCGTTGCCGGCAATGTCCCGCCGGCCTTCCAGGGGCTATGGGGAGTCGCGGCGTCCGACTGCACGCCCGGCGAAGTCAGCGGCAATGCCATCCTGCTGACCTCCGACACGTTGATTTCAACCGGAACGGTCGCCTCGCTCGGCGGCGTGCTGGCCGATTCACCGGGCCGCTTCGACGGCCGCTTCGTCGGCGAGGGCGGCTATGAAGCGCGCGAGAGCTTCGTCCTTAGCGGCAGCGGCAACCGCCTCACCCGAAACGGGAGCACCGTCTACCAGCGCTGCCTCGGGGCACGGACCTCTGGATAAGCGCCTATCCGGGTGCTAGGCGCGCTCGCCATGAGCCAGTTCGACCTGACCGACGACCAGCGCCAGATCCAGGAAATGGCGCAGAAATTCACCGCCGATGCGATCACTCCCTTCGCCGCCGAATGGGACGCGAAACACATCTTCCCCAGGGACACGATCCGACAGGCCGCCGAGCTTGGTTTCGGGTCGATCTATGTCAGCGAGGAAAGCGGCGGAATCGGCCTCGGCCGGCTCGAAGCGGCGCTGATCATGGAGGCGATGGCCTATGGCTGCCCCTCGACCAGCGCGTTCATTTCTATCCACAATATGGCGAGTTGGATGATCGACCGCTTCGGCGCGGACGAGCTCAAGCAAAAATATCTCCAGTCGCTGATCCCGATGGAGAAGATCGCCAGCTACTGCCTGACCGAGCCGTCTTCGGGTTCCGACGCGGCTGCGCTCAAGACCAAGGCGGTCAGGGACGGCGACCATTATGTCGTCTCGGGCAGCAAGGCGTTCATCTCGGGCGGCGGCGAGAATGAAATCTACGTCTGCATGGTCCGCACCGGCGAGGACGGCCCCAAGGGCATCAGCGCGCTGGTGATCGAAAAAGACATGCCCGGCGTCAGCTTCGGCGCCAACGAGAAGAAGCTCGGCTGGCACTCCCAGCCGACCGCGCAGGTCAATTTCGATGAGGTCCGCGTTCCGGTTTCGAACCGGGTTGGCGGCGAGGGCGAAGGCTTCCGCATCGCCATGATGGGGCTCGACGGCGGCCGGCTCAACATCGGCGCCTGTTCCTTGGGCGGCGCCCAGCGCTGCCTCGACGAAGCCGTCAAATACACCAGGGAGCGCAAGCAATTCGGCACCGCGATCGCCGATTTTCAGAACACCCAGTTCACACTGGCGGACATGGAGACCGAGCTGCAGGCGGCACGGCAGCTGCTATACGTCGCGGCGGTCAAGGTGACCTGCAATGCCCCAGACAAGACCAAGTTCGCGGCGATGGCCAAGCGCCTCGCCACCGACACCGGCTCGTCGGTCGTCGACCGGGCGCTCCAGCTGCATGGCGGCTACGGCTATCTGATGGATTATCCGATCGAGCGCTTCTGGCGCGACCTTCGGGTCCATTCGATCCTGGAAGGCACCAACCAGGTGATGCGGATGATCGTTGGTCGGGAGCTTACCCGCCAGTGACGTCCGCCTTCTCCTTCGGGGACCTGTCCCGCCAGCTTGGCGAAGCCGCCGAGAAAATGATGAAAGGCGAGGTCAAGCCGACCTTGCCGTTCGATCCGCTCGCGATCGCCCAGGCGACAAGTGAATTTGCGTTCGGGCTGGCGATGAAGCCGGCCGAGTTGATGGAAGTGCAACTCGCCGCTGCCAAGCAATGGGGCGACTTCTGGACCGGAACGCTGTCCGGAACGGTCAACGACAAGCCGCGCGACCGCCGCTTTGCTGCGCCCGAATGGCAGGACGACGCCTATTATCGCGCGATCCGCGACGCCTATCTGCTGGCGTCGAAACAGCTTCGCGACGTGGTGTCGCTAGGTAAGGGCAGCGCCAGCACGACGGCCATGGCGAGCTTCCTGCTCGACCAGTATCTGAACGCCGTCTCGCCCTCCAATTTCGCCGCAACCAACCCGGAGGTGGTCAAGCGGACCAAGGAAACCAACGGCGCCAACCTGGTCCAGGGCTTCGCTCACCTGATCGAGGACATCGCCAGCGGCAAGGGCATCGTCCAGCGCCGCACCGACCCGACCGCGTTCGAAAAAGGCAAAACCATCGCCGCGACGCCGGGCGAAGTGGTGTATGAGAACGATCTGTTCCAGCTGATCCAGTATACGCCGGCCACCCAGCAGGTCGCGGCCGAGCCGCTGCTGTACGTCCCGCCGCTGGTCAACCGCTACTATATGATCGACCTGGTGCCGCGGCAGAGCCTGGTCAAATGGCTGGTCGACGAAGGCCGTACGGTGTTCGTCATCAGCTGGGTGAATCCGGGTGAGAAGCTCAAGAACAAGGGCGTCGGCGACTATGTGCTGGAAGGCATTGTAGAGGCGATCGGCGAAGTCCGGAAACGCACCAGGGCCTCGCCCGACCTGTTCGCCTTCTGCCTTGGCGGCACCCTTGTCGCGATCGCTCTGGCCTGGCTGGCGGCGAAAGAACGAGCCGGCGAGATCAATAGCGCGACGCTGATCGGATCGCTCGTCGACTTCGCCGACATGCGCGACTGGTCGGCGTTCGTCCATGAAGGGCATTTGGCAGCGCTCGAAGATTATCTCGAGGACCAGGGGTTCATCGACAGCCTGGAATTGCAGCGCCTGTTCGCGGCGATGCGCGCCAACGACCTCATCTGGTCGTCGGTGGTGAACCATTACCTGCTCGACCGGCCGGCGCCGCCGAGCGACCTGCTCTACTGGTTCGAGGACGGCGCCCGGATCCCCGCGGCTTTTCTCAAAAGCTATAACCGCGACCTGCTCCTCAGCAACAAGCTTAGGGAACCGGCCGGTTTCGAGGTCGGCGGAGTGCCGATCGACCTTGCCGCGATTAAGACCCCGATGCTGGTGATCGCCTTGAAGGACGACCATGTCTCGGCGTGGGAAGCGGTCTATCGCGGCGCGCGCGATATCGGTGCCGACTTCATCCTTGGCGGCTCCGGCCACAATGCCGGGGTGATCAACCCGCCTGCCGCCAACAAGCATGGGTATTGGACCAACCAGGAGCAGCCGAAGGATGCCAAGGCTTGGCTCGAATCTGCGACCCGCCACGAAGGCAGCTGGTGGCCGGCCTGGACCCAATGGCTCACCGGCCATGGCTCGAAAAAGCAGGTTCCTGCCCGCGCCATCAAGGACGGCATCGAGCCCGCCCCCGGCCGCTACGCGATGATGCCCTGATGGACGCGATGACCACCCAACAAGATGTGCTGACGGTGAAGGAAGGGCTGGCCGGGCGGCTCCGCCTGAACCGGCCCAAGGCACTGCACAGTTTGAACCGGCAGATGGTTCGCGACATGGCGAGCGCGCTCATTAAATGGCGTAACGATCCCGACGTTCGCATCATCCTGATCGACCATACCGAAGGCCGCGGCTTTTGCGCCGGCGGCGATGTGGTCGACATCAGCCTCAACGTCGAAGGCGCCGACGCCGCGGCCCGCGCATTCTTCTTCGACGAATACCGGCTCAATCACCTCGAATATACCTACCCCAAGCCCGGCGTCGCCTTCATGGACGGCATCACCATGGGCGGCGGGGTCGGCATCGCCTGCCCGTGCCGGTTCCGGGTTGCGACCGAGCGGACCGTGCTGGCCATGCCGGAAACGACGATCGGCATTTTTCCCGACGTCGGCGGCGGCCGCTACCTGTCGCGGCTGCGCGGGAGGCTGGCCCAGTTCCTGGCGCTGACCGGTGCGCGGCTCGACGGTGCGGAATGCAAGGCGCTTCGCCTCGCCACTCACTACATCCCGTCCGATCGCCTCGAGGAGGCCAAGGAACGGATCATGGCGCAGCCGTTCCGGGTCGAGGCGATCCTGGATGAGCTGAGCGAAGACGAGATTCCGGCGGCTCGGATTAAGGCCAATATCCAAAAGATCGACCGCTACTTCGCTTCCGACCGGATCGAGGAAATCCTCGACGCGCTCGACGCGGGCGCGGACGAGGGCGACGAATGGGCCGCGACCGAGGCCGCGACCATCCGCAAGAAGTCGCCAATGGCCTGCAAGGTCAGCCTGAAGCTGCTGCAGGAAAGCCCCTACCAGCTGCATTTCGTCGATGAGATGCGGATGGAATATGGAATCATGGTCCGACTGATCCACCATCCCGACTTTCGGGAAGGGGTCCGCGCGCTGCTGATCGACAAGGACAATGCGCCCAACTGGCACCCGACGCGCCCCGAGGTCATCGGCGACGCCGAAGTCGAGGCGTTCTTCGAGCCGCTGCCGGTCGAGGAGCAATGGCGGCCGTTCGATTTTTAGGAGTACCCGATGAGCTACGAAACCATCCTGGTCGAGAAGAAGGGCGCGGTGACGTTGGTCACCTTGAACCGCCCGCAGGCGCTCAACGCGCTCAATTCGACCGTGCTCAAGGAGTTGATCGACGCCTTCGCCGACTATGACGCCGACTCCGGGCAGCGCTGCCTGGTACTGACCGGCAGCGAGAAGGCCTTCGCCGCCGGCGCCGACATCAAGGAAATGCAGGCCCAGGGTTTCGCCGACATGTACGGCTCCAACTTCTTCGCCGGGTGGGAGCAGGTCACGCGCACCCGCAAGCCGTGGATCGCCGCGGTTGCCGGCTTTGCACTGGGCGGCGGTTGCGAAGTCGCGATGATGGCCGACTTCATCATCGCCGCGGACAGCGCCAAGTTCGGCCAGCCGGAAATCAAGCTCGGCGTTTCGCCCGGCATGGGCGGGTCGCAGAGGCTAACCTGGGCCATCGGCAAGGCCAAAGCGATGGAGATGTGCCTGACCGGACGGATGATGGGCGCCGAGGAAGCCGAGCGGTCAGGCCTGGTCGCCAAGGTGGTGCCGGCCGCGGACTTGATCGACGAAGCACTGAAGACCGCGGAGGCCATCGCATCGATGGCCCCGCTGGCAGCCATTGCCAACAAGGAGATGGTCAACGCCGCGTTCGAAATGGGTCTGGCGCAGGGGATCAACTTCGAACGGCGGCTGTTCCACGGGCTGTTCGGTACCGAGGATCAGAAGGAAGGCATGAGCGCTTTCGTCGACAAGCGCCCCGGCAATTGGACGGGGCGGTAAGGAGCAACGAACATGGCACGCGTCGCATTCATCGGACTGGGGCATATGGGCGGCGGAATGGCGCCCAACCTGGCCAAGGCTGGACATGAGGTTCGCGCCTTCGACCTCAGCGAGGAAGCGCTAACCCATGCGGTCGAGCGCGGCTGCAAGCGCGCCAAGTCGGCCGCCGAAGCCTGCAAGGATGCCGATGCAGTCGTCACCATGCTGCCCGCCGGCAAGCACGTCGCCGAGGTATTCCGCTCCCAGGTGTTCGGCGCAGCTCCCAAGTCCGCGATCCTGATCGACTGTTCGACGATTGACGTCGCCACCGCCAGGGCGGTCGAGGAGGAAGCGCAAGGCCAGGGGTACACCATGGTCGACGCGCCGGTGTCCGGCGGCATTGCCGCCGCCGAGGGCGGGACGCTGACTTTCATGGTCGGCGGCAGCGAACAGGGCTTCCAGAAGGCGCGCGAATATCTGGAGAAGATGGGCAAGGCGGTGATCCATGCAGGTGACGCCGGCGCTGGCCAGGCCGCAAAGATCTGCAACAACATGCTGCTCGGCGCCTCGATGGCCGCGACCTGCGAGGCGTTCGTGCTGGCGCAGAAGCTTGGCCTCGATCCCAAGACCTTCTTCGACATCTCGTCCAAGGCCAGCGGCCAGTGCTGGTCGATGACCAGCTATTGCCCGGTTCCCGGAGTCGGCCCCGAAACGCCGGCAGACCGCGAATATGAAGGCGGGTTCGCCGCCGCGCTGATGCTGAAGGATTTGAGGCTGGCGATGGATGCGGCGCAGAATGCCGGCGCCTACACGCCGATGGGTGGCGAGGCCGAGGAGCTCTACCAGCGCTTCGTCGACCTTGGCGGCGGGACCAAGGATTTCTCGGCGCTGATCAAGATGATCGACGACAGCTGGCGTTCGCCAGAGGGCAAGAAGGAAGTGGCGCCGCCGGTCACCGCGCTTGATTAAGCGGCTCCGCAAGACCACATCGCGCTCATGCTGATCGAGATCGAAAAGACGCCCAACCCCGCGACCCGCAAATTCCTGCCCGGCCGCACCGTGATGGAAATGGGCGGCCGCGACTTCCCCAATGCCGACGCGGCACAAGCCAGTCCGCTGGCCGAAGCGCTGTTTTCGACGGGCATGGTCGACGGCGTCTATTTCGGCCGCGACTTCGTCTCGGTCTCTGCCGCACCGACGGTCGAATGGGACCAGCTTGAGCCTGAGGTGCTGTCGATCCTGCTCGATCATTTCATGCTCGATGCCCCTCTGTTCAAACAGGGCAGCGCGGCGGGCATCGAGGTGGCGCCAGAGGTAGCGACCGGCATCGAGGAAGATCCGGCCGACGCCGACATCATCGAGCAGATCAAGGAACTGCTCGACACCAGGGTCCGCCCGGCGGTTGCTCAGGACGGCGGCGACATCGTCTACAAGGGATATCGTGACGGCAAGCTCTACCTTGGCATGCAGGGAGCCTGCTCGGGCTGCCCTTCGTCCACGGTCACTCTGAAACGCGGCGTCGAAAGCCTGATCAAACATTATGTGCCAGAGGTCGAGACAATCGAAGCCGTCTGACCGACTGATTTCCTTACTCTTTTTCGCTTTTTCCTTGCCGGACCGGACTGGCTGTGCCTCCATGTCGCACGGCAACAGGGAGTCGCTCGATTGATCCTTGCGCTCGACACGTCGACCGCCGCCTGCACCGCCGCGCTGCTGGAGCGTGACGGGACGATCGTTGCGTCGCGCGACGAGTTGATCGGGCGCGGCCATGCCGAGCGCCTTGTGCCGATGATCGAGGAAATGCTCGACGGCCATGTCCCGTCGAAAATCCTGGTCGGGGTCGGGCCCGGCAGCTTTACTGGACTTCGCGTCGGAATCGCCGCCGCCCATGGGATGGCAATCGGCTGGAGCGTGCCGCTTTCGGGCATGAACAGCCTGGCGCTGCTGGCCGCGACCGCACCTCCGGGCGAAGGCAAGATCGCCGCTGCCATGACCGGGGGGCATGGCGAGCTGTTCGTCCAGACGTTCAACCGCAAGAAGCTGACCGCGACCGGGCCGATTCACAACCTGACCCCGGCAGCAGCGGCCGCCAAGGTCGATGCGCCACTGGTCGTCGGCAGCGGCGCAGCGGCGCTGGTCGAGGCACGGCACAGCGGCGAAGCACTGCCCTTGCTGCCCAGCGCCAGCAGGGCCTTGGCTCTCCCCGAGCTCATGCGGATGCTGGAGTGCAAACCGATCTATGGCCGCGCGCCCGACGCGCGCCCGATGGCCGCCTGATGGCGACGCTGCAGCGAGAATCGTCGACGGTGCGTCTGCGGCGGGGCGGGGCCGACGACCTCGACGAAGTGATGCGGATCATGAACGCGGCATTCCCGCCATGCTTCGGCGAAGCCTGGACCCGCTCGCAATGTGCCGGGATCCTGCCTATGCAGGGGGTCACGCTAACCGTCGCGGAGCAGGACCGGCGGCTGGCCGGCTTCTCGCTGGTCAGGGCTGTCGCCGACGAAGCCGAACTGTTGCTGTTGGCGGTCGACCCTGCTGAGCAGCGCCGCGGCATCGGACAGGCCTTGCTCGACGATTTCATTGCTGCCGGATTGGCTGGCGGCGGGCACCGCCTGCATCTCGAAGTGCGCGACGGCAATCCCGCGGTGGAGCTTTATCGCGCTTCCGGCTTTGCGACGGCCGGGCGCCGCCGCAATTACTATCACGGGCCGGGTGGCGAGGCCTATGATGCCATCACGCTAATGTTGGTCGATTAGTATTACTAACTTTGGTTAGTACGGACCGAGCTTGCCCGGCCAGTAATGCGGTAGTAATGCGATCTAGTCGTGACGGTATGCCGCCGTCCCGCCCAAAAATTCATGCTCGGGAATTGAACAATGGATATTGAAGGCAATGATGACACGCTGATCACGCTGACTGCCGATATCGTCGCAGCTCATGTCAGCAACAATAGTGTGGCAGTTAATGACCTGCCGCAACTCATCTCAAATGTTCACGGGGCGCTTTCGCAATTGTCGGGCGCAAGCTCGGCTGCCGAGGCCAAGCCCGAACCCAAGGTCCCGATCCGCTCGTCGATCAAGCCGGACTATATCGTCTGCCTTGAGGACGGAAAACGACTGAAGATGCTGAAGCGGCATCTGATGACCCATTATCAAATGACTCCGGATCAATACCGGCAGAAGTGGGGCCTGTCCGCCGACTATCCGATGGTAGCGCCCAATTATGCCGAGCAGCGGCGGACGCTGGCCAAGTCAATCGGGCTCGGCACCAAGCGCCGCAAGTCGAAGGGCAAGTGACCGGTACAGCCAATCCGGTGGATGGGCGAGCAGGTTACCGCTATCCTCGTCACGGGATGCAGGGGGAGGCCGCGATCTCGCGCCTCCCCTTTGACCTTATCACATCGACATCCTAATTCGGCTCCATGCATCGAACCATCGACATCGAACAGCTGTGCGCCGACAAGGGCCTGCGCATCACCGAACAGCGCAAGGTTATCGCCCGCGTCCTCGGCGAGAGCGAGGATCACCCCGATGTCGAGACGCTGCATTCCCGCGCGGCGGCGATCGATCCCAACATCTCGATCGCGACGGTCTATCGGACCGTCCGCCTGTTCGAAGAAGCCGGCATCCTGGAGCGGCATGAGTTCGGCGACGGGCGCTCACGCTATGAGGCGGCATCGGAAACCCATCACGATCATTTGATCGATGTCGAAACCGGCAATGTGATCGAGTTCGTCGATGAAGAGCTGGAGCTGCTGCAGAAGCGGATCGCCGAACGGCTCGGCTTCCGGTTGGTCGATCATCGCATGGAACTCTACGGCGTCGCCATTGACCGCGACCGCTGAGCCGGCACCTTCCCGACTAATATACTGGCTTCGGCTCGCCGGCCTGATCGGCCTTTTCCTGATCTATGTCGTGCCGCACCTCCTGTCGAAATGGCTGCTGCGCAAGTCGAACTGGCCGCGGCGATTCCTGAGGCATGGAGCGCTGGTCGTGGGAGTCCGGCCAAGACTAGAAGGGCCGCCCCTCGCCCCCCACAGCTTCGTCATCGCCAACCATATCAGCTGGCTCGACATCATGATTCTCGGCGGTTGGACCGGAACGGCCTTCATCGCCAAGGCCGAGGTTGAAACGACCCCCTTGATCGGGTGGATCGCCGACCAAAACCGAACGCTCTATATCGATCGCGCCGCGCGGCGGGATTCGCATGGGCAAGTGAAGCGGATCGTCGAGGCGCTCGGCCATGACCAGCCCCTTACCGTCTTTCCCGAAGGAACAACCGGGAGCGGGCTGCATCTGCTGCCGTTCCGCTCGACCCTGATGGAAGCGGTCGCCCCGCCTCCGCCCGGCGTTACGGTCCGTGCCGTGGCGGTCGATTATGGCGAGCATGCCGAGCTGGTCGGCTGGCATAGTGGCGAAGGCGGCATGGCCAACTTCTGGCGGGTCGTGGGACACCGCGGAACCATGCCGGTGACCGTCCGCCTGCTGGAACCGCTGGAGTTGACCGACGACCGTAAGGCGCTGGCGCGGCAGGCGCATGGGGCAATTGCCGCCGCGCTCTCTTCCTTGGTAGCGCATGAGGCCGTATAGGCGCCGCCAAATGACTGATCTTCCCAAGACTTATCGCGTCAAGAGCTTCGGCTGCCAGATGAATGTTTACGACGGCGAGCGCATGGCCGAGCTGCTCGGCGCCCAGGGCATGCGCGCCGCGTCCGAGGCCGAGGACGCCGATCTCGTCGTGCTCAATACCTGCCACATCCGCGAAAAGGCCGCCGAAAAGGCCTATTCCGACGTCGGGCGGCTGCGCCGGGAGGATGGCAGCAAACCGATGATCGCGCTGGCCGGCTGCGTCGCCCAGGCCGAGGGCGCGGAGGCCAAAACGCGCTCCAAGATGATCGACCTGGTGGTCGGGCCACAGGCCTATCATCGGCTGCCGGAAATGGTGGCGGAGGCGGCACGCGGACGGCGGCCGGTCGATACCGACATGCCGGCGATTTCCAAGTTTGACGCCCTTCCCATTCGCCGCAAGGTCGGGCCGAGCGCGTTCCTCACGGTGCAGGAAGGCTGCGACAAATTCTGCACCTATTGCGTGGTCCCCTATACCCGCGGAGCCGAAATCAGCCGCCCCTGGGCGGACGTCATCGCCGAGGCCCGTTCGCTGGCCGAGGGCGGCGCACGAGAGATCACCCTGCTCGGCCAGAATGTGAACGCATGGGAAGGCGAGGACGAAAAGGGACGTGCCGGCGGGCTCGATGCGCTGATCCGCGCCCTGGCTCGGATCGATGGGCTCGAGCGGATCCGCTATACCACCAGTCATCCAGCTGACATGACCGAGGGGCTAATTGCGGCGCATGGTGAAGTCGACAAGCTGATGCCCTATCTCCACCTGCCGGTGCAGTCGGGCTCGGATTCCATCCTCAGGGCGATGAACCGCAGCCATACGGCCGAATCCTATCTTCGCACGATCGAAAAGGTTCGCGCAGTGCGGCCGGACATCGCCATCAGCGGCGACTTCATCGTCGGCTTCCCAGGCGAAACCGATGAAGATTTCACCGCAACGCTATCCATTGTCGATGCGGTGCGTTACGCTTCTGCCTATAGTTTCAAATATAGCGCCCGCCCGGGCACTCCGGCGGCGCAAATGGAAGGAGCGGTGGCGCCAGAGGTGATGGACGATAGATTGCAGCGGCTCCAGGCCCGCATCGCCGAGCATAGCCTCGCCTTCAACCGCGCCACGATCGGCAAGGACACGCAAATCCTGATCGACCGCAAGGGCCGCCTGCCCGGCCAGATGATCGGCAAATCGCCCTGGCTCCAGTCGATATTCGTCGAGACCGACGCCGTGATCGGCGACATGCTCGACGTAACCGTCACCCACGCCTTGCCCAACAGCCTCGGCGGCGTCCTCAAGACGGCAAGGGCCGCCTGATGGCCAAGCGCGAACTGGCAGCCGCCAACCTCGATTCCAGGATCGAAGGCCGTGCCCGGCTCGAGCTGGAGTTCGAGCAACCCTACCTGCTCGGACCCCTGTTCGGTGACTATGACCGCCACCTGATCATGATCGAGGACCGCCTCGGCGTGAACATCGCCGCACGCGGCAACCGCGTAATGATCGAGGGCGATCCCGATGCCGCCGCCCGTGCCCGCGACGTGCTCACCGGCCTCTACAACCGGCTTGACCAGGGCCAGGACGTCGATGCCGCCGCGGTCGAGGCGCTGATCGGCATGGCCAACCAGCCCGCGCTCGACGGGATTATCGCCGACGAGGTCGCCTCGCCGCCGAGCGTCATGATCCGGACGCGCAAGAAGACGATCGTTCCGCGATCGACCGTCCAGACGCGCTACATGGAATGTCTGGCGCGCGACGACATGATCTTCGCATTGGGCCCTGCCGGCACCGGCAAGACCTACCTCGCGGTCGCCCAGGCGGTGTCGCAACTGGTATCGGGCAGCGTCGACCGGCTGATCCTGTCGCGCCCCGCGGTCGAAGCCGGAGAACGGCTGGGCTTCCTGCCTGGTGACATGAAAGAGAAGGTCGATCCCTATCTCCGACCGCTCTACGATGCGCTCTACGACATGTTGCCGACCGAACAGGTCGAGCGGCGCATCTCCTCGGGCGAGATCGAGATTGCACCGATCGCCTTCATGCGCGGCCGTACCCTCAACGACGCCTTCATCATCCTCGACGAGGCGCAGAACACCACGCCGCAGCAGATGAAGATGTTCCTCACCCGTTTCGGCATGAGGAGCCGGATGGTGATTTGCGGCGATCCCAACCAGACCGACCTTCCGCCCGGAGTGACGTCGGGGCTGGCCGACGCGGTCTCGAAGCTGGAAGGCATTCCCAAGCTGTCGATGGTCCGCTTCAGCGCCGCCGACGTCGTCCGCCACCCGCTCGTCGGGCGGATCGTCGAGGCCTATGAGGGACCGGGCCGGTGATGCTCGAAGTTGCCATCGACACCGACGGGGAATGGGACAGTAGCAGCAGGTGGGACGAGCTCGCTCGTGCCGCCGCCGCCGCCGCCATCGCCGAAAGCGCCTTCCCGCAACTCGGCAACAGCGATCGCACCGTCGAGCTGTCGATCAGGCTTGCCGGCGACGCCGAGGTTCATGCCCTGAATTCCGAATGGCGGGGCAAGGACAAGCCGACCAATGTCCTGTCCTTCCCGATGGCCGAACCCGGCGATCTGGCAGATGCCAGTGGCGCCGGCCCGGAACTGATGCTGGGCGACATCATTCTTGCCCGGGGCGTTTGCGCCGCCGAAGCCGAAGAGAAATCGATCCCGTTGGAGAGCCACGCCGCGCATCTGATGGTCCATGGGACGCTGCACCTGCTCGGCCACGACCATATGGATGAAGCGAGCGCTGCCGACATGGAAGCCCGCGAAGTGCGCGCACTGGCGCGAATGGGGATCGCCGATCCCTACGAGCTTGAGCGCTAATGGCGACGCGCAACGAAGATGAAGGCGGCTCCCGGCTGTGGCGCGGAATGCGCTCGCTGCTGTTCGGCGAAGGGCACGAAGAGACCCTGCGCGACCAGATTGAGGAAGCGATCGACGACGCCGAAGACGAGCCGATCAAGCGCGGCGATTTGTCGCCTACCGAGCGGCAAATGCTTCGCAACCTGCTTCACTTCGGCGACCGGACAGTCGGCGAGATTGCCGTCACCCGCGGCGACATCGTCTCGGTTCCTTCAACGATCAGCTTTGAAGGATTGATTGCGGCCTTCGCAGAGGCCGAGCACAGCAGGCTGCCTGTCACGGGCGATGATCTCGATGAAGTCATCGGCATGATTCACATCAAGGATGTGTTCAAGGCGCAGGAAGACCCTTCGCGCCCGCGGTCGATCGAGGGACTGCTCCGCACCCCATTGTTTGTGCCCGAGTCGATGGGCGTTCTTGATCTGCTGGCGCGGATGCGCACCGAGCGGCTCCACCTCGCGATTGTCGTCGACGAGTTCGGGGGGACCGAAGGTCTGGTTACCATCGAGGACGTCGTCGAGGAAATCGTTGGCGAGATCGAGGACGAACATGACGTCGAGGCGGCGGGCATGCTTACCCTGCTCGAGGACGGGTTGTGGGAAGCAGACGCCCGCGTCGAGTTGGAGGAACTCGCCAAGGTTGTCGACGCAAGGCTCGCAACCGCCGATGACGAGGTCGACACGTTGGGTGGCCTGGTCTTTCTTTTGGCCGGGCACATTCCGGGCAAGGGCGAGTCTTTCCTCCATCCTTCGGGCTGGCGGCTCGAAGCGATCGATAGCGACCCGCGGCGGATCGTCCGGGTACGGCTTCACGCCCCGGAACCGGCAGAAGAAATTCCAGTAGCGGGAAAGTAGCGCATCCTTTCAGCGTCATCGCCGTTTTAGCGCCGAGCGGCGGGCCGACGAGGATGATTGCGATGCGCCTGTCTCTGCTGTTGCTGACTACCGCCGTTGCGCTCGCTGGTTGCGGGCACAAGCCAAGCGAGGATCCCAGCAGGGCCCAGGGTCCCGCTCCCCAACTTGATCAGCCGCAAACCAGGACGATCCCGACGGTCAACGTCGCCAAGGGCGAAGGCTGGCCGGCAGGCAAGACGCCGATCCCGGCGGCTGGGCTGAAGATCAACGAGTTTGCTGGCGGCCTGCAACATCCGCGCTGGCTCTACGTCCTTCCCAACGGCGACGTGCTGGCCGCCGAATCCGACAGCCCGGGAACGGACAAGACGGGCGGCAACCTGCGCGGGAAGATCCAGGAACTGCTGATGAAGAAGGCGGGCTCTGAAACGCCCAGTGCCAACCGCATCAGCCTGCTTCGCGATACCGACGGCGACGGGATCGCCGATGCCAGGACCGTGTTACTGACCGGTCTGTATTCGCCGTTCGGTATGGCATTCGCCAACGGCGAGCTGTTCATTGCCAACGCCGACGGAATCGTCGCTTACCGCTTCCAGCCCGGTCAGACGAAACTCGACGCACGGCCGCGTCACATCACGTCCTTGCCCTCGGGCTACAACCATCATTGGACCAAATCGATGGTCGCCTCGCCCGACGGCAAATTCCTGTTCGTCGGTGTAGGGTCGAACAGCAATGCCGGCGAAAATGGACTTGAGATGGAAAAGGGCCGGGCGGCGGTATGGATGGTCGATGCCCGCACCGGTGCCTATCGCATTTTCGCCAGCGGGCTGCGCAATCCGGTCGGGATCGGCTGGAATCCGTGGAGCAAGGACCTCTGGGTGGTGGTCAACGAACGGGACGAGCTCGGTGATAATTTGGTCCCCGACTATCTGACTTCGTTGAAGGACGGCGCCTTCTATGGGTGGCCGTGGAGCTATTATGGGAACCACGTTGACGCCCGGGTGAAGCCGCCGCGGCCCGACATGGTCGCCAGGGCAATTGCACCTGACTTCGCGCTCGGACCGCATGTCGCCCCTCTGGGCCTTGCCTTCTCGCCGGGCCAGTCGCTGGGGCCGCGCTTCACTCAAGGCGCGTTCGTCGGCGAGCATGGCTCATGGAACCGCAGCGAGGCCAACGGCTACCAGGTCGTGTTCGTGCCCTTCGCCGGGGGTCGGCCCTCGGCGAGGCCGGTGCCGATCCTCACGGGATTCCGTGTCGGCGACGTGGCCTACGGACGGCCGGTCGGGGTGGCGATCGCCAAGGACGGCAGCCTGCTCGTCGCTGACGACGTCGGCGGCAAGGTATGGCGGGTGAGCGCGGCCCTTTCCCAGCAGGTCGCAAGCCGCTAGCGACGCTACATGCTTTTCCTGATCGCGCTGGTGATCGGCGCCCTCTCCGCGTTCGCGTTCCAGCCGGTCGGCTGGTGGCCGCTGATGATTTTGGCCATCGCCGCGCTGTGCGAACTGGTTTTGCGCGCGGGATCTTTGAGACAGGCATTGCTCATCGGCTGGGGCTTCGGGCTCGGCCAGTTCCTGATCGGCCTCAACTGGATCGCCACCGCCTTCACCTTCCAGGCGGCGATGCCGGCCTGGCTCGGCTGGGTCGCGGTGCTGCTGCTGTCGCTCTACCTCGCCGTCTACCCGATGATTGCCGCCGGGTTGGCCTGGCGATTCGGCAAGGCTAACCGGCTGGCACTGGTGCTGGCGCTGGCCGGTAGCTGGGCGGTGACCGAATGGCTCCGCGCGACCATGTTCACCGGCTTCGCCTGGAATCCCCTGGGCGTGACGCTGGTCGATACCGCCTGGCGCACTTCCTCGGTGATTGTCGGAACCTATGGTTTGTCGGCCTTCGTGGTGCTGCTCGGCGGGGCAGCATGGTTGGCCACGAGGCGCAATTGGTGGTCCTCGGCCGGGATATTGGTTCCGCTCGCCGCTTGCTGGGCTGCATTCTTTCCGATCTACATCCCCGCCGCGAACTCATTGGAAGCCCGTCGCAACGTCCGAATAATTCAGCCCAACATCGGTCAGCAGGACAAGTGGCGGCCGGGATATGACGAAATCGCTTCTCGGGCCCTCGACCAGCTGACCATCAAGGGTCCGCCCGTCACCCGGCTGATCTTCTGGCCAGAGGCCGCGGTCACGGAGCCGTTGGAGGACGGCCGTTGGGCTGCACGGAAGATCGCCGAGGACGAGCGGCTTCGCGCGACCCGCGCAATGGGGCCAGGTGACGTGCTGCTTACAGGCGGCCTTTCACTCACGTCGAGCGATGGCCAGGCCGTGGATGGCGCCACCAATAGCATCTATGTCTTCCAGCCCCTCGGGCAGATCGTGGGCCGTTACGACAAGGCACACCTCGTGCCCTATGGCGAATATCTGCCGATGCGGCCGCTGCTGTCGGCGATTGGCTTGTCGCGGCTGGCACCGGGCGACATCGACTTCGCGAACGGACCCGGGCCGAAGACGATCAAGCTACCCGGCAACTGGGGCAAAGCCGGCCTGCAACTCTGTTACGAGATTATTTTCTCTGGCCAGGTCGTGGACCGCAACAATCGACCGGACTTCATCTTCAACCCGTCCAATGATGCCTGGTTCGGCCGCTGGGGCCCGCCGCAACATCTCGCCCAGGCTAGGTTGCGAGCCGCAGAGGAAGGCTTGCCGATCATTCGATCCACTCCAACGGGGATCAGCGCCCTTATCAACCCGGTCGGTGGTTTGATTGGCTCCATTCCCTGGAAGCAGGCAGGAATAATCGATGGTGTGCTGCCGCCCCCGCTACCTCCAACCCTGTTCGCAAGGCTCGGCAACATCATTCCGCTGACGCTCGGCATGCTGCTTCTCATCGCCGCGATTGCACTCGACAGCCGCGCTCGCTACAGGCGCATATAACGAATCCTTTATATCTTATTTTTTCGCAGATTTCTGCCAAGGAATGACGACCTCCCATGCGCAACTCCTATCTCTTCACCTCCGAATCGGTTTCCGAAGGCCATCCCGACAAGGTCGCCGACCAGATTAGCGACGCAATCGTCGACCTGTTCCTTTCGAAAGATCCGGAATCCCGCGTGGCGTGCGAGACCATGGTGACGACGCAGCGTATTGTCCTCAGCGGAGAAATCCGCTGCCG
>Ga0070670_100000434_pt1 | contig 34217 bp, 28 predicted proteins | sample KBSS63metaG_FD_64665 | JGI IMG/M metagenome (GOLD analysis project Ga0070670, IMG submission 64665) | Switchgrass rhizosphere microbial communities from Kellogg Biological Station, Michigan, USA - KBS S6-3 metaG | ecosystem: Host-associated > Plants > Roots > Rhizosphere > Soil ... | reverse complement strand
CGAGCCGCTTGCCGAGCGCACCCCACTTGTCCGCTTCTTTGTTGATGAACGCCGCAAACTCGGCCGGTGTATTGCCGACGACATCGTTGCCTTGAGCGACCAGCGTTTGCCGGACTTCGGGCATCTTCAGCACACTCACGACGTCGCGATGCAACCGATCGACGACCGCCCCCGGTGTTTTTGCCGGCGCCATGAAACCGTACCAGATCAACGCTTCATAACCGGGTACACCGGTTTCATCGATGGTCGGGATTTCAGGGAACGCTTCCGAGCGCTTCAACCCGCTCATGCCGAGCGGGCGCAGCTTTCCAGCTTTCCACAGCGGGGCACCGGTGACCGGATTGGAATATGCGATCTGCAGCTCGCCACCGAGCAGTGCTGTCATGACTGAGGCCACGCCCTTGTAGGGAACATGCGTCATCTGTATGCCAGCCATTGAATTGAGCAGTTCCGTCATCAGATGCGGCGAACTGCCCGGCCCGGACGTTCCGTAGTTGAGCTTGCCGGGGTGCTCTTTCGCGTACGCGACGAGCTCTTTGATTGTCTTTATCGGCTGTGACGGATGCACGAGCAATACGAGCGGCGTGGCGAACACTTCAGTTACCGGCGCAAAATCTTTGATCGGGTCATACGGAAGTTTTTTGAAAAGCTGCGCGCTTTGGGCATGCGTCGAAAATACGAGCAGGAGCGTATAGCCATCGGGGGCTGCCTTGGCTACGAGATCGGTGCCGACAATCCCGGACGCCGCAGGACGATTATCAACGACGACCGGCTGGCCGAGCCGCTCGCTGAGCCGTGCCCCAATGAAGCGAGCGGTGTAATCGCTGCCGCCACCGGGCGCGAGCGGAACGATGACCCGCACAGGGCGCGCTGGATACGCCTGAGCGACCGCGGTCACGCTGGCGACTAGTGCCGCCGCAACGAAGATAACCAAAACGATGGTCGATTTCAATGTCGGCAATTTCTGTAAGGAGCGGTAGTGTAACAAGCCGTCTTAGGGAAAACAGCAAGCGTGTCTCGCATGACGATCACCTGCCATCAAAGAGCGCGGCTGCGTTAATATCGCGGCTTTTCGGCTACACAGTGATGCGTATGCAAAAGAGCACGGTGATTTCTCCGGTGATGCGCAAGCTGAGTACGTATATTGCGCAAGCGCCGCGCAAGGCGCTGCCGGCGAAGGTTGTCGAGCGCGCAAAGCATCATCTGTTGGATACGATTGCGGCCATGGTATCGGGCGCCCCGCTATTGCCCGGCCGTCGCGCGATCGAGTATGTATCCGCGCTCGGCGGAATCGCGGAAGCGTCGATCGCCGGCACGGCTGTCGTTAGTTCCGCTTCGAACGCCGCGCTCGCTAATGGGATGCTCGCGCATGCGGATGAGACCGACGACGCGTACTACCTTGCGCTCGTCCACCCCGGTTGCAGCGTCGTGCCGGCTGCCCTTGCCATGGCTGAGCGCAATCACTGCGACGGCAGTGCACTGTTGCGTGCGATTGTCCTTGGTTACGACATCTGCGCACGAATGTCCAAGACGCTCGGCATCGAACGATTCAGAAGCTCGGGACATTCGACGCACAGTTACGGCGGGACATTTGGTGCGGCCGCGGCAGCGGGCGCACTGGCGCGCATCAATGCTACGCAGGCCCGCTATCTCCTTTCGTACGCTGCACAGCAAGCGTCGGGGTTGTCGTGCTGGGCACGCGATGTGGAGCATATCGAAAAAGCGTTCGACTTCGGCGGCATGCCGGCGCGCAATGGCGTAACTGCGGCGACGATGGTCGCCAGCGGCTTCACCGGCGTCGACGATGTTTTTGCGGGTGATCGCGGATTTTTTCATGCGCACGAGCGTTATGCGCAACCTGATCTGCTCGTACACGGGCTCGGCAAAGAGTTCGACATCATGCAGACCGCCATCAAGCGGTGGCCGGTAGGCTATCCGATTCAGGCACCGCTCGACGCGTTGTCAAATCTAATGCGGGCTCACACAGTGGGCGTGGATGACATCGAAGAACTCATAATCACGCTCGACGAGCAAGGCGCGCGCACAGTGAGCGGTCGCCTGATGGCCGATATCAACATTCAGCATCTGAGCGCACTCATGCTGCTCGACGGCGAAATAACGTTCGCGTCTTCGCACGATAGCGAGCGCGTACGTGATCCGGCGATTCTGAAATTGCGCGAGCGCATCAAGCTCGTCGGAAGTCACGCGCTTACCAGGACCAAAACGACGCAAGCCATCGTCGAAATCAAAACGCGCAGCGGCGGGCGCCTGCGTCATCATACGAAAGCGGTTTACGGCAGCGCGACCAATCCGATGTTGCGAGTAGACGTTGCCGCAAAGGCGCGCGGGCTGCTTGCACCAGTGCTTGGTCCGCAGCGCGCGGAGCGATTGATCCGGGCAATTTGGGAGATCGAGCGCACGCCGGACGTGCGGCGGCTGCGCAGGCTGTGGAGCGCCGCTCAGTGAATTATCGAACATCGCAGCGCATACAAATAGGATCAGACATGTTCGTAAAAGCACTGTCGCTATTGCTGCTTGCACTGGCGGTGGACCATGCGTTCGCCCAAGGCACCGCATATCCGGCGAAACCGGTACGCATCGTCGTGCCGTCGTCCCCCGGCGGCGGGACCGATATTCTGGCGCGCCTTCTGGCGCAGAAGCTGACTGAAAATCTCGGCCAGCAGTTCGTTGTCGAGAATCGTCCGGGCGCAGGCCAGATCATCGGTATTGAAGCGGTTGCGCGTTCGGCGCCCGATGGCTACACATTATTGATGGCGGCGAGCGCCATTGTCATCAATGAGGTGCTCTACAAAAAGCCGCCATATGACACGTTGCGGGATTTTGCACCGATTACGCTTGGCGCATCGCTGCCCAATATTCTCGTGGTCCATCCGGCGCTGCCGGCGAAATCGGTACGCGAATTAATTGCGCTCGCGAAGGCGCGTCCGGGGATGCTCAACTACAGTTCCGCCGGCAACGGGACTTCGCCGCATCTTTCGATGGAGCTGTTTCGCATCATGTCCGGCATTACGCTTACCCACATTCCATACAAGGGAACCGGTCCTGCAACGGTCGATCTCGTTGCCGGCCAGGTGCAGTTATCGATGCCCAACGTGCTGACTGCGTTGCCGCAAATCAAAGGAGGCAAGCTGCGCGCGCTTGGCGTCACCAGCGCAAAACGCGCGTCGGGACTGCCCGACATACCTGCCATTGCGGAGGCCGGTGTGCCCGGCTACGAGGCAATTCAGTGGTATGGACTACTGGCGCCGGCAGGAACATCGCGCGACGTGGTAAATAAACTGCAGAGCGAAACGGCGAAGATTCTCGTTTTACAGGAAGTGAAGGAACGCCTCGCGGCGGATGGCGCCGACGCGGTTGGCAATCGCCCGCAGGAATTCGCCGCTTACATCAAGGCCGAGATCGACAAGTGGTCTAAGGTCGTCAAGGCAGGCGGCATTACGCTCGAGTAACTGCCGCGTTTTGGACAGGCAAAAAAATTGCGGTGACAGCACCGCAATTTTTTGTGTATGGCCCCCCGCAAATGCCGTTGAACCCGCTTCTTGAACCAAAGGCTCAAGGGGTCGCTTTCCGGGCACATCAGGCGCTTCCACATGGGACGCGCACAACAGTACCCTTTGGTCCGCAACCGATTAACAAATATTGGTTCAAAGAATTAAAGGCCCTGACGAACACCGCAGGGGATAAGACTTTGTAGCCGGCCGTCGTTCGGCCGCTAAAACAACTTCTCCTGATCAGCAAGCGCCTGATCTAATGTTGTCTCGATGCTTTCCATTCTACGCTTGAACTCGGAGACGTCAAAACTTCCGAGCCGCACTGTTAAAAATTCGTGCGAGATATTCAGTGCTGCCATGATGGCAATGCGATCGATGCTGGTAATTTTTCCCTGTTCTTTGATTTCCTGCATCTTTCGATTCAGGTATTCGACTGCTTGCTGCAGACTCTTTTGCTCGTCGGGCGCGCAGGCAACGCGAAATTCGCGGCCCATAATGCTGACTTGCATGCCTGTTGCGTCAACGCTCATGGTTGAGCATCCGGGATTTGTGTAAGCAAAGCTTCGAGACGCGTTTTGGCGTCACTAATTTTTTCGGCTAACTGCTTGTTCTCGTTTTGCGATGACGCGAGCTGCTGACGAAGTTCGTGATTGTCTTGGCGCAACCGCTGACAGAGAGACACGAACTGGTTTATTTTGTCCTCGAGGGATCGGATCTGATCGTCCATGGCCCGACACTATAGTTTCAAAAATCCTGTCGCGTCAATATCTAAGCCGGATTTATGAATGTGATTTGATATTACCGTCATGGTGATGGCGCTATTACGCTGATTTTGTTCAACCTGTTGCGCGAATGAGAAGAATAAAGCACAGGTCGCGCTACAATCGCCTCGTCGCGGCGGCTTTACGCATTCGTTGCGATGTGGTTCCAGGTGCCCGCAATGATGCTGTTTTAAGCGCGGGATAATCGGGAAACAAGTGCGTAAGGCATGAACCGGGAGTCCGGATTCCACTTGGGTGGAATAACGATCGAGTACCTGGTCATGCTTACAATTCTTGTGCTGCCCCCGCAACGGTAAGTGAGCGCGGGTGCGTCAACATTGCCACTGAGCGGACAGCGCTCGGGAAGGCGACGCGCCAAATCTCATAAGCCCGTAGACCGGCCTCGAACCACTGGGTAGGCAATGCCGCGGGGATGCGGTGTTCGGATGCCAGTGGCGTCGCTGTTACTTATTTCCCCGGTATTTCCATGGCGAACAATTCGCGCGCGGCGGGCGCGCGTCAACGGGGAAATGTCATGCATCGAAATAAAAAACATAAATCATGTGTTGGAGCGCTGTATGCGTCGATCGTTCTGTCGACCACCGCGACATCCGTTTATTCACAACAGCAAAAACCACCGATGGTTGCGGATGAGGTCGTGGTCACTGCTACACGCTTCGCGGATCGCTATCTCGATACGCCCGTAAACATGACGGTGATTACCGGCGAAGACATCGCGAACAGCACGGCGAGAACGCTGCCCGACCTGCTGTCGCAGCAAGCAGGTATCACCGCGCATGATCTATTTGGCAACAACGCAGCCACGACGACTGTCGACATGCGCGGTTTCGGCGCCACCGGCGGACAAAACACGCTGATTCTGCTCGACGGCCGGCGCATCACCGATATCGACTTAGCCGGTGTGCAATGGTCCGCAATTCCGTTTGCTGCGATTGAGCGGATTGAGATCGTTCGCGGCGGCGGCGCCGTACTGTACGGCGAAGGCGCCAGCGCCGGCGTGATCAACATCATTACGCGGTCGCCGGTAGCTGGAGGACGTAGCGCGACTCTCTCGGCACGCGCCGGCTCGTATGACACTTTCGAAGAGCAGATCAACGCTAACTTCATGGGCACGCGTGCAGGCGTCAATCTCACGGCAAGCAATTTCAATTCACAGGGCTACCGCGAGAACAACGAGAATCGTCAGACCAACGGGCTCGCGGATTTGCGCTGGCTTACCGACGGCGGTGATATTTCGCTCAAGGCTACCAGTGATAATCAGGGGATCCGGCTACCCGGCGCGCGGCAGGTGCAGCCCAGTGCCAATGTGAATGAGCTTGAAACCGATCGGCGAGGCACTTCGACGCCGCTCGACTACGCGCAGCGCATCGGCAACCAGGCGCTTGTCGATTGGCGGCAGCGCTTTTCGCTCGGCGAATTCATAATCGGCGCAGGTTATCGCACCAAGAAGCAGAACGCTTATTTCGACTTCAGCGGCTTTCCCGACTACCGCGTTACGGATCTCAATGTGTGGTCATTCACGCCTCGCGTACGTATCGCGCAGCCGCTATTCGGCCGTGACAATACGCTTGTCCTCGGCTATGACAAATATCGTTGGGATTACCGGCTCGACAAGTCGATTTCGACGGTCGCGATCACACAGCCGATCAATCGCGTCAATGCGACGCAGGATACAGAAGCGGTGTACGCGCAAAACACGACACGTGTCACTCGTGACATGACACTGGTGCTCGGATGGCGCAGCGAGCGCTTTAAAGTCAGCGCGAACGACGTCTTCGATCCGAATGCGCCGGGCGCAGCTTTCGGAGCCGGTGCGACACCTGCATCACAATCGACATCGACATATGCGTACGACGTGGGTTTGCGCTACCAATGGACAGCAACGTGGGCGCTGATCGGGAAGTTTGGCCGCAGCTACCGTTTTGCGAATATCGACGAAACGTACGAGACGTCGGATGCATTCGCGCCCGAGTTTCAATTTCTGCGTCCGCAGATCAACCACACGAGCGAGATCGGCACCGAGCTCAGGGATACACGGGGCCGCCTCAGGGCGACGCTCTTCAACATCAATGTGACGGATGAAATTCATCTCGACCCCTTCACCAGTGGCATCGGTAATACGAACCTGCCGCCGTCCCGCCGGCGTGGTCTCGAACTGGATGGCCAATGGCGACCGCAAGAGACGCTGACCATAGGCGCGGCGTATACATACACGGATGCAACCTTCCGCGAAGGCGTGCTGCCCGGCGGCGCGTTCACGCAAACGAACATCGTCATTGCCGGCAAGCAGGTGCCGCTCGTGCCGCGCAACAAGGCAAGTCTTAGCGCGTGGTGGACCTTCATGCCGAAAGCGAGACTAAGCGCAAGCGCAACTTACGTCGGCAGCCAGTACATGGATAATGACGAAGGCAATACGCTGGGCGTGAAAATCCCTGCTTATACGGTTGCAGATCTCAAGCTCGCTCATGAGACCGGGGCCTGGCGACTTTCAGCCGGTATCAACAATCTATTCAACCGTAAATATTATAACTACGCTGTACGCAGCCAGTTTGTGGTCGACCGCTACAACGCTTATCCGTTGCCTGAGCGTAACGCTGCGGTCACCGTCGAGTACGCGTTTAGATAGATATCGCTGATCTGCTCGCGTACCGTGACGCGCAGGGCAGGCGTACGTCGGCTTGTGGCTTGACGACAAGTGGAGGGCGGCGCTTGCTCCAATGGCGCCCTCCGGCGGCCACGCTCAATAGATTCGCGACACTAAGTTTGTTATTGTGGCGCCCATGCTGCAAATGACCAGCGCCGAGCTTTATCTGCGGCTGTTGAAATACGTGGCGCCGTACTGGCGCATTTTCGCGCTATCTCTCGTCGGTATGGTGGTCGTTGGTCTAACCGAGATTGCCTTGCCGGCGATGATGAAGCCGCTGCTCGACGGCACGTTTGTCTACAAAGATGTGACGCTCATGCGCTGGATGCCCGCCGTGATTCTCGCGTTGGTCGCGGTGCGCGGCAGTGCTGAGTATACGGCGGCATATTGCATCAACTGGGTCGGCAACAAACTGGTGATGGATTTGCGCGAGGCGATGTTCAGCAAGCTACTTGCGCTGCCGACCGCCTACTACGATGATCATGCGAGCGGAAATCTGATCTCGAAACTGACCTACGACGTCACGCAAGTGACTGCGGCAGCGACCAGCGTTCTAACAGTGGTATTCAAGGACACTGTTTCCCTTATCGGCTTACTGGCATACATGGTGTGGCTCAACTGGAAGCTCACATTGCTCGCGATCGTCATGACACCGCTGATCGTAGCCGTCGTGCGAGTTATCAGTCTTCGCTTGCGCAACAGCAGCCGTGCCGTGCAGCAGTCCATGGGTGACGTTACCCAGGTCCTGCAGGAGACCATCGAAGGCCACAAAGTCGTGAAGCTGTTTGGCGGCCAGCGCTATGAGGCGGATCGCTTCCGCACCCAGGTAAACAGCGTACGGCGCTTCATGATGAAGCAGACAACCGCTGCCGCCGCCAGTGTGCCCGTCGTGCAAATGCTCGCCGGTATCGCGCTCGCTGCTATCGTCTATCTCGCAACTCAGCAATCCAACGCCAACCAGATCACAGTCGGCGAATTTGTCTCGTTCGTTACTGCCATGCTGATGCTGACGGCGCCCCTCAAACGGGTGACCGGTGTGAACGAGCCGCTGCAGCGGGGACTCGCGGCGGCGGAAAGCGTCTTCGAGCTCACTGATCAACCGCCTGAGCGCGATCCGGGCCGTGCAACGATCGAGCGCGCGCGCGGCGAGATCCGCTTTGAGGATGTCACATTCTCGTATAGCAACGCGAATACGCCGGCGATCGATGCGCTGAATCTCACCATAAAGCCGGACGAAACCGTCGCGCTGGTGGGCCCGTCCGGCAGCGGCAAAACGACGCTTGCGAATCTGGTGCCGCGCTTCTACCGGCCGGCCGGCGGGCGCATCCTGCTCGACGGGCACGACCTTGAAACGCTCACACTAGCCAGTCTGCGCGCCAACATCGCGCTCGTCAGTCAGGACGTCGTGCTCTTCAATGACAGCGTTGCCGCAAATATTGCGTATGGCGCCATGCGCGACACGAGGGAAGCCGAAATCGTTGCTGCCGCACAAGCCGCACACGCCATGGAATTCATCAGCCACATGCCGCAAGGGCTTGCCACACTCGTGGGCGAGAACGGCGTCAGACTTTCCGGCGGGCAGCGGCAACGGCTTGCCATCGCGCGCGCGCTGCTCAAGAATGCGCCGGTACTAATTCTGGATGAAGCGACTTCAGCGCTCGACTCCGAATCGGAGCGCCACGTGCAGGCCGCGCTCGACACGCTCATGCAAGGCCGCACCACGATCGTCATCGCGCACCGGCTCTCCACCATCGAAAAAGCCAACCGAATTGTCGTGCTTGACCGCGGGCGCATCGCCGAAATCGGCGCGCATCGCGAATTGCTTGCTGCAGATGGAATCTATGCGCGCCTGTATCGCATTCAATTTGCGCCGGCACGCGCGGGCGCTTAGCTCACGACAGGATGACGTGCTGCTGTTGAAGTCTTCGCAGAATAGCCGCTCAACCACCACAACAGGCTGCCAGGCAGGCTTGCGACTGCGAGGGTAAGGCCGAACAGGACGGACATGGCGAACGCAGCGCCGGCCGGGACGTTGATAAAGCCGAAAGCCACGACCATGGCGCCTTCGCGCAAACCCCAGCCGGCAATCGAAACGGGAATAACGGTCACCAGAATTACCGGCGGAACGAGCAACACACAATCGCGGACCGTAACATCGATTTGCATCGCACGCGCGATGGCAAACACGATGACTGCGAACCCGAGGAAGCTCATGATCGACAGCCCCACCACAGGCACCGCGTAGCGCAGGTGGGACAGCACTTTGCGCGAGAGCTTGGCGACATCGACCAGCGCGCGCACGGCGCGCCAGCGCAAGGCGAAGCGCGGCAGTTTGGCAAGCGCCAGAAAAGCGACTGCACCGGCGAGCCCGGCAAGAACAACGCTCGACAGCGCCCAGCGCGCAACCGGATCGATGACGACGTCCAGGAGCCACGGCAGCCCTATTGCGGCGAGAACGAGTAACGACACCAGCGATAAAAGCCGATCAACGACCACTGTTTTCACCGCGATGCTGAGGACGAGCCCTGCACGGTAAGCGCACCACACGCGCATGGCGTCGCCGCCGACGGATGAGGGCAGCGCCTGATTGAAGAAGTGCCCGATCAGTACAAGCCGCAGCGCCGTTTTGAAAGTCAGGCGATGACCGGTCGCATCGATCACAGCCATCCAGCGCAGTGTGTGCAACAGCGCAATGCCGAGAGCGATTGCCACGACAAGCACGAGTGTCCCTACATCCACCTTCATGAAATGCGCGGCGACGCCTTTCACGTCGAAGGCGTGTACGACGATCGCGACCATCGCTGCAGAGAGCGTGATCTTAATGAGCGGCTTGATCAGTTGCATGCCCTTTGAGCACTGAAATAGGCGTGAATCGCGCCGGCAATCCGAGCGGCTGCATGACCATCGCCATATGGCGACCCGCCGGTTGCCATGCGGGCGTAGGCCACATCATCAGTGAGCAGCTCGCGCACGGCATTTACGATTGCTAAACGATCGGTGCCAACCACCTGAGCAACACCGAGATCAACGGCCTCCGGTCGTTCGGTCACCGTGCGCAAAACGAGCACCGGCTTGCGCAGCGCAGGTGCCTCTTCCTGAATTCCACCGGAATCGGTCAGTATCAGACGTGCATGCGCCATGGCAGCGACGAGGTCCGGGTAGGGCAGCGGCTCACTCAATGTCACTTGCGCATGACCGGCGAGCTGCGCCTGAACGGTCGCGCGGACATTCGGGTTTGGATGGACCGGGTATAGCACTTTGAGCTGCGGAAACTGGCGGCAAACATCAAGTATGGCGTCACAGATCGAAACGAGCGGCGCGCCGAAGTTTTCGCGCCGGTGTGCAGTCAGCAGGATATCGTGATCAAAGCGCGGGCCGCCGCCGGCGCGCAACTTCGCAGTCGTGAATTGCAGCGCATCGATCACGGTATTACCGGTGAGGTGCGCAGCGGATTTCTCCACGCGTTCCGCGATGACGTTATCCAGGGCGCGCTGTGTTGGACAGAAGTGAAGCCGGGCAAGGCGCGTGACCGCGACGCGGTTATATTCCTCGGGAAAGGGATTGGCGAGATCGAATGTGCGCAGGCCGGCTTCGACGTGAGCAAACGCAATTCCATCGTAGAAGCACGCGAGCGCCGCGCACATCACCGTCGTTGTATCGCCTTGCGCAATGATGAGGTCGGGCCGTGCCGCGGCAAATCGCCGCGTGAACGCCTGCATCAACCGTGCCGTCAGTTCCCCCAGCGATTGGTTGTCGCTCATCACGCGCAGGTCTTCATCGAATCCGAGCTCGAACCACTGAGCAAGCGGCGCCAGGAGATCGCGATGCTGACCCGAGCACAAAACGTTGACTTTGAATCCGGAGTCCGCGCGCAGCGTACGAATTACCGGCGCCATCTTGATGACTTCGGGCCGCGTGCCGACGATGCAAACGATATTTTTTGACACGCTAAGCTACAGGCGGGGTGCCGCGCCGGTTGCCGACGCCGCATGAGGGGCTCATTGTAAACCGCGTATGCGCCACGCGATTAACTTCTTGAGGAGACGTACTGTGGTACCGCCGACATCCATCTTGCTTGCGCTGTGCTTAAGATCGTAGCGCAGGTCGAGGGGAACCTCGCACATGCGCGCACCAAGATGGTTGAGTTTCAGCAGCAACTCGACCATGCAGGCAAAACCACGCTCTTGTATCAGGCGGGCACCGTAATGAGCGCGCGCGTGTTGGAGCACCGCGATTCGATAACCGCGAAAGCCGCAAGTATAGTCACGCACTCCGCGACACCAGTGCAACATCTTGAACAATGTCGCGGCGCCAAGGCTCAGCAACTGACGATACGCGGCCACGCCCGCGATGCGGCTCCCCGCTTGATAGCGTGAAGCGATCACCACGTCATAGCCGGTGTCGAGTGCCGCCAGCATTTCCGCAAACTGGCGTGGATGATGCGTATCGTCGCAGTCCATCAGAAACAAAACATCGTCGGCTGCGCCGCCTTCCGCGACATGCGCGACGAGTGAACGCACGCCTTCACCGAGTCCCATGTTGACCGGCTTGCCGATGACTTCGATGTTCAGGCGATCTTGCCATTCCAGCGCACGCTCCACGGTGCGGTCCGTGCAACCATCGTTGTAGAGAACGATACGGTAGGCCGCAGATGGGTTTGGGAACACTTCCTTGAAGCGCGGAAACAGCGCCGGAATCGTCGCTTCTTCGTTGTACGCCGGCAGGCCGATCCACAGTGTCCGTGTCTCAATCGATGGCATGGGGTAAACGATACACTTCAGGTCTTGGAGCGGTGCTCTACAATATGCAGCGCGATAACATGTTTGAAAAAGCGGCATTTTTGATGTCCGCACACATAATGCCCCGGGATTCGGATTCAATCCGCAGCTGGTGGTGGCTATATGCCGCAGCCGCTCTCAGTTTCGTCACCACGTTGTGGCTGCCTTATATCGGCGAGGAAGCGGTTTATACCATTACTTCGCTGGAAATGCGGGTCAGCCACGATTTTTTCGTGACGACGCTTTACGCGACTAATTATGGCCGGCCGCCACTATTGAACTGGCTGATCATCCCGCTAGCCGACGTGCTTGGCTGGGACCATGTATTGCTGGCTTCCCGTCTTGTCGCAGCCATCTCGACGACTGCAACCGGTCTCGTTCTCGCTTGGCTCACGCTCAGTCTCACTCGAAACCGCGGGTTGGCAGCCTTCAGCGCGCTCGTATTCCTGAGTGGCGACGTGTTGTTTTATCGCGGATGGCTCGCTTACTCGGAGCCGCTCTTTACGCTGTGCGTATTCGGTGCAATCGCATGCCTATGGGTCGCCGCATCGCGCAGGCAGCCGGTGTTGCTGTGGCTCGCCGTTCTGGCGCTGACCTGCGGTGTGCTTGCGAAGGTGCAGACCGCATATATTTTCTATGGCGTTGCATTCGCAGTTCTATGTGCTGATCGCGATCAACGGCGTGTTTTGTCTGGTCTGGATTCAATCCTGGCGCATGGAACCGCGATTGCTGCGTTGCTAGTCTGGAACTCGCACTTTGCGCAGGGCACGCAAGGCGGAAGTACCTTGACTGACATTACGCTCAAGCTGCAGAACGTTGATCTGGGCACGTACCTAAAGCAATTCGCGTGGTTCCCGGTGGAGACCGTACTGCGCTTTCTGCCCGCAAGTGCAGTCGCAATTTACGCGTGGCGGCGCACCGCCGCATCACCACTTGTAAAGGCAGACGCACCATCGGAGGAGTTTCCATGGCGCACGTTGGCGGCCATTCTTGCCATTAACTTTTTGCCGTATTGGCTGGGTCCCAATTCGCACATCCGTTACATCATGCCGTTGTATCCGCTGGCATCGCTCGTCATCGCTGCGCTCATATGGCGGTATGGCCAGTACTGGCGACTGGTGGCGACGCGCTGGCTGGCCGGAGCAATTCTTTTGCGCTTCGTTTTAGGCTTATGGCTATTTCCCTGGTACGAGGCGCATTACCGCGGGAATTACCCAGCAACCGCAGCTGAGATCGAAGCGGTCACTCGCGGGTTTCCGCTGTACGCTACTGACGTGTCGGCAACCGGTTTAAGTGTGACGGCGCATCTCGATACGTTGCGTTTTCCAGATGAGTATCTCCGATGGCCGCCCAAGCAGTGGACTAACGGTTTCGTGCTGAGCTATGGAGCTAACGCCGAACTCGGGCAAACGAAGGCGACTTATCCGCTCGGCGGCAACACGCTTTACCTGTTGTGTCGCGGTGCGGCGTGCAGCGCGTCTGATGACGGCCGGAAATAAGAGGCTGCTCTGTCGCATACCGATAAGCGCCTTGCTATGATCGCATTCGTCGCGTTCCAGGAATGTCAATGACCACAACCTCAAAAACATCGTCTTTAATGAAGATTCCATTCAACAAACCGACGACGGTCGGCGCCGAACTGGCCAATATCGCCGATACGCTGACCCGCGGTCACTTGTCCGGTGATGGCTATTACACCAAGCGCTGCCACCAGTGGCTCGAACAGCGGCTGAACTGCGAACATGCGCTGCTCACGCACTCTTGCACCGGGGCGCTCGAAATCGCGGCGATCCTATGCGATCTCGCGCCTGGCGACGAAGTCATCATGCCCTCGTACACTTTTGTATCGACCGCGAACGCGTTTGTTTTGCGCGGAGCCGTGCCGGTCTTCGTTGACGTAAAGCACGATACGATCAACATGGACGAGACACTGATTGAAGCGGCCATCACGCCGCGGACCCGAGCAATCGCGGTTGTTCATTACGCGGGCCTGGCTTGCGAAATGGATTCGATCATGGCGATTGCCGCGCGGCATAACCTGCTGGTTGTTGAAGACGCTGCACAGGCGCTGCTTGCTACATATAAGGGCCGCAATCTGGGGACCATCGGGCATTTAGGCTGCTTCAGCTTCCATGAAACGAAAAACCTGTTGAGTGGAGAAGGGGGCGCGCTGCTCATCAACGATAAACGGTTCGCCGAGCGCGCTGAGATCATCCGTGAGAAGGGCACCAACCGAAGCCGTTTTCTGCGCGGCGAAGTCGACAAGTACACGTGGGTGGACATCGGATCGTCCTATCTGCCGAGCGATTTGATCGCTGCATTCCTCGATGCTCAACTCGCGCACGCCGACGAAGTAATCGCGCGGCGGCGCGCCATCTGGGCGCGCTATCATGCGGGGCTGTCAGAGCTTGCAGCAGTCGGCGAAATCGAGCTGCCCATCGAAGCCCCGGTCGACTGCGGACCCAACGGACATCTCTTCTACGTGCTCGCGGAATCGATGGATACGCGTATCGCGCTGGCAAGCCATTTGAAACTGCGCGATGTGTTCGCGGTTTCTCATTACGTGCCTCTGCATTCATCGCCGGCGGGCAGCAAATGGGGACGGGTCGGCAGCACGATGGAAGTAACCGACGATATATACGAACGTTTATTACGATTGCCGATTTATTACGCCATGACCGACGTGCAAGTGGATACGGTGATCGATTCGGTGAAACAGTTCTACGGCGGTCGCCGTCAGTCTCAGGCAGCGACGGGCTAGTTGCGGCCGAGAAGTAAACAAATGCGCTTTCCGCGTATTAGACTTACGCCGCGCTACGTCATGTTCCGTCTGTGACGACGGCTGCGCAGCCCATTTATCGTGAGGCCCGGGCCTGTGAAGTCCTCATCGCAGCATCGAGCACCGCGATCACGCGCTCAGACGGTAGTTGTTGAAGGCAGTCGCTGAAGCTGCCGATGTGGCGGTCACAGCCCTCGTTCAAACAGGGCACGCAAGCAGTAGCGCCTTGCATCAAAGTCACATTGTTCACGCGCTGAGTGCCGAAGCGACGCCACGGATTTACTGCGGACGCATAGCCGGCGGGCCACGGACCCCACTTGACCGGATCGCTCGGCCCGTAAAGTGCGATGACCGGTATCCCCGCCGCGGCAGCGATATGCGTCATTGCCGTATCCGGACCTACGTACGCTCGGGCGCGTGCAACGAGGCACGCACTTTCGCTGAGCGTAAGCTTGCCTGCGACGCTCACAGGGTCAGGTATGTTGCACGCGATCGCATTTACGTACTCCAGTTCAGCGGGATCGCCGCCGCCCGTGAGCACAATACGAAGGCCCTGTGACCGCAACCACACGGCAACGTTCGTCCATGCCTCGGACCGCCACATTTTGTAATTGAACTTCGGGAACGTGTGCAGGACCGCATAAGGGCTCGCGAGTTCGAACGGCAGTTCACGCGCGATCCGCTCGACGGCTTGCGGTTGCCAGGCGGTCACCACTTCGTAGCTACGGGGAATACGCAGGACGTCCGCGAGCCTGAGATGCATGAGCACCGTGTGCGTGTTGGCAGTATCGAACGGCACACAGCGCTGCAACAGCCAGGTCTTCCAGCGATGCTTGGCGCCAGGGGGCACGATACCCGCCCGCCACCGTCCGCCGAGCCATGCATATAGTGTCGGCCGGTCGCTTGGCACGACCGACAGCGCAACGTCGTAGCGCCGGGCGATTGACGCGAGCAGCCGCAGATGCGCGTGCCAACGAGGACGTTCTGCGATCGTGATGACGCGGCGAACGTCGGAGTTCGCCGCGAGAACACCTTCGGTTCCCGCAAACACGAGCACATCGATCGCCGCCTCTGGCCACGCCGCCTTGATTGAACGGATGAGCGGCGTCGTGAGCAGTACATCGCCGATGCGACGCGTGACAACTACCAGCACGCTGCGCGCCGGCTTCATTGATATTGATTCAAGCCGAGTTCCGCGACACTGCGCTTCGAGCGCGTCAACTCGTCCAGGCGCCGCCGGTTTTCAACGAGACGGCTGCGATCGTTCTCCATATGCCACAAATGAAAGAGCGGCGTGGCAAAGCGCGCGCTCTTGTGCCGGACGCCGGCGTGCAGTAAACGGATGACCAGATCGCTGTCTTCGAGACCCCAGCCCGAGTATGCCTCGTCGAGTCCGTTGACGCGCACAAGGTCGTCGCGCCAAACGGCGAGGTTGCAGGTTTTCACGCCTTGCCACCGCTGCGGAGCCGCGCGGCGAAGCGGCCCTTCGGGCAGCGACAGCAAGGGAAGCAAGCGGTTGATATCACGCCGTGCCCATGCGCTCAACCATGCGCCTGCGCGCCATTCATGAATCGGCAAGCGATGTCTGAGCATGCGATCTGTAAAGCGCGCACTCAAGAGAATTCGATTGCCGGCCACGAACCAGCCGCGCTCGGCCATCTCAAGATGCCGACGTATAAAACTTGAACCCGGGACGCAATCACCGTCGCTGAAAATCACATAGTCGGCGCTCGTCGCCGCGACAGCCCGGTTACGAATCGCTGCGGCGCGAAATCCGCGATCTTCCTGCCACACATGTTTCACCGGAAACGGCGCTTGAGAGCGAAACTCGTCAATGAGCGCGCGGGTGTCATCCGTCGACCCATCATCAGCTATGAGCAGTTCAAATCCCCTGTTACTTTGCGCGAGATACCCCGCGAGTACTGCCGCGAGCGCGTCCGGACGGTTATACGTAGTGACGATGACGGCAGTGCGCATGCTTCCGGTTCAGGCGTCAGCCGCTTAGCGGGCAGGGACTTTCAAACCGCCGCTTGGTTGGCACTTAAGCGGCGGCGCTGCAACAGCGCAATAAATAAGAGCGCGAGCAGGGCTTGACCAAAAAAAATCACGGTCAGGTAGGGATAATTCATCTGACATAAAACATTGGCGATCGCCAGGCCCGTCACCGAAACCAGGAAAGGATTGCCGGTCAATCGCCAGGCGGCGAAGTCGATGGCGTGGACGGCGAACGTGACAGCGCACATGCCGACTATGACAACGGCGATCGAGCCTGCGTACGCGAGAAAGCCGATAATCCCCGCCAGCGTCAAGAACGTAAAACCAGTCGATTTTTCATAACGGCTGCCGGCGATCTTTTGATAGATGGAATCCTGTCCCGCTTTCGGGCTCTCTACCAATGCTTGTCTGAATAATGCCGGTCCGACCTGAGGATGCGATGACACTGCGAGCACCGCTTCCAGCCCGACCCAGCGTTGCGTGACAAGTAGCGGCAGTTGAGAAATCATCGACTCGCGCACGTGCCTGGCATATCGGGCTTCGGTTTCCGCTTCGGGCTCATCCGCCGGCGCCTGACGTGTGAACTGGCTCTTGACGCCGGGACTGCCGTAGTAGGTCTGCGCCCGTAGCACTTGCACGACTGCAATTATTGTCACGGACAATACAAGCAAGCCCATCGCCGTAGCCTTTCGCTTCCTGGTTTTGAGCAACTGTTTCCAGCCATGCATCTCGATCAGCGCAAGCAAGTATGGAACGACATGCAGAAAGCCTACCGAGCGACTCAGCGTAGAGCAGGTGGCGATAACTCCTTCCGCAAGCGGCGCCATGAGTGCAAAACCGGCCCGCCCCCCGCGTATGCAATACTCCCACCACACGAGTGCGGCGATCCATTGTGCAAAGCCGATATTGATCAGCCACGCGGTAACCACGTTCAGATGTAGAGGCAATACCCATTGCGCATTGACTCCTATCTGATAGAACGCGACGAAGTAATTCACTGCATTGAGGCTGACGACGACGAGGAACGTTACGATCCACGTCGCTACGCGCGCTTGGACATACCAAGCGGGGACAGTGCGCGGGTTTTCATCCGGTTGCTGCTGATTTCGACCTACGAATAAAAAGACAATTCGCGCCACTAAAGCACCGGCGGCTCCGGCAGTCGCATAGTTAAGCCCGCGGTCCCAGTTCGGGCCCATATGGTCGAAGGTGCCCACGGGCTCTATGAAAAAACCGTTATTGCCGGGCACCAGAAAATGCGTTATCAGTTTGCTCCAGAACCCGAGAAACAACAGAATCGCTAAGAACGTGTACGTATAACAGCGCGGCCTCGGCAAAGCTGATAGCAGCAGCACCACAAAAGTAAAGTTAAAAGCAATAAATGGCCAGGCAGAGCCGGGGTAACCGACAAACGGCCAGGCAGAGCCCGGATAACCGCGAAACGCGGCGACGGCGAATGCGGTTGCCAGCAAAAGAAATATGCCGATGACCCAAAATGCGGTGGATTTCTCTGAGGTCGGCGCGGAGTGGCTCAACACGGGCTTTCTACATCCACTACTTTGCTGATGGCAGGTCGTCGTTCACGTACACATCCCGCTATTGAGCGAGCGCTTCACCGCAATCAATGCCGGTTCGCGGCAATGCGGGTAAGCCACGTGACAAACTCGGTGCGATCCGCGCTCGTAAGCATCACCCGTGCTTCCCAGAAGACAAACGTCGCAGCAGCAACCAAAAATACGATTGCTTTACTGAGCCCGACAAACCGGGCGCTGCTATCGATTTCCCATAGAAAAAACAGGAAGCCCGCTATAGCGCCCAACCTGAGCACTGCGCGCTTCAGGGTTGGCACGAGTTTTACGCGAGGTAATTGGATGCGCGCGGCCATAAGCATCAGAATCGCATCCAGGAACGCCCGGGTGGCCCATGCGATAGCCGCACCCAGCGCACCGAATTGTCTGATCAAATACCAGGCGAGCGGCACGTATATCAGCAGTTCGGCCATGTGCACCTTTGCTACGACGCGGCCGTGTCCTGTACTCTGCAACATCGTATAAGGCACTTGAGCCAGCACGTTGATGAAGACGCCCAGGCTAAGCCATTTGGCGATCGGCGCGCTCGCCGTAGCGAAGTCAGTGCCGATCCAAACTCCGAGCAGCTCGCGGCTGAAAGTCAGCAGAATCGCAACAAGAGGGGTCAGTATTATGAGCAGGTAATGTATGGCGCGCCGACCGAGTACTCCCAGTCGCTCTGACTGAGTGACCGATAACGCGCTGAACACCGGAAACAGTACGCTTAGCATACTGGCGGAAAACATCCAGAGCTTAGTCACGACTTCGTACGGGGTAACGTAATAAGTCACCGCCGCCGCGGACACCAGAACAACGATTAACACTCTGTCGATCAGGGCGACGGAAGGCGCCATCAGGTTCGAAACGGTCACCCACCCGCCGAAAGAAAGCAGGCGCTTAACGACGGCAATATCAAACTGGAAATTCGGCGAAACGTCGGGCAGCACGTTACGCGTCAATTTCCAAAAGGCTGCGAGTACGAGCATGCGCGAGGCGACGATTACGGCAACGACGTAAGCCAGATTCGTCGTAAAACTTAGCATTACGAGCGGGATAATGTAATTGGCAAGGCTGGCGGGGATCTTGACCAGATTCACCAGATCAAACCGCCGCGTAGCTTCAAGAATGCCGCGAAGACAACCGGCGACAACAATCAGCGGAATCGAGATCGCCAGCAGATAAAAAGTTTCGACGGCCTCGGTGGTGAGATCAGCCGGGATCCGGAAGACGTCCTTGCAAAGTAACGGCGCGGTCGACGCAAGCACGCAGGCGCCGACGAGTCCGAACAAGCAGTGCGCGGTCAGCGAATTGGAAATCAGGGTTGGAAGCTTCGAGTGATCGTTACGCTCGAGATATTCAGCGATGTACTTGGTCGTCGCCTGCCCTATCCCGAGATCGAGCAGCGCGAAAAAACCCATGAGCATCCAACCTAGCGCAAGCACGCCGAATCGGTCAACGCCGAGCCCTCTGATCACTGGAGGGATGCAGCCGATCGCCGCTGCGACGGGCAATCCGAGGCCCAGGAAATTCCATATCGTGCTACGGACGATCGTCGGGGTTGATTTCATGCGGCAGGGCGATCATAACATTACGCCCTATGTGACTGACCTTTCAACGTCGCCGTCTAGGAAGGTCAAATTCAACCGCAATTGACAGTCGATTCCGCACGAAAGATGGCGACTAGGGGACCGCTTGTTTAACGCCTTGACGGTGAACGTTAGTGCGCGCTTCCATGAGCAATAGCTGTTTCAAGTAACGGTAGTAAGCACCTTCTGCATTCGATACTGCAAGCATGAACCCTTCGCGCCCATCAAGAAAACCGCCGCGTAAGAAATAGCTGCGCACGAAAGTCCATGCGCCATGCGCGACCGCGCTCGCGAGCGATGTCGTTTCCCCGCGCTTCAAGTGCATAGCGGCCCCGGCAGTCGAGTAAGCGTTCATCTTTTCCAGCGCATCTTCGAGATTTACGATCGCTTCATGAAACAACGATTCGCTGAGTTTGCCTACGCTGCCATCCACGATCAGCCGTTCGTGCACAAGATCGTCAGAAAATCGCGCGGCGCCGCGTCGAAAAAGGCGTGTCACATAGTCCGGCCACCAGCCGGAGTGGCGCATGAAGCGGCCGCAGTAGCTCGACAGCCGCGGCACTTTAAACGCCGTTTGATTCCCCGGCGCGTTCTCCATTGCATGCTCGAGTTCAGCACGCAGTTGCGGCGTGACCCATTCGTCGGCGTCCAACGAAAGGACCCAATCGCCGCTGGCGAGCTCGATGGCCCGGTTTTTTTGCGGTCCATAGCCCGGCCAGTCTGCAGTCGTTGTCACTTTCGCGTTCAATCTGCGGGCGATATCCGCGGTGTCATCAGTGCTTTCTGAATCGAGCACGATGATTTCATCCGCCCATGCGACGGATTCCAGGCAGCGCGCTATCACGGTAGCTTCATCGCGCGTAATGATGATTACGCTGAGCGTCATGCCGCACGCTCCCGCGTTTGCAGCGTCGGCAAGCCCGCAAAACACAGTCCTGTCGCCCATGCAAACAACAGGCCTTCCGTGTGATCAAGCAACAGCGAATTGAACAGGCATCCGATTACAAAGACGAGGACGAGCCCGCGCGCAAGATCGCGATACAAAGGCGCGAGCCGCGCGGCAAGGCGCCACTGCGTGTAGAACAGGTAGAGCAGCAACGCGAGACCGACGATGCCGATCTGGGTTCCTATCAACAAATATTCGTTGTGCGGATTCAGTACCTTTTCTACCTGCGGTTTTGGAGCGAGCGCCGCATACGCTGCTGGAAAGGCGCCGGTGCCAGCGCCGAACAAGGGATGCTCGCGGATAATTTTCAGGCTGCCGCGATAGAACTCCATGCGCACGCCGATCGAGGTGCTGGACGGTTCGTCCGCTTTCCATCCTTTCATTTCCCTAACTGCGCCGTCAACCCGCTGGTGAAATACGCCGGAGCTGAAATAGCCAGCTGTAAACAACAGGCATCCCGCAAAAACGGCGGCAGCGACGCCGCGCCAGCGGAACTGGACGATGAAAAAATAGAGCAGCAGCGCAGCGAGCACAATATAGCCGGTGCGGCTTATCACGACGAACAGCACGTTTAAGCCCGCGATCAGAGCGACGCCTGCAAGAACCACGCGCAGCTTGCGCGATGCAGTTTCGCGGGCCACGAGCACGCAGGCAAACGCGCCGAACGCAACGAGCAGGCTCTGGGTGATCGAATACTTGAAGCCGACCGGAAAATCCGCATCGTTCGGTGGCACCATCGGATTGCCGTGGAGGAGTCCGAACGGTGAAAAAAACGACACAATAAGCGACGCAAGTAACGCACCGCCAAACGCTTTCATCGCATCTTCTCGCGTGCGTGCATCGCAAAACACCACGATAAAAATCGGCACGAACAAGAGATCGACATACTTGCCCCAATAGCGCAGGCCGTCGCCCGGATAGCGATCGCCGTAGCCGAGACCCAGCGTCAACAAGCCGAAGAACAAAAGCGCTGCGCACGCAATAGGATTGGCTCGAATCGCCAACCACTTGTCGCGATAATTGCCAGCCGCCAACGACGCGACGAGCAGCAGTGCCAGCAGGATGTTATCGAGCGCCACGGAGATCGGAATCGAGAATCCGAGAGCGATCGCGCACACGCGCGCGCACGCATCGGCCCGTGCGGCGAAAGTCTTAATGCGCATGACGAGCCATTCTAAAGGAATCGCCTATGTGCGGCGATCAACGGCAAGCGACGTTAGGCGTTCAATGGCGCCGGTACTCCGGTAGCCACTCGGCCAACTGACGCCTTACGTCATCGTCCGTAGCCGCTTCCGTCGATTGCAGCCATGCAAGCAACCTCGAAAGCCACGGACCGTTTTCCGACCGCGCTTTCGCAATCCGCAGTTTGTCATGCGGGGTCGGCAGGCTGTCTTCATCAGTCGCGAGCAGCTCTTCGTACAGCTTCTCGCCGGGCCGCAGCCCGCTGAAGACTACCTTGATTTCTTCGGTGCTAAATCCTGAAAGGCGAATGAGATCGCGCGCGAGGTCTGCGATCAAGACTGGCTCGCCCATATCGAGCACATAGATCTCGCCGCCGTTTCCCATGAGTCCTGCCTGCAACACGAGCTGCGCCGCCTCCGGAATAGACATGAAGTAGCGCCTCATCTCGGGATGCGTCACAGTGACCGGGCCGCCGGCAGCAATCTGTTCGCGGAATTTCGGAATTACGCTGCCGGTGCTGCCGAGCACATTGCCGAACCGTACCATAACAAAGCGCGTGCCCTGCGGCTCTTGCAGCGCCTGGCACACCATTTCGGCCAACCGCTTGCTCGCGCCCATGACACTCGTTGGGTTAATCGCCTTGTCGGTGGAGATCAACACAAACTTTTCCACGCCGCTCGCTTTGGCGATGTCGGCGACAACATAAGTCCCTTCCACATTGTTGCGTATCGCCTGCCAGGCGTTTTCGTTCTCCATGAGCGGCACATGCTTGTATGCGGCCGCATGAAAGACTGCGAACGGCCGCTGGGCATGCATGACGTCACTGACACGCGCGCGGTCCTTGACATCGCCGATCGCGCATACGAGCGTCGTCGACGGATGGTGACGACGGAACTCCTGCTCGATGCGGTATAACGCGAACTCGCTCAGTTCGAACAGCACGATGGCTTTGGGCTTGAAGCGTGCGATCTGTCGGCATAGTTCACTGCCGATGGAGCCGCCAGCGCCGGTGACCATAATAACTCGATCGTGCATCCACTCAGCCAGCTTCTCGGTGTCGAGGGACACGGGGTCGCGACCGAGCAAGTCGTCGAGCTCTACATGACGGATCTGCGATACCGTGACTTTGCCGCTGACGAGATCGTCGTATGACGGCACTGTCATGACTTTCATTCCCGCATCCGTGCACACTTTTACGGCACGCCGGCGGGCGGTGTGAGAGGCGCCCGGCATCGCAATAATCGCATTCACGATGCCATTCGCGGCAACGTATTGCGGCAACTCACTGATGGACCCGCAGATGCGCACACCCTGCAACTGCAGTCCTTTCTTGCTCCGGTCGTCGTCGAATACAGCGGCGGCCCGCCACTTGGGATTGCGTTCGAGTTCTTTCAGAAGCGTTACCGCTGCGTCTTGAGCGCCAACGATCACCACAGGCTCGCGGTCATCGCGCGTTAGTGCACTGATGCCCTGCTCTTTCCATACGCGATAAGCCACCCGGCTGCCGCCCATAATCATGATCAGCAGTACGGGATCGAGGATCAAAACGGAGCGTGGCACGCCGATCTGTAACATTACAAAAAACGCGGGCAACGCGAGTGTTGCCACAATCACGGCCAGCACGATGCGCTTCAAGTCCGGAATGCTTGCGTAGCGCCACATGCCGCGATAAAGGCCGAAGGCCCAAAAGATGGTCGCCTGCAGGGGCACCACCCACATCAAGGACTCAAGCAGCAGCCGGTCGTACGGCTGCGGCACTTCGAGATTGAATCGCAGCCAGAAGGCAATCAGCCATGTGAGCGCGGACGCCGCGACGTCATGCGCGAACGCGAGCGTGGTGCGCGAATTAGGCTTGAGCATGAAGAGCGAAGCGACGCTCGATCGCAATGATGAGTATTAGATAGAGAAGTGCTAAAACGCCTGCAAGGCTTGCTTGGGCAAGCGGGGTCCGGTTAATCGCGCAGATGCTCACGACCCCGCATGTCAGCATAAGGGCATATTCGGCGTACGCGGTTCGGCGGTGGCTCCAGCCGCCCCTCACCAGCCGCTGATAGTAATGCTCCCGATGCGCCTGCCATGGCCTTGCGCCGCGAAGCACGCGCTTAATCAATGTCAGCGACGCGTCAACGATGAATGGCGAGAAGATCGCGATGCCGAACCACAGGGGCCAGTCTCCACGTGTCCACCCCGTAACATTGAACACAGCGGCAAGAAAGCCGAGAGGAATGGCGCCTCCATCACCCATAAAAATACGTGACGGCGGAAAATTGAACAACAGAAACCCGAGTGACGCTGTGGCCACCGCCAGATTGAGTGCAGCAAACGAGATGTCGCCTCCTATCAGCGCGGCGACGCCATAATCGCCGAAACCGATAACTGCCATGCCACCCGCGAGTCCGTCTGACCCGTCCATGAAGTTGTAGAGATTTATCATCCAAGCGGTCGCGAGCGCGGCAATCCCGATCTGCCACCATTCACGCCCATGCAGCAGCGCACTGACAGCCAGCAACGCGGCGGCAACATGGATCAGCAGTCGCCATACGACGCTAACGCCGCGGAGATCATCGAGCAGGGATACGCTGATCAGCAACGTAAGCGCAAGCAACATCAGTGGGTGCAGTGAAGGTGTTGCATACCCCCACGCGATGGCGGTGCCGGCAAGGATACCGACGCCGCCAAGGCGGGGTCTCGGAGTTGTGTGCAGCGATCGTTCGTTTGGATGATCGAGTGCCAGCATAGCCGCGCGGCTGCGCATGAGGATGGCAAGAACGCCGGTACTAATCAAAAGCGCAATGAGCGGCGGCACAACAAGCGAGTTGACGAGAGCGGGGATCAAGCGGAACCACCGTGTGCGGGGTGCCGATAATACCATCGGGCCGTTTGCTCTAAGCCCGCAGCGAGAGAGAGCCTTGGCTCCCATCCCAGTTCATGTCGCAGCTTGGCGTTGTCGATTTGCAGGGAGTCTACAAGCCGCGACACTGCTGCTGCTCTTCCGGTAATGCGCCCCGCCATCTTAAGCAATGAGACAGGGCATGGCAGCAAACGCGCATGACGCGCCATCGGCTGAGCAATCGCGCGCACCAGTGAAGGCGTCGACACGCCGAGGTCATCCGCCAGCAGATATAGTTGACCGCCCGCGGCCGGATGCTCAAGGCTCACGATGATGGCATCGACCAGATTGTCGACGTTTAGCAGGCTGCGCCGATTCGCGATGGATGCCAAAGGCAGCGGAATCCCGCGGTCAACCGCGCGCATGAGTCGCAGGAAATTGCCCTTTACGCCGGGGCCGTAGAGCAATGGCGGCCGCAGTATCACATATTGCATCTGTGTCCCGCTTGCGCTTTCGCATACTGTGTGTTCGGCTTCCAACTTGGACACACCGTACGCGTCATCCGGCTTCGGTAGATGAGCCTCGTTGAGCGGCGTTCCTTGAGTCGTCTCGCAGTTGACCTTCACAGAGCTTAAAAAAATAAAGCGCTGGACACCCGCTCGGACAGCCGATTGCGCGAGCCTTCGGGTGCCGTCGACATTTGTAAGCCGGTACAAGGCAAGCGGATCATCGGCTGTTTCGTGCATTACATGCGTACGAGCGGCCAGGTGGACCACAGCATCGACTTCGCGGAGTGCTCTCTCCCATGGAGCTTCGGCCGCAATGTCGCCCACCACTATGTCGGTGCATGCGATCGTAGAGTCGGCCCGAGGTTGAGCGGCACTGCGCAGTGCCCGGGTGATCTGATATCCGCGCTCGACGAGACGGTTGCACAAGACCGTGCCGACAAAGCCGCTCGCGCCGGTAACAAGCACGTTGCGCAAGCGGGTTTCCGGCATGCGGTCAGTTCCGGAACCAGACCGTGCGATTGATGTAGTCGGTATAACTGAGGATGATGCGCAGCACTTTGCGGGATACGTTGTCTGCGTCGTAGTCAGGCACGAGCTTGAACGGTCGCCCGTTGCCTTTGAAATGCGCGACACTCACTTCGATGGCATCGATGACGGCCGGCGCCTTTAGGCCCGCCATGATGACGGTGGCCTCGTCCATGCCTTCGGGCCGTTCATGCGCCTGTCGGATCATGATCCCCGGAAAGCCAAGAATCGAAGATTCTTCGGTGAGCGTGCCGCTATCGGAAATGACACAGCGCGCACTCATCTGCAATTGGATGTAATCAAGAAAACCAAGCGGTTTGAGGAATTCGATTTGCCCGGAAGCGTTTTTTGCGTCGAATGCCGACAGTTTCTTGCGCGTGCGCGGATGCGTGGATACAATAATTTTGCGCCGGTATTTACGCGCGATGGCATTCAGCGTGGACAGCAGATCGCTGAAATTCTGTGGGCTGTCGACGTTTTCTTCACGGTGGGCGCTGACCACAAAATACTCACCGGCCTTAAGCTTCAGCCGATCGAGGACATTCGAAGCCGTGATTTTCGGCATGTAATAGCGCAACACTTCCTGCATGGACGAGCCGGTTTTGATAACGGTTTCCGGCCTGAGCCCCTCGGCTAGCAAATAGCGGCGCGCATGCTCGGTCAATGTCATGTTGACGTCACTCAAGTGATCGACGATCTTCCGATTGAGCTCTTCGGGAACCCGCTGATCGAAGCAGCGATTACCCGCTTCCATATGAAAGACCGGGATCTTGCGGCGCTTCGCGGAAATCACCGAAAGACAACTATTGGTGTCGCCATAGAGAAGGACCGCGTCGGGTTTTATTTTCTCGAGGATAGCGTCGGACTTGGCGATGACATTGCCGATGGTTGCCGCAACCGTTTTCGCCGCAACATTAAGAAAGAAATCCGGTTTGCGTATGTCAAGATCGCGGAAAAAGATTTCGTTGAGCTCGAAGTCATAATTTTGCCCTGTGTGCACCAGGACGTGATCGACGTGCGCATCGAGCTCATGGATAACGCGCGAGAGCTTGATGATTTCGGGGCGGGTGCCTACGAACGTCAGCACCTTCATCGAGCGGTGCTTTCAGCGCAGCAGTTCGTCATCATCCCACGCAGATTTATCGTCCACCATTAAACGGTGTTTTTTGAGCAGCGTCACAGTCTGCGGATAATCAAGAATTCGCTGTGCCGAGCTGAACTCCCCCGTGAAGGCGTTCGGTTCTTTGCGCGCGCCCGCGAGCTCCGGCAGCATCGATTTGATCGCAAAAAAAGCGCCGCGCTTGACGCAATGGTTAGCTTCCTCTTCGGATACCATTACCTCATGGATTTTTTCGCCCGGACGGATGCCGGTTTCCTTTATCTTGATTGCCCGCTTGCCGATCAGCGCTTTTGCGAGATCAAGCACAGTTGCGGACGGCGCGTCCGGCACATAGATCTCCCCAGGAAGTCCCGTGCTGATTGCGGCGAACACAGTGTCGACCGCGCGATTAAGGCTCAATAGAAAGCGAGTCATTCCCGGCAACGTAATAGTCACCGGGCCGCCATTGTTGATCTGCTCATGAAAGAGTGGAATGACAGAACCGCGCGATGCAAGCACGTTGCCGTAGCGCACGCCGATGAAGCGCGTTTTCGCGTTCAAGATATTGGCCGCCACGAAGATTCGCTCCTGCAGCGCCTTCGTCATGCCCATCACGTTGACAGGTTTGCATGCCTTGTCGGTGCTAACGCCCACGACCGTGTCGACCGCGTAGCTGTTTTCCCCGATCGCGCGGACGATGTTATAGGCGCCCATACAGTTCGTCATCAGCGCTTCAGACGGAAAATATTCGCACGAGGGTACTTGTTTCAATGCAGCCGCATTGATGACCAGGTCAGAGCTCTTCAGTGCCGAACATAACGCCACGTAGTCACGGACATCACCTATGCGAAATTCGAGCACTTTGCTGAAATTCCGATAGATAGTCTCATCCGTAGAGACGGTCTTGTGCAGATACGACAACCGCATTGCGTGCTGCTTGGCTTCGTCGCGCGAGAATACGATGACTTTTTTCGGCGTGCCTTGCTCCCCGCTCAGAATGCGGCGAACAAGGACTTTGCCGAGAGATCCGGTGCCTCCGGTAATGAGCACCGTCTTGCGGTTAAACAACACTGTGATGTCTCCATGCGGCGTACGGGGTTGGATCGGCAGCCAGATCGTTCATCATGGTTCGCCACGATGGCGTTACGATCCCGGTTGAGCGGCGGAATTTGTCGCCGTCGAGATTGCGCCGGACCTCGACGCTGTCGTCAGGTTCTATCTCGACGTTGATGTCGTACGCCTCGCGTGCCAAGCATAGCAGATCGTACTTGGTTATAACCTCGGAGGCGACCTGATAAAGCCCTTGCAGGTGCGGCCACCGTTCGATGATTTCGCCGACGAGATCGGCACAATAAATGTTCGAGATTCCGGTGTATAACGCTCTGCGAAAGCCCCGTACAACGCCGCCTTTTTGCGCAAGGAACCATTCGAGCAACTCAGTGCCGTTGTCGAGCTCGCGGCCTATGAATGACGTTCTGATCGTAAGCGCGTTTCCGTAACTCACTTCACCCAATGCTTTCGTGCGGCCATACACGTCGCTTGCATCCGGCGCGTGTTTCTCCGTGTAATCGCCTTTCGTCCCGTCAAATACGCAATCGGTGCTGACCGTGATAAGGCGCGCATTATGATCGGCAGCCCATTGAGCGATTCGGTGCGGCAGCCATGCGTTCAGCAGGATTGCGGGCGCTGGACTGGCCGATTCCCGCCGCTTTGTCACTGCGATGCAGTTGAGGATGACATCGGGTGTCGAGGCCTCGAGCGCCCGTATGAGTTGGGCAGGGTCGCTGACATCCACATTTTCCAAGACACGCGGATTGTCGTAGATGCGAAAGCGCTCACAATCGGCGCGCGTCCGCCGTATCGTCGTGTACGTATCGACAAAGCGTTCGCTCAGGCGTTGCCATAGCTTATGGCCCAGCATTCCGGTGCCGCCGAGAATCAGAATGCGCATCAGGCTGCGGCCTTGACGTCCTGCATCCAACTCTCCAGTCGCGTGAGCAGCATTTCGCGTTCGAAGTGCTGTTCGAAGTATTGCCGGCCGCGTGCGCCAACTGCTTCGCGTTCGGCCTGACTCATCTCATAAAGCTTGAGGACTGCATCGGCAAGGGCGCGCGGATTTTCGGCGCCAACGGCGATACCGGCTCCGGCCTCAGTCACCACTGCTGCTCCTTCGCCATCCAAGGCTGCGATAATCGGTTTGCCACACGCGAGGTACGATTGGATTTTCGCCGGTATCGTGAGCGCGAAGATGGGGTCCTTTCGGAGCGATACCAGCATAGCGTCCGCATGAGCGAAGTAGTCAGGCATGCTGTCGACGGGGTGAGCTCCAAGCAAATGAAACGTGCCTGCGAGTTTCTGAGTTTTCACTTCTTCGATGACCCAGTCGCGCATTCTACCGTCGCCCAGGATCACCCAGTGGATATCCGGAATATCCCTCAATAGTGCCGCGCCTTTGATGATCGTTGCAAAGTCCTGCGCGGCACCGATGTTCCCCGCAAACATTACGCTGAAGCCAGAAGGTAACTGCAAGCGGAGCCGGCCCTCGGGCGCCGCCTTGACCGGCCGGTAGAGTGCTTCTGCGCTGTTCGGGAAATACAGGACGCGTGACGGGTGCCCGCCAAGCGTTTCGATGGATCGCGAAAAGGCGCGCGATTGCACAAGGATGCGATCGCAGCGACGATAAATAAATCGGACCATCGACTCGACGAGTCGAAGTATCCAGCGCTTGCGTACGGCATTGGTCGCGGACAGGCTTTCCGGCCATAAGTCCTGTACCCACAACAGGAGCGGTGCGCGTTTGAGCCAGCGCAGAACGATGCCCGGCAAAGCCACGGTTATGGGCGACGGCTCATAAACCAGAATCGCATCGAAGGCGCCACGACAGCGGAACGGTGCGAGCACGCTGGCGAAGAATGCGAAGGATATATAGTTCAACGCGAGACGAAGGCTGCTACCTGCGCCGCGCGGAATCAACGGCACGCGTATCACCGGAATTCCTTGAAAATCGTCGCGCGAGCGGCGAAAGAATCCGTAGCCAGGGAAAAACGCGCCTGCCGGATAGTTTGGTTTGCCGGCTAACACGGTGACTTCGTGGCCGCGGTCGCGCAATCCGAGCGCAAGGTCATTGATGCGGAATCCCTCAGGCCAGAAGTATTGACTGATGATGAGAACCTTCATCAGGGAGTAGCGCGAAGTTGTTCATAAAGACCCATGTAAGTATGAACGATAGATGTCCATGAGAAGCGGGCGCGAACGAAATCACCGAGCAGTTTCCCGCGTAACCGGAGCGATTCCTGATCAGCCAGCATCTCCGTCAGTCCTTGCCTGATTCCATCGATGGTCGCCGAGACGACTGCACCGCCAAATTGGGACGCGACGTTAAAGCCGCATTCGTTCGTGAGCAGCACGGCCGTGTCTGTGACACCGGCCTCCAGCACGACAATAGACATTGCTTCCTGCCGGGAGGGGATCGCGAGGAGCATGGCGGCCCGGTAGGCGGATGACTTGTCGTCGCCGCCGAGGTAGCCGGTGAAATGCACGCGATCTGCCACGCCTGCATTGTGTGCAGTGCGTTGCAGAGTCTGGCACATTCCGCCGTCTGGTCCGGCGAAGACGAGGTGGAGATCCGAATGCATGCGGGCTATCTCGAGAAAAGCAGTTAGTAAGAGATCCGGACCTTTAATGTCCGTGAGGCGGCCCATGAATAGTATGAAACGGGACTCGCCCAAACCGAACTTGCTGCGAAAACCAGCGACATCGGCTCGTGCGAAGTCATCAGCGCTGATGCCGTTCGGTATCACACGGATTTTGTCGGCGCTGACGCCATAACGAGCGAAATCTTTAACCTCGTTCTCTGTGATCGCTATGCAGGCGTTTGCATTGCGGACGATCGCTTTGCCGGCGACGAAGTTATATATACGCTTTAAAATCTGTGAGCGACCAAACATGGGCAACGCTCCCGCCGGGCAGACCACGTATGGTTTTTTAAGTTTTCGTGCGACCGTATAAACGAGAATATTGAGCACTGACCAGTGTCCCATTAGGTGGACGATGTCTGCAGCGCTGATCAGTTGCTCGAGACGAGTTCGCGAAACCCGCGGTACAAAAAAACGCTCCGATATAAGCGGCACGGCGACGATGGTGACGTCCGCATCCGGCACAGTCCGCGGAGGGGCGCTACCCGCGGTGGTAGTGAGCACGGTGCACTGCACGCCACTGCGCGCCAGAAATCGGCTCATCTGATAGGTTCGCTCGGCGGTTCCTCCGCCGGTAACCGGATCAAGTGTGTGATTGACGTTCAAAACTCGCATCAGATGCGGCAGCCCTCATTTGCCGTTCTCTGCTTGTACCAGTCAGCGAATATCTTGAGGCCGCTGGCAAACTCGACGGGTTTCCGAAACCCTGCGTCCGTCAATTTTTTACTATTGAAGACCGTATCAGCTCGAACGAGAGACCTGCCGCGCAATCGAAGAAGCCAGGACAGGAAGGGCGAAGGAAGGGGCGCCCGTGGCATCCGGTAGTCGCGAATATGCAATGCATGCATCAAGAATTGCTCGACGTCCCGGAAATTATTCTCTGGCGCTTCATCGTCTGCGACGATATAGGTCTCGTGAGGGATGGGACCCGGCGCTTCAAGCATGAAGGCCGCTGCGGCAACTGCATTGTCGAGGCAGACCAAATGCAGCCGGCGATGGTCGTTTGCGCACGACCGCAGATAATTCGTGAGCCGCAGGTTATGGGTGAGATCATGCGCCATCTTTAGGAGATTACGCCCGCCCGGCCCGAACATCGCCGTCGGCCGCAAGATCACCAGCTCAAAATGGCCGCGCGCTTTATCGCGCAACAAGTTCTCGATAGCGAGCTTGCTTCTTTCGTAATCGGTGCCCGGCCGGCATTCAGTTGCCTCATCCACTTGTGCAACCACAGTCTTGCCAGTAACCATGGCAGTGCTGCAATGAACCATGCGCTTTATTCCGTGACGGCAACATGCGTCGGCAAGCGCGGTTGCAGCCGCCAGGTTTTCAGACTGCGAAGCGCTGCCGTCATAAGCGAAGTTCGCCACCATGCACCCCGGCTGGAGAACTTTCGCCATTACCGACGGATCGGTTAGCGCGCCCCGGACAATAGTGAGCCGGCTCGGATCGGTTACGTGCGGCGGCGAGCCATGACGTATCAGTCCGCAAATTTGCGCCTGCGATCGTCCAGCGAGTAGTTGCACAAAGCGGCTTCCGGCAAATCCACTCGCACCCGTGACCGTGATACGTTGCATACGTTAGCGGCCCGCGTCTTACCGGTCGAACACACTTCTCATCGCCCACAAGAATCTATGCGCGGGGCGATTGATGAGTGCGTTAACGACCAACCGCCATGTTTCCGGCAGCAGCAATATGCCCGGCGAGATTTTGCAGGCGCGTAAAAACGCTCGGCCGGCGTCACCGAACCGCGCCGACCGCGCATGCAACTGGCAGGAGACCAGGTGGGCGCGCGCAAGCGAGCGGTTCTCCAACGCCCGGATTTCGCTCGGGAGACCGTCTGTTGAGAAAAAGTCGTTGATGATATCAAGCGGTTCACGCGCTCGTTCATGCGTAACAGCGCCGAAGCTTTGCGATGCTTCGTGCGCGCGCCACGCTGCGAGCGCGCGCGGGATTCGTACAAACGGCCCGCGTCGCGCCAGCCGCAGCCAGTAATCAAAATCAGGCATCAGTTTGAGCGACGGGTTCCATCCGCCCGCAGCTTCGAAAGCGCTTCGCCGGAACAAAGCGCCCGGTCCCGGCGGACACGCGAATTTCGTTAACATGTCCTCGAGACTGAACTCAGCGGCACGCACTTGACGGATCAGTTTTCCGCGAGGATCGACCAGTTCGAAATCGCAATAAGCAACGACCGCTTCCGGATGCGCGCACAGTGTCGCCACCGTCGTCGACACCGCATCAGGGCGCAAGTGATCGTCCGCGCTCAAGTAACCGAGAAGCTCTCCGTTTGATATTCGCCATCCTTTGTTAAGCGTTGCGGCCTGTCCCATGTTCGCATGAGACTCCCACAAAAATCGGCCGCCGTATTGCATAAGGACATCACGCGTTGAATCGGTTGAACCATCGTCGAGGACGATAAGTTCAATGTGCGGGTAGTCCTGTGCAAGAACACTTTCGATCGCTTCGGGCAGGAAGCCCGCGTGGTTGTATGCGGGGATAACGAGCGAAACCTTGGGTCGGCTTTCGAGCATCGGGTCTCATCACGGGCGTGCAACGACGCCGGTCGGTTTGACCGCTGCCCACATGCGCTCAAATTCGAGCAGCAGCAATTCCGGCGTTTCGCGTCCGTTAATCCATGTTTGCAACGGCGCGGAAAATGAAAAGCGGCCGCGGTTGCCGTCGACGTGGAAGCCGTGGACAAACCTGTCAGCCATCGCCGAATTGAACAGACAGTATGGTTTTGAGTTGAATTGCGCGATAGTCGCCGGCCCCGATGACGCGCCCATATGCATACTTGCCGTCTCGATCAATGCAAGGTCCTGCTCCAAGGTCGTTCCGAGGTCTTTGGCGATGACTATATTGGGCAGGTCGCGAAATCGCGGATCGACTTCCGCATGACTGCACAGGAGTATGAATTTAGCCGGGTAATGAGCTGCGCAGTGTGTAAAAAAGGTGAGCCACGCCGCATAGTCGGAATCGCGCACCGGGTTTGCGGCGTTCCTGCGCAACTGAACTGTAACGGACGTGCAATGGCTCGCATGCCGTTCAATGAATGCCTCTGCCCATGTGGTTGCGGCGGGACGAGACTTCAGGGCTGGCAGCGAGCCGTTTCTACGGAAGTAATCCGGAAACAGCTCATTGAAGCAGTAGTAGTACAAATACTCGCGTGCCGCGTATTGAACGACGCCGGGCCATACGTGATACTGCAGACGGTTGTCAGCTATATATGACTCGAGCTGCCGGCGGGAATCAAAAAGGAACAGTGAGCCCAAATACCGGTTCACCTGTGCGGCGGGCAGAAATGCGGACAAGTGAAACAGAAAGCTTTCGTTATCAATCTTTGCAAACGCCGGATCCGGAACGACAGGCTTGAGAGGATCGTAGACGAGGGCAAAGTCTACCTTTCCCAGATCAAGGTTTTCACGCAGGACGAGCGACGCTTCCTGAAAAATCAACACATCCCCGACACTGAACGGCTGACTCGAGTAATCGTAAATTATCAGCAGCCGTCGTTGATTCTCTGATGTGTGCTGGGCGATCGGATTTGCCGAAGCGACAAGCCATCGGAGCAAGCCGATCGTGCGTCGAATTGTTTTTCGAATAGCTTGGATGACGTCCCCGTTCAAGCACCCCTCCGGAGGCCATTGTATCCCGCGCGAGCGGCGGGCATTTCCGGAGGAACAGCGGGCTGATGGTACAATTATACTTTCCCCTCAAGCTACTTCCGAATGGCAGGCACCGGTCGCAGGAACTTCCGTCTCGCTCTTGGCGATCTTTGGCAGGGAATCAC
>Ga0070670_100000430_pt1 | contig 34524 bp, 32 predicted proteins | sample KBSS63metaG_FD_64665 | JGI IMG/M metagenome (GOLD analysis project Ga0070670, IMG submission 64665) | Switchgrass rhizosphere microbial communities from Kellogg Biological Station, Michigan, USA - KBS S6-3 metaG | ecosystem: Host-associated > Plants > Roots > Rhizosphere > Soil ... | reverse complement strand
CATCAGGGCGGCATAGTTGGTCAGATCGACCCGGTGGACGATAACGTCCCTGTGCACCCGGTCCGGATCCAGCAAAGCCGTCGGCCGGACCAGAATATGGACCTCGTCCCCATTGCCGATATGCGCGCGTGCAAGGTGCGACCCGATAAAGCCGGCGCCCCCCGTTATCAGCACCCTCTGTGGCACCGGCCAGCCTCCGCGATGTCGGTTCACGGCGCAAGCCATGGGTCAGGCGCTGGCTGGGCGCGATACTGCAAGGTGCTCAATTGCTGTTCCCTGGTTTCACGCGGCGTTCGCGGCGCGGCGGGGCGACTGGAACTGCCTGGCAAAGTCGGTGAAACTGCTGTGGACATGGGCGAGCTGTTCATCCGTCAGCCCGTGGTGGCAGGCGAGCAGCATGCCGCCCCGCATCACCGCGTCCGCGACCGGATAGCCGCCGGGTGCCGCGCGGACTTCGACGCCGGCCATGGCGGGCTGGCGCAGGACGTTGCCGGTGAAGACCACACGGGTCTGGATGTCGCGGCGTTCCAGATAGATCTGCAGCTCGCGCCGGGTAAAGGGCGCGTCCGGCCTGATCGTCAGCGGAAAGGCGAGCCAGCCGGTGCGCGCTTCGGGCATCTGGCGCGGCAGGATGAACCAGTCGGCATATTCGGCGAAAAACACCATGTGCCTCGCATAATTCTGCTCACGCTGGACAATGTTGTGCTGCAGCTTGTCAAGCTGCACGAGACCGAAGGCCGCACCTATTTCGGACGGCTCGTAATTATAACCCAGCTCCTCGAACACGAACTTCGCATCATATTCGATGCCGTCGAGCGAGACGTTGAAGCGGCTTTCGATGTTCTCTGATTCCACGAACAGCGATGAGGACCGGCCCCAGGACCGCAATAGAATTGCGCGGCGCGCCATTTCATTGTCACGCACACAGATCATGCCGCCATTGCCAGCCGCGTTGATGACGTGCGAGCCGTAGAAACTGGTGGTGCTGATGTCGCACCGCGAGCCCGTGCTCCTGCCCCGAAGCGTCGCACCGAGCGTGTCGGCACTGTCCTCCACCAGCTTCAGCCCATGGGTGTCGGCAATCGCGCGCAGGCGGTCCCAGTCGGGCAGATTGCCGATCAGCGACGGCACGAGGATCGCCCGCGTCCGGTCCGTGATCATCGCCTCGATGGCGTCTTCATCGATATTGTAGGTGCCTTCGCGCACGTCGACAAAGGCCGGCACCAAGCGGTTGCGGACGATCGGCGCCACGGTGGTCATGAACGTCAGCGCCGGGGTGATCACCTCGCTGCCGGGGGGCAGGTCCAGCAGTTCGACGGCGAGATAGTTCGCCGAGGAACCCGAGTTGACCATGATACCGTGCGGCATGTCGAACAAGGCGGAAACCCGCGCTTCCATGGCGCGAACCTTAGCCCCCATCTGGGTGGAGGTGCGCAGGAGTTCGACGACCGCATCGGTCTCCTCTTGCCCATGAACGGTCTGACCATAGTTTACGCGCATTGCTTTGCCTCATGTTTCGATGTGACTGGGGTTAGCGGAGCGGGGATGCGGACATCGCGCTGGGCACCGACAGGCTCGGGCGCATCCTCGGCGGCTCGGACCGTGCTGCGGCAAAGGCCATCCATGGCAGCGCCCCCGACTGGCAAAAGCCGTTCAGGTGATCGCGGTCGCGCAGCGTGTCCATCGGGTGCCAGAAGCCGGTATGCTTGTAGGCGAACAATTCGCCATCCTGCGCCAGACGGGTCAGCGGCTCCTGTTCGAGCGGCTGGTGGTCGCCGTCGATATAGCCCAGCACCTCTGGCTCGAAGACGAAGAAGCCGCCATTGATCCAGGTCTCGTGCTTGAGGACCTTCTCGGTGAATTCGGAAACGCGGTTGCCGTCCAGTTCCAGATTGCCGAAACGGGCCGGCGGCTGGACAGCCGTCACCGTGGCCAGGCCGCCATGGGATTTGTGGAAGGCCAGAAGGGCATCGATGTCGACATTGCCGACACCGTCGCCATAAGTGACCATGAACGGCTCGTCGCCCAACCAGTCCTTGAGGCGCAGCAGCCGACCGCCGGTCATCGAATGTTCACCGGTGTCGACGACCGAAATATTCCAGTCGATGGACCGCGTCTGCCGCAGGGAAACCTTGCCGTTGCCCAGGGCGACCGTGAAATCATTGTTGAGGAAGTGCAGGTCGTGGAAGAACTTCTTCATCACCAGCGACTTGTATCCGCAGGCGACGATGAAATCATGATGCCCAAAGTGGCTGTATATATCCATGACGTGCAGGATGATCGGGCGTCCGCCCACCTCCACCATCGGCTTGGGGATCAGCACCGTCTCTTCAGACAGGCGAGAACCCAGACCGCCTGCCAACAGGACCGTCCGCATATTGGGCCTCCAAGGAATTGCAGCTTGAATGCTGCATCTGCGTCCGAGGATAATGGAAGTCGCCGTTTCCGGCGCATACGCAGGAGGAGTAGCGCGGGTCCAAGTGGATAAAGTGGGTAGAGGCGGGAGGCCAATATGGCCTTCTCTTCAGTACCTCTTGTGGATTGAGGAAGGGATTGCCGCCCGCCTCCGTTCTACGCTGCGACGAGCCCGCGACTCCGGCGGGCAAGGCTGCGCCAGACCAGTGCCGTTGCCGCCACTTCGCCCGCCAGCGTTCCCAGCAATGTCCAGACGGGCGGCGCCGCGCACAGGAAAACCGCCACTGCCGCCAGCGAAACGACACTGCCGGCCGCTCCGGCAATCGCCAGCGGACGAAACTCGCCCGCGGCTTGCAGCGCGGTCGCCGCGGGCGCCCGCAGGCAGCGGGGCAAGGCGGCCGCCATCCACAGGGCCGTGCCACTCACCAAAATGGGTAGAGCATAATGGGCGGAAGGGAATATCAACCCCGGCGCCGATCCCAGCAGCACCGCCGCCAGCGCGCCCGTCGCCACCCAGATAGCGAGCATCGCCGCCGAGAAGCCCCGGAGCAGGGATTGCAGCTCGCCCGCCGCTCCCCGGCTGATGGCGGATGCCATGCGCGCCCGCTCATATTCGGCCATGGCGGTGATCGCGATCGGTATCGGCCGCACCAGCAGGAAGGAGGCCGCGAGAGGAGCGAAGGCGCGCGGCCCCAGCATTGCGGTCACCACAAAGGCCTGGTTGTTGCCCATGAACTCGGCGGCAAGGCTGCCCGCCAGCGACCAGGAGGCCTGGCCGCGCCAGATGGCCCGGTAATGGGCAAGCGCCGGCACGAGATGCCGGGGATTGAGGGCGCGCAGCTGCATGTGCGCGAACCGGCCGCCCACCCCGGCCAGCGCGAACAGCATCGCTACCGCCAATCCGAAGCATGCCATCTCCAGCGTCGCACGCGGCGACAGGGCGATCCATCCGGTCGCCACCAGCAGCACGACCGTATAGCCATGGTCCGACAGCATCACCCGCATCGCCGCATTCCGGGCATAACAGACGGAACGCCCGAGCCAGCGCACCAGCGACAGGCTTGCATACAGGGCAAATCCGATCGCGGCGGCCGCCGACAAGCCAAGCCAGATCGCCCCGCCCAGCAACGCCGCCCCGCAAGCGATCGCGGCCAGCATATTGGTGGCTAGGATGGCGCTGACCGCCTGCTCGTCGTCGCTCCCCGTCATCGACAATATGATCGGTGCGCAGAACAGGGCGCTCCACATCAGCAGCAGCAATTGGGACAGCAGGAACAACAGCGAGAAGGCGCCGAACTCAGCCGGCTCAAGAATATGCAGCAAGATCAGCGAGAGCAGGAACTGGACGCCTGCCGCACCGAACGGCCCGGACGCCACACCCACATAATGCAGCATGTTGCGATCCAGGCGCGGCAGCGAAATGGCCCTCGACGCAGCCATGGCCGTCAGCTGTCGCGAAAGGCGCGTGCGAACTGGTCCCGCATGGGCTTGGTGATGTAGGAGAGCATGGAGCGGTTGCCCGTCGACACATATATCTCCGCCGGCATGCCGGGCTTGAGCTGCTTGGCCGCGTTCCTTTTCAGCTCGGCCTGATCGATCTCGACCCGGACCGTGTAATAGCTGTGCTGCGTGTCCCGCTCCGTCGTCCGCTCCGCCGCGACGAACGAAACCTTGCCCGGCAGTTCCAGGCTGTCGGTCACGCTGAAGGCCGTGAAGCGGACGCGCGCCGGCTGGCCGACCTGGACCCGGTCGATGTCGGACGGGCTGACCATCCCCTCGACCAGCAGCCGGTCGCGCACCGGCACCAGTTCCATGATCACCTCGGCCGGGCGGATGACGCCGCCGATCGTCGTGAAGGCGAGCTTGTCGACCACGCCGTCATAGGGCGCGCGAATGATGCTGCGGTCGAAGGCGTCGGTGGCGGTCGCGCTGCGCACCAGTTGCTGGTTGAGCGCGGCATTCACCTGCGCCAGTTGCGTGCCGGCATCCGATCGCCGGGTCTGCGCCAGTTGCAATATGCGCTCGCGCACCTCGGTGATCTGGGCGTTGGACTGCGCGATCTTGGCGTGGAACGCGCCGATCTGGCCCTCGATGTCGGCGGCGGTCCGCTCCAGCTGGTTGAGCTTGCCGATGGTGACCAGCTTCTTCGCCCACAGGGTCTGCACACCGGCCCGCTCGGGCACGAGCAGCCGCTGCTGCTGCTCAAGGGCGGCGATCTGCGCGTTATCCGCGGAGATTTCCTGCCCATATTGGCGGATCCTGGCCTGAAGCTGGGCCTCGAGCCGCGCATATTCGCTGGTCTTGGTGCGGAACAGGGCGGTCTCGTCGGCCATGGCCCGCTGCGCGCCATCGGTCTTGCGCGCGGTCAGCGTCGCGGGAAAATTGATCGTGGCACCGCCGATGCGCTCCGCCTCCAGCCGCGCCTGCTGGGCCAGCAACTGGTCGACGCTCAGCGCCGAGAACGTCGCATCCACCCCCATGACCCGGTCATCGAGCCGCACCAGCACCTGTCCCCTGCGGACGAACTGGCCGTTCTGGACGAGGATCTGGCTGATCACGCCGCCGACGGGATGGGTGATCTGCTTGACCCGGGACTCGACCCCGACCTGCCCCGCGCCAATCACCGCCCCGCCGATCGGCACCAGCGCGGCGAGCAGGCCAAGGCCGCCGAACAGCGCAGCCAGCACCAGCTTCATCTGGCGAATCGCCTGGCGAATGTTCGCATGCGGATCGACCAGCGCCGGCAATCTTGTCGGGCTGAGCATGATGGGCTGGTGGCTAGGCATGCTGGTTGTCCTTGCCGGCCACGACCCTTGGCCGCATCGGCTCGCGCGGGGTTGCCGTCAGCTTCTCCAGCACCGCCTCGCGCTCACCAAAGGCGGCCATCTTGCCGTTCCGCAGCACCAGCACATAATCCACGCTGGCCAGCGTCGACGGACGATGGGCGACGACAATGGCTATGCCGCCCCGCGCCTTGATCCCGCGTATCGCCCGTTCGAGCGCCGCCTCGCCGTCGACATCGAGGTTGGAGTTGGGCTCGTCCAGCACCACCAGGAACGGGTCGCCGTAAAGCGCGCGCGCCAGGCCGATACGCTGGCGCTGGCCGCCCGACAATTGGTCGCCGTCCATGCCCACCGGCGTCTCATAGCCCATGGGCATGCCGGTGATCATGTCATGGATGGCCGCCGCTTGCGCCGCCTTGATCACCGCCTCCGATCCCGCCGCCGGATCGAACCGCGCGATGTTCTCGAACACCGTTCCCTGCAGCAGCTCGACGGTCTGGGGCAGATAGCCGATGTGGCGCCCCAGTTCCTCGGTGGCCCATTGGTCAGGCGTCGCACCGTCAAGCCGGATCTCGCCCGCCGCCCATGGCCACGCCCCGACCAGCGCCCGCGCCAGCGAGGATTTCCCCGCCGCGCTCGGCCCGATCACCGCCAGCGCCGATCCCGCCTTGAGCGAGAAGTCGACGCCCTGCACCGTGCGCCTCGCCGAGCCGGGCGGCGCGACATGGAGCTGGCTCACCCGCAATTCGGCGCTGGGCGGCGGCAGCGCCATGTCCGGCGCGGTCTCCTGCGGCGCGGCTTTGAGCAACTCGCTCAGGCGCGACCAGCTCAGCCGGGCGGTCGCGAACGTCCGCCAGTTGCCGATCGCCTGGTCGATCGGGGCCAGCGCGCGGCCCGCGAGGATCGACGATGCAAAGATCACACCCCCGCTCGCCTTGCCCTCGATCACCAGCACCGCGCCCACCGTCAGCACGAGCGACTGCAGGAACAGCCTGAAAATACGCCCCACCCCGCCCAGCCGGTTGACCGTGCGCGACAGCTGCGACTGGGCCGCGACAAACGCATCATTGGTGTCCTGCCAGCGGTCGAGCATCCGCCCCTGCATCCCCATCACCCGCAGCATCTCGCCGTGGCGCACATTGCCGGCCGCCATCGCGTTGCGAACGGAGGCCAGCACCGCCACCTGCTGGGTGGCAGCGCGGGTCTTGCGATCGGTCAGGACGGCAATGCCCAGCAGGATCGCCGCGCCCGCCAGCGCCGTGACCGCCAGCCACACATGGAGCAGCGCCAGCACGATCAGGAAGAAGAAGATCCATGGGAAATCCAGCAGATTGGCAGGACCAGTGCTGCCGAGAAACGTCCGCACATTGTCGAGATCGCGCATCGGCGAGAGGCCGTCGCCAGCGCTCTGCCGGCCCCGCTGCGCCAGGGCGTCGATCGCCCTCTGCACGCGCCGCGACAGCTGCTGGTCGAGCGCGACGGCGAGGGATTCAAGGATGCGCGCGCGCAGATTGTCGAGGCCGCCCTGAAACAGATAGACGACCAGCAGCATGATCAGCAGGCCGAACAGCGTCGCCATGCTGCGGCTCGGCAGCACCGAGTCGTAGACCAGCATCATGTAGAGCGACCCGCCCAGCAACAGGAAATTCAGCGTCGAGCTGAGGATGACCACCGCGATCAACGCACCCCGGTTCACGGCGCGGATATCCGTCAATTCGGACTGAAGCTCCTGCATTGGCACCCCGGCCTGCTCCCGACTTCCCACAATGGCATGGTTCGCGCCCTCCCGCCCAAGTGGCAGGAGGGCGCGATGGCAGCCCCGGCGTGGGAGAAACCAAGGCCACCGCCGATCCTACCGGGAGGTCCGCATCGCGTTAATGAGACATTTGTGAACCAGAGCGGACTTTTATGGATTAGCGCAGGGGTCCGATAGCCCCAAAGGGTCCGGGTGGTCGTGTTGGAGGCTCGGGTGGGCTGGGGATTACTCGAGGATTCTCCCCGGTACGAGAATCCCGCGATGAATCGCAGACCATAGCTCGCTGTGTAGAACGCACCAAGCCGGGAAGCGCCTGCGGAGCTGCGGACGTCCTGTCCTACAACTTCATACCTGTGCCATGATCCTCGGGTTCCTGCCCATCCGGGCACAATGGAGGCATGACGATGGTAAGGCAGCATCTTTATTTCCTCCCTTTTCATGTCCGGCGGGCGCACAAGCGGTCGCCGCGCCGGAAGGAAAGAAATTACGCCACCCCATAACCTTCCTAACTTTCGGGTATCCCCATACCCTTTTGTCCCCACGGCCAGTCCGTCACGCCGCCCGCCCATAGCGCCGCCCAGATGATGACCGGCTGGAGCGCCAGCCTTGGCCCATGATACCACCAGCTGAGATGCACGCCGCCGATCGGGATGTCATGGAGCGCCTGGTTGATGTTTGCCGGCCACACGCACAGCGCATAGAGCGCCAGCCCGATCCCCGCGGCGCAGCGCGGCCCGCGCAGCAGGCTTGGCGGGACGAGCAGGCCGATGGCGCCGGCAATCTCGCACCAGCCCGTCGCCAGCACGACACCGCGCGGATCGGGCACCCAGCCCGGCGTGATCGCGACGAAGCCGGACGGCGCGGTCAAGTGCTTGTACCCCGCGAACGCATAGGCCAGCGCCAGGAACCAGCGGGTGAACAGGCGGGCGCGGCTCTCGGTCATGACCGCCTCATAGGCGTTGCGGGACGGTGCCGCCAGAACCACTGCCGACCTTCCACCGTGCCGCGCATCCATGCTAAGAGGCGCGACGACAGAGAAGGCAGACCCCATGAACGACCTCACCCAGACGCCCGAGATGCTGATCGCCATGATGGCCGCGCGCGCCCGCGCGGCGGCCAGCGTGATGGCCAGCGCCAACGACGCGGACAAGGCGCGGGCGCTCCGTGCCGCCGCCACCGCCTTGCGCAACGCCAAGCCGGCGATCCTCAAGGCCAACGCCGCCGACATGGAACGCGGCGCCGCCAATGGCCTCTCCCCCGCGATGCTGGACCGGCTGAAGCTGGACGACGCGCGCGTCACCGCCATTGCGGATGCGGTCGATCAGGTGGCGGCGCTCCCCGATTGCGTCGGCGCGGTCATCGACGAGACCGAGCGCCCCAACGGGCTGAAGCTGCAACGCGTGCGGGTGCCGCTCGGCGTGGTCGGGATCATCTATGAGAGCCGGCCCAATGTGACGGCGGATGCGGCCGCGCTCTGCCTGCGCTCGGGCAATGCGGTCATCCTGCGCGGCGGATCGGAAGCGCTGGAGAGCAACCGCGCGCTGCATGCAGCCATGGCGGAAGGTATCGCGTCGACGGGCCTGCCCGCCGATGCCGTCCAGCTCGTGCCGACCACCGACCGCGCCGTGGTGGGCGCGATGCTGCGCGCCGCCGGCCTCATAGACATCATCGTGCCGCGCGGGGGCAAGAGCCTGGTCGCGCGCGTGCAGGAGGAGGCGCGGGTGCCCGTGCTCGCCCATCTCGACGGCATCTGCCACACCTATGTCCACGCCTCGGCCGATCCCGCCATGGCGCGCGATGTCGCGCTCAACGCCAAGATGCGGCGCACCGGCGTCTGCGGCGCGATGGAGACGCTGCTGATCGACAAGGCGTTTCTGGAGGCGTCGTCCGTTGTCGGCGCCTTGCTCGACGCGCGCTGCGAGGTGCGCGGCGACAAGGCCGTGCGCAAGCTCGACCCGCGCGTGGAAGCGGTGGAGGAAGACGACTGGGGCACCGAATATCTCGACGCCATCGTCTCGGCGCGGATCGTCGACGGGCCCGGCGCGGCGCTCGACCATATCGCGGCCCATGGCAGCCACCATACCGACGCGATCATCGCCAGCGACGCCGCCGTGGCAGAGGATTTCCTGCGCCGCTGCGACAGCGCCATCGTGATGTGGAACGCCTCCAGCCAGTTCGCCGACGGCGGCGAATTCGGGCTGGGCGCGGAGATCGGCATCTCGACGGGACGGCTCCACGCGCGCGGCCCGGTCGCGCTGGAGGGGCTGACCACCTATAAATGGATCGTCCGCGGCACGGGGCAGACCCGCCCGTGAATTCGGGCATGCGCATTGGGCTCGGGGCGACGCTGGTCCTGCTGAGCGCCTGTGTGCCGCAGCCCGGCAGGGAGCCGGGGAGCCGCGCTCCGGCCTTTGTGCCGGCACCGCCGCCGCCAGCGCCGCCCGTGGCGCTCGGCCCCGACTGGCAGGACTGGCCTGTTACGCCGGGGACATGGTCCTACGCACGCGATGCCGGCGGCAGCGTTGCGCGCTATACAGGTGGCGCCTGGCTTCGCTGCGACGTGTCGACACATGGGCTGGTGCTTGGCCGGGACGGTGCGGCGAACACGCCGGACGGATCGGCGATGATGACGCTGCGCACGAGCTATGGTCTGCTGCAATGGCCTGCGCAACCGGTGCGCGGCGACAGACCCGCCACCCAGGCGGTCCGATCGGCCAGTGATACCGGCCTCGACTGGATCGCCTTTTCGCGCGGCCGATTCACCGTGGAACTGCCCGGAGCGCCCCCGCTCGTCGTGCCCAACTGGGCGGAGGCAGCGCGCGTGATCGAGGATTGCAGGGGATAGGGGAGCTCGGTTCGCGACCGGGCAGTATATTATGATTCCAAAAAAGATTTTTACAAGACTTGATCGCGAGTCGGGAATGATTCACACCTATGCCCAGAGACCGGCGAAAAGGCTTTCAGCGACCGCCAGTCTCGGTTGTTTCAACAGCGCGAAAGGAGGTGATCCGATGTCTCATGGTTCAGTTATGGGGTCGGTCAAGTCCATTCGGGGAGCCTGCCGCTAAACACGCGGCGAGGCCGCGCGAGGCCCTGCCGGGCCGACGCGGCGATCATGTCCCCGAAAGCGGCACTTCCGTCCGCTGACCATGTATGACGGGCCGCGTGGAGCTTGGTTGCTCCCGCGGCCCCTCTCATTCGTGGTGAAATCACGCTTCAGGGGGAGGAGCTTGGCATGACCAGCGACACCAGGCAGCCCGTCGCCGTCATCGCAGGCGGCGGGTCGGGCATTGGCCGGGGATGCGCGCTGAGGCTAGCCGGTGAGGGCTATCATGCCGTGCTGGTCGGACGAGACCCCGGCAGGCTGGACGCGGTCATGGCAGAAATCGCCGCAGCCGGCGGCAGCGCGGCGGCGTTTCAGGCCGATGTGCGCGACTTCGACCGGCTTGGGATTGTCGGATTTTTCGGGGGCCTCCTGGTGCCGCTACAGGCCCTTCTGGTAGCAAGGACATTTGGCCAGCAGTTTGTCGGACGGGTCGTAGGGCTCCTGAGCGTCGTCGTTCTCTGCGCACTTCTCGCCACGCCCCCGATTTTCGGCCTGATATTCGATCTGACCGGCGACTATGACGCGATCTTCATTGCTTTCGCCGCGCTGGCTGTAGGCACGATGCTCGTGGTGCCGCATATTCGGCTGCACCTGAAAGCCGTGGCGCTGGAAAGCCTCGACGGCGTGATTGCCGATGGTCAAATCCTTGCGGAGCCTCAGAAAGGTTAGCGTTCCAACGACGTTCAAACCCGGTCGAGCAGCGCGCGGGCCCGTCCCGCAACCTCCGCGATCATCGCCGCGACCGGCGGAGCCATTTGGGCGCGGGCCAGCAGGTCGCGGAACTGGGACACGGCCTCGGCATGCCGGTCGAGCCAGTGGCTGACATGAGAGGTCAGCGGCTCGTCTCCCGCGCGGGCGAGGAAATTGAACCGCATGTGCTGGATGTCGCGTTCCACCCCCGCGATAAGCAGCCGCTCCCACGGGTCGGTGGGCGTCAGCCCCGCCGCTGCGGCCTGCAGCCAGTCGAGCCCCAGCGCGGCGCCGATCGCGGTAAAGGCGCGCGCCACGCCGACGGCGTCGTTATCACGGTTGCGCGCCATGTCGGCAATGCCGATCGCACCGTTCATCTGCTCCAGCCGTGTCAGCGCCTCCGCCAGAGCCTCGGGCATGCCAAGGGCGACGAGTTGGGCCCTGTCCGACCGCGCCTGACCGGCAGCGCGGGGTGTGATCAGTTCGTCGAGCCGGGTCCGGAGCGCATCGATCCCGGGCTGCAGCCGCCCGATGGCATCGCTGGGCGGCAGGCTGCCCGTGCTGGCGCGGCACAGGTCACCAATATGGACGGTGACGGCGCTGCCCAGCCTGCGGAATAGAAGGATGCGCGCCTGCTCGGTCATGGCCGCCGCATCTGCGCGGGCCCAGAAATCGGGCAGGTCGAACAGCGCCTCCGCCACCACAAGGGCGTTGGCGATGTCCGGCAGGGTGCAGCCCTCTTCATCGACCAGCGCCAGGGGCAGGAGAACGCCCAGCCGGTTGACGATGCGGTTGGCAAGCTTGGTCGCGATGATTTCCCGCCGCAGCTGATGCTGGGCGATAGCATCGCCATGGGCATCGCGCATTTCGGGCGGAAAGGCGGCGAACAGGTCGTGCACCGTGACCGGATCGTCCGGTAATCCACTGTGCTCGATCGCATCCTGCAGGGTGAGCTTCGCGGTCGCGAACAACACCGCCAGTTCGGGCCGGGTCAGGCCCTGTCCCTCCTGCCCGCGGCGAAGCAGCTCCCGGTCGACCGCCAGTCCCTCGACCTTGCGATCGAGCCGGCCCTGCTTGACCAGCGAATCGATGAGGCGGACATAAGGCGCGAGGTCGGCCGCGCCGCCCGCCTGCGCGATCGAAAGACCGAGCGCCTGGAGCCGGTTGTCCTCCAGCACCAGGGCAGCAACGCTGTCGGTCATCCGCACGAGCAGGGCATTGCGGGCGTCCGCCGCCAGATCGCCTTCCGCAACCTCCTTGTTGAGGGCGATCTTGATGTTGACCTCATTATCGGAACAGTCGACCCCGGCGGAATTGTCGATGAAGTCGGTATTGATGCGCCCGCCACCCAGGGCAAAGGCGATGCGGCCGGCCTGGGTCACGCCCAGGTTGGCGCCCTCGCCGATGACCTTGGCGCGCACCACTTCGGCATCGATCCGCACACGATCATTGGCGCTGTCGCCAACCTCGGCGTTGCCCTGCATCGCCGCCTTCACATAAGTGCCGATGCCCCCGAACCACAGCAGGTCGACCGGCGCGGCGAGCAAGGCGGAGATGAGCTGCGCGGGCTCCATGACTGCAGCCTCGGTGCCGATCAGCGCCTGCATCTCCGGCGACAGGGGTATCGACTTCATCGAGCGCGGGAACACGCCGCCGCCCGTTGAGATCAGTGCCTTGTCATAGTCGGCCCAGCTCGAACGGGGGAGGCGGAACAGGCGGTCGCGTTCAGTCCAGCTCCTGGCCGCATCGGGATCGGGGTCGATGAAGATATGGCGATGGTCAAAGGCCGCGACGAGCCGGATCGTCTTGCTCAGGAGCATGGCGTTGCCGAACACGTCGCCCGACATATCGCCCACGCCGACGACCGAGATCGAGTCGGTCCGAACATCGACGCCCATTTCGAGGAAATGGCGCTGCACCGATATCCACGCACCGCGCGCTGTGATTCCCATCGCCTTGTGGTCATAGCCGTGAGACCCGCCGCTCGCGAAGGCGTCGCCCAGCCAGAAGCCCTGCTCGATGGCGATGCCATTGGCGATGTCAGAGAAGCTTGCCGTACCCTTGTCGGCCGCAACCACGAAATAGGGGTCCTCATCGTCACGGATGACGACGTTCCTCGGATGCCGGACCCTGCCTTTCACCACATTGTCCGTAACCGAGAGCAACGCACGGATGAAGATGCGGTAGCATTCGGTGCCCTCCTTCATCCAGGCATCGCGGTGGCCGGCCGGATCGGGTAACTGCTTGGGGTAGAAGCCGCCCTTGGCGCCGGTCGGCACGATCACGGCGTTCTTGACCCGCTGCGCCTTCATCAGGCCGAGGATTTCGGTGCGGAAGTCATCGCGGCGGTCAGACCAGCGCAGTCCCCCGCGCGCGATGGGTCCGGCGCGCAGGTGGATACCCTCGACGCGCGGACTATAGACCCAGATCTCGCGCCACGGAACCGGCGATGGCAGGCCAGGCACGGCGGCGCTGTCGATCTTGAAGGCCAGCGCTGCCTTTCCGGTGGGGGCGAAGGCATTGGTCCGCAGCACCGCGTGGATGACGGCATGGAACAGGCGCAGGATGCGATCCTCGTCGATCGCCGCGACACCGGCGAGCCCCTCCTCGATCCCATGGTCGATCTCCGACGGCAGGTCGCCAACGCCACCCACGTGCTCGGGATCATGGAGTGCCCGGAACAGCGCGATGAGGCGGCCGGTGATGCGCGGTGCGCGGCGTAGCGTCTCGACCACGGTCGACAAGCCGTAGGCACTGCCGGTCTGGCGCAGGTACCGGAAGATCGCGCGCAACAGGACGACCGCATCGGGATCGAGCCCCGCAGTCACCAGCAGGTCGTTGAAGCGGTCATTCTCCGCCCAGCCTTCCAACACCGCCCCGATCGCGGCTTCGATCGTGGCCGCGCGGTCGAGTGTGGTCTGGGCCAATGGCCGGTTGTCCAGCGCAAGGACGAATTTCTGGATATGACCGAGCGCGCCGCCCTCGCCCACGGCCGTGCTCATCTCCTCCAGAACCCGGAATCCGAAATTCTCCAGTGCCGGCACGGCTTCGGACAAGGTGATCGCATCGAGGCTATAGAGCTTGAGACGCAGATGGTCCGGCGCATCCTCCGGCTTGCGGTAAAGGCGCGCGCTCCGGTCGCCGACTTTCGCGAGCCGGTGGAGCCGCATGACGTCTGTTGCCGCCTGAGAAGCGCCCGCGCCCTCCCGATAGCCGAGCGGGAAGCCGGCGGCATAGCGGTCGGCAAGGACGGCGGCGCGGCGCGGATCACCCTGCTCCGCGAGGGCAGCCTCCACCGCCGGGCCCCAGCCCCGGACCATTTTCTTGAGCTTCGCGTCCAGTTGTTCGGGATCGGGCATCCGGCCCTCGCCCCGCACATCCAATATGAAACGCAGCAGGGCGAGACCGCTTTCATCGAGCGCCATCGACCAGCCGAGCAGCGGCGCATTGGCAGCTGTCGAAAGCATGTCGGCAATTGCCTGGCGCCGCATGGTCGACATGTCGTCGCGCAGCAGCCAGACAAAGGCGAACAGATGGCGATCCAGTGCGCCCGAGGCCAGTTCCAGTTGCGGACGCGGCCGGTCGCCGAGCGACATGGCGGTAAGTGCAAGGCGCTCCCGATCGGCATCGCCTAGCCCGATCATCACATCATGCGGCAGATAGGTCAGCGCATGCACCAGCCCCTTGCCCGCATGGCCCGCCGGATCAAAGCCAAAGCGGTCCATCAGCCGCGCCAGCGCCGCGCGCAGAATCGGCACCTCATGTGGAGGCGCCGCCAGTGCCGCGCTGGTCCACAGGCCGGCGTGGATCGACAGGGCCTTGGCATGCCCGCCTTCCAGCACCGGCAGGATGATCAGATCGATGAGCACCGGCCGATGGACCCGCGACTGGCGGTTCGACTTGAGGATCAGCGGCCAGATATTGCCGGCCTCGAACCAGGCGAAGGCGGCGGTTATCGTCTCCCGCGCGAGCAGCGGTTCATCGGCGGTGCGGGCGATACCCAGCGCAGCGGATTGCCGGCCGTCGCGCTCCCGTACCTCATGGCCGAGCTGGGTCAGATTGCCCTCGAGGAACCAGCGCAGGAGCGCGCCGCTCTCATCCGCACCGAGGCGATCGCTGTCCCTCTTCATGGCATCGATCATCGCAGGCCAGTCGGCTACCGCGGAGCGAACCTGGTCGAGCGTGCGTTCGAGCATCGCTTGCAACGCCCGCCGCCCGCGTGCGTCGGCCCGGTCGGCCTCGATATAGATGATCGATTCGCGCCGCGCCGCCGCGCCTTCGCCAATGGCGGTGATATGCCCGTCCTTGTCGCGGCGCACCGGCAGCACCGGATGGACCAGGACATGGACGCCAAGCCCGGCTTGGGCCAGGCAGCCCGCGACACTGTCCACCAGGAACGGCTTGTCGCTGTTGATGATGGTGAGACGCATCCAGCGCTCGCTGCCCGAATCGACAAGTCCGGCGCCGTCGGGGATGGTGTCGATGCGCACCACCGGCGTGTCGCCATCCCTTTGCTGCACGGCGTCGGCGAGAAACAGGCTGACTGCCTTGATCCCCCCGTTGGTGGCGCGGTCCTGCCCAATGTCCGCAAGGGCCGACTCAATGGCAGTCGCCAATACCGCGCTCACCGCCCGGCTGACTTCGCTCGCTGCCTCCATGGCCGCTCTCCCAGTCCGCGGCCACCGGCAGATGGGGTCGCCTGCCGCCCCTTGTGCCTCAATATGGCCTTGGCGTTAAGCCTGTCGCTCTGCGATCGCGCGCAGAATTGCGCTGGTCCGTTGATCGTCGCCCGCAAGTCCGCCCAGAGCCTCGAACGTGCCGTCGGTCATGCGCCGCACGACCACCACCGCCAGGCCCGATTCGTCGGTCTCGACCTCGGCCATGTTGATCGATGGCGCCGAAGTCAGGCGAACGCGCGCCTCCAGGACACGCTCGCGCGGCGCGATGCCGGCGATTACGCGTTTGGCGGCCCGTGCATCGCGCACATAGGCCTTCAGGCCGCCGGGATAGTCCGAAATATGCGCGGCCAAAGCACCCGCTTCGATATGTTCGTGCAGTCCCTGCTCGATCGCGACCGCAAATTCGGAAAGCCGGGTCTTGTCGTACCCGGCCCCGAAGACGAGCTTGACGAGTGCAGTCATCGGACTGCGCGGCTGGGCTTTGATGCCGGCGTCGGCCAGCAGTTCGTCATAGTCGTCAGCGCGGGTGCGGGCGATAAGGGCGAAGGCATGAGCAAGACCGATGGCGCGGTAGAGTGCCTGGCGGGTGCGTCCCTCGGCCGAGATGGCATCGACTGCCGCCTCGCGCGCATCGGCCAGAGTGCGGCCAAGCTCATCCAGAACAAGCTCTTCCTGACCTGCCGCCAGGCCGGCACCTTGAGTCCGCAATGGCCCGTCGGCCCAGACCGGGCCGGCCGGAGCCGCGCTGGGCGCCTGCATCATTTCGCTGATCGCGCGCTCAATCTCGTTGGTGACGGCGGAGGCAGCAACTTCTTTCCAGTTGATCACGCCATAAACGAAGTCGATCTTGTCCGAGTTGGACGAAAACGGCATCAATATCCCGCGATAGAGGATCTCGGCGCCGCGCTGATTGGTGAACTCCGCCTCGAAGCCAATGGGTGCGCCATTGGCGATGATCTGCAGATAATGGTCGGTCAGGCGCGAGAGCAGGGTACGCGGCGGCACATCGCTGATCCGTTGGACATTATGATCGGTGCCGCACTCCCGGACCAGCGCGGAGCCCAGAAAGGCGATGACCGGATCGTCAATGCCCGCCGTAAAATCCAGCAGGACGCTGTGCGATCCGAAATCCTCGATGTCCTCGGGATTGAGATCCTCGATGCTCGGAAAGCTGCGGTCGCCGAGCAGTGACGCCCAGTAATTATATGCGCGCACATGCATACGCCGCTCGTCAAAGCGGACCAGCGGCGGCGCGTCCATCTCGACGTCCCGCTCGAATTCCGCTTCCGCTTGATCCGCTGCAAACTTATCCATGGGCCCAGGACTCAACATTGGCTTTCCTGAGCTTTCTCGGCCGTTTTGGTAAATTTCCGGTGAACAACGATCCGGTAGCCGACATTATAAAGGCCCGCGCATGGGGCCGTGAAAGGCTTGCATGGGCGCGGCAGGGCTGTTAAGCGCCCGCCTACGTCCGGCCCGACAGCAGGACGTGGCCGCCATGCGCGGTCTGTGCCGCTTTAGCTCAGCCGGTAGAGCATCGCATTCGTAATTAGCGGGTCCGCTCGCAAACGCCGAATGAAACCAACGGGCTAGAGCGGGGAGAATGAAGTTAGTACGGGATTAGTAGGGTTAGGCCGCTTTAGCTCAGCCGGTAGAGCATCGCATTCGTAATGCGGGGGTCAGGTGTTCGAGTCACCTAAGCGGCACCACCCTTTCACAAGGCAATCCGAAGACATCCATTGAATCGCCCTTCCGCAAGGGAGCGGGCTTGGGTCCTGTTTGGGGCACATAAAACCACAGTTTCCCACTGACTGAGCTAAAAGGGCTTTGGGATTAGCGGCGGAATCCTTGCTTCTGGAAGGGCTTCTGGCTGGATAACGCCCCACTACCTTGCGGAAGCCGTTTGGCTCATGGCTGGCGACCAACACTGTTCATGCTGGCTAGTGCGCTGATGGGATTGGAAACCATGCAAGCTGCGTGTCGGCACGCAATTGAGGAAGGGTATCGCTTCTACAGCTATGGGATGCGAGTTTGCTGATGCGACCAATTCTATGCGATTGAGTCTGCCATACGAACGGCCAGCTTTACGAACGTCCCAAGGCCCCTTACGATGGTTCACATCAGCGTTTCCACGTACCGGGGCATAAACCTGACAAGATCACGGTACGCGCTGATGTCTTCCGCTTTGTATCCTAACGAACGAAGCTTGTTCGCTTCCGCACAGTTCAGCCGTGCCGTCGAAGAGAACTCCATTAAATGTCGCTCACGTTCCGTCATGTTGATGGTTCGTATAGAATAGGGTGCCGAAATATCCCTAAACAGAAACGGCATTCTACGGCGAACGGATTTCAAAAATGGCTTTACGTTGTGCTCGCTCACAAATGCACCGCCATAGGTAAGCATCTTTAGAGAATCGTTATACACGACTCGGAAGCAAGGCAGGAACTCAGCTTCATCTCTAGCAGCAAATGAATTTGTGAATGCTGCGCGTAATATCTTATAATACACTCGACCAAAGTTAGCTTCTTCGACATCAACTACGTCAACATCCGCAGCCAAGACCCCAAAATCCTCAATGACCTGAGATAGTCTTTCCGCCTCAGACATAGATAGAAAGTCACGAGGCATTTCAGAGGCAACCGTCACGAATACGGCGCTTCCTGCAGGAATCCGTGTACCGATATCTCGAATGTCATCAATAATGGACTCGCTAAGAGAATTATCGTAATCTAACCAACAGATCGTTGGTTTATATTTCAGATCACTCTTTAGATAGTTACTTATAGATTCATTTCGGACATCTATCAGACCAAAAGGCTTATTGTATACTCCACGCTTAGCTACAACCTTATTTCTCTCGAAGCTTATAAGGTCTTTGATACCAAGGAATCGGTAAACCATTGAAAAATCGTAAAATTTAATTCCACCCATACCGATGTATCGATAGTCTGAAATTTGAAGTCCCGCCTCCTTCATACTTTCAAGCATATCTAGAATCATTCTACGCTCCGCCTGCTTGGCTGGACGCAGATCATACTCTATAAATGTTGCTGTGGACCGCTTACTCATCGTAGCCCGCTCGATTGCGAAGGAAGTAATTAAAAGTATGTCGGCCGACTTCCGATCCAGACATGTTGGGTTTCCTGAGGAATTCCGTAATGTGCTCTACCTGAGCGATGTCCGCATCGTATTGAATTCTCATCGTCGTAGGAGGCGCTTTTTTTGGTAACGCAAATCGTCGCGTAGAAGTGCCCGTAATACTCAGTGCTGGAACAGGCTTTCCACTCAATGCTCGCACATCCTCCTTGGTGAGTTCGGTACCATCATTGGAATATCGCTTATCGAGAACGGATGTCACCTCTTTGCCTACTGCGATCATTCTTCGCCTTGCCTCCTGCCAAACGCCGCTTTCCAAATTGATTGCAGCCTTTGTTGTCGTCCACGGTAAGGCTTCTGGATCCTGACTAACAAAGAACACCATGCCCATAAACGGTCTATGTTTAGGCTGGAATAGCGGCAACTGAGGCGTGCCGGTCCAACCGGTTAGTTCACTTTTGTCCGCATATACGAGTGTGCGACCGTTGCAGAAGATGCTCCAACCAGCATTTTCTGTCACAAAATTCCCCCGCGCATCAGGCTGGCCTATCCCAGCACTAATGGAGCAAGTCACTCCACCCTCATCAAATTCATCTGTCGCTGTATTTTCGCCTATTTCTAAATTATAGGACTGCAGAATTTCACCGTTCAACTCAATATCAAGCAACCGTCCAATAAAAAATGTATATGTTCGACGTATCTTCGCCTTAAGCTCTGAAATAAATAACCCATCTTTCATTCTGTGCAGAACGTCAGGATACAATTCGGTTATCTTAATGCTCGTACCAGTTTTTGTGCTTTCGACCGAGGGTAACTGGTCAATCGGGATCGTCCAACGTGGTTCTTTACTTTTTTCCCATTTGCTGACATTCAATGACAGCCGAAATCCACCCTGAGCGTGGTTTGAAACCATCTCAATCTTGTTGCCCATTTTGAAAATAGCGCGCTTTAGGCCAACTCCATAGACGCTGAGACGGTCATTTTTGTCACGTTCGCCAATAACTCGACCAAATTTAAATACATGATCTTTTGCAGAGACCCAGTGGATGCCTGATGAGTTGTCGGCGACACAAACATCTTTGTCGCTGAGCGTAAGGCTGATTTTAGGAAGGGATTTTTTAGGCGCTTTTGCTAGAAGATTCCTATAGTCGGCCGCCGATTTGAGTTGCGCGGCAAATTTCGCCAAGACCGAATTTACAGAGTTGTCTATTAAATCCAGGAAGGCGTCGGTAAGAGCGATGTCGCGCGTTAGCAGAGAAATGAAAAGTCTTTTTTCGGGACTCGCGTCAGCTGCTATTGGAGCCATTATGCCATTCCTACCCAGTTAGGATTTCCAAAGTGGGAAGGCATGATTGATACTGCTTCACCTTCTTGTGGCTTTCTCACAGGCTTGTCCTCCCGCACCTTCGGATTTCCAGAGATAAGCTCTTTTATCCTGGTCTGGCAAATATCAATATATTCTGCTTCCTTCTCGGACCCTCTGAAGGATCGACCGCAAAGTAAACTGGCCACCGCTGTCGTGCCAGAACCGAGGTAGGGATCGACGACCACGCCGCTAGCGGGGCTCAACGCTAAAATCAGCCTATTGGCCAATGCGATTGGAAACTGGCAGGGATGAGACGTTTTTTCGATATGTTTAGCTTTGACATTTGGAATGTCCCAGACATCGCCAGGATTTTTGCCCAGTGGGTTGCCACTGAGTTGGCCGACACTGGGTCCCTTGTAATGTCTTTTACCGGGGTACTTCTGCGGTACACGCACAGCATCCAGATTAAAATAGGAGTGTTGGCCTTTAGAATACCAAACGATGGTTTCATGGCGTCCGCTAAATCGCTTGGTCGCGTGAGTGCCGTGCCCAAAAGTCCATATTATACGATTCCTCAACAAAAGATCTTTTTCGTCTTCCAATAGCGCGATTATGACAGCATCGAGCGGCAGTATGGAGGATCCGCCTACATGATTGCCCACTTGCCAGCAGAGGTTACCTCCCGGCTTCAATACACGGAGGAACTCAGGCATAACTCTCTTTACCTCTTCACGGAAGCCTGCGCTTGATCGTGATATATCGTACGCCTTCCCGATGCAGTAGGGTGGCGAGGTCATTATGAGATCGACGGATTCTGGTTCGAGCGCCTTCAGAAATCTAAGCGCGTCGCCATGCCATACATGGGCGGATAAATCATTATATTGGTTTATTTGCAATGGCATAGCGTAAATTCCCGTCCGTTCAATCGGGAGGATAGCAAGTTTCAGTACCGAGATCCATGCTCGCTGAGCATCTCTCCCCGGGGTGACTGCTTCCAACGGATTTGAATTGTGTCAGGCTTGGGCGGATTGGACGTTAGACCAACGCTTCCCACATGGCGGACGCTTCCGAAAAGCTGGTGCTAGCATCTTCGAGGAGCGCCCGGTCAATCCGGTGAGCATTAAGCCAAATTTCGTCGCGAAATTCCCGAGCCTCTTGTTCTGTCGAAAAATCACAATCCTGTTTGGCCATCAGAAAGTCGCGCCATCTCACGCGCCAATGGCCCGGCACAACCTGATAGTAGGTCAAATCCATTGCCGCGAGATACGGATGGTTACGGTCGAGGATGTAGTGCCTATCCGTGATTTTCATTCTTGGCCCCCTTCGCCGGCTGAATTCTGGCTCAACCGCTACAGTTGGGCAAGTACACTTTTCTGAAGCGCAAATTCAGCCATCTTATATGAACAGGCCCGCAAACGCCTATTGCGGTAACCCCCCAACACCAGCCAAAACCGCTGTGCCTTCCGTGAAAGCCGGAGGGTGGGGCGTGGGAAATGCTAGGGCAGCGGAAGCCCATTACGTGCTCGATTGACGCCGTCGCTTTGGTGCTTCGCCGACCGCCAGCGCCTCTAGGCACCCACACGCAATAGTAGTTCGTGCGGCTGGACACCCAAGGCCTCTGCCAGTCGTCCCAGCGCCCGCACGGATGGATTTCTCGTGCCGCGCTCCAGGTCGCTGACATAGCTGCGTTCCATCCCCGCCTCCAACGCAAGTTCTTCCTGCGACATGCCCTTCAGCTTGCGATGGTGACGGACATTCGCGCCGAGAAGCAGAACCACGTCCATGCGGTGATGTGGACGTAAGGCGCAGCAGGCGTCTGTATACCAACCGTGTCATTTTCACTGGCCTTGGGCGAGTGTTCCGATAAACAAAGCGGAACATGGAAGTTCGTCAGTTTCTTCCACGAAAGGGAATATTATAGAAATATCATCGCCACAGCCAAAGTAATTAACAAGCACTTATGAAGTACGTTTCTGTATCGGTGATTCGACATAAGCAGTATTATGTTGCCTGTTGAGGCACACCGCCAACCGTACCCTTAACAAAGGCAACTCCATGAGATATATTATTGCATTATTCGGTATATTTGCGCTGTCAGCATGTTTAATCGGCGACTATGTTGATGGATTCAAAGATATAAAGTTCGGTATGCGCCAATCAGAACTCGAACATTTTGGTTTTATATGCGCACCAGACATAGGGGAATGCAAAGCAGTTTCCCTTAGCACTCATATTGCTATCACATCCTCGCAACTTTCCTTGTCTGACCCAGAACATGGGCGTGTCATCTTCGGCAAATGCGCCGCCTGCCACGAAATAGCCAAGGCAGGCAGCAATGGCATTGGTCCAAACCTGTGGGGAGTTGTGGGGGCCCCCGCCGCAGCAACCGCGCGTAGGTTCGCGTTCTCGGAGGCCTTGAGCAACAAAGGAAGCGTGTGGGATGTTGCGGCACTGGACAAGTTTCTATCCAGCCCTAGGGAGTTTGCCCCCGGCACTAAAATGACCTTCGCGGGACTTTCGAACCCTGCAGACCGTGTTGACGTGATAGCTTACCTTAACAGCCAGAGTTCCGCACCAATTCAGCTGGCAGCTCCTCCGAACAACTCTAACTCGGACCATGGCGCCTCGAAGGCAAAGGATTATACGCTATTTGGCAAGTCAGCGGATGTGACTCCACGTATAAAAAATGGTCGCGTAGACTCTATTAAAGTGTCGGTTGCACTCCCCGTTGACAAACTAATAAAACTGCTAACGGAACAATATGGAGAACCCGTCAACTTTAGCGAAGAAAACGTTCTTGGAGCGAGGTACAACCTATCATATTGGTTATTCGAGAACGGGACATCCATATATGTTTCTAAAATGGAAGCAGGGGGCCTCTTCGAGCCAACGGAACTTGTACCTGAGTTGAAAGGTATCGGTGTCGAAGATTACAAGGCGAACCGCTCCTCAGTCGAATACCAAGATGTAAGTCTGACCCAAGAAATGCGCGAGCGAGCGAAAGGAAAGACTATAGATCCGTCTGATACCTGACAATTTTCTGTTAATCCAAACCCAAAGCCCTCGGAGAAATCCGGGGGCATTTTTTATGTCCAAAGAAGGAAAAGCCTATGCTTTCGATACGAGACGCGGACGCCATGACGCATGTCCTGGATGGGCCGTTAGATCCAACGTTGAAACGGCTGCTGCACCAACGCTGTGACCAAATTGCCGACTACGACCTAGGCGACATCGCCCATTTCCTGATCATCCGGCCGGGCGACATGGAAGCTGACATAATAAAGGAGCTAGGCTTTTCCCCGCTGGCGAACCTGGTCGATCAGATCCGCTTTCCATCGCCGGAGTTCGAACCCTCATGGGAATGGATTGAGGACCATGGCGGCTGGTTCGAGTTGACCTACATCCTCAGCGATGATGGCTTTGGCTACGTCCTGTTTATCCAGGATACCAAAAGCGTCGATCCAAGCTTGCTTGCTCTATGCCGCCAGTATGCATCCATCTAGCCGTCCATACCATCGTCAGCCAGCGCAGCGTCCTCCGGGGCGCTTTTTTAATGTCCGCCGGACATCCAATTTGAAAGGGCAATCCCCATGAAATTCTTCGGCTACCTGCTTGCCGCCTGCCTCGTACTGGCATTGGCGAGGTTCGCTATCGTCGCCTTGCTAGTGGCCTTCCTCGGGCTGTTTTTATGGGGTTCACTGACAAGGCCGAGGGAGATGTTCGGCTTTGTATCCCTGTGCCTGCTAAGCTCGATCGCAAAGGCGCATCCCGTGTTCTGCCTCATCGGCATGGTGTTAGCGGCCATCGTCGTTGTCGCTGAACCCACGCGGTAACAAATGTGGTCGCGCACAGCTGTGTCACTCGGAGTCTAATCGAGGGCGTCTCGAACTGCGCGGCCATGCTTTTGCGTCGCACCATCACCGTGAGGCTCATCACCCGGTTAGGTACCCCCCTCCCGGGAAAAGCAAATCGGCTCCTGACCATTAGCTTCTGGAAGCCCTTTCACAAGGAAGTTTGTTGCTAATGAGCCTTCCGCTTCAGAATGGCGCCCTTCCCTTATTCATATGCCTTTGTGAATACAGCTTCGAAATATCGCCTTCCAGCATTAAAAACAATAAATTGTAATGCCATCCCACTTATCCGATTACAGACAATCGGCTTGCCTTATTTTGGCAATAGTTGCCTTGACCGACTCAATTTATCGTCACAGATAGTGCTCAGACGGCCAATTAATATAGATGGCATCCGGATCTGGTCTAACCGAAAATCGAGACCGGGCTTCCTTTTAGAAAGGAATCTCCCAATCGCCTTTGAATATCCATTTAGCCTTCTCTGTAAGGCCACATATTATTACGAGTGTAAAACATGAACAACTATACCATCAATAAATACTTCAACTTTTGGCGTCACGTCACAGAACAGTTTAGCAACCTTGAGCGCGAATTGGCATGAGTTACAATATTTCCATAAATTCAGGGACGACAGCCGCGACCGACCCTGCTCTAATGGCTAGCCGTGCGGATGGTTTTCTGCTCGCCTGGCAGAAGGTACGATAGATATTTTGGAGAGCAGTAATCTTGCCGAGTGATCGACATGACCTGGAGAAGATAAATATTCATCTTTTCAATTGGAGCGGCACTTAACTTTTTCTCAGCATCCCGCCAGAGGGACTTAAGTTGAACAGCTCGAGGTTTAAGCATAGCATTCATCAGGTCAAAAATATCGAGCTGCTCACCTTTGCTATTTATCTGAGTGAATATGTCACAAATCTTCCCGATAGGAAGTTCTTGGTCGAGTTCAACGAAAGAAACCTGGTACTGGTCGAGAGTGTCATTTATCTCGATGCCGAAACGCTGAGCGTATTCAACGTATCTCTCGGCAACTGCAGCCTGCATCTCGTCGCCAGACTGTTCTGCTGCTGCTTTGCGAGCTTGCCAGAAGCGCTCGTAGCCTTGGGCCCAGTTCGCCAATGCGAAGCCGCCCTTTCCGATTACAGCTAGTGGAAAGAGATGCCGCTCGTACTGCTCGTCGACCTTCGCCATGAGCTGATTCCAAGGCTTCGTTGCCCATTGATAATCGAACGCGTCATCAAAATCGTCTTCTGCATATTTATCGACGCGGATAAAATAAAAGGCCCGCGATTTCTTTTGGGGCAGGGTAACGTCTGGCGAGATCAGTGCATAGTGAATGGCCGTAAGGCGCTGTTGCCCGTCCAGAACGATGTATTCGCGATTTGTCGACCCCTCGTGGCCATAGATCGGCTGGCAAGACAGTGCATCGAAATTTTGCGAACTCCCCTTCCAGAGCAGAAGACTTCCAACATAATAATCTCGAAAAATGGACCCCATGAGGTCGCGGATGGCCCAGGGCTTCCATTCAAAGTCTCGTTGGAAATCAGGTATTACGTAACGCCCATCTCTCAAGCGGGTTATTAAATTGTTGAGACTAATTTGGCCTGGCTTTGGCGCGTTACGCATATTTACACCCCCCTGATTTCCTACGCGCATAACGTATCGCGGACCCAGTGTTAAGGTGCCGATATGAGGTCTGAAAGATGATAGCCATGCTGGAACTGCTAACCGAACTGATAACGGGCACAGACATAGGCGAGCCAGTCGGTCCACAGACCCTCCGCATCATGGGTGCGGACCCAATCCACCCATTTCTGATGGGTGAAGCAGCCGAAGCGTGCCTTGCCGTGAAAAAGTTCGCCCCACGACGATAGATCGTCAAGGCCGGTACTCCGCAGCGATCGGGCGAGTCCCACATTGCGATCGTCGAAGGCCACGGCCGAGACGACAAGATCATATTCGCCGTACTGGGCTATGCCTTCGGCGAGGGCTTGTTGGCGGAAAAGTTGATAGCCAGCTAAAGCGGCTGGGCAGCAAGAGAGCTCGGCAATCTTTTCTCGGTCCGCGATCGGTCCGAGGATATACCAGTAATGGCGGCCCCACGATGCTTGGTGGCAGAGATCGGCATGGCCATCAATAAGCGCTGCGGGCCTGTGGCAGCGCGTTATGTCTGGATTAGGAGACCTGCTACTTCCAGCTCTCACATTTCGCGCCGAGCAAGCGTAGTAGGAGTGCTCTGTAAATTTATTCTCGATTAGCAGCAGCGCACGTCCGCAATTGGCGATGATGCCCAGGTCGGGCGACGTTTGGCCCGTGCCGCGTGAACCTCCCAGCTCTCCAAGCAGCGTTGCAGGGCTGAGCTTGCCTGCTTCAGCATACTCCAAGTGCACTTCATCCACTGTTTCGATCGATGGATCGAGGTAGGCTCGAAGGAAGTCTGCAAGGAGTCCCCTCCCTGCGGAACCTAGGCCGAATGGGTAGTAGAGATTTGCGCAGAGAACCCAGCTGCTCTTCAAATTATGAGTGCCGGAGTGTGCCTGTATCTTGGCGCTCTCCAGGTGGCTTGCCAGCCCCTCCGCAATTGGCGGCCAGAGCGACTTTTTCCAAGCTGAACGCGGCAAAAGATGTTCATACTGCCGCCCGTTTTGCCACCCGAGTTCGGGGTCGTGTCCCTGCTTCGCGCGCCAGCCAATCTGATGTGCCGTCATTTCGACGTCGAACTTGGACATAGATACACTCCCGGTTTTATATTTTCCCTCAGGACTTCCCGACATGCGCTACCACTTATGATATCGGCGGGAGACCGTAAGGGCCAAACAATCGGCTGGCGAAACTCCGGTCCATATGCCTATCCTATGATCTGAGGGGGTTAGTATGGACTGGCGACTTCAACGTGCAGCAACGACTTTGCTATGGATCGGGCACAACTCCATCACTGCGGAAGTTGCTCGGGGCGTCTGCATATGAGTTTCAAAAAGCCCTTCCGCTCGGACCCGGTAAAACTTGGCCAGCATTACCGCGCCCAGGATCGAGCGAATACCAGCTTTCAAACTATCAAATTCATTCCGTTCGCCGTATTTGCGGGGCTTTGCGTGTTCGTTGGAGGGCTGGCGATCACCAATCCTGACAAGGTTACTCAATTGCTCCCAGAGGGCAGCCTTGTTGTGTCCGCCGAAGATCAAGCTAGGATTGAGAATTCTGTATTCTATTCCGGCTGCGACGAAGCTCGCACTGCTGGTGCGGCACCGATCCATCAAGGCATGCCTGGTTATCGCGAGGGCATGGACGGTGATGGCGACGGGATAGCCTGCGAGCCGCACCATGGTTGGTGAACCAGAAGTATTGGGGGATAAGAGGGAACCAAATGGCTGGCAAGAGCATAAGCCTTGAGCTGCGCGTCTGGTATGATGAAAAGTCGCGCCACATCAAGATCGCGGGCAAAGGGCTCACCGCATCAACCGTAAGCAACGATCCTCTGAGCAAAAGATATCACCCCAACCTTTTTCGGAAGCTCGCAAAGGCGTTGGCCGATGAGGGAGCACCAGCGCCCAAAATGAGCTGACGCAAGCCGGGCTCATCCACTGCCTCCCGGCCGCGAACCTCAAACCGCCTCGCCAAATTCGCTCAGGTTGCTGTTGATCGCTTGGAACTATCTTCAATTCTGACATAGGCATACCCGAACGACGTAGCCGACATGTTCCGCACGGGTCGGCTGGCGCTGGCGCCGTGCCTTCTTGCTGGCTGGTGGCTTCACCTGAACCTGGGGCCGCACCTGATCCTGCTCACCCTTTGGGTCATGGTGCCGGACACACAGGGCGTGAGACCATCAGTTCACCCTTTCGATCAGGCCCCGATCGAAGGCGTCTTTGATTTGGCCGGCATTCAGCCTACCCGTCGTGCTCTCGATCCAGAACTCGTCTCCCCCTTCCGCTGGCAACAGCATGGCAAGCAAGAAGGCGCAGTCACCGAATGGTCGCAGGCTCCGGGCGCCCTAGCCCCCGCTTCACGAACAAGCTGGCAGGAGCTTCCATGGGGGGAACGTTCATGGCTGATCGTCCTCTCAAATCATCTACGTCTAGCCAGATCAAGACGGCAAGGCCGCTAATGCATGAAGGCTGGCCTGAAATGGGTGCCAGCTGCACCGAGGGGAAGCGCGGCTCCTACACGCCGTAACGCTTCACTGAATGGCACGATGAGACGTACCTTCTGGTTCCTATCCGCGATCTCGATCCGGCCATTGAGGTCGATCGTACCCTCCAACACTTCCGCGCTGAGGAGGGACCGGATGCCGGAGATGGCACGCTCATGGGCTTCCGCAAGCGAGCACCCAACGCCTTCTTCGTCTTCCGCTTCGCCATAGGCGTCATAAATGTGGAGATAAAAATGGGTCATAAGCCAAAAACTCCGTCCCAATTGCATAGTTATACTAAAGCATTACTGCATTATATAAACTATTAAGGAATATATATAGAAGGAATCAGAGGAATTTAGCCCGCCATGGCGGGCAGAGATTTGGACAAATTATTACATAAATCCATTCACATTCGCAGGAAGCTCAATACCAGAACGATTATTCCTTGGATACAGGTTTAACTTTTGGCAAACATATTATCGATAAGCATGCCTTATATTAGGCGATCTAACCAAACTATGTTAAGGTTGCCGCATCACCGAACCCCTATCAGACGCGTCGGTGGCTGAGAGATATTACCTATGCTCCCGTTTGCGGAGCACCGTTATGCACAATCCCACATCCTCTTTGCAGCCCATGCTCAGAAAGCTTCAGCTCTGGGCGCCGCTGTCGCAGGCGGACCAGTCCGCACTACTCGCCTTGCCGTTTACGCCGCGCAGCTTGAAAGCGGACCAGTATGTGGTCCGGGAGGGCGACCGGCCGCAACATAGCTGCCTCTTGATCCGCGGCTTTGCCTATCGGCAGAAGATCGTCGGCGATGGCGCCAGGCAAATCCTGTCCCTGCATATGGATGGAGATCTTGTCGATCTCCAGAACTCCTTGCTGGGTCGGGCCGATCACAATGTGCAAATGCTTTCTGATGGCGAAATTGCTGCGATCCCCGTTAAGGCCATCCGGAAACTAGCGTTCGACCGTCCCGCAATCGGCATGGCGCTGTGGTACGACACGCTGGTCGAGGGATCGATATTCCGGGAATGGATCGCGAATAACGGCCGCCGCGACGCTCATGCGCGGATCGCGCATCTGTTCTGCGAACTGGCCTTGAGGCTCGAAGCGGCAGGCCTGGGTAAGCGGCACCACCCTTTCACAAGGTAATCCCGAAACATCCATTGAATCGCCCGTCCGCAACGAGCCGGGCTTGGGTCCTGTTTGGGGCACATAAAACCACAGTTTCCCACTGACTGAGCTAAAAGGGCTTTGGGATTAGTGGCGGAATCCTTGCTTCTGGAAGGGCTTCTGGGCTGGATAACGCCCCACTAAATTACGAAAGCCGTTTGGCTGATGGCTGGCGACCAACATTGTTCATGCTGGTTAGTGCGCTGATGGGGATCGAAAAAATGCAATCCGCCTACAGCCACGCAATCGACGAAGGCTACCGCTTCTACAGCTATGGGGACGCAAGTCTGCTACTGCCGGAGGTACAAGGTGACTGATGGTTTCGCGTGGATATTTTAAGTCGCTTTGTGATGCGTATGCGCTCGACGCTTGACCTCTCTGCGTCTAGAGGCCGCTGCAATCTTGCACTACCAGCTGTGGCGCAATAACAAATTGAAAATTCGGTTTTCGACCGGGGAAGCATGAGGGCTGCTTGACAAAACCGATCCATCCATTTCCGGCCAGAATGGCTCCGGGTCTTGCGCTAGATAGCTTGTCTTCTTTGCAGGCTGGCAGCGTCGTACTCGATCCAATGAGCGGCTCGGGAACAGTAGTACGGCAGGCAAGCGATCTTGGGCTGAATGGCTATGGCTTCGATCTCGATCCGCTTGCGGTACTCATGTCGAACGTATGGACTACGCAAGTCGATGATCAAGATACCGATGCACCGTGGAAGTCCGACGACGCCGCGTGGTTCGAGGCACATCCGACGCGCTTACACCGGATCCGGCCCCTCATTGGCGAGGAGGCTGCCAGCTTCGGTTCCATCTCTGAACAACCGATGCCGCCAAGACACGAACTTCAGGTCCTCGTTAGGCAGATCGAGCCGGGGCAGCGGGTGAGATCACCGTTCGGCCGCAACCTCGACACGCCCATTCCCGACGACGAAGCGGCTCTCCATGCGTTGTTCGACGTCGTGACCAATACGGGTGGTGGCGCTGACATCTCAACTGGCGAAGTGCTACGGACAATGGCCGAATCTTTGAATTTGCAGTCCGTAAACGTTACGCGCGACATCGATTTGGGAAACGCAACTCCACTAAAGGTCGCCAAAGCGACGCCAGTTCCGGGTGTCGTCGGTTTGCTTTTCGCCAAGGTCTGACCTGCCAGCCTTTATCGCGGTTGCTATTGCCATGGTTCTTTGCGTTGGCCCAGCAGCGAAGGCAGAACAGATATTCGGCGAGATCGCCAGTCGGGCTGTTGGCTGACCGCAACACTTCGCGCCTGCGCAACGCCTTGATTGGGCGGCCAGACCTGGCCTCACACATATCACCGTTGTGTGGTGTTGTTTCGGCGGGAGCCGGCCATATGATGACGCAGAATCTCGGCTTTCAAGAAATCGTCGATCCCGCGATACGTCGATGGCTCCTCGGCCGCAATAAGCGTCATGCGTCAGAATATCATTTGGGTCCGGATTTTTGCCACGCTTCCATCTGAATTCACTTGCCAAGACGCAGACATGAAGGGAATATTGTGCACCACTCCGGCATCATTCTTTGACGCAAGAAAGAACGTTCCTTCATGAGTGCCCCTCCAAGACAACATCCACTCGATGAACCAGTCTTCTAAGTTATTGCCCGGCATTCCACACCAAATAAGGGCGCCGCCTTGGGCGTCGGGCGTTTCAGTCGTTACGTTCCATAACTGTCCGTTTTCGTCCTCGAACCTAAACTGCTTTGTTAGTAGAAAGAACCCCATAGTATAGACGGTAGCAGCGACCTTTTTTACAGCGGGATTAAATTGCTGAGCGATACTGTCCCTTGCATTCTCGGGCGCATCCAGCACCACTCTGCATTGCTCTTCCGTCAGGCCATATATTTGGAACACAATTCTAGGCGGACCAAGCATGTCATATGGGATACTCGAGCGTATCTTGGATGCGGGCAATGCCCATGACACACTCGTCGGTGTACTGGCCTTACATGCCTGATGGGCACTTGCAAGATCGAGTTGATACTGGGCCAGCCTAGGTATCTCGTTGTTTATTTGCGCCACCACAGCTGTCGGCAGCAACTTAGAGAAAGGTGTTGTTCCTGCCACAATAGCTTGAGAGAAGCTCAGATCCTCGGTTGTCCGGCGATACTCAGTGTAAATCTCACGCAGCCGTTGTTCCTGTATGTCAGTCCACGGGTCTATAGATAAAGGATTCCAGCCGAAATCAGACATGGGGGCCACAGCAAATCTCGTTGCAACCGCATTGGCTTGGGTAAACGTTTCGACATAGTCCGAGAGGGCTTTGCCTATCTTGGAGGTTTGATCGTCTCCTGCCAACATACCGGCAACTGTTGCGCCGAGAGCGCCGAAGCCCGTTCCGCCAGTTGCACCAAATTGGACTGAGACGCGACTCTGCTTTGCTGCTCGTTTTAGTTCAAAATTGAATTTAGACGAGGCGCTAGCACTTAGAGGTCCCCATCCTCCGGACGCTGAGAACTCCGACGAGAAGCTAGATTTGAATTCCGATGACACCGAGTCCAGTCTGAATACCGCTGAGACTGACGAGCCCCGCCATTCCATTGACACGTATCGAGAGCCGTACACCTGCTCAAACTTCTTCCCGTCACCGAGCATTTTTTCGGCTGCTTGACTGAATTTTGCCGCCGGATCCAGACCCCATCTGCCAAAACTCGTCTTGGCAGAAATAACTACAATGATGGATTTGGACTGAAACGCGCCAGCAAGGTTGAAATTGAAGTGACTTGACGCGTTAAATTTGAGGTATGATGCAGAAGCCTTTTGATCTATTCCTAGAGCAAAATTCAATTGCTCTTCATCTGTTACATACGTTGCAGTAAAACTTGTGAAAGGAGCGCCGGGATCTAATTGTTGGGCTTGAAACTCGATTGCGGGCAATTTTGAATTCGTTACGTCGTTGGGGCTAAATGAACGCCCTAGAGCCAGCGTGGTGAATTCGTGATAGTCGTATGTCAGCGGGTCTGCGACCGTGTTCAAAACGCCCACACTTGGTTGTCCAGCAAGAAAATGCTGGCTCTGTCGACGACGAAGATCAATCGGTTTAGGCGCTGCAAACTTTCTCATTTGACATCTCCGTCTCTCATCTTCGCTCGACTCGGCCGCCCATGCCATTAACACTCCCGTGAGGTGCGCAGGGGCTGGTACTGAGTTCCATGTGCTCCGGATTCGATTGAGGGTCATTCCCACGTGAAGGAGGTTCATGCGGTTTCGGCAAAGTTCCGTGGAAACCTATTGTTATTCCGTGGCAAACTCCCTTATGCTTGGGCTCAGGGAAAATACTTGGGGGCTGACATGGCCGATGGATGTACAACGACCGCCACTTTCCTCGACTGGGATGTCGAATCGCCCACCTCAATCTCTATAAATTTTCACATAAATACGGTTTGCTCAACGAGCCACGGCCGTCTCACATATGACTATGACTTGGTAACCGACCAAGGCTCGCAATCGATGACCCGAAACTCAATATTCTGGACCGCTTCAGATGGCAATAATTTCATTCTTCGTGATAAGATTACCGGGACTCAAGGTATGACCGACGTGCAAAATGTTAACATCACGGATGTTCTGTGTACTCAGATATCTGCTTAATAAAGTACGTCACCATCGGTGACTCGTAGGTATCAACAGGCAGACTCTCGGGTTGCATTAAGTGTTGGGGCCTACGATCCAGCCGGCAGGCGGCGGCAAGCTCCATTTGGGCAAGAGCGAACCCCTCGGGTCGCGGCTGGCGATCGATGCGGTCAGGCGTAGGCTCATTGCCCCGTGTCATAGCGAGTGGCCTCCGGAGTTAGGGCGTCTGGCCTGCTGCCGGTGTGGTGGACACCGGGATAAGGTGTTTTCACCAACCGGAGAGCATCAAACCGGCAGCAGGCCTGACATTCAGATCGAGAATCCCGTCTGAGCCAATCGGAAAACTTTGGCGCCCTTGTGGCAGGCCTAGGCGCTAATAGGGCATTAGTAGGGTGGCGGCTTCAAAGTCCCTCCAGCTGCTTCTGGTTCTCTCAGGATGCAACCCCTCGGGATCAGGAGCGAATTCAGGCTCCTTCAAACTCCTTAAAAGTCGTTCAATATCAAACGCTTAAAATTCGTAATGCGGGGGTCAGGTGTTCGAGTCACCTAAGCGGCACCACCCAACCCTGATAACATCAGAAATCCAATTGTTCGGGTATCGCCCCATCAACCTGCCCTGCAAGGTCGGCTGGTCGAACATTCAGCGCGCGCGCAATGGCGATGAACTCCACAATATCTAACCGCCGCTCCCCAGTCTCGATCTTGGCAACAAACGATGGCGGTTTGCCAAGGCGCTGTGCCAGCTGGTCGCTGACATTTGGTGAGATTGCCGCAGCGGCAACAGCCATCGCGGATCCTTCGAAGTCGCCGCCTGCAAAGCGTACTCCCTGGATAGGGCTTTCAAAGCTCCTGTGGGTCGGGCCTCATTATATTCGACGGCGGCCCTTTCCCGCCGATAGGGGTCCATGTCGCCTGGGACGGCCCGCTACTCAGCCATTAGCGCTAGGCACGGCGAATTCCATTTCAATACAATGACGTAAAAGCGCGGCGGCGGGCATAGTAGTCGAATAGTAGGGCAAGCACCCGCAGGGCTCGTTTGATTTAGCTGCGACGCGTTTCCCTATGCCAGCCGGAAGCCTCGGCTTTATCGGCAGCGGATATCGCTATTCTGTTCCACCGATCGACCAAGCAGCGCGCCGAGTGCACCACCAATCAACGTCCCGCCAGTGCGATGCCGCCCGCCATCGATGACATTGCCCAGGATGCCCCCTGCCGCCGCGCCGACGATCAAACCGGTGGTTCCATCGCTACGCTTGCAATAGTAGCGGCCGTCAGAGCCGCGGTAGACCTCGTCATCGGAGCCCAGGCGGCGCTCCTGGTAACGCGGATCATCTCGATAATAGTGCGCAGCATCATAATCGGTCGCGTAGCGGTCTTCATCATACTCTCCCGGCCGGGGGGCGTAACCGCTCTCGCTACGATCGCGTTGCCGAGAATCATAATAGCGTTCGCGCTCCCGCTGATAGAGTTCAGTCTCCGCCTGATAGCGCTCCTGGGCCGCGTCCCACCGTTTTTGTTCGGCGTAGGATTGGGCCATCAGCGGCGGAGCAAGGCCAGCTGCAGTTGCCAGAACAAGTACGATAAGCTTTGTATTCACTGGGGTTCTCCGATCGGTCGCGGGATAGTGTGCTGATTTCATAACGCCTGCTGAACCGGCGCTTAATTTCCGTGAGCGGCGACGCCTTGCAGAGATAGCCCAGGACAGATTGATCGAAACCTCGGATCGAAACGTTCCAGCGCTCCCACGCCCCCTTTCAACCCTGACTTCAAAACTCTGCTCACCCACCGACGAGCGCAAGCTGGGCCATTCGTCTGCGTATCGCACATGCATATCGACCATTTCATCGGATGCGCCGACGGTGCACCGAATTTACCGCGATCGATAATTTTGAGTTCATCAAGCAGCGCTACTGTCACGGCCGGTATCCGAATAGGAGTTGGATCATGCG